>Ga0182030_10005017_pt1 | contig 28151 bp, 23 predicted proteins | sample 812S3MmetaG_FD_121299 | JGI IMG/M metagenome (GOLD analysis project Ga0182030, IMG submission 121299) | Permafrost microbial communities from Stordalen Mire, Sweden - 812S3M metaG (Illumina Assembly) | ecosystem: Environmental > Terrestrial > Soil > Wetlands > Permafrost | place: Sweden... | reverse complement strand
CCGAACCAGCCGGTGAAAAGGCCGCGCGAAAAACTCATTTCCAGCTCGTAGCGGTCTGAATTTGAACAACCAAGCAACGAAGGAACAAAGTTTTCCGGGTTTTGTTTCTTGATTGCTTCGTGGTTAATCAATTTGTCCAAGGCCGTGCGATAGACGCGCGTGATGCTGGCGACATATTCCGCCGACTTGAGCCGGCCCTCGATTTTCAGCGAGGCGACGCCGACGCGGACGAGTTCCGGCAACACTTCCAGCCCGGACAAATCCTGCGGGCTTAACAAATATCTTTTGTCGCCGAGCGGAACCGGCTGGCCGTCGGAAATCAAATCATACGGCATCCGGCACGCCTGCGCGCATTCGCCGCGATTGGCGCTGCGGCCACCGAGCGATTCGCTCGTCAAACACTGGCCGGAATACGCGACGCACAGCGCGCCGTGGACAAAAACTTCGAGGGGAAGTGCGGAATGCGGAGTGCGGAGTGCGGAATTTATTTTTTCAATCTCCGCAATCGAACATTCGCGCGCCAGCACCGCGAGATTGCAGCCGAGGTCGCGGGCAAAATCAATGCCCGCTGCGCTCGTGATCGTCATTTGCGTCGAGGCATGAATCGGAAAATCCGGCGAAAGCTCGCGGATCAATTTGCAGATGCCGACGTCTTGCACGATGGCCGCGTCCACGCCGGCGGCGATGATCGCGCGCAGATAATTTTTCGCGTCGGCAATTTCATTTTCAAAGACGAGCGTGTTGAAGGTGACGTAGCCTTTTATGCCGCGCCGGTGCAGAAATTCCATCAGCTTCGGCAGATCCGCTTCGGTGAAATTATTCGCGCGCATCCGGGCGTTGAACTTGTCGAGGCCGAAATAAATCGCATCCGCGCCGTTTTCCACGGCGGCTTTGGCGCACTCCCAGTCGCCGGCGGGCGCGAGCAGCTCCGGCAATTGCGGATTGCGGATTGCGGATTGCGGATTGGGTTCGGTTATCGGCGCGCCAGTCATTTCTAATTCAATTTAACCGCGAAGGCACGAAGGCACAACGCATCTTCGCGCGGCAAAAATTCAGTTTTAATCCGGGTTTAACTGTGTTTAGCTTGATGAAAATGATTCACCCCACCGCCATCATTCATCCGCAGGCGAAACTCGGCGCGAACGTCCGGGTCGGGCCGTATGCGGTGATTGACGCGGATGTGGAGCTGGGCGCGGACTGCACCGTCGGGCCGCACGTTTATTTGACGGGCGTGACGAAAATCGGATCTGGCAACAAATTTCACGCCGGCTGCATCATCGGCGACGCGCCGCAGGATTTGAAATACAAGGACGAGCCGACGCGCATCGTCATCGGCGACAATAATGTTTTCCGCGAACACGTCACCGTCAACCGCGCCACGAAACCGGCCGAAGCCACCGTGGTCGGCTCCCACAATTTCATCATGGCCAACGCGCACATCGCGCACAACTGTGTCGTCGGCAATCACGTCATCATCGCCAACGGCGCGCTGCTCGGCGGCCACGTCACGGTGCAGGACCGCGCGTTCATTTCCGGCAACTGCCTAGTGCATCAATTTTGCCGCGTCGGCACGCTGGCGATCATGCAGGGCGGCGCGGGCATCGGACAGGATTTGCCGCCGTTCACCATCGCGACCGGCGTGAATGGGATTTGCGGGCTGAACATCATCGGCCTGCGGCGCGCGGGATTCACGGCGGAGCAGCGGCTGGAATTGAAAAAACTTTATCACGCGCTGTTCCGCAGCGGAAAAAATTTCCGCGCGGCGGTGGCGGACGCGCAGGAACAATTCACCAGTCCCGCCGCCAGAATCCTGCTCGATTTCGTGGCCGCCGCCAAACGCGGCGTGTGCGCGGATGTCGGCCACGCGGGCGGCGAACCCAATGAGGAAAAAACATGAACCCCAGCTATAAAATTCTCGGCGGCGACGGCAAAGAATACGGACCGGTCAGCGGCGAAGAGATCAAACAATGGATCGCCGACGGACGCGTGGAAAAGAAAACGCCGGTGTTCGTCGCGGGCGCCAGAGACTGGGCGTTTCTTGAAGCCGTGCCGGAGCTGGCGGCCTTGTTCGCGCAAACCACGCCGCCAATTCTATCTGCCGCGAAGCCGGAATCCGGCGGCGGCTTGAACGTCATCATTCCCTACAAAAACGTCCGCGCGCTGACGGCTTATTATTTCGGCGTTTTTTCCGCGATCCCCATTCTGGGCCTGCCGCTGGGACTGGTGGCGTTCACGCTGGGAATTTTGGGCCTGCGGTTCCGCCGCAAACATCCGGCGGCGGGCGGAGCCGTCCACGCCTGGATCGGCATTCTCGCCGGCGGATTTTTCACGCTGCTTTATTTGGGGCTGATTATTTTGGGCTTTTGTGCCATCATCCACCAGACGCCGCACATTCACCATTAACCATTTTGACCTATGTATCGCATCATCGGCACTGACGGAAAAACCTACGGCCCCGTGACGCTGGACCAAGTGCGCCAGTGGATTCTCCAGGGCCGCGCCGACAACCGCACGCCGGTCTTTGTGGACGGCGCGCGCGACTGGACCATCCTCGGCCTGCTGCCGGAGCTGGCGGCAAATTTCACCGGCACACCGCCGGTCATCGCGGCGTTGAAACCGACGCCGGCCCAGACCGGCAGAACCAATGGTTTCGCCACCGCCGGTTTGGTTTGCAGCCTGCTGGCGTGGACGTGCTGCTGCTGTTTTCCGTTCAATATGTTTGGGCTGGCGTTCTCCCTCATCGCGCTGCTGCAAATCAACGCGCGGCCGGATCTTTATGCAGGCCGCGGCATCGCCATCGCCGGGCTGATTTTGTCCGGGCTGAACCTGCTGTGGAGCGCCGGGTTTGCGCTGCTGGAACTCGCCTTGAGTTCGCCGAACCTCATGTGGCACGCCAACCGGTTTCCCTGAAAAAATTCTGCCGTGGACTCCGCGCCGCCCAAAATTCAGCCGCCGGCCACCGGCTGGTTCGTGGGCATTGTGCTGGCTGCTGTGGCGCTGGGCGTGGCGGCGGTGGTTTTTTTCTTCAACCCGTCCACGCACGGATTTTATCCCGTCTGCCAGTTTCACCGGCTCACCGGGCTGAACTGCCCCGGCTGCGGCATGACGCGGGCGCTTTACGCGCTGGTGCATGGAAATTTTTCCGCCGCGCTCCGCGACAACGCGCTGTTTGTTTTTACGCTGGCCGCGCTGGGCGTTCGCGGCGTCTGGGTGGGCGCGAAAATATTTTGCGGCCGGCCGACGCGAGATTTTTTCCCGGTGAAATTTCTCTGGCCGCTGCTCGCCGTCGCGCTGGTGTTCGCCGTGCTGCGGAATCTGCCGGCCTTCGCGTTCCTTTCGCCGTGAAATTTGCTTTTATGGACGCGCGCCGTCGTGTTCAATCTGTGCTTTATGAGCATGACGCATCCTTTGACGACCACGACGTTTGAACTGCCCGGCTACCGCGTGGTGCAATCCTTCGGCGTGGTGCGCGGCATCATCGTCCGCTCGCGCTCCATCGTCGGTAATTTCGGCGCGAGCATCCAGAGCATTTTCGGCGGCAACATCTCGCTCTACACCAGCCTGTGCGAACGCACCCGCGAGGACGCGTTCAACCTGATGCTCACCCACGCCGGTCAGCTCGGCGCCAACGCCGTGGTCGGCGTGCGCTACGACGCCACGGAAATCGCGCCAGGCATCACCGAGGTGCTGTGCTACGGCACGGCGGTCTCCGTGGAGAAAGCGGCTTGAGCAGGGGATGAAGGCGTTGAGTCCAGACAGTTTTCTGGCCCGGCTGCTGGGCCGGCTGGCGGCGGCAATCATCCGCCATCCGGGCTGGTTTGTCTGGCCGCAGGCCGGGTTGTTCGTGGCCTGTGTGGTTTACACCGTCTGCTTTTTGAAGGCGGACATGAACCGCGACAATCTGGTGGGGCCAAACCAGAAATATCACCGGAACTATCTCGCGTTCCAGAAAGAATTTCCCCAGCCGGACGATTTGGTGGTGGTGGTGGAAAGCGACGACCTCGAGAAAAACCGGCAGTTCGCCGAGCGCATCGCCGCGCGGATGCAGGCGGAAACAAATTTGTTCCAAGACGTTTTCTTCCAGCAGAACCTGGCGATGATGGGCAACAAGGCGCTGCAATTCGCTGCGGAAACCAACCTCGTGGAGATGCGCGACACGCTGCAGGCGGCACGGCCATTCATCCGGCAATTCACGCAGACGACGAATCTGGTCTCGCTGTTTGACCAGATCAACCAGGGCTTCCGCACCGCCAAGCGCGAGGAAAATGCGGAGAACCGCTCGCTGGTAAAATCGCTGCCGTCACTGGCGCGCATCGTGACGCAGGCGAATGCCGCCTTGCAACGGCCGGGCACGCCGCCTTCGCCGAACGTCGTCACCTTGCTCGGTGGCGGCAATGACGCGGTGCTGGAGAGCTACATCACTTTTGCCCACGGAAGATTATTTTTGGTGACGACGCACGCGCCGACTGACGACCAGACGGGCGCGGTGGTGGACCGGCTGCGCGAACTGGTGAAGCAGACGCAGGCCGAGGTGCCGGGCGTAAACGTCGGCATCACCGGCGAGCCGGTGCTGGATTACGACGAGATGATCCAATCGCAGAAAGACACGACGCTGGCGAGCGTGGTGGCAATGCTGTTGTGCGCGGTGATTTTCATTTACGGCTATCACGAAACCGGCCGGCCGGTGAAGGCGACCATCTGCCTCATGGTCGGGCTGGGCTACACGATGGCGTTCACGACGCTGACGGTGGGGCATTTGAACATTCTGACAATCACGTTTGTGCCGATGCTCATCGGACTAGCGATTGATTTTGGCGTGCATCTCATCACGCGCTACGAGGAGGAATTGCACCACGGCAAAACCGAGCAGGACGCGATCATCAAGGCGATGGTGTTCACCGGCCAGGGAATTTTCACCGGCGCGCTGACCACGGCGGGCGCGTTCGCGGCGATGGCGCTGACGAATTTCAAGGGCATCCAGGAAATGGGCATCATCTGCGGCGGCGGCCTGATGGTGTGCTTGATTCCCATGCTGACGCTGCTGCCGGTGCTGCTGCTGCGCGGCCGGCAGAATGTGCTGGATCATCAGATTCGGGAAAGCAGCACGCGGACGCGGATTGAAAAAATCTGGCTGGAACGGCCGGTGCTGGTGCTCGCCATCACGGCGAGCCTGTGCGTGGCGGCGGCGGTCGCCGGGCGCAAGGTGTATTTCGATTACAACCTGATCAAGATGCAAAGCCCGAGCCTGTCGTCGGTGGTGTTCGAGCAAAAGCTTTTGGACTCGGCGGAAAAATCACTTTTATACAGCGCGGTGCTGGCCGATTCGCTGACCAACGCGGTGGCGCTCCAGGAAAAAATCGGGCGTCTGCCCACGGTGGCGGAAACGCAGCCGCCATTTTACAAAGATTTCTTAAACCCAAACCCGGCGGCGAAACTGCGGTTGATCGGCGAAATCAAGGACGAGGTCGCGCCGCTGAAATTCACCGCGCCGGACGCGCGGCCGGTGGATGTTTCTGCGTTGAGCCGCACGCTGTATTCCTTATATGGCTACCTCGGCTTGGCGCGCGAAGACGTCGGGACAAACGAGCCGGCCCTGGCGGAACAGTTCGTGGCGTTGCAGGCCGGCATTCAGGATTTGCGCAAGGCCATGCTGCATGGCGACGCGGCGGAACAGGCGGAACACGCCGCCAAGCTGGCGTATTTTCAGCGGGCGCTGCTGGAGGATTTGCGCGCCACGTTCCAGTTGTTGCAGACGCAGGACAATCTCACGCCGCTGCGCACGACGGATTTGCCGCCGGCTTTGGCCCACCGGTTCATCGGCGTGAACGGAAAATTTTTAATCCAGGTTTATCCGAAAGAAGATGTTTGGCAGCGCGCACCGCAGGAGCGTTTTGTAAAAGATTTGCGCACCGTGGACGCGAACGTCACGGGCACGCCGGTGCAGTTGTTGGAATACGAAACGCTGCTCAAGGACAGCTATGTGCAGGCGGCGGGGTATTCGCTCGCGGCCATCGCGCTCCTGGTGCTGCTTCATTTCCGCAGCGTGACGGCGGTGGTGCTGTCGTTGATTCCGGTGGCCATCGGCACGCTGTGGCTGGCCGGCTTGATGGGCTGGGCCGGCGTGCCGCTAAACCTGGCCAACATCATGACGCTGCCGCTGGTCATCGGCATCGGCGTGACGAACGGCATTCACATCTTGAACCGCTACGCCGAGGAGGGCACACCGGACATTCTCGCGCGCAGCACGGGCAAGGCGGTGTTGGTGTCGGGATTGACGGCCATCGCGGGATTCGGCAGTCTGATACTCGCGAAGCATCGCGGGATTCACAGCCTCGGCTTCATCATGTCGGTCGGCATTGCGACGTGCATGATTGCGGGGTTGACGTTTTTGCCGGCGCTGCTGAATTTGCTGGGCCGCTGGCATCCGTTGATAAAAAACCCAGTGCCGGCAACCGCAGCCGACACCGGGTCAGGAGGAACCGAGGCAAAAACCTCAATTGATGACAGAATAAATTAAAATGACTCAAAGTCAATATCAATGTTAAATCCCGGCCTAAAATCGGGAAAATACGCGTGAACAAAAACTCACTAACGATAAAGCCGTGTGTTACAAGACCAGGCGCAGCCAGCGTCTGGTGCCGTGTTTTTGTTTTTGCTCTCGCGGCGGGAATTTTTTGCTCTTCCGGACAAAAAATCACTGCGGGCGACTATGGATTTATTTTTGACCGCTTCCAGTTGACGCTCGAAGACGGCTGGCGCATGGAAAGCGCCGGACCGTTTTTTTATTCGCAGCAAATCGAAGCAGCGACGACCTGGGCGATTCCACCTTTTTTTTCCGCCGACAAAAAACCGGAGGTCGAGGCGCACGAGGAAGATTTTTTGTATCCGCTGCTGACGAGTGTTCACTACGGCAAGGAGCGCCGCTGGCAATTCGGCCAGCTCATCGCCACCTCCGGCGGCATGGAACAAAACGGCGCGGAGAAAAAACGCGTCACTCTTTTCCCGTTTTATTTTTTGCAGCGCTCGGCGGACACGAACCTGAACTACACCGCGTTCGTGCCGTTTTATGGCCGGCTCAAGAACCGGCTGTTTCACGACGAAATTTATTTTGTGATGTTTCCGATTTTCAGCGAGACGCGCAAACGCGATGTCGTCACCGACAATTATCTTTATCCCATCGTCAGCGTCCGCCACGGCGACGGCCGGCGCGGCTGGCAGGTCTGGCCGTTTGTCGGCAGCGAGCACAAGGACGTCACCACGCACACCAACGGCTTCGGCGACGCCGAAATGGTGGGCGGACATGACAAAATTTTTATCCTCTGGCCGCTGCATCTCAAGCAGGACACCGGCATCGGCACCGACAACCTGGAAAAATTCCGCGCCTCGATTCCGCTTTACGCCTATTCACGCTCGCCGAAACGCGATTTCACCACCGTGCTCTGGCCGTTTTTCACCTGGATTGACGAACGCGAAAAAAAATACCGCGAATGGGAGGGGCCGTGGCCGTTCGTGATTTTTGCGCGCGGCGAAGGCAAGACCACCTCGCGCGTGTTTCCGATTTTCAGCCGGTCGCACAATGCGGTGAATGAAAACGATTCGTATCTCTGGCCAGTCTGGCAGTTCCAGCGCACGCACGCCGATCCGCTGGACCAGCAGCGGACGCGGGTTTTGTTTTATCTCTTCTCGCGGATGACGGAAAAAAACACGCAGACCGGCGCGGAAAAAGTGCGGCTGGACATGTGGCCGTTTTTCACCTGGCACCGCGACTTCGCCGGCAACGAGCGTTTGCAGGTGCTCGCGCTGATCGAGCCGGCGGTGCCGGACAATCCCGGCATCGAGCGCAACTGGTCGCCGCTCTGGTCGCTCTGGCGCGCGGAGGACAATGTGAAAACCAGCGCGGCCAGCCGGTCGCTGCTGTGGAATTTGTATCGCCGCGAGACCGCGCCGGCGCACAAAAAAGTCTCGCTCCTGTTCGGCCTTTTCCAGTATCAATCCAGTGGCGAAACAAGGCGGACGAAGCTGTTCTTCGTCACGGTTTCGCAGACGCCGTCCGCCGCCAAATAATTATGTTCAGGAACATCGGCCAAATCATTCTTTTGTTCTGGCGCACGTTGCTGGCCCTGCCGCAAACGTGGCGGCAGCGGCAGAAGGTGTTCGACCAGTTTTTTGAAATCGGCAACGCCAGCCTGCTGATGGTCTGCGTGCTGTCGTTTTTCATCGGCGGGGTCATTGCGTTGAATTTCGGGCCGGTGCTGGTGGAACACAGCATGGCCAGCGTCGTCGGCGGCGTGGTCGGCCTCGCCCTCGCCAAGGAGCTGGCGCCGGTGATGATGGCGATCCTCATCGCCGGCCGCATCGGTTCCGCGATGGCGGCGGAAATCGGTTCGATGTCCGTCTATCAGGAAATTGACGCGTTGCGCACGATGAACATCAATCCGATCCATTATCTCGTCCTGCCGCGGGTGCTCGCCGTCGCGGCGGCGCTGCCGATGCTGGTGGTTTTTTCCGTGCTCGTCGGCTGGTTCGGCGGCGCGGTGGTGGCCAACTACAATCATCTCATGGACATTCCGTTCCGCGTTTTCTTTGCGAATCTGAAGGACATCGTGGAGCTGAAGGACGTGGCGAACGGCGTGTTCAAAAGCTTCTGCTTCGCGCTCATCATCGGCACGGTGTCGTGCCACCAGGGCCTGACGACCATCGGCGGCCCGCGCGGCATCGGGCGTTCGGTCACGAAAGCCGTGGTGAATTCCATCGTGCTCATCGTGATTTTTGACTATCTCCTCACCCGCTTTCTGCTGAAATGAACGACGCGACTCAAACCCAGTCTTCCCAAGGCGTCGGCCTCGTTGTGCGCGGCCTGCGCAAAAGTTTTGACGGGCAGGAAGTGCTCCAAGGCATTGATTTCACGGTCCGGCCCGGCGAAATTTTTGTCATCATGGGACCGAGCGGCAGCGGCAAAAGCGTTCTGCTCAAACATCTCATCGGTTTGGAAACGCCGGACGCCGGGGAAATCCTCATCAACGGCGAACCTATCACCACGCCGGAAATCGCCGCCAAATACCGCATGGCGCTCGTGTTCCAGTCCGGCGCGCTGCTCAACTCGCTCACCGTCGGCGAAAATGTCGGGCTGTATCTTTCCGAACACCGCTTGAAATCGCCGGAGGAAATTGAAAAAATCGTCGTCGAAAAACTCGAGGACGTCGGCCTCAAGGATGTCCTGCACAAAATGCCCGCCGAACTTTCCGGCGGCATGAAAAAACGCGCCGCCATCGCCCGCGCGCTGGTCATCGAGCCGCAGTTGATTCTTTACGACGAGCCGACGAGCGAGCTGGACCCGGTCTCGGCCGTCGTCATCGGCAACGAGATTCTCGAACTCAACCGCCGCATCCGCGTCACGTCGCTCGTGGTATCGCATGACCGCGACCTGGCGTTCGGCGTGGCCGACCGCATTGCCGTCATCGCCGAGGGGCGCATCCTCACCGTCGGCACGCCGGCCGAGGTGAAAAATTTTCCGGACCCGCTCGTGCAAAGTTTTTTGAACGCCGATTTCAAACGTGAAAATTAAACCGCTCCGCCTATGAAAAACTCACTCGAAACCAAACTGGGAATTTTTGTCGTCCTCGTCGTGTTCGCCGCCTGGGCCATTGTCGAGACGCTCGGTAGCACCGACCTGTTCAGCCACGGCCGCCACATCAGCGCGCAGTTTGACACGGCGCAGGACTTGAAAATCGGCGACCGCGTCAAAATGGCCGGCGTCGAAATCGGCCGCGTCGAAAAAATCGCGCTCGCTGAAAACAAGGTGGTCGTGATGATGAAGCTGCGCACTGACGCGATGGTGAAGACCGACAGCAAGGCCACCATCAAGTTCACCGGCCTGATGGGGCAGAATTATGTCGCGGTCAGTTTTGGTTCACTGGCCGCGCCCTTGGCCGATGAAAACACCACGCTGGAATCCACCGAGCAGCCGGACCTGAGCGCCATCATGGCCAAGCTGGACAACGCTGCCGCCGGCATCGAGAACGTCACCAAGGTTTTCTCCGGCGACAAGCTGGACAACATTCTCGGCCCGATCACGGATTTCATGAAACAGAATAGCGCGCCGCTCACCGCGACCATCGCCAACATCAAAAATGTATCCAGCCAGATCGCCGCCGGGCAGGGCACCGTCGGCAAGCTGATTTACGACGACACGCTTTACACCACCGCGCTGACGACCGTGAGCAATTTGCAGGCGACGGCGGACTCGGCGAAGGACATCATCAGCTCGGCCAAGCTGGTGATGAACGATGTCACCGCCGGCAAAGGCACCGTCGGCAAGCTGCTGACGGACGAAACGCTTTACCGCGCGGCCACCAGTTCGATGACGAATCTCAACTCGATTCTGCTGAAGGTGAACCAGGGCAACGGCACCATCGGCAAGCTGGTGAACGACCAGGAATTTTACCGGAACGCCAAGCTCTCGCTGCAAAAGCTGGACAAGGCCGCCGACGGTTTGGAAGACACCGGCCCGTTGAGCGTCATCGGCATCATGGCGAACCAGTTTGGATTGTAAGCTTCTGGTTGCAGGTTTCAGGTTGAAAGTTGCAGGTTGAAAAACCGGAGCGTTTCCCGTTTCAACTTGCAACCCGCAACCTGCAACTTGTTTTTCACGCCAGCCCCAGATTTTTCAACACCTGCACCGTCGAGTGCGCCTTATTGAGCGTGTAAAAATGCAGCCCCGGCACGCCGGCACGCAAAAGCTCCTCGCATTGCCGCGTGGCGTATTCGATGCCGAACTGCATTGTCGCCTCGTCATCCGCGCCGATGGCATCCAGCTTGGCCCGCAGCGCCGGCGGGATTTTCGCGCCGCACATCTGCGTGAACCGGGTGATTTGCGCCGCGCTCAAAATCGCCACGATGCCGGGAATCAGCGGCACGCGCACGCCAAGCCGGCCGGCGACGTGGTCGCGGAATTCAAAATAGTCGGCGTTGTCGAAAAATAATTGCGTGAGGACAAAATCCGCGCCGGCCTCGACTTTTTCCTGCAGATGCCGCCAGTCTTCCAATTTGCCGCCGGGGCAGGCGATGTGGCCTTCGGGAAAACCGGCGACGCCGGTGGAAAAATTTCCCTGCTCGCGGATGAATTGCACGAGCTGCGCGGAAAATTCAAAGCCGCCGGGTGTGGGCTGAAACGCGCCGCCGCCGGGCGGATCGCCGCGCAGGGCGAGAATGTTTTTGCCGTTGAGCGCGCGGATTTTTTCCAGCAGGGCGCGGACTTCGTCGCGGGTGTGGTTGACGCAGGTGAGGTGCGCGAGGGCGGTGAGGCCGTGCTGCCGCTGGATGTTGTCCACGATGCGCAGGGTTTTTTCGCGGGTGCTGCCGCCGGCGCCGTAGGTGACGGAGCAGAAATCGGGACGGGCGGCGAGCAGCGCGGGAATTTGTTTTTCCAGCAGCGCGCGGTCGCCCTCGTCGGTCTTCGGCGGGAAAAACTCGAAGGAGACGACGGGCTGGCCGGCGGCTTTTTTCTCGGCGAGGATGTCACGGATGAATTTCATCGGCGGCGGATTATGAAACGCCGCGTGGCGGAAGCCAAGTTTGTTCACGCTGGAAAATTCAAAGGGGGTTTATCCAACCCCGGGCTGGATGAGGGAATCCCGTTTGGATTCTGGCGGCGAGGGGCGCGGCGGAAGATTTTCTCATTTATCAAGTTTTTTTGGGTCTCACCCCAAACGGCTGGGGGCACACCCCATTCCATTCGGGGTGCAGCCCATTTCATTTGGGCCACGCCCCATCTCGTATGGGGTGCAACCCATTCCGTTTGGGGCGCGGCTCATGCCGCTTGGGGCGCACCCCGTTTCATTTGGGGCACGCCCCACGGCGTTTGGGGCGCACCCCAAACGGCACAGGGTGGGGCATTTCCACCAAGAAACGCTGTTATTACCGGTTTTTCGCTAAAAATTGCCCGCAATGATGCTTTTGCCAACCAACCGGATGGGGCGCGCCGGCGTCTCGGACTGCGGCGGGAAACGAAGTGCCATGCCGCTTTCGTGTATGCGGCCAGCGCGAATCCATCAAAAATCTTCCGCCTGCCCGAAAGCGGTGCCGCCGCCGCGCTATGCCGGTGTAGTCCAAATCCTCGCGGCAGTTTCACGCCGGATTCCAAAACCAAGTCACAAAATTTATTAAACCGCTTTAATTGGATAAACAAAAAACCCCTTCCGGTTTCCCGGAAGGGGTCAAAGGTTCTAAATCAGATTAGAACTTGTAAATGACGTTCGCATAGAGGCCCAAGCCGGAGCGCTGTGCCAGCGTGTCGGGTGTGGACACATGATCCCAGCGAACTTCCAAGCGGCTGATGACGTTGGCCCACATGTCGTATTCAACCGTGCCGGTCAACTCATAGGCATCCGCAGAGTTTTCCTGGCTGCCACTGTAGGAGTAGTCTCCAACATAGCGGTAGGCGCCGATGACGGTGCCGTGGATCCATTCACTGCGAGCGTTCAAGCTCAGCTTGTCGGTGACTTTATAGGTGGCATACAGGCCGAGCACCGACACATCCGTGTGGTAGCTGCCGGAGTAGGTTCCACCATCCACATATTGATAAGAACTACCGCCGCCGAGGTTCTGGACGTAGTCAAACGCCACACCCACGGTGAGGGCTTTGCAGGGCGTGTTCACCGTGGCACCCGCGTAGAGGTTCCACTGGTTTTGCGCCGCGAAAGCACGGCTGTTCGCGGGAACCGGGAAGCTGCTGCCGCTCGTGAAACCATAGACGGTGCCGGCATAGATCGTGGAACCGGCCGCCCAACCCCATGAACTGGGCGCGGTGAAGGCCACGGAACCCAGGAAGGTTTTCTTCGCGAGCTTATTCCAGGAGTCATACGCATTGCTGCGGTTGACGCGGGCATTGATGCCAGCGCTCAACGTGTCAGCGATGCCCGCCGAAACGGTGAACTCGTCATTGATCTTGTAGGTGGCGAGAACGCCGGTGTGCTGGGTCGGTTCGACGTCCCAACCCCATGAGCGGGTGTAGTTCGGATTGCTGCCGGCGTCAAAGGATTCATAGCCGATGACGGTGTTGAACACGCCCAACTTCCAGTCAATGCCATTGCCGACCGGCGTGCGCAGGGAGATGTAGGCCTGCTGGATGGCGATGTCCGAGTTACCCGCGCCCGGTGAATTGTTCCAGCCGACGGCATCCGGGCCGAAGAGCAGGTCAACCTGATAGCCGGAAGCCCAAGGAGATTCATCCTGCGGCTTGGCGATCGAGAGCTTGATCACGTCCAGGCTGATCTGATCTTGCTTGCCGCTCTGGAGCGGGATATACCCGGCGGGCGAGCTGGCGTATTGAGCGCCGTTGGGATCCAGCGAGGCGTTAGCCGATACGCTAACATAGCCGCTGATGGTGGTGTTTGCGAGCGCGGTTTGAACCGGGCTCAGTTTTGCTTCATCTGCGCGGACGGCGGATGCCATGCTGACGGCTCCGACGGCGGCGAGACCTAATGTCCATTGATTAAACTTCATCTGTTCCTCCGATGTTGTTTGTTGTTTGTTGTTTTTACCTGTGATAAATGGGGCGAAACCGGTTCGCCCCCAGCACCACAAGGTGCCATTGACTTCAAAAGTAGGGAAAAAACGGGGAAATGACAATACTTTTTTTTGGGCTATTTTTGCCACCCAGCCGATGCGCGGCAAACCCCTTGGAGCCGTGCCCAAAAATAACGCTCCCGACGCCCATTCCGAGACGCCCAACCGGCAGATTGGACAACCTTTGCCCACGGGCATGGCCCGCCACCGCTGGAACAGATTGTGCTATCTTCCAACCTGCGCCGCGCGAATTGCACTTGCATTTCGCCGGCATTGAATTATTCACGAACCAACAGGTATGCCATTATTTGCTTACACCGCCCGGGAAACGGCCACCGGCCGCGAAATCCGCAACACCGTCGAGGCCATGACCGAGCAGGCCGCCATCGCAGCGCTGCTCAACCGCAATCTCCTCGTCGTCGAGATTAAGGAGAAGATGGCCAAGCGCGGCCAGACCAAGGGCGGCAAGGTGGCGCTCGCCGACCTCGTCGTCTTCACCCGCCAGCTCTCCACGATGATTGACGCCGGCATCGCCATCGTCCAGTCGCTCCAGTCGCTGGCCGACCAGACGCCCAACAAAGTCATGCGCGACACCATCCGCGACGTCTGCTCGCGCGTCGAGGCCGGCGAAAGTTTTTCCGAGGCGCTGGCGCGGCATCCCAAGGCGTTCAACCGGCTTTACGTCGCCATGGTCGGCGCCGGCGAGAAGGGCGGCCTGCTGGCGGAAATTCTTTCCCGCCTGGCCACCTATTTGGAAAACATGGCCCGCCTCCGCAAAAAAGTGAAAACCGCGCTGATGTATCCGACCGTCGTGACGGCGGTGGCAATCTGCATCACCATCTTCCTGCTGGTCAAAGTCATTCCCGTGTTCAAGGAAATCTTCGACGGCTTCAACGCGCCCTTGCCCGGCCCGACACTGTTCCTGATCGGCGTGAGCAGCATCGTCCAACACTACCTCGTCTATCTGATTGTCCTCGCCGGCGCGGGGGTTTGGGGCTGGCTGGCATACATCAAAACCCCCAAGGGCCGCGCCTTCTGGGATTCCCAGCGCATCAAGCTGCCCATCTTCGGCCAGATCGCGCACAAAATCTGCCTCGCCCGCTTCACCCGCACGTTCGCCTCGCTCGTCCGCAGCGGCGTGCCCATCCTGGAAGTATTGAACATCGTGTCGCAGACCGTTGGCAATGTGGTGATGGAACGCGCCATCAAATCCGCCTGCGCCGACATCGAGCGCGGGGAAGGCATCTCCGCCGCGCTGGGCAAATATCCGGTGTTTCCCGGCATGATCATCCGCATGTTGAGCGCCGGCGAACAGACCGGCAACATTGACAACATGCTCGAACGCGTCGCCAACTTCCTCGACGAGGAAATCGAGAACACCCTCTCCGGCCTCATGTCGCTCATCGAACCGCTGCTCATCGTCTTCCTCGGCGTCGTCATCGGCGGCATGGTCATCTGCATGTTCCTGCCCATTTTCAGCCTCGCCAACGTCGTCAGCGGCTCCCACTGAAATTCGTTGCAGCGTAAAACCGTTGAATGGTTGAACCGGATTTCCGATTCAACCATTTTAACCATTCAACCCATCACGTCTCCACCATCTTCGCCGGTTGCGGCTGGAACACTTTGATCTTCGGCCAGCGCTCGCGAATTTTTTCCTCGAACCAATGCCGCGCGTTGTCGTCGCCATGGCCGAGCAAAATCACGCGCGGCGACACCTGCCCGACGAACTCCAGCAAATCCTCCCGGTTCGCGTGCGCCGTCAGATCGAAATTCTGCACGTCGCAATTTTTTGTCACGCGCCCCGCGCTCGGGCTGAACACAAACGTCTCGCCGGCCTTCGCCGCCTTCAAATGTCCCGCCGGCGAATCCGGGTCCGCGTAGCCCACAAAAAAAATGCTCTGCTTCTCGTCGCCGATCATCCGCTTCGCCAGATCGTGCGCCGCCGTGTTCTCGCTCATCATGCCGGCGGTGATCACAAAAATTTTTCCGCCGGTCAGCTTCATGTTTTCCGCCGCGCCTTTTTCCAGCACGATCAATTGCAGCGCCTCGTTCAGATTCAAATTCGTGTGCTGCCGGTGCATCCGGTGCGCCTCGATGTCGTAAATTTCCGTGAACACGCGGCCCAGCCCGCCGATGTAAATCGGCTGCTTCTTCAATTTCCCCTCGCGCATGAGCAGCGCCAGCAGTGCGAGAATTTCCTGCGTCCGCCCCAGCGCGAACGACGGGATCATCACGCAGCCCTTCTTTTTTTGGCCCTCTTGAATCGCCGCCACCAGCCGCTCGATTTCCTTTTCGCGCGTAAAATCCTTCGGCACCTCGCGGTTGCCGCGCGTCGTTTCCATGATGAGCACGTCCGCCTTCACGTCCTCGAACCGCGCGCTTTTCAAAAGCGTCTGGTCGTGGAAACACACGTCGCCGGTGTAAAACAAGGTCTCTTTTTTCCCGCGCAGCAAAATGCCCGCCGAGCCGAGCGTGTGGCCCGCGTCGAAAAATTCCAGCGTCGGCGACGGCAGCCCCGCCCGCGACTTGTGATACGCCTGCCATTCCACCTCGCGGTTGTATTTGAAGCCCTGGAAATGCGGCGTGATTTCGTCCAGCTCATCGTGCGTGTAAAGCGGATATTCCCTGATGCCCAGCTCGTCGCGCTGGCGCGTCATCACGTTCACCGAATTGTGCAGCACGCGTTCCACCAGCAGATAGCTCAACTCCGTCATCAGCACGTGGGCCTTGGCATATTGCCGGCACGCCAGCGGCAGCGCGCCGACGTGATCGTGATGGCAGTGCGAGAGCGCGATGGCGTCCACGTCATGCGTGCCCGCCTTGCCGAAGCGCGGCAACGCGTCGCGGCCCTCGCGTTTCGGGTGCATGCCCGCGTCGAGCAAAATGCGATGATCGTCCATTTCCACCAGCCACGCGCTCGCGCCGATGTCCGTGTCCGGGTTCAAATTCGTGATGTTCACAGCCTAATTAAACCACAGATTGACGCGGAAGGACACAGCTAAAATGAAGAAGGCAGAAGGTAGAAACATAAAACGGCAAACCGCTTCCGCAAAAATTTCTGCCTTCTGCATTCTTACTTCTTCATTCCTTTTTCGGATACCGCCAGACCCAGTCGCCCTTGTTAATATCCACGGCTTGACCCTTTGGAGTCAGGCCCACCACGCCGCCGTCGTCTTTTTCATTCCAGCCGACGGAGTAGAGCACAAATTGTCCATCCGCCTCGCGCCGGTATTTCAACGGCTGGCCGCCGATGACATCGTGCGGCACCTGGGCGATGAACTGCGGCGCCAGTGCGTCCAGCGATTCGGGAAATTCCCCGTGCGCCAGCCGGCAGCGCTCCAGCGCAATCGCCGTGCGGGCCAGATCTACAGAAACCTGCGCCTGCGCGAATTTCTTCACGACATTGCCCAGTGAAGGCAACAGCATTTTTTCAAGCAGGTTGTAGGGCGTGATTTTTTGGGTCTCGCCCCGCAGAACTTCTTCCGCGCGCCGGACGGCGGATGGGGAAACGTTTTTTTGATTCACGTCCGCCAGCGGGATGAATTGCTCCGCCATCATGCGGTCGCAGCGAAACTGGTTTTGATAGAACCAGCCGCTGGGAATCAGCAAGCTGATGAACGGTGGCGGCGTATTTTTGTTGTTGGAATCCACCAGGTTGAAAATTTCCCGCCGGTTGCGGAGCATAAAATCAATGGCCCCATCATGACACCCCATTTCACCGCGCATGGATAATTTGTAATCCGCCAGAAAATCCAGCTTTGCGAGTTCCGCATCCAGTCCGGCCAGTTGGCCCGCCGACCATTTGTGTTCCGCCAGACCTTCGTAAATCGGCTGAAGGGTGATTTGCACCATGGCGATGCGAACCAGATGCGAGATCAAAAACGGCTCGGTGCGGATGGAGCCAGTCAAAGACAACATGAGTTTCACATCGTCCAGCGCCGGTTCACTCCGACCGCTTTGCAATTCGGCAATCGTGCGCAATTGCAATGCCAGCGCGCAGCGTTTCAACACCGCCAAATGCGGCAGCAAAATAGTAAAAGGCGGCTGGTCGGGGTTGGCATAAAGTGGAAACCGCGAATCGGGCCGCCGACTCGCCGACCGCAATTCTTCAATGGCTGAATCATATTTGCTCAATGCCAGCAACACATCCTGCGCCGGCGTTTGCGGCTGCGGCGAAACCGGAAAACCATTGGTGAACGCTTTCGCCGGATAATAAAACGGCGTTCTTTTTTCAAGCCGGTTGGTGAAGCTGGAAACCCGGTAATAATTTTGCCACCCTCGCAAATCGGTCAACTCATTCTTTTGCCAACTGGCCGATTTTGGCTTCTCGATTTCCGGCATGCCCGTTTGATCGGCGTGGAAAATGTCCAGATTAAGCCGGTCCATGAAATTGGTGCGGCCATTTTCGGCATAATTTTTTCCAAACCATTTGGAAGAGTTTTGGGGGCCAAGAACGGCTTTCATTGACTCCACCAAAATCGGCGCCATTGCAAAATTCTGGTCGTCCGGCACGGCGGGCGGAATGACGCCGGCAAAATCAAAATGTTCGCCCTTGGCTTCCCATTCGTGTTTGAACTGGTTCCAGGCGTGCCAGCCGCGCCAGTCTTCCTCCGCGTAAAACAGCGCGATCAGCGTGGCGAAACAGGCGAGGCCGAACAGCAGCCGCTTGAAATTGCGCCAGCTAAAAAAACAGCGGACGAGCAGCCAGAGCAGCACACACACGGTGGCGGTAATCAGACTGCCGGTGAGCAAAAAGAAAAGTTCCGGCCACAAACTTGGCGGCGCGCCGGGAATGCCGCCAGCCAGATAGGCAATGAAACCGATAATATAAATCGCGACCACCAGGATTAGCCACGCGCGCAGCCAGTGCGGGCCGGTCCACGATTTTTTCCAGATGCTTTTGGGTTCTTCATTCATAATTTTTTCTTTCGGAGGGACGCGTTCCACGAGTCCCGCTTTCATTTTACCAATCAGGGCCTTGTGGAACTCGGCCCTCCGATTTCTACGTCGTCAAAATTTCCACGCATTCGCTGCGCGGTTTGGGCGAGAATATTTTCCGCCGGTCGGCGTCTGGTGCTTCGTAGGTGCCGACCAGTTCCGCAAATAGCCGCTGCTGCATTTTTAATTCCACGATCACCTCCGCCGCCGGCGGCGCGGATTGTCTGGCCAGCGTCGGCAGCGAATCGCGCATGGAAAAATTCACCGCGAGAATAAAAATCCAAACCGCCGCCAGTCCCGCCCACGCCTTCGGATGCGGCCAGAAAATGGTTGCCAGTTGCTGGCTGAAAGTTTCAAGCCAGTTGTGGCGCGTGGCGGATGCCGGGTGACAAGCCGCTTGCGCGTCGCGCGCCGCCGCCAGAATTTCCGCGCGCCATGCCGGCGGAATTTGCCGCCGCGGCTGGCGGCTCAAGCGTTGTTCAAAATCGTCAGGCTTCATAAAAAGTTTGGCCGCAAAAAGGTGCAGCCGGCGCAAAAAGGATATTGCCGTTGCCGCCGGCCTTTCTGGTTTTGTGACTTTTGTGCATTTTTGCGGCTATTTGATTTCCTCGTAAAGTGGACGCAGCCGGTCGCGCAATTTGTCTAGGCCGTAGCGATACCGGCTGGCGGCGGTGTTCGGCGGAATGTCCAGCGCGGCGGCAATCGCCTCAAACGTCAGGCCGCTCCACAGTTTCAAATGCACCACGGCGCGCTGTTCCGCCGGCAATTCGCCGAGCGCGGCGGCGAGTTCTTCGCGGAAAAATTGTTCGTCCGGGTCGCTCGCCGGCGCGAAGGGTGAAAGGATTTCCGCCGCGAAATTTTCCTTCGTCCGCTCGCGGGTGCCGCGCCGCCGCATCAAATCAATCGCCGCATTGTGCGCCAGCCGGATGAGAAACGCGCGTTCCTCGCGGACGCCGGCGAGCAGTTGCGGTTCGCGGGCGAGCTTCACGAACATTTCCTGGAGCAGATCGCGCGTGTCCGCCTCGTCGCGCGTGAGGTTCAGCAGAAAAGCAAACAGCGCCGCCGCGTGCGCGTCGTAGAGTCGCTCGATTTCCTGGCTGCCGGGCATTTTCATAATGACGCGCCCGGCGGCGGGATTTGTCTAGCGCGAAGTTTTTAATTTTTAATTTTTAATTTTTAATTAGGCTTCCGCTGTCCGGTTCAACTTAAAACTAAAAATTCAAAACCGCCATGCCGCCGAAAAAATCCTTCGCCCGCGCCCGCACCCAGGTGCTCGCGCAATGGCGCGGCGTGGATTACGCGCCGCTGGAAACCGCCCGCGCCACGCCCGCCCGCTTGCCCGGCGACGTGCTGCCCGCGCTCCTCAAAGAGCTGCGGCTCGACGCGCGCCAGGCCGAGGCCGAGGTCGTCAAGGTCTGGAACTCGCTGATTGATCCGGTCGTCACCGCGCACGCGCAGCCGGCGAATTTGCACAAAGGCACTTTGTTTGTGAATGTGGACAGCAGCGTGTGGCTGTCGGAAATCGTCCGCTACCGCCGCAAGGAAATCCTGGATCGCTTGCAGCACAGCTTCGGCAAATCCGTCGTCCAGAAAATCTCCTTCCGCATCGGGTAATTTTTGGCAGGGCTGTGCTGCCTCACAGCCCCAATTTTCAAGGCGGCGCGGCAGCGCCGCCCTGCCGGTTACCGCATCAATTTCATCTGCTTTGGCGTGAGCAGCCAAGCCAGCGTCGCGCATTGGCCGGCGCGGAATTTTTCCAATTCCAATTTCGCCAGCCCGCCTTTTTTCAGCGCAAAGCCCGCGCCGGTTTGGCCGGTAACCAGCAGCAAAATGAGTTGGCTGAAATCCGGCTCGTGGCCGACGAGCAAAATATTTTTGGGTCTCGTTTTTAGCGCGTTGATTTTTTGAACAAGCTTTTTCGCGCTGCCGCCGGGTTTTAGTTCGGCGGCGAACACCAGCCGTTTTTTCAATTTCAATTCCGCCGCCACGATTTCCGCCGTCTGCCGGGCGCGCAGGAGCGGGCTGGACAAAATCACGTCAAACTGTAATTCCATCGCCCGCAGGGCGGCGACCGACTGGCGCAATTCACGTTGGCCCTTCGGCGTGAGCGGGCGCAGTTCATCGTTGGCAGAAGCGAATTCATCGCGCTCGACCGCGATTCCGTGGCGCAGCAGAAAAAGGTTCATGCCGGAAAAATACACCGCGCCGCGCCGGGCGCAATGTCCGCGAAATGTCACAATTTTACTTTTGGTTTGGCCGCCGGGATTTTTTATCCTCGCCGCATGGAATCCGTGCGCCGCGCCGTCATTGATGTCGGCACCAACTCGGTCAAGCTGCTCGTCGCCGACGTGGCGGGCGGCGACGTGCGCCCGGTGCATGAGGAAAGCCGCCAGACGCGGCTCGGCAAGGGCTTCTACGAAACGCACCGGCTCCAGCCCGAACCCGTCGCCCGCACCGCCGAGGCCGTGGCGGAATTCGCCGCGACCGCGCGCGAAAAAAATTCTGCCAGCCTCCGCGTCATCGCCACCAGCGCCGCGCGCGATGCCGTCAACCCGCGCGACTTGATGGACGCCATCGAACGCGCGTCCGGTTTGAAAACGGAAATCATCTCCGGCGCGCGCGAGGCGGACTGGGCGTTTCGCGGCGTGACGACGGACGCGGCGCTGGCGCAACCGCCGCTGCTCCTGCTCGATGTCGGCGGCGGCAGCACGGAATTTATTCTGGGCCACGGGCAGCAAAAAACTTTCGCGCACAGCTTTCCGCTGGGCACCGTGCGGCTGCTGGAAAAATTTCCCGTCAGCGACCCGCCGACCAGCGCGGAATTCAAGGCCGCCCGGGCCTGGGTGGAAAATATGTTTCACGCGGATGTCTGGCCGCTGCTGGAACCGGTGTTGCAGCACGAAAAAAAAGTGGGCGAAGTCCGGCTGGTCGGCACCGGCGGCACCACCAGCCTGCTGGCGCGTATCGAGAAAAAACTGGACCGCTTCGACCGCGACAAGATTGACAGCACGGTTTTGAGTTTGGAACAGGTCGTTGCGCACCGGAAAAATCTCTGGCGGCTGCCGCTGGCCGAGCGCAAGGAAATCCCCGGTCTGCCGAAGCTGCGGGCGGACGTGATCCTCACCGGCGTCCTGATTTACGAGGCGGTCATGGAGGAATTCGGCTTCAAGGAACTGCGCATCAGCACGCGCGGCCTGCGCTTCGCGGCGGTCATGGATTAGGGTATTTACGATTTACGATATTCGATTTACGCGCCGTGGAAAATTTTCGAGCGGCGCGTAAATCGTAAATCGCATATCGTAAATTCATATGCGTGTTTTGATTGTCGGTTGTGGTTATGTCGGCCTGCCGCTGGGAAAAGAGCTGGCGCGGCTGGGTCATGAAGTTTTCGGCCTGCGCCGGAGCGCGCTGGCGGAAACGGAATTAAAAGCCGCCGGCATCACGCCGCTTCACGCGGACATCACGCAGCCGGAAACACTGGCCAACCTCCCGCGCGATTTTGACTGGGTGGTGAATTGCGGCGCGTCCGGCGGCGGTGGCGCGGCGGATTACCGGAAAATTTATCTGGAAGGCAACCGCAACCTGGTTTCGTGGCTCGCCAGTTCGCCACCGAAGAAATTTCTCTACACCAGCAGCACCAGCGTTTACGGACAAAATGACGGCTCGCTTGTGACGGAAAAAAGTCTGGCAGAACCGGCAGCGGACACGGCGAAAGTTTTGGTGGAGACGGAAAAATTGCTGCTGGCGGCCCGTGCCACTACTGCTTTTCCCGCCGTGATTTTGCGCGTGGCGGGAATTTACGGGCCGGCGCGCGGACACTGGTTCAAGCAGTTTTTGCGCGGCGAGGCGCGCATCGAAGGCGACGGCGCGCGGTGGCTGAACATGATTCACCGCGATGATTTGATCGGCGTCATCATCGCCGCCCTGCGCGACGCGCGGCCCGGCGAAATTTTCAATGCGGCTGATTGCGAGCCAGTGAGCCAGCGGGATTTTTTTGCGTGGCTGGCGGCGGAACTGAAACGGCCACTGCCATCGTCAGTTCCGCTGGATGAGAATCTGTGGCGTCGTCGTGGCGCGACTAACAAACGCGTGAGCAACGCAAAGCTGCTTGCGGAATTGAAATATAAATTTCAGTTTCCCGATTTCCGCGCCGGCTACACGGCGTTATGCCTTGAAGCGTTGAAGCCGTAGTGGCACCGGCAGCTTGCCTGTGCGCTCCGATGAAACTCACTGGCAAGATGCCTGTGCCGCTGCCGATCACACCGCGCTGTCGCCGCGCTCGTCGGTGCGGATGCGGACGGCCTCTTCAACCGAGGAAATAAAGACCTTGCCGTCGCCGATTTTGCCGGTCTTGGCGGCCTTGACGATGGCGGCCACGGCGGCGTCCTTGAGGCTGTCGGCCACGACAGTTTCAATTTTTATTTTGGGCAGAAAGTCCACGGTGTATTCGCTGCCGCGATAAATTTCCGTGTGGCCTTTTTGCCGGCCAAAACCTTTGACCTCGCTCACGGTCATGCCTTGGATGCCGAGTTCGTTGAGCGCGTCTTTGACTTCGGTGAGCTTGAACGGCTTGATGATGGCTTCGATTTTTTTCATAGTTGGTTACTCATTGTAGGCACGTTCGCCATGTTGTGACAAGTCGAGGCCGGCACTTTCGTCCTCCTGTTCCACGCGTAGGCCGATGACGGCATCCACCGCTTTCACGATCAAAAAGGTCCCGACCGCCGCGAGCACCACCGTGAACGCCACGCCGGCGAGCTGGTTGATGAACTGGTGTGAGCTGCCGGCCAGCGTCGCCACCGCGCCGTTGGCTTTGAACGTCGTGGCGATGGCGGGATTCACTTCGGCGTTGGCTAAAAAGCCGAGCATCAATATGCCGATCACACTGCCGACGCCGTGGACGCCAAACACGTCCAGCGAATCGTCGTAGCCGAAAACAGCTTTGATTTTCGTGACCGCCAGATAACAGACAACCCCGGCGACTAGGCCGATGCAAAACGCCGCCGGAACACTCACAAAACCGGACGCCGGCGTAATCGTCGCCAAGCCTGCGACCATGCCGGCCGCCGCACCGAGCACGCTGGGTTTGCCTTTCAGTTTCCATTCCATCGCGGCCCAGCTTAACGCGGCGGCGGCGGCGGAAAAATGCGTTGCGGCAAACGCGCTCGTCGCCAGCGACCCGGCGTTCAGCGCGCTGCCGGCATTGAACCCGAACCAGCCGACCCACAAAAGCCCGGTGCCGACGAGCGAAAGCACGACATTGTGTGGCACCATCGGTTCATGCGGAAAGCCGTCGCGTTTGCCAATCATCAGCGCGAACACCAGCGCCGACACGCCGGAGCTGATGTGAACCACCGTGCCACCCGCGAAGTCCAGCACGGGAATTTTACAACCGTCAGACGTCCAGTTGAAAAAACCGCCCTTGCCCCAGACCATGTGGCACAGCGGAAAATAAATCAGCGTCACCCACAGCAGCATGAACATGACGTAGGCGCTGAATTTGATGCGTTCCGCCACCGCGCCGCTGATGAGCGCGGGCGTGATGATGGCGAACATCATTTGAAACAGCATGAACGTCTGCGCCGGAATCGTCCCCGCGTAATCCGCGTCCGGCGCGGCGCCGACGCCCTTCAAAAACAGATGCGTGAACGGATTGCCGCAAAACGCGTTGCCCGACGAAAAGGCCATGCTGTAGCCGTAAATCATCCACACCACCGAGATCAGCGCCATCAAAATCAGGCTGTGCATCATGGTGGACAAAACATTTTTGCTCCGCACGAGGCCGCCGTAAAACAGGATCAGGCCGGGTGCCGTCATCATCAGCACCAGCGCGGAACTCGCGAGCAGCCAGGCATTGTCGCCGGTGTTGATCGCAGCCGTCGGAACCGATTCAGTTTGCAGCGGGCTGATGGCGGGAACGGGGTCCGCCGCGCCGGCCGGCGCCACAAAGGCCAGGAAAAGAAAAACTAAACATGAACAAAATAATAGCTTGTGTGATGCTGAATGACTGGATTTCATGGACGCGAAGTTCAACAAAACCACTTCGGAGTGTCAACGCCAGTCTTGCACAAAACTTGTTCGATTTTGTCCACGTTCGCGGATAGCTTTCCCGCCGCATGTCCGCCGAAGCCCAACTCACGCCCATGATGGCGCAGTATCGCCGCATCAAAGGCGAACTGCCGAAAGAGGCCCTGCTGCTCTTCCGGCTCGGCGATTTTTACGAGATGTTTTTTGAGGATGCGCAGGCCGGCGCGCAGTTGCTCAATCTCTCGCTCACCGCGCGCAATGGCGTGCCGATGTGCGGCCTGCCACATCACGCCGCCAATGGCTACATCGCCCGCATCCTGAAGAGCGGACGCAAAGTGGCCATCTGCGATCAGACCGAAGAAGCGCGGCCGGGAAAATTAGTGAATCGCGAGGTCACGCAAATCCTTTCGCCCGGCACGCATTTCGACGAACGGATGCTGGTCGCCGAGCGGAACAATTTTCTGGCATCCGTTTATCCGTCGGGAAAAATCTTCGGCCTCGCGCTGGTGGATTTGACGACGGGTGATTTTCTGACGACCGAATTGGAAAACGAAGCCGCGCTGCTCGCCGAACTGGAACGTTTGCGTCCAGCGGAAATTATTTTTCCAACGGAAGCGACTTCGCTGCGCGATTTGCTGCGCGGCGCATTCCGAATTTTGAGCGGCTACGACGACTGGACGTTCGCGCCGGAAACCGCGTTTTACACGGTCAAGGAACAGTTCAAGGTTGCGTCGCTTGATGGCTTTGGGCTGAAAGATAAAACCGCCGCCATCGGCGCGGCGGGCGGCGCGCTGCATTATCTCACGCAAAATTTGCGGCGCGACGTGAAACATCTCACGCGTATTTCATTTTATCAGCGCAGCGATTTTCTCACGCTGGATTACACGACGCTGCGGCATCTGGAAATTCTTGAGCCGCAGCATCACGACGCCCCGCGCAATGCCAGTCTTTACGGCGCGCTCAATAAAACCGTCACGCCGATGGGCGCGCGACTCCTGCGCAACTGGCTGTCGCAACCGCTCGCCAAAGTGGAGCCGATCTGCCGCCGGCAGGAAGCCGTGCAGACGTTCCTTGAAAATACTTTTAGTCTCGACAGCTTTCGCCAGCAGCTTGCGAAGGTGCGTGATTTGGAGCGCACGCTGGGCCGCCTGAGTTCCGGCAGCGGCAACGCGCGTGACCTTGTCGCGCTGCGGTTGGCGCTGGAACAAATTCCAGCGCTGAAACAAATTTTGGCCACGGTGAGGCGAGCGTCCCCGCGAGCCGAAAATCTAATTCACGATGAGGCTCCGGCTCGCGAGGACGCTCGCCCCACCAGCTTGATTTTAGAATTGGATTCGCAGATTTCCGAATCGCCCGATCTCGTTGAGATCATTTCCCGCGCCATCGTGGACGAACCGCCGTTGCCGATCAAGGAAGGCGGCATGATCCGCGACGGCTTTGACACCGCGCTCGACGAACTGCGCACCGCCCAGCGCGGCGGCAAGGATTGGATTGCCAAATTGCAGGCCGACGAAATTGCCGCCACCGGAATTTCGTCGCTCAAAGTCCGGTTCAATTCCGTCTTTGGCTATTACATCGAAGTCACCAAATCCAATCTGGACAAGGTGCCGCCGCATTATCATCGCAAGCAGACGGTCGCGAACGGCGAGCGCTTTATCACGCCGGAGTTGAAAGCGATGGAAGGTAAAATTCTCGGCGCGGAAGAACGCAGCGTGAAATTGGAATACGAAATTTTTCAGCGCGTGCGCGAGGAAGTGCTGGGCCAGTTGCCGAAAATCCAGCAAACCGCTTTTGCGCTGGCGCAATTGGATGTGCTCGCGTCGTTCGCGGAAACGGCACGACTGCATAATTATTGCCGTCCACAAATTGCCGATGAAGGCGTGCTGCAAATCCGCGACGGCCGGCATCCGGTATTGGAACAGCAGCTCGTCGAGGAGCGCTTCGTGCCGAATGACACCGGATTGGGAATTGCCAATTGCCAATTGCCAATTGCCAACTCTTCGGTGATGCCGGCCAAATTGGAAATTGAAAATCGGAAATTGGAAATCCCCCAAATCGCGCTCATCACCGGGCCGAACATGGCGGGCAAATCCACTTACATCCGGCAGGTCGCGCTGCTCGCGCTGCTGGCGCACACGGGCAGTTTTGTGCCGGCGGTGGAAGCGCGGATTGATCTGGTGGACCGCATTTTCACGCGCATCGGCGCGAGCGATGATTTGTCTCGCGGCCAGTCCACGTTCATGGTCGAGATGACGGAAACGGCGAACATTTTGAACAACGCTACCGCCCGCAGCCTCATCGTGCTGGACGAAATCGGCCGCGGCACGAGCACGTTCGACGGACTATCGCTCGCGTGGAGCATCGTGGAATTTCTGCACAATCAGGTCGGCGCGAAAACGCTATTTGCCACGCATTATCACGAATTGACGGAACTGGCCGCGCGTCTGCCGCGCATCAAAAATTTCAACGTCGCCGTGCGCGAGTGGCACGACCAGATTGTGTTTCTCCGTAAAATTGTCGAGGGCGGCACGGATAAAAGTTACGGCATTCAAGTCGCGCGGCTGGCGGGTGTGCCGAAAGAAGTGCTGGAACGCGCCAAACAAATTCTCGGCAACCTTGAGGAATCCGAACTCACGCCGGAAGGCAATGTGCGCCAGCCGCGCCGCCAGCAGGATCGGGAAAAATTAAAATCCCTCGCGCCGCCGCCGCAGTTGGATTTGTTCGGGTGAATTGGCCGCGCAAAAGCTTCAGCGTAAAGCCGGCTTTAACAAAATAAAAAAAGGAGGGAAGCGCCGCGCGGCAGCTTCACCTCCCGTTGAGATTGCGAACCAGGTTCAGTGCTTCACTCCGACCGCCTTGCCCATCGGCTGGCCGATTTCCTTGAGCAGCTTCACGAACCAGGTGGATTTGATGTCGAACGGTTTGCCACCCTTGATGCGTTCAAACTCAATCGCGCGGAGCTGGTTGCCGCGTCCTTCATCTTCGCCCACCACGCCGCCTTTGCCGGCGAAGGCGCATTGCACGGCCTTGATGGCGCAGCGGCGGATGAGTTTGCGGTCGGCGGCATTCGCGGCGGCGGCGCGGCTGTAATAACCGCTCTTCTGCACGAGCGTTTTTTCCGCGCCGAGCAGTTCGGCAAATTGTTTGGAGAACCACGCGCCGACGTTCACCTTGTCGAGCCGCACATGGCCGAACGCGTCGCGCGGCACTTCCTCGCCGCGGCTTTCGATTTCCTTGACGATGTCGGCCACGCACGCACCTTCCGAGATGAACAAATTTACGCAGTCGTGCTGGTCCATGATTTTGCGCAGCCGCGCGGCCTCGGCCTTAATGTCGAGCGCCATCTCGGGAATGTAGATGCCGTGGACTTCGCGGCGCTGCTGGCTCAAGCCAAGCTCCGGCACAAAATTCATTTCCGCGATCAGCTTGTGGTATTCCACGGCGGTGGCGGCGGTGAGCCAGCCGCAATTGCGGCCCATGACTTCATGGATGATGAGCATGCGCGGATTCGCGTTGTGCTCGGAAACGACGTTGGCGAAATAATGCGCGCCTTCTTCGGCCGCCGTCCACGCGCCGAGGCTTTGGCGGATCGGAATCACGTCGTTGTCAATCGTCTTGGG
>Ga0182030_10005015_pt1 | contig 28156 bp, 26 predicted proteins | sample 812S3MmetaG_FD_121299 | JGI IMG/M metagenome (GOLD analysis project Ga0182030, IMG submission 121299) | Permafrost microbial communities from Stordalen Mire, Sweden - 812S3M metaG (Illumina Assembly) | ecosystem: Environmental > Terrestrial > Soil > Wetlands > Permafrost | place: Sweden... | reverse complement strand
GGGGCGGTTGATCTTGCGTGCGACACCGGTGGCTTGCGCCACCGGCTAATTTCTTTCCGACCCTCCGGGTCTCAAAATACGATGAACTCACAGCGGCTACAGTATTTCTGAAAATGCTCTACCTCAATCAACTCATGATCTTCTCAATCCAGGTGGACTTGAGGGCATCGGGATCGGGGAGCCGCGTTTGCTTTCCGGCAACTCAAAGCCGCCTTGCGACCCGAAAACCCGCCCACCTGCTCTTCGCCCCCGCCGGACGGAATTCTATCGAAATGTCCTCGCCGTAACTCTCCATACCACTTCATAACGGAATATCTCCATATCCCCCCACCCCTGGTTTCAATCGCTTCTCGATTTTCCGGGCTCCTGCATAACCCGCTTTCGCCATTCGGTTATTTCACATATTCCATGCCCCCATACGCCTGATTCGCCCTATTCGCCTGATTCGCTTATTTTTTTTCACGCGAAAGCGATTCAGGCACACCCCTAACCGGCGCGGAATTTACCCTAAGAGATTAACGGATTTTTTTTGGAAAGGAGGAACTATCAACTCATGCAGCGATGCTCTCTTGTAATGTCTATTTTATCGTTTTCTGACAGCTCCGATACGGAGAAGCGGGAAAACGTGCCTAAGTAACAGTCATTGCATTAAATATCCGAACCCACGACTTGGATGTATTTTGCTCGAAACCTTTTGTTTTTTGCTTGCATAATTAAACTTCCTAAACTACTCCATCTATAGGTAGGTATGCCTTCTGCTTTGATTCCATTCGTCGTCGAATCTAGAGAAGGTGTCCTTTTCCCATTTCACTTTATCTCCCTCTTTTGTAGAACATCATCGTGAAAGATGAGCCCATCCGAAACCAGCCAGCATCCGTAAGGAGACCCATCGTTCTGCGTCCGTCCACCCGGAGTCCAACCGAGACGAACGCCCTGCCGGAAATGTCTCCCTCGGCGGTCGAACCACCGCAGGGCGATGCGGCATCCGAGATTCAAAGGCTTCAGGAGGAAGTGGCCAATTGTCGCCAGAGCCTGGAGCAATGGACCCAGGCGGAGGTGGAATGGAGCCAGCAGCGGCGGCTCTTCCAGATCATGACGGATCATGTGTCGGATCTCATCGTCCTGCTCGATAACCAGGGCCACCGGACGTGGAATAACCCGGCCTACAGTAATCTCATGGGCTACTCGGCGGAAGAACTGGTGGGAACCTACGCCCTCGCGGAAGTCCACCCTGACGACCAGGCGAGGACGACTGAAGCCCTCGACCTGACTCTGAAACAGGGTTCGGACCAGCAGGTGGAATTTCGGGCGCAACAAAAGGACGGCGGCTGGGTGAACCTGCAAACCGCGATGATCGCCGTTCACGATCCCGAAGGTCACGTGGAATCCGTCGTGCTGACGGCGATCAATCTGACGGAAAATAAGAAGTTGTCGGAAGCACTGGCGCTGGCCTCGACCCAGGCAACTGCGGCGTCCCTGGTCGAGGGGATGGCCCGCGATTTCGATCAGATTTTGACCAATGTCACCGGCAATCTCACCATCGCGAAAAACCTGAACGGCCCCCACAACGCCATCGCGGTGCGCCTCAATGAAATCGAGCGCTCGCTTCAACGCGCCCGCGATCTCATCGAGCAGATGTTTTCCATCACACCCGAGCAGAGCCAGCCCAAGGTCCGGGTGGCCTTCGAGCCGGCGGTGCAGGAAGCCGTCGCGGGCGTCCTGCGGGGAACCATGATCCGGGCGGAATATCTTTTTCCCCGCAACCTGCCCGAGGTGGACATCGACCAGGAAGCGTTCTCCCATGCGATTCGGAACATCGTCACCAATTCCGTCGAGGCGATGGATAAAGGCGTCGTGCGATTCTCCGCGGAAAGCATCCCGCACACGCAATTTTCCTACCGCCCGGACCTTCCTCTGAAGGTGGGCGATTACATCTGTCTCCACATTCAGGACCAGGGCCACGGCATCTCGGAAAAAGCGCTCCCCCGTGTGTTCGAGCCTTACTTCACCACGCGCAGCGGCTCGCAGGGCCTCGGGCTCACCACGGCGCTTTCCTCCATTCAACGGATGGGCGGAACGATTCTCGTCGATTCCACTCCCGGCGTCGGCACGACAGTCTCCCTCTACCTGCCTGCGGCGACCGGCAAAGCGCCGACCACGTCCTTGCCAACCATATCCAAACCGACCGCATCAACCGTAGCCACTTCGCACAGTGCCAGCGGCGGGATTCCCAAGCTGGGCCACACCGTCGGGATTCCCCAGCCGGGGCATACGGTCGCGATGCCGATGCCGGGGCACAAGAGGCGCATTCTCCTAATGGACGACGAGCAGATGATCCTCGATATTGTCAGCCGGATGCTCGGACATCTCGGCTACGAGGTCACCACCTGCACGGACGGTTCGCAGGCCATTGCCGCTTTCGCCAAGTCCAAGTCCCATGCGGAACCGTTCGATGTCGTGATGATGGATTTGGTCATTCCCAACGGCGTGGGAGGCCAGGACGCCGTCCATACCATCAAGAAAATCGATCCCGGCGCAAGAGTGATCGCGAGCAGCGGACACCTCGAGCATCCGGTCATGCTCGATCACAAGAAATTCGGCTTCAACGCCGTTCTCGAAAAGCCCTACAAACTGGAAAAGCTCCAGCAGGTCATCGAAGCGGTCATCAACGCGCCGGCGGTTTAAGGACCTTGGCAATACTTGCCTTGAATCATCCCTGAGAGCACTCTTTCGTCATGTTCCTTTTCTGGAAACGAACTGCGGTCATTTTCTTCTGCGTCGTGCTCATAGTCTTTATTTGCGGCAGCCTGTTCACGCCTTGGACATGGAAATGGGGCGCCAACAATCTGCAAGTCAAGTTGCATAATTCGGCTAATGAGAGAAACCACGTAGGCTCGTATTGTGAAGGGGCTGGATGGTCCAAGCTCAGTTTCTTTTTGGGTGATTGGTGGCGCGCCTCCCAAGGAAAATGGACGGGCGGAAACACGACCATCACGAATGCTTCGGACATTCACATCGCCTGGGTTTCGCCCAAGGGCGTCACGGTCAGGGTACGCTATCAGCAAAATGTTAACGGCGCGACGACCTCCATCGATCAGTTGATTTTCATTCCCTCGCACGAATCGGCCCGCGTTGATGCGTCTCCGGATCTCTACATTACTGGATACTGGGAGTAGGGAATCGCCTGTCAAAAAACCGTCAAACATGGTACAAGTAGTCATGGGCACACATCCGGCATCGCGCGCCATCGACGCCGCCGCGTGGCTGCGCGAGCACGGCCTGCGCGCCACCCGCGGACGCATCGCCATCGTCCGGCAGCTCGACGCCAGTTCCGTTCCCCTCACCCTGGCGGAGATTCACGGGAAGGTGCGCGGGGAAGGCTGCGACTTCGCCACCGTGTTCCGGTTCGTGTCGATTCTCGAACAAAAGGAATTGGTGCAGCGGGTCGCCTGGATCGACGGAACAACCCGGCACGAAATCAAGGCGCGCGACGGGCATCATCACCATCATTACCTGATCTGCCGCACCTGCCATAAAGTCGAGCCGATCGACGAGTGCGTAGTCGAGCGTTTCGAAGACCAGATTGCCAAAGAGCGCGGCTACGCCGGTCTCAGCCACTCGCTCCAGCTTTCCGGCGTCTGCCCCGCCTGCCAGAAGCCGGCGCGGAAGACCTCGAAGAGGCGCAGGTAGGCGATTGCAGTTTGTAAAATTATCGCCGTCCGCAGGACCAATCTTGTTTCGCGGCCGAATTCCTAGATAGTAGCGCCATGCGAAGGGTCATATTGTGGGCAACGGCGGCGATGTTTATCACGGGGAGCATGGTTATTCTCGCCGCCCGTCCGACGAATCGAGACGCGGAGGTCTCGCTTTCCGGGCCCAGCTTTCCGGTCGGCGACCTGAAATTCACGATTCCCTCGAAGTGGCAAATCGAGCCGGTGGAAAGCCCGGCCCGGGGCGGCCAATGGCGCGTCCCGCCCCTGCATGACGGGGGAGAAGGCGGCGAGGTCGTGGCCTTTTACTTCGGGCCGGGGATCGGCGGCAGCGCCGAGGAAAATATCGGGGCATGGATCGGCACCATGTTCAATGCCGAGGGCCATCCTGCGGCGGCGGAGAGGAAACATCACGAGACCGGCGGCCACAAGATTTCCCAGGTCGTTATTTTCGGCACCTACAACCAGGTCGTTTCCCTGCCGGGCGTTCCCCCCGAACACAGACCGAATTACGGGCTGTTGGGCGCGGTGATTGAAAATCCACAGGGCAATATTTACTGGCGCTTCACCGGGCCCGAGCCGCTGATCACTGCGAACCTGCCTCTCTTCAACAAGGTCGTCGATAGCGTGAGACCGCAGGACAAGTAATTCAAAGTATGAGCGCCCCGCCGGACATGCCCGAGGATGCACCCCAGGTTTCGCTTTGCCTGATGGCCCACGGGCTTGACCTGGATGCCACGCTGACCAGCGGCCAGACGTTCTCCTGGAAGCGGACGGCCGATTGTCGCTGGCGCGGCTGGATCGACCACCGGCCCTGTCTCGTCTGGCCGGACGGCGACGCCCTGCGCGCGGTGGGGCCCGGTCTGACTCGCGACGCGGTGAACACCTATTTCGGCCTCGACCTTCCCGTGCGGGAAATCTTCGCCACTTTTCCGAGCGATCCCTGGCTGGAAAAAGCCCGGGCTTTCGCGCCCGGCCTGCGCATCCTGCGTCAGGCCCCTTGGGAAACGTTGTGCAATTTTATCTGCTCGTCGCTCAAGCAGATTGTGCAGATCGAACAGATCAACCACGAGTTGCGGCGCACATTCGGCGACGAAATCGGAAAGGGGCTGCATTCGTTCCCCGACGCCGAGCGGCTGGCGTTGGCAACGGAGGCGAAGCTGCGCGCGTGCAAGCTCGGCTTCCGTGCGCGGCACCTTTACGTCGCGGCACGGCAGATTGCTTCGAGCGAAGTTTCGCTGGAGCGAATTGCAAAGTTGCCGACCGCGGAGGCGCGCGAGCACCTGACCCGCATCCAGGGCGTGGGCGAAAAAGTCGCCAACTGCATCCTGCTTTTCGCCTATGGCCGCGCGGAGGTCTTTCCAATCGACGTCTGGGTGGATCGCGTGCTGCGCCGCCTTTATTTTAACGGCAGCCAACGGATCAAGCACGAGCGGCTGCGCACGTTTGCCGATTCCCATTTCGGGCCGTACCGGGGCTACGCGCAGCAATTTCTTTTCCACTGGATTCGCAAAGATCCGAAGGCGCTGCCGCCGGAGAAAGTTGTGCCTTCCCGCGTGCGGAAGAAGCCGGTCGTGGAGGATCAGCTTCCGGCCTGACCCATTAATTCAGTGACGCGAAGAGACTCGCGTCACTGCCCCGGTGCAGGCAAATGCCAGTCCTTCCAAAGGCGGGCGTAGTCGGCGCGGGTCAACTCGGCGACCATGGCGTTGGAGCCGGGTTCGAGCCACTTGATCAATTGTTCGAGATGATCAAGTTCCATCGTGGTGCAGCCGGCGGTGCGATAATGTTCCCCGCGCCGGACATGGAAGAATATCTCGTTGCCCGCCTCGGGTACGGGATTGTCGTAGTTATGCTCGATGAGCACGAGCCATTGGTAGGCCGCGTCATCCAAGTGCATGTGCTCCGCTTCCCACCAGGGAGGCAACGGCGCGCCCGGTGGCAGGGTGTAAAGATGGTTGTAGGTCAATTCCGAGAGCTTGGCGTCGTCGATCCAGGCATCGCGATTGCTGACTTGATGGTAAAACCAACCCTTTGCGCCATCGGGCAGCTTGGGCGCATAGCCCAGGACCATCCCAATCTTGAACAGTCCCGCCGGGTTCTTGTGATCGCCGCCTGTCTTTTGCAGGCCCGGCTGCGGAGGATTGAGGCCGCGCCCCCAGGCCAGCCCGCCCTTGCCAAACAAAACGGGCCACGCTTTGCCATCGGCCTGCCATTGCCCGGAGGCGTCACGATGAAAAAGTTGTAAGGTTCCCTCGGACGAGGAAGAATCGGGCGCGAGGCAGACGATCATCTGCCTGGCGTCGAGGCCCAATCGGGGTTCGTCCGCCCCGGCCGCACCCGCTTGGGAGCAGCCCAGGAGCAGGGTGACAAAAAAAACTGCCATCGACCGGTACATCTGCGGTAGGCTAAAAGAGATGCCCGCAAAAGGCAATCGAACCGCATGACGCGCACCCAACCCCTCCCACTTCTCCTCCTGACCGGCTTTCTGGGCAGCGGCAAGACGACCACGCTTGGGCATTGGCTGAAACATACCGATGTGCCGCTCAAGCGCACGGCTGTCATCATCAACGATTTTGGCTCGGTCAATGTCGACGCGGCGCTGCTCGCCCGCCGTCAATTGGAGTTGCGCAGCATCACTGGCGGCTGCGTTTGCTGCCAGAGCTTCGAGGACCTGGTCGCGCAAGTGGGTGCCCTGGCGGACAATCCCGATTTCGATCTCGTCTGGATCGAGACGTCGGGGCTGGCCGATCCCGAGGAAGTCCTCGACCATCTCAGTGCGCCCGAATTGCAGGACCGCACAATGATCCGCCGGTTGATCCTCGTCATCGACGGCTCCGATTTTCCCTGCTCGTGGCGGAGCCGCGCCGTGCAGGAAGAACAAGTCCGTTACGCCGACCTCATCCTCCTGAATAAGACGGACCGGCTCGACGACGCGGCAAGGCAGCGGGTTGAAATCAGCTTGCGCAAAATCAATCCGTCGGCCGAGATCGTCATGACCCGGCACGGAGAAATCACGCCGGGTCTGCTCAGTGAAACGGGCGCCAGCGCGGCGGCGGCGCAGGCTCAGGCCCGCTCGCGCCATGACGATGATGACGGCCATGGGCACGAAGAGCATTTGCCTCACGCCGCCTCGACTCTCTTTCTGTCACTGTCTGCACCTGTGGAACGGGCCGCATTCCAACGCTTTTTGGGATCGCTGCCAATCTCTGTTTTCCGGGCTAAGGGCTTTATCCGTCTCGCCGAGTCTCCAGGACAACTTCACACTTTTCAGCAGGTTCGCGATCAATCCGAACTGCTCCTATTGCCCTTGGAAAATGGCTCGGACATAACCACCGGGCTCGTCTTCATCGGGCCGCATCTGGATGTAAAACACATCCGCGAACTGGCTGATGTCCTGACACCAACGCACGCCACATGATCAAAACGCTTCTTCTTTTTTTGGCCTTCATCGGCGGTACGGCCTATGCCGAAACGACTCCATCTCCCATACCGGGGTCGATCACGGCGGCCTATCAACCCGGTTATTTTTTCAGCGTTGAACTGAATCCCCTTTACCAGTTTGTCGGCACCGGCGCCCTGACCGAGGAGGACGCAGCCCGCGCGAATTGTTACCGCTTCGTCTATGACTCGGACGGCAAGCTGCGGCAAATCGAATACCGGCGCGCGGGAGTGCCGATGCCGGATCCCCTGTTGGGAGTGCCGCGCATCGATTTCGAATACCAACCCGGGATTGAGCGCCGTTGGTTTCGCGACGCGCAAGGCCAACCGGTCCGTGACGTCGACGGCATCGAGGGCGAGGAACTCACGCTCAACGCGGCGGGGTATGCGACCGATATCACCAACCTCGACGAGTCGGGCGGACACGCTCGCGACAACAACGGCGTCATTCACTACGTCCGCACTCTCGACGACCACAACCGGGTCACGTCGCTCCGGCGCATCGGTTTGCTCGGCACAGCGATTACCGACGACGCCGGTTTCTTTGAGACCCGCACCGCCTATGACACGCAAGGCCGTCCGTTGGAACGAGGTAATTACGATAGCTCGGGAAATTTGCTGAACAACCAGGATGGCGTGGCCCTCATCCGCACCACCTACACGATCTATCCCGATTCAACACAAATCACCGAAAGCTATTTCGACGCGGCCGCACAGGCGGCGGAAGAGAAAAGCAGTGGCGCGCATCAACACCAGCGCATTCTCGACCAGCGCGGCCTGCTTCTCGATGAAGCCTACTTCGACACTACCGGCGCGCCCACGGTAACAACGGACGACGGCATCCACGAGCGCCGCAACATTTACGACGACCACGGCAACAAACTTTCCGAAAGCTTCTTCGACGGGGACGGCAAGCCGGTCAATCAGAAATATCTCGACGCCGCCCGGGTGGCCTATAAGTACGATGCCAAAAATCGCCCCGTTGAACTGGCCTATTTTGGAGACGATGGCGGTCCCCAGATGCCACACAAACTTGGTTATGCCGTCCTCCGGCTCGAATATGATGACCGGGGCACCATCGTGCGCCAACAATTTTTCGACGGTCTGGGCCATCCCTCGTTGCATGTCGAGTATGGCGCGCCCGCCATCCGCATCAAGGTGGACGGCGACACGGCCATCGTTACGCTTCGTAACGGGGACGACATGCCGATGAAAAACCCGATCAACGGCTATTACGCGTTCAGTTACAAGACGAACGAACCCCACCCCCATCCCCTTTCGCCCATGAATCATTATTTTGATCGCTATGGACGTCCGCTCAGTTTCTTTCCTCGAATTTCCGTCATCAATCCCCACCTCCATGCCTTGAAGACCACTCCAATCATGAAGTGGAGTGCTCGCTTGGGCACGGGCGCGGTGGGACTTGGCTCGCTGCTCGGGTGCCTGCTCGCGCTGATCAAGTCCTCCCACACCAAGCGGCGCAAAGTCTATGTTCCCGCGCCGTGGGAGCGCTTCCTCGGCTGGCTCGCCGTCTTTTGCATTCTGGAAGGCTTGCTCCGTTTTTTCATGACCGTCTATTGGGCCTGGGTGGATTACCAAAACGGACGCATGGGACATGGGTTCTACATCCTGGAAAAAATCTTCATCCTCTTTTTCCTTTACCGGCTATACCGCCTGCACGTCACCATGCGCGTACTGAACGTCGCCCGGGACGAAGTTCACCGCCTCGTCCGCGATTTCTTCGCCAAGGTTAACTTGAAGCCCGAGTGGATCGAGAGACGGAACCGGTACGTCACGCCACCGCTCGATGTGCGCATTAATTATTTCCAGCAAAAGTATCACGCCTACCTCGCCTTCAGCAGCCGGGGCCGCGAGGGTCACGACCTGGCGCGAGACCTGAACCAATACATCCGGGCGCAGGTGGGCGGCATCCTGGCCCCGGTCCGCTCCCGGGCCATCGCCCTCTACTATCCCAGCGTCGCTTTCTGCTATTTCCTGCTGTCTGGCACTGCCTTTTATACGCTCTATCAACTGATCAAGGGATTTTGAAGTGCCCTTGTTGCTGCGTCGCAATGTTCTAAGGTAAAGAAATTATGAGCGCTGTCCTGGAATATCCCGCGTGGCCGGACGCGCCGCCCCTGACGATCGATCCCCTCCGCGAGTTGGAGCGGCTGGAAGCTTTACGCTCGCTGAAGCTTTTGGATACAGAGCCCGAGGAGCGCTTCGACGCGATCACCCGCCTGGCCGCCAAAGTCTTTCGGATACCCACCGCCTATGTCGCCTTTATCGATAGCGATCGCCAATGGTTCAAGTCTCGCGTGGGCCTCTGTCCCGCCGAAACCGCCCGCAACATGTCCTTCTGTCAATACACCATCCAGCGCGACGAGCCTCTCGTTATTCCCGACACGCATCTCCACCCCATCGGACGTAATCATCCTTATGTTGTGGGTGAGCCTTATGTGAGGTTTTATGCGGGTGTGCCTCTCTCCGGTCCGCGTGGCCGGAAAATTGGAACTTTTTGTCTTCTCGATACCGAGCCGAGGGAATTCGACAACGAGGCAATCACGTCCCTGACCGCGTTCGCCGCGCTGGTCGAACGCGAGATCAACCTAAGCGAGATCATCGAAACTCAAAACGAACTGCTCAACACGCGTCAGCAACTCGTCGAAACGCAGGAGAAGCTCAACCGCGAGTTTTCCGACGCCGCCAAGTATGTGCGCCTCATGCTTCCGCCTCCCCTTGCCGACGAGGAAATTATCGACTGGCATTTCCATCCCTCGCTCCAGTTGGGAGGCGACGGCCTGGGCTATCGCCGCATCAACGACGATCTGCTCGCGTTCTACGTCCTGGATGTCACCGGCCGCGGCCTCGGTTCCGCCTTACTGGCCGTCACCGCTCTGGAATTGCTTCGCAACCCCGTTGCGCAAATCGATTTTTCCAGCCCGGCAGCGGTGATCGACCGGCTCAATCGCACCTTTCAAATGAAGGACCACGCCGGTAAATTCTTTTCTGCGTGGTACGGGGTCTACTCCCGTTCGGCGCGCACGGTTACCTTTGCCAACGCGGGTCATCCGCCTGCTCTTCTGCTCACCCGGCAAAAGGGCGCGTTTCAATTAAGCAAGACCGCTCCCGGCGCGTCGGTTCTCGGCATTATGCCTGAGATTCATTCCCCGGAAACCACCATCGAATTTTCTCCCACTTCCGAACTCTTTCTTTTCACCGACGGCCTTTACGAACTGCTGGACCCTGAGGGTGGGCGGGGTTCCTACGACGAATTTCTCGCTTACCTGGAAAAACGGGTCCACGACGGCAAGCCTGCCTGGGACGCCATTCTTTCCTGGCTCGACCATGCGCGCAATCGGCGTATAATTGATGACGATGTCTCGCTGCTCCGCTTCGCCACCAAGGCCTGAAGTACATCAGGGCTATTCGCGGCGCCGTTTTCTTCGCCAAATACTCGGCGCGAGCGCCCTCACCATCGCAGGGATCGACCCGCTTTTCGCGCAGAATGCCTCTCCCTCCGCCGTCGGGGCAGGATCATTTCGCTTTGCCTTCCTGACCGACCTGCACCTCATGCAAGGCGGGGCCCTGCGCTCCGTCGAGGGAATCGTCGCGTGCCTCGCCGCGGTGGAGAAACTCGATCCGCGCCCCGACTTCATTCTCTGCGGCGGCGATCTCGTGCACAGCACCCGCGAACTCACCCTGCCCGGCGCTGAAACCGCGCTCGATTTTTTTCTCCAACTCTGGAAGGACAATACGTCCCTCCCAACCCATTGGACCTTTGGCAATCATGACCTTGCCGGGACCAGCAACCAGTATGTGCCCGTGAACGATCCGGAATATGGAAAGGGACTTTTCCAAAACCGGCTCCAATTGCCGAAGCTCTTTTACAGCTTTGACTGCAAAGGCTGGCACTTCGTCGTCCTGGACGACATCGCGCTGCAACCCGACCGCAGCTACATTGGTGAGCTTTTCGACGACGAACTCGCGTTCCTCAAAGCCGATCTCGCCGCAAACCGGAATACACCGACAATTGTCTGCACTCACATTCCCATCCTATCCAATGTGCCGCTCATGCTCGCGCTTGCGCAGCGCGGGACCGACCCCGGCAAGGCGGCGATGAAAAGCATGGTCTGCTGTAACGGCGATTCGCTTCTCGGCAATATTCCCGGCCACAATATCCGTGCCGTCCTGGCGGGACACCTACATTTCTACGAACAACTCGAACAGAACGGCGTGCAGATCATCAACAGCGGCGCCGTTTGCGGCAGTTACTGGAAGGGACCGAATCATGGCAGCCCGGAAGGCTTTGGCGTGGTCGACCTCAGCGCGGACGGAAAAGTCGCGTTTGATTACCGCAGCTATGGGTGGAAGGCTTAAGAAGCCGTTGCCAGCGCCTTATCGCGGGGATCGCTGGTGCGGAGGGCCTTGACGAAGTTCTGGCCCATTTCTCAGACGGGGCCGGGGAATTTACCGAGGTCGGCAACGACTTCATCGAGCGCCTTCACGAAACGGTCGATTTCCTTTTCGCCCACGATGAGCGGCGGCAGAATCTTCACGATGTCGGCGTTGTTCGCGGCGACCTGCGTGAGGATGCGGTGCTTGGTCAGCAGTGGCGTGACGATCAGTTGCGGGAACATGCTTGAGTCGAGCGAGTGGACCAGCTTCCAGCCCATCTTCGGCATCATGCCATGCGGCTCGGCGAACTCAATGGCGCACATCAGCCCCTTGACCCGTACCTCCTTGATGATGTCGTATTTTTTCTGCAAAACGACGAGTTGCTTTTCGAGGTAAGCGCCCATGCGCGCCGCATTATCGACCAGTCCTTCGTCCTCGATCACCGTTAGCGCCGCCAGACCGCAAACGCAGGCGAGGTTGTTGCGTCCGAACGTGGTCGAGTGGACGATGCAGCGGTCCATGCGCGAAAAGGTTTTTTGATAAATCGAGCGCCGCGTAACGATAGCAGCCGAGGGCACGTAGCCGCCGCTGAGCGCCTTGGCCAGCGTAAGAATGTCGGGTTCCAGCCCCCAATGCTCGAAAGCGAACCACTTGCCAGTGCGGCCCAGCCCGGTCTGGACCTCGTCGCAAATAAAGAGCGTGCCGTACTGGCGGCAGAGAGCCTGCGCGCGGTTGTAGTAATCGTCCTTCGCGAATTTGACGCTCTTGCCCTGAACCAATTCGACGATGAGAGCCGCGACGTCGCCTTTCTTTAGCTCGAACTCGATCTCGTTCACGTCGCCCATTGTCACTGTTTCGCAACCGGGCAGGAACGGGCCGAAGCCCTCGTGGAAAGCGGGATTGCCCGTCACGGAAAGCGAGCCGTAGCTGAGACCGTGGTAGGAGTTTTTCAACGAGAGAAGCCGGGGCCGGCCTGTGGCGCATTTCGCGAACTTCAACGCGCCCTCGACCGATTCCGTGCCGCTGTTGCAGAGGAAGACCGAGTCGAGATGCGGAGCGCCCTGCTGCGCGAGGCGCTTGACGAGTCGCTCGGCGAGCAAGCCGCTCATCAGCGCGGAATCGAGCTGCACCATGTTGGGGAGGTTCAGTTCGAGCACGTCGCGGATCGCCTGCTGCACCACGGGATGATTGCGCCCGATATTGAAAACGCCGAAGCCCGAAAGAAAATCGAGGTAGTCCTTCCCGTCCATGTCGTAGAGATAGGCGCCCTCGGCGCGGGCATAGACGATGTCAAAACCGATGGTGCGTTGCACCTTCACCAGCGTCCGGTTCAGGTAGTGGTCGTGAAGCTCGTAATTTTCACCCATCCGGGAGGTGACGAGATCCTTGATATCAAGAGGCATTGCCGAGTTAAGCGTGTTTTACGCCCGAAAACAAGCTCCTGCGGAGGGCAGTAGAGCTTCGCTTGAAACATGCCGCCGTACCCGGCAGATGTCTTCTATAGGCCCTATGCGCCTTCGTACATGCCGGGCCGATGAATTTCCATGTGGCGTTCGGGCTGAGGCACGGGCTTAAAACCGAATTGCTCGTAAAGACCCTGCGCATCCACGGTCACAAGCATCCATCTGCGCAGACCCTGAAGATCGGGATGCCCTAGGATCGTGGCAACAAGCGCTTTGCTCAGCCCTTTACCTCGATGCTCCGGTAAAATAAAGACGTCGGCCAGGTAGGCAAACGTCGCCTTGTCGGTGATCACCCTCGCAAAGCCGACCTGCACCGCCGCGTGATAAACGCCCCAGCAAAGCGAGTTTTGGATCGTTCGTTCCACGAGCACTCTTGGGATGTTTTTCGCCCAATACGATTGCGCGATGAAACTGTGAATCACGTCGAGATCAAGCCGGGCTGGATCGCTCGAAATGACATAGCCCTCAGGCAGTGGAGCGGCACTCATGTACACATGACTTTCTATCCCTTAAGAACCAACGTGCCCGCGATCATGTCGTGGAGCGCCTGTTTGCGGTCCGTGAATGCGGCCATAATGAAGCCGATATCCATTGGCAAAGCGCTCACAATCTTGCCGAAAAAGCGGCCTGACGCCCGGCCGAAACTGATCCGTTGTCCGGAAAGATCGGTGACATGAATTCCCATGATCCGCTTTCCGTAGGTGGCCTGCGAGGGGCCCGATTCAAGTTTGGCAAAGTAGAGCCAGAACAGTGTAATCATGCCGCCCCAGATGACTAACTCCATTAACAAAATAAAAATTATGACCGCGGGCTTGGCGTTCGCCGGTCCGGAGGGAAAAGGTTGACTCAGGTTGATCCCCACCAGTTGTCCGATACCGATGAAGAGGAAAACGGGCACGAATGCCGCAAACATGAAAGTGACTTCAATAATGATTGTGTCGATGACGTAGGCCACAAACCGAAGCCAGAAGCCGGCATAAACCACATTCTCCGGATCCAGCGTGATCGCCTCGCGGGAGTAAGTCGCGGCACCAGCCCGCGTTGCATCAAAAACGGGAGCGGACGCCGCCGCGATCCTGCCCAGCACGTCGCGGAGGGGAACCCATTGCGATAAACCCAGGCCCTCGGCGAAAGCCAGACTGCTCATGGTAAACTCGCCTTGTTTCAATTTCTCCCGGATTTGCTCCCGGGAAAACGGGCCTGTCGAAATGTTGCCTTTGTCGAGAACAGTAATTGTCGTCATGGAACCTCGTTGAAAGCTATCCTCGCACCACCCGCGTATCGGCCAGTCGATCATGCAGGGCCAAGCCGCGCGAACTGAAGAGCACCATAATAAAACCAAGAAAGCAGGGCAACGCCGAGAGATATTTTACCGCGTATCGTCCCGTGGCGCGCAGGAAGCTCATGCGTTCGCCGTGCGCATCAGTGACCTTGATTCCCATCCAGCGCTTTCCCACCGTGGCCTGCGACCGTGAGCTTTCCAGGCCCGCCACATAGAGCCACCCGAAACCGACCAGCACCAGCCAGAACAATCGTCGCGTGTTCAGCCACAGCCAGTCCCAATCCTCCGTCCTGGCTTGAATGCTGGCGTGATTCCAAAAGCTCGGAATCCAGATGGTGAGCGCACCGAGAAGGTAGAGAAGCGCGATGGGCACGAACAAAATCGCGCAATCGATCAGAAAGGCGAAACCGCGCTGAAAAAAGGAAGCGGGCGTCAACTGCACCTCGGGCTTTGTTACAGGCTTGTTCTCGGGTTTGATCTCTGGCTTTTCAACCGGGGACGAAACGGGTAATGGAGGCGGAGGTGGCGGCGCGGGTTGCTGGAGAGTATGGGAAATGGGTGCCGGTAAAATCGGTGGATGGGAAGTCGGCGATAGCGGGATCGGCGGCAATTCACGCGGACCCGGTACCGGAGGCAGCGAGGGCATGCGCGGCCCTTCGCCCTGCTCGACGTAATCGAGCACCTCGCCCAGCGGCAACCATTCTTTCAGGCCGGACGCGTGAGCGAGATATTTCACGGTGAAGTCACCGCGCGCGAGCCCGTCTTCGATCTGCGCACGAGTGAACGGTCCCCATGGCACGTTGTGCTTGAGTACGGTGATGGCCATATGAATGGGGGAACGCGAAGGGCTCGCGTCCCTGCCTATTTCTTTTTCTGGCGCGCGAGCACGTTCGAGCGTGTCCGCAATCGCAGCGCGTTGAGCCGGATGAAACCCGTCGCATCGGCCTGGTTGTAGGCGCCCTGGTCGGCTTCCATCGTCGCGACATCGGGATTGTAGAGCGACAGCTTGCTCTTGCGTCCCGCGACGATGATGTTGCCCTTGTAGAGCTTCAAGCGCACGGTGCCAGTGACATACTTCTGGCTTTCCTCAACCGCAGCCTGGAGAAATTCCCGTTCCGGCGCGAACCAGAAGCCGTAATAGACGAGTTCCGAGTAGCGCGGGATGAGCGAGTCGCGCAGGTGCATGACCTCGCGGTCGAGCGTGAGCGTTTCGATCTGGCGATGCGCGAAGGCGAGAATCGCGCCTCCGGGCGTTTCATACACACCGCGAGATTTCATACCAACAAAACGATTCTCCACGAGATCGACGCGACCGATGCCGTGCTTGCCACCAAGCTTGTTCAAGGTGCGGAGCACATTGACGGGACTCATCTTCTTACCATCAACGGCGACGCAATCCCCGGCCACGAAATCGAGTTCAATGTATTGCGGTTTGTTGGGCGCTTTCTCGGGCGAGGCGCTCAGCTTGAACATGTCGGCGGGCGGCTCAACCCATGGGTCTTCGAGGATGCCGCTCTCGAAGCTGATGTGGAGGAGATTGCGGTCGGTGCTGTAGGGCTTCTTGGCACTGACCGGCACGGAGATGCCTTTCGACTTGGCGTAGGCCATCAAGTCAGTGCGGCCCTTGAATTCCCAGTCCCGCCACGGCGCGATGATTTTCAGATCGGGCGCGAGCGCGGCAAAGGTCAGCTCGAAGCGGACCTGGTCGTTGCCCTTGCCGGTCGCGCCATGGGCCACGGCATCGGCGTTTTCCAACCGCGCGATCTCGACCTGCCGCTTGGCGATGAGGGGGCGCGCGATGCTGGTGCCGAGGAAATACTGGTTCTCGTAAAGCGCGTTGGCGCGGATCATCGGGTAAATGAAATCGCTTGCGAATTCCTCGGTCAGGTCGTCGATGTAGCACTTCGATGCCCCCGTCCTCAGCGCTTTTTTGTCGAGGCCCTTGAGTTCCTCCTCCTGGCCGATGTCGGCGCAAAACGCGATGATCTCCGCGTCATACTTGTCCTTCAGCCACGTCAAAATGATGGAGGTGTCTAGCCCTCCCGAATAAGCCACAACAATCTTCATCCGCACTTTTTAAACCGAATAGGCCAAAAGAACAGAAATTCTTGCGGTAAACCTCCCAACTGCTCTCGACAACTCAGTCATCCTGAGCTCCTAAAGCTTTGCGCCTTTCCACTCCTGCTTGCGCCAGTGGGCAATGAGATAATCGACGGAGAAAGCGCCGGGGCCGAAAATCAAAACCACCACGGCGGTCGCAAGATAGGGAAAAGCCGTGTCTACGCAAAATTTGTCGGTGTCAAAGCTCAGAAGGTCTTTCAGGCCTTCCTGCTCCGTTGTAATGTAGGCGACGATAAAATTGATGATGAGCGGCAGGGAGGTCAGACGACTCAGCAGACCGAGAATCAGGAAGAGGCCGCCGAACGTTTCGGTGAAAGCAACCAGCCAGGCGTTCTCGACCGGAAAAGGAATATGGAGGTCGGTGAAATAGCCGATCGGTTTGTCGATGTTCATCAGCTTGCCCCAGCCTGCCTGAAGCAATTGCCCTCCCCACACAATTCGCATGAACAGGAGCAGAGGCGATTGGAGATGGTTGCCGACGAGAACGAGCAGGTCGTAAAGGTAAGCGATGCCGGCAGCGAGAGGGTTTGCGGAGTTGGACATATTGTTTTGATGATTGAGGAGTGGATTTTATTCCGCGTGGGTAGCCGCGCTCGTAAGAGCGTGGGCAGGCACCACCGCCTCACGGCGGCGGCTACGGGCCACAAAACCAACCGAAGGCCGCCCATTGCGCGAACCAGTTCTGCAACGTCGCGCCAAAATTCTCGTCCGCTTTTCTGCGGCGAAAGGCGCGCTCACAGGCTGTCTGGAGCGACAACCCCTTTTGCAAAGCGGAACAGATCAAGTACGCCTCGGGTTCGAGCCGCTTGTACCAGACCGAGTTTTCACTGCGATGCACCGCCAGAAAAATTTTCTCCGGCCGGGGCAGCTTCAGCTTTTTCGCCCTCTTGCGCGGGCCTCGTTCCGTGACGGCATTGCTCGCCTCGCCCTGCGGCTCTTCGCGCCGGCGCACCGCAAGGATGAAGTTGTCCACCGGATAATCACAAGCGAGAAAGGTGATGTAAGGCTGGAAGGCCAGACAGAGCTTGGCTGGATCGCCGCTATCGAGCAGGACGTCAATCTCGATTGGCGGCAGCGCCTCGCCATCGAACGCGATGATATGCGCCCATTCCAAACGGACAACATCCCGCGCGAGCGATTCGTGCGGCGCAACCCATTCGGGCTCCTTTTCCAGGAACTTTTCCAACCGGTTGCCGAGATCTCGTAACGTGTAGGAATTCGATGGGTACTTCGTGAGGTAGGCCTCGGACAAATCATGGAAGCGCTTTTCGCCAATCAAAGTCCGCAGGCCGGGGAAGTCCTCGTAAAGACAGTCGAGCAGCCGGAACCAGTATTGACGGTTATAAATTTCGAGCCGGTCAAAGGAACTCAACCGGTCGTTCGGCTTGATGAACCTCGCGACAGCCTTGCGCGTCGATTTTCCGTCGACCCATTTCGACTGCATATGATGACCCGCCGTCAACGGACGCATGATGCCCGAGGTGAACGCGCGCTGGATAGCGCGTAAATCCTTGCCCGGACCTGCGGATTTGGAATTCATATTAAACTCAAGGCAGCATCATTGGGCGAAGCTTTAACGCCCTCCGCAGGAGTGCCGTCTGCAAGACCCTTGCAGAATTTTCCGGCTTTTAGTGCTTCACAATGCACTTCGTCAAAGGAAGGAATCCGATCGTCCCATTCCAGCAAGGTCGCCGTCGCTCCGGTCAACTTCGTCGCATGCGCATACATTTTCCAGACCGGGTCGAGCACCGGATGATCGTGGGTATCGAGGATGTATTTCTCGTACTTCGAGTGGCCCGCGACATGAATCTGCCCGACGCGATCATGCGGAATGTGGTTGAGATAATTGTAGGGATTGAAATTGTGATTTTGCGACGAGACGTAAATGTTGTTCACGTCGAGCAGAATACCCGCGTCGGCCTTCTCGACGACCTCAGTCAGGAATTCCCATTCGGTCATCTCCGAGGCGTGAAATTCGGCGTAGCTGCTGACGTTCTCGACCAGGATAGGAACTTCAAGAAAGTCGCGCACTTCGCGAATGCGATGCGCCACATGCTCAGCAGCAGCGAAAGTGTACGGCAACGGCAGCAGATCGTGCGTGTAGCGACCATCGACGCTGCCCCAGCAAAGATGGTCCGAAAGCCAGGGCGTATTCGTCCGCTTGACCAGCCGCTTGAGCTTGCGGAGGTGTTCACGATTCAGGCCGTCGGTGGACCCAAGATACATCGCGACGCCATGCTGTACGACGCGGTATTGTTCGAGAATTTGATCGAGCACCTGCAACGGACGCCCCGCATCGACCATGAAATTTTCCGAGATGATTTCAAACCAGTCGACCGTCGGTTTGCGTGACAAGATATGCTGGTAATGCGGCACGCGCAGGCCGATACCAATGCCGTAATTGGTGAAATTATTGAAGCGATTCGCCGGCATAAAAATGAAAAATTCAAGTGAACGAGGGGCCGGAAGACCAGCCCCTCGCCCCAATACGACCTTACAGGCTTACGGATTTTTGCTTCCACCGCCGGTCGCGCAACCGCCTTTGCCCTTGCAACTGTTCTTGCCTTTGCAGCCGTTGTCGCCGGTCTTGCAACCGCCTTTGCCCTTACAGCCATTCTTGCCTTTGCAGCTGTTCGTGTCCGAATCGGAATCGGCGAGTACCTGGCCTTTGGCCCCGCTGTATTGATCGGGACCACCGCTGCTGGTGGTCGATGCCTGCAAGCGCGCGACCGAACCGGCCATCAACCCGGTCAGGGCGACCGTCGCAAGCATGGTTTTGGTGGTTTGAAGGAGACGTGGATTTTTCATTTATGCCTTTCTTTTTCCAGTGTGGTTTTATGACCTGTTTTTCACCTGGCGCACGGCCAGGCAAAATCAGCCGTTATCGTGTTAGACGAAGAAGCTCGGGTTTTATTCCAAAAATTGCTTCCGGCTTATCCAATATTGTTCTGAAAACAGTACGCGCAACCGGTTTTTCCGGGATTTGCGTCTTTCAAGAAAAATTACTGCGAACCGTTCTGGTTCGTGATGGTCTTCTTGTTGGGATCGTCAGACCAAATGGGGGCCTGGACGCCCGCGCCACCCTGATTGCCCATCAAGCTGGAACGCGATCCCGTGTCGGGCGTGTAGTCCGTCATCCCGCCACAACGGTTGAGCAATAGGAGTGCAATAACAGGAAGCGCCCAACGCATGGCCGTAGTTATGTCAAACCGCAGGCGGGAGGCAAGTCAGGATTCGCTCAGGATTCGACTTTGCCCTATCAAGTAGAAACCCTAATAATAGACGCAATGACTACAGCAGACCTTGACCGCGATTATGTCTGGCATCCTTTTACGCAAATGCGCGATTGGAACGACCCGTCGCATCCGCCCGTGGTCATCGTCGAAGGCCGCGGCGCGGTCCTGAAAGCCGAGGATGGTCGGGAATATCTCGACGGCAATTCCTCAATCTGGACCAACCTCCACGGCCATCGGCGGCCCGAAATCAACCAGGCCATCCGGGATCAACTCGACCGCTTCGCGCACAGTTCCTTTCTCGGCCTGACCAATGACGTGGCCGCGCGTCTCGCCCGCGAGTTGGTCGAGATCACGGGACTCGATGACGCAAAAGTTTTCTTCTCCGACGACGGCTCGACCGCGATGGAAGCGGCTTTGAAGATGGTCTATCAGGCCCGGATTCAGCGCGGCGAGAAAACGCGCACGACGTTCGTCTCGCTGGCCAATGGTTACCATGGCGACACGGTTGGTGCAATGAGCGCGGGCCATAGCCCGGTCTTTCACGCGGCCTACAAGCCGCTGCTTTTCGAGACGCGCGAGGTGATGAGTCCCGCCTGCTATCGCTGCCCGCACAACCGCGCCGAGCCGATGCGTAGTACGGACGCCCGCGCCTCGCGTAAATGCAAATGGGAATGCGTCGGCGAACTCACGACCGCGCTGAATGATTTGGGCGAAACTGCTTCCGCCTTCGTGATGGAGCCCCGAGTCCAGGGCGCGGCGGGAATGACGATGCATCCACACGGTTACCTCGAAAAAGCGGCGCACGCTTGCAAGGAACGCGGCGTCTGGCTCGTCCTCGACGAGGTGATGACCGGCTTTGGCCGCACCGGCGAGATGTTCGCCTTCCAACACGAAAAGGCCGTGCCTGATGTGGTCGCGCTGGCCAAGGGACTCACTGGCGGTTATCTCCCGGTCGCCGCAACGCTCGCCTCACGCGAAATCTTCGACGCCTTTCTCGGCGACTTTGGAGAACTCAAAACTTTTTTCCATGGACACAGTTATACCGGCAATGCCCTCGGATGCGCGGCGGCGCTGGCCAATCTCAAACTTTTCGAGACCGAAAAGACGCTGCAAAATAATGCCGTCTTGGAAAAGGCCCTGGCCAAAAGTGCCGCGAAATTCTGGGACCATCCCAACGTCGGCGATGTCCGGCAGGAGGGCCTTATTTGCGCCATCGAAATCGTGAGCGACTTCAAGACGCGGCAACCATTTCCGTTCACGGAACGCATCGGCCATCGTATCTGCGAAGCCGCCCGCGCGCATGGCCTACTCACCCGGCCCGTCGGCGATGTCCTCGTCCTCATGCCGCCCTATTGCATCACCGATAATCAAATCGCGCAAATGGTGGAAGCGCTCTGGCGAGGGCTGAATGAGGTACTGCCGGTGGCCCACTGATCCATGCAGGCAAAGAAGTAGGTTAAAGAGAAAATCCAAACTGTACCACTACCCACGAGAAGGTTTAATTCCCGGGCAGCAGTCCGTCGGGTGTGAGTTGGCGATACGTTTTCACCCTGGAATCGAAATCCGGCGGGAGGAAATTCGCCATGGAGCCGTCGGTGATTGCTGGTGTACTGGACTTCAAGACAATACTACCATCGTCTCTATAGGAAATTTCCATTCCAGACCGCAGAAATAAAGCATTATTGCCTTTGTAGAAAACGGCGATACCGGGCGATGGTGTTGGTTCGTGCCACCATTGTGCCAAGGTATGTATCTCAGCTCCAAACTGCGGATGGGGTTTTATAATCGGAATCAAGGAGCCACCGGGCACATAAGTCACTTTGTAGCCCGTCATGAAAAGGATAGGAAGCCGATCGGGTGAACTCGAATCTACTCCTGATGTCACATCCCAACAGACATTCTCCGGTTTCAATTTCTGTCCGGCGGTAGGTTTGATTTTTCCAGGAAGTGGGATGTAAAAAACAGTGGGATCCGAGCAGTACCCTCCATCGAGCAACTTTTGAAATACCTCCGTCGAGCTTTTACCGTCGGGATAATTGCCGTCATTATCGTTGGCGTATCCGAACATACCGACGCCGATTTGGTGGGCGGTTTGTACCCAGATGTTTTCAGCGTGATGCCATCCATTCCCGGGGGCAATTGGTCCAAGCAACATGCCTGACACCATAAAAAGTGTGAACAATACAAAGATGACTGCCAAAGCATTGAAATTGCACCCTTGGCCCTGTACGGGCCTCTTGGATTCTGCGGCTGGGCTCGCCGTGGAGTCAGGATCACTCACAATCGTAAACCTACTTGCCTAATCATCGCATGCCAAGAGGCATTGGTAACCCCGAACTTGTCCTTAGCTTGCAAGTCGGCGTAATGAAGTCAGTCTGCGCTTATGAAATGGATGTTTCTTCTCTTTCTAACGCCCCTACTCTTGCAGGCTGCTGACGAACCAACGACTTGGTCCCAGCCTGTGAACGGCTTACGAGCACGTCTTTTTATTGCACCAAGCCACGATCCGGATTTCTCCTACAACTTTCAGGTTTATTTGCAGTTTGAGAATGTGGGAGTGGTCGGAAATCTCGGCGCGATCCGGGAAGAAAAAACCTTCCAGTATAGCGAAATGCACCTGGCGTTGATTGTAACTAATAATACTGGTCAAAAACTACCGCTTGTGACGCCCAACATAGTAGATGAAATGATTCTTTCTGGCTACACCATGTGTCTGCCGTTCGGAGGCAATCTTGTATTTCCGATCGGGCATGGATGGGACTTGGTCCCCAGTCACCCGATCTCACTGGATGGTCCACTTACTCCCGTGATGCTAAAAGGAAGATATCTGAAAAGAATTTACTCGTCCGGCTGGGTCATACCCTCCGATGGTTCGGGAACTTATTATTTGTCCGGAACTTTTTCGTTCAACAAAAAGGATGCTGAACCTCACTTTCCTCCAGGAATCCATCCAGTAAGACATTCAGACGTTCGGCTAAATTGGGAGGGTACGCTTGTTCTGCCTCCAATCAAGGTACCGTCTCAATAGGAAGATTTTGCTGCAAAATTTCTTTACCGAGCCCTCCGCGTCCCCACCAGTTCCTTGAGTTGCGGCAGCGCGGCCTCGGCGACCTGTTCCCCGCGGCGAATGTAGCGTTCCGGATTATAGAAGTCATACCAAAAGCCGTCGGGCACGGTCGGCGAGATGACCACGTCGACCTTCGAGCAGGCCTCCTGCGCAACGCGCGCCTGCGTGGAATTGAGGAACCGCATATAGAGCTTGATGATGTTCGTCGGCGTGTCGATGAGCGGCCCGGTCTCGTGCATCGCCCGGGTTAATTCCGATGCCACCATCCGGCTTTCCTCCTCGGAATGCCTGAACTGTTTCATCATCTCGGGATTCGGAAATGTATTCACCGCAATGACCTTGGAGACGCCCGACCGCATCATGAGGTCCACAGGCACGGGACTGGCCAGGCCACCGTCGATCAGGGTGCGGCCCTTGTACTTCATGGGGCGAAAGATGCCGGGAATGGAAATACTGGCCCGGATCGCGTCGACGAGTTTGCCCCGCTCGAAAACAACTTCCTCCATGGTGTGGAGATCGCACGCCACGATTTTCACCGGGATCATCGTGTCCTCGAATGTCAGGCCGTCCAGGATGGTGTTGAGAAAACGGTAGACGCTGAGGCCGCGAACGATCCCCGCGCCGGGGAACATCGGATTGAGCAATTTCAGGAACATGCGCATGCCTTTGACCTGCATGGCAAGCTGTTCCAGTTCATCCGCCGACCGGCCCGTCGCCCACGCCGCCGCGACCAGCGCGCCCATGGAACTCCCCGCCACGACGTCGACCGTGATGCCTTCGCGCTCGAGAATGCGGATCACGCCGATGTGGGCCAGGCCGCGCGCACCGCCCGCTCCCAGCACGAGCCCGACGAGGAGGTTCCCCATTTCGCGGGCAATGCGCCGCACGACCACGCTGTAGGGTTCCATCGGTTTGTGCAGCACGTAGGGCACGCCGTCCACCGACTCGATGATCTCGCTCTCGGGAATCCAGCGCATAAGGTAGCTGATTTCCTGGCCGACCTTTTGCTGGGCGTGCTCGACAATGGGCACGCACGACGACCCGACTGCGGTCAGGATGACGCGCGCCTTAGGAGAGACCGTTTGGCGGTGTTCCTTGAGGTCCTGCAGCAAGACCCTCGTTTTCGACAGGTGCTCCTCCTCATTCTTGGCGACCACATAAATATGGTCCGACTGGATCATGCATTCGAGCACCGAGGGCGAGGTCTCGTTCGGCAAATCGACCAGCACATATTTGTAACGTTTGATCAGGTCACCAAACAACGGCGCGATCAGGTGCATTTCCTTTTCATCGCCGGTCAGCTTGAGATTGAGCCGGTCGTAACCCAGCGAGTGATGCGTCAGCATCTGTTCCAGCTCCGGGCCATCCATCACGACCATCGGCTTGCACCGCACCAGCGGCTTGCCTCCCTGCCGCCCGCTGAAATCGAGCATCAGCACGGGCTCGCCGGTTTCCCACGCCAGGCTGGCCACGAGATTGGTGGCCAGCAAAGTCTTGCCGGCGCCGGGCACGGCGCTGCACAGGGCGATGATCGTGCTCCACTTCGCGCGCTTTTTTTCCTCTCGCAACTGCGTCATGCGCTCGCCCATGCGTTGGGTGAATCCAAGGGCCATCCGCGGATCGTGCCGAAGCATGGTCTCGAAGGCCTCGCGTGGAATTTTGAGCAGGACGGAATCGTTCAGGGCGCGAACGCTGGCCCAGTGGGTTTCCCCGCTGAGTAACGGCGTTTCGCCAAACCAATCGCCGCTGCCGTATCTCACGTAGATACGCTCAGCCCGGCCATCGATCTGCGTATAGGCCTGCAATCGACCGGAGACGACCACATACAACCCCTCGCCTTTCTCACCTTCACGCACCGCCATTTCGTCCTTCTTAAGGGTGACAAATTCGGCGTGTTCCGCCAAGCCGCCGAGCGCTTCCGGGCCGCAAGCGGCCAGGAGCGGCACACTCTCCAGGATTTGCAGTTTACCTTCCATCGTTGTCCCCAATTTTCGTCCGCCTGGCTGGCCTCTACGATAATCCTAGCTCAATTAGTGAACGACGCAATGTACGGCCCCTAATTTTTAAGATCAAATTCCACCTAAGAGTGTAATTATCCGTGCAATCCCATGTTTGTTTGCTTCTTAGTAGCATTTGGGTATCTTGTACTGACAAAAGGGCGAAGACGCCGAGGGAAGGTCCTATGAAAGCTCGCCATAGCGAAGAATGGACGGGTTCCAGTCGCTTGCTTCTGCGGCGACAAGGCGACCTCTTGCGACGCTATATCGAGCAAACGGTACTCCCTTTTTCCAGGCACTACGCGGCGTTTGGCAATGAGCTCCGCCGCATCCGCAGCGTGGATGATTTGCGTCACCTCCCCTTCACGGTCAAGCGCGACGTGCAGAATGCTCCCCGCGATTTCATCCTGATTCCCGACAAGAAAATTCTCGCGAGCCGCCCCTCCACCATTTTGCGCGCGTTGTTACGCGGACGCCACGCGGTGGAGGAATCCTTCGAGCGCGAATTTCGCCCCTCCTTCATGACGTTCACCACGGGCCGCTCCGCCCAGCCGCTTCCCTTTCTTTATACCGCCCACGACCTGCAACATTTGCAAACCGCCGGCGGCATCATCATGCGCGTCTGCGGGGCGAAGCGGGACATGAAGATGCTCAATATGTTTCCCTACGCGCCGCACCTTGCCTTCTGGCAATCGCATTACGCGGGCACGGAATTTGGCGTGTTGATGGTCAGCAGCGGCGGCGGAAAAGTTGCGGGCACGGAGGGAAATATCCGGATCATGCTGAAGCTCCAGCCCGAGGTGCTCATCGGAATGCCGACCTTCATCTACCACGTTTTACAGGCGGCGATCAGCCGCAATCTCCGGTGTCCGCAGATCTCGAAACTCATCCTCGGCGGAGAAAAAGCGCCTCCGGGAATGCGCCGAAAACTCAAGGCCCTCGCCGCGCAGCTCGGAGCCAACGAGGTTGACGTGCTGATGACCTACGGCTTCACCGAGGCGAAAATGGCGTGGCCCGAATGTCCCTATCCGGAGGGAGAGGAGTCGGGCGGATTTCATCTCTATCCCGATCTCGGCATCATCGAAATTGTTGATCCCAAGACCGGCGAACCGGTGGGCGAAGGCCGCCCCGGCGAGATCGTGTTTACTCCGCTCGACGCCCGCGGCACGGTCGTGCTCCGCTATCGCACCGGCGACCTGGTCGATGGCGGACTCGTCTACGAACCGTGTCCCCATTGCGGCCGGCAACTGCCCCGGCTGGTCGGACACATTTCCCGCTCGTCGGAGGTCAAGGAGATGCGTTTCGACAAATTGAAAGGGACGCTCGTCGACTTCAATGAACTGGAGCACGTGCTGGACAACTTTGATTCCATCGGGGCATGGCAGCTGGAATTGCGCAAGGCGAACGACGATCCCCTCGAACTCGACGAACTGATTCTCCATGTGGAAAAGCTCGATCACGGCGACGATCTCCGGCTGCGCCAGGAATTGAACGAAAGGATCGCCTCCGTGATCGAGCTGCATCCGAACCGGATCGTCTTTCAGTCGGCGGAAGACATGCGGGGGCTGCAAGGTGTGGGCGTGCAGATGAAGGAGCAGCGCCTGGTGGATCACCGCCCCAAGCCCGATGCAACCGCAACGGGCAGTCTCAATCGGGTTGGAAATGGAGTGAAGCCATGAGCGCGCAGCGCCTCGTCATCGTTGATGGCATTCGCACGCCCTTTTGCAAGTGGAACACCTCTTTCGCTTCGCTCGGAGCCGATGAACTGGGCCGCGTGGCCGTCAACGCGCTGCTGACCCGCACCGGCATCGATCCGAAGCTGATCGACGAGGTCATTTTCGGCTGCGTCTGCCAGCCGGTGGAAGCGGCGAATATCGCGCGTGTCATTGCGCTGCGCGCGGGCATACCCGAATCTGTCCCTGCGATGACGGTCCACCGCAACTGCGCCTCCGGCTTTGAAGCGATCACGGTGGCCTCCGAGCGGATGGCGGCTGGACGTGGTTCCGTCTTTGTCGTCGGTGGCACGGAAAACATGTCCCAGGTGCCGCTGCTCTTCAAGCAGCGCGCGGCGAAGAAATACGCGGCGCTCGGCGGCGCAAAGACGGTTTTAAAAAAACTCGCCGCACTCGCGCAATTCCGCCTCTCCGATTTCGAGCCACGCATTGCATTGAAGCTCGGCCTGACCGACTCGGTCAGCGGTCTCAACATGGGCGAGACCGCCGAGCTTCTGGCGCGGGAAAATGGGATCAGCCGCGAAATGCAGGATGAATTTGCCGTGCAATCAAATCAGCGAGCCGTTGCCGCGCGCGAAAAACTTTCCGGGGAAATCTGTCCGGTTTACGTCAACGGCAAGGCGATCACCGAGGACAACGGTCCCCGGGCCGACACATCGCTCGCCGCCCTGGAAAAATTGAAGCCGGCGTTTGATCGCCGTTACGGGACCGTGACGCCGGGAAACTCGTCGCAACTCACCGACGGCGCGGTCGCTCTGCTTGTCATGACGGAAGAGAAAGCCGCAGAGCTTGGTTTCAAGCAACCGCTTGGACGACTAGCCGAATACGCCTACACCGGCTGCGATCCCGCTCGGATGGGCCTCGGCCCTGTCTCGGCCATCCGCAAAGCGGGCCGGCCCGTGGCGGAGGCGGACCTGATCGAAATCAACGAGGCGTTCGCCGCGCAGGTGCTCGCGGTTTTAAAACAGCTCGGCGATGTGCCCCTCGAAAAACTTAACGTGAACGGCGGCGCGATCGCCCTGGGGCATCCGGTGGGGGCCACCGGCGCGCGTCTTGTGCTGGGCGCGCTGAAGGAACTGCAACGCCGCCAGGGGCGCCGCGCCCTGGTGTCGCTTTGTGTCGGCGGCGGCCAGGGCGGCGCGCTCTGGCTCGAGCGGGACTCTTTATGAATAAAATTTATCCCAAACAACTCCGTTATCCTGAGAGCTTGTTGAAGGATCAGTTCCCCTTCCTCTCGTTTCCAAACTTTTTTTGGGAACGAGGTACCTTAAATGACCTATATGGCCTATTTTTTTAAGCCACCTAGCCGATATAAGCTTTCTAAGGCTAACGCCCCCACCAATTTCACGGCATGATGAACGTATGAAAGAAGCGCCAAAAACAAATTTCCAACGCGAAATCGTGGACGGAAATTTCTGTGTGCTGCGGCTCGATCAGGCCGAGTCGGGAGCTAATGTTTTTAACCTGGAAACGCTGGTCGAACTCGACTGGAACATCAACGCCATCGCGAACGATCACGGCATCAAGGGAGTCGTTGTCATCAGCGCCAAGGACCGCATTTTCCACGCCGGGGCCGATCTCAACGCGTTGCGGAAATTGACCGATGCCGAGGTGCAACGCTTCATCGAAAGAGGCCAGGAGGTCTTCAACCACCTCGCCTCGCTCAAGGTGCCAACGGTGGCGGCGATCCACGGAGCGTGTCTCGGAG
>Ga0182030_10005014_pt1 | contig 28158 bp, 28 predicted proteins | sample 812S3MmetaG_FD_121299 | JGI IMG/M metagenome (GOLD analysis project Ga0182030, IMG submission 121299) | Permafrost microbial communities from Stordalen Mire, Sweden - 812S3M metaG (Illumina Assembly) | ecosystem: Environmental > Terrestrial > Soil > Wetlands > Permafrost | place: Sweden... | reverse complement strand
CTACCCGTTCCTGCTCTATGCCGGCCACATTCGAGAGCAGAAGAACATTCCCCGCATGGTGGAAGCCTTCGCCGTCGCCCGCCATGAGCTCGCTCAAGAGCCTGCCTACAAAGAACTCCGCCTGATCATTATTGGAGACGATATTCACCTGCATCCCGAAGTGCGCCGCGCCGTGATTCAGAGCCGCGTCGAGCACTGCGTCCGCTTCTTAGGTTTCGTTCCGTTTGGCACATTGCGGCTCTTCTATGAGACCGCCGAGGCCTTTCTGTTCCCGTCCCTCTATGAGGGGTTTGGCCTGCCGCCGCTCGAAGCCATGGCCTCGGGCACGCCGGTGATTACGTCGGCCGTCAGTTCTTTGCTGGAGGTAGTTCAGGATGGCGCAGCCCTGGTGAATCCCGAAAATGTCTTCGACATCGCCCGCGGCATTTGCGATGTGCTGAGAAACCCGGAGCTGCGGGCCTCGCTGATCGCCCGCGGCCGCGCCAGGGCTGAGGCGTTTAGCTGGCTGGCGGCCGCACGGCAAACAATCGAAACGTATGAGGACGCTGTTAGAAAGCACCGCAAATAGCGCCCCAACCCTCATTGCACCTGAATCTTTACCGTATTCGCCGTAACTCCATTCACGCTGACCACCAGGTCGTTCGGGCCGGAAGGGGCTCCCGTGGGCACCGTGATGTTGAGCTGATTCAATCCCACAAAATACGGCGCAGCTCCGCTGAAACCGACCGTCGTGGGCAAGCCGCCGATGGTGATCGTCGGCATCAGCGTGGTGTAGGAAAGTCCCGCCGGCGCCTGACCGGTGATCACAGCCGGATTCACGGGACCGAATCCGGTTCCGTACATCACCACCACCTCGCCCGGCGCAGCCGGATCCGCAGACGTCACCAGCGCCCCGCCCACGTGCGTAATGGCTCCATCCGGCACGCCGTCCACCACGAAAATTCCAGGTTGCGCCGCGCTGATCTGCACCGGGACGGCCGTGTTTGAGGCCACGCCATTACTGACGATCACTTGAACGGGTGTTTGTCCCGCAACCTCCCAAGGCATCTGGAAGTTGATCTGCTCACTTCCCCCGGCGTTGACCACGGCCAGCAGCGGCGCAGCGGTCCCATTCACCGTGATGCTGGTCCCCGCCAGAGTGGTCGGCAGCGGAATCGAACTCGCCTGTGCAATGCCGCTGAGGTTCACGCTCAGGTGCTGGCCAAAGACGGTGCCCAGCCCGCCGGCCGATCCGCCCACCGCAAAGCTGGCTGAGTTGGTTACGGAACCGCTGGTGAATTGCGGTGCGACGGAGGAAGCCGCCGCAACTTTCCGGATGCGGTTGTTCACGCTGTCCGCGATCAGCAGATTGCCGGAAGGGTCGATCGCCAGACCGAACTCGCCGTTCAACATCGCACTGGTTGCCGGGCCCCCGTCGCCCGAGAAACCCAGAATGCCGTCTCCGGCTACCGTGTTGATGATTCCGCTGGGCGCAATGACGCGAACGCGGAAATTGTTATCGTCCGAAAAGAAGACGTTGCCGCTTGAATCCGCGGTCATGCCGCCGGGGTAATTCAGGTTGGCGTTGATCGCGGGTCCGCCGTCGCCGGAATACCCATCGACGCCGGTGCCCGCAACCGTAGTGATAATTCCATTTGTATCCACCTTGCGGACGCGCATATTGAACTGGTCGCAGATGTACAGGTTTCCTCCGCTATCGAGCGCCAGCGAGGTTGGATTGTTGAGCCCGGCGCTGGTCGCCGGGCCGTTATCGCCGCTGAATGTTCCGTTCGACCCGGCTCCGTCGCCGTTACCCGCGATGGTCGTCACGATTCCTGTCGATGCGGTCACTTTTCGCACCCGGTGATTGCTTTGATCGGCGATGTAGATGTTCCCTGCCGCGTCCGTGATCGCCCGCACGCAATTAAAGAAGGAGGCTGATGTGGCCAGCCCGCCGTCTCCCGAGTAGCCGGGGTTGCCGTTACCCGCCACGGTGGTGATGGTGCCATTGGTATCGATGCGGCGGATCCGCTGATTGCCCACGTCGGCAATGATGAGGTTGCCCGAGACATCCACAAACACGCCTGTTGGCGTCTTCAACTGGGCCTGCAGCGCGGGCCCCCCATCGCCCGAGAATCCGGCCGTCCCGGTGCCCGCAATGGTCGTGATGATCCCGCTCCCGTTTACTTTGCGAATACGGTTGTTGTACTGGTCGGTGATATAAACATTCCCGAGAAGATCTGTCGCCACCCCAACCGGAACATTCATCAGAGCGGACGTTGCGGGTCCATTGTCCCCGGAGAAGCCGACGCTGGTGCTGCTGCCGGCAATGGTAGCGATCGTTTGCGCAGGCGCAGTAACAGCGAACACGACGGCGAGCGGAAAGGCAAGAAGAGCGAGTCGTTGAGTCATGAGGAACTCCTGATAAACACTTTGGATCATACACCCGGCTAAAGATATCGTTCACTCTTGCCGATTCCCCTAGCAGATGAACACGGAGATCCAGAATGCAATCAGCTTGAACCGCGCGATCCTGGATTGCGCGGGTGAGGGAATCTATGGACTCGATCTGAATGGCGTCACCACGTTTGCCAATCCCGCCGCGATTCGCATGACTGGCTGGGCTTTGGAAGACTTGCTGGGTAAGCCGCAGCACGCTCAAATCCACCACTCCAAAGCCGACGGAACCCCCTATCCACGCGAAACCTGCCCCATCTACGCCGCCCTGCGCGATGGCGAAATCCATCATAGAGAAGATGAGGTGTTCTGGCGAAAGAACGCAACCTGCTTCCAGGTGGCGTACACCAGTACTCCTTTGAGGGAAGACGGTAAGTTGGTCGGCGCAGTGGTGGTCTTTCGGGACATCACCAACCGGAAGAACCGCGAGCGCTGGGACGCCAGTTACAAGCGCGTACTGGAACTCGTGGCCGTTGGCGCTCCACTCCAGGAATCCCTCGAAACGCTGATCGCCGCGGTAGAAGACTTTCAGACTGGCCTCAAGGTAATCATCACTCTGCGTGATTCCGGCGAGTCGCCCTCCAAGTACGACGATCTGCCTGTGTGTTGGACGCGGCCGATCGTCTCCAGTTCGGGCGCTGGATTGGGAAGTTTCCGCGCGTTTCTCTCCGGCGCGAATCGGATTTCACCGTCGGCCTGTGAAATTCTCGAGATGGCCTGTGGTCTGTCCAGAATCGCCATCGAGCACCGGGATCTGCTGGATCAATTGGCCCATCAATCGACGCATGACGTGCTCACGGGATTGGCCAACCGGATGCTCTTCGAAGACCGTCTGGAGCAGGCTCTCTCCCATGCGCGCAGATCAAACGGCAACGTCGCCGTATACCTCATCGACCTCGATCGGTTCAAGGAAGTGAACGACAGTTACGGCCACGCGGCCGGAGACAGTTTTCTGCTGCAAGCCGCGAACCGGATCAAATCCGTCCTGCGCGATGGCGACACACTGGCGCGGATGGGCGGAGACGAGTTTGCGGTGATCATCCCGGCGGTCCTCCAAATTGAGGAATCCGCGGCGCTCGCACAGAGGATCGTGGAATCTCTGCGCACTCCGCTTCGGGTTGACGGACAACAACTCGTCGGCAGCATCAGCGTCGGCGTCAGTGTCTACCCGCACCACGGGCAAGACTCCCCGTCCCTGCAAAAGTATTCCGATCAGGCCATGTACCGCGCCAAGTCGAAAGGAGGGAATCGTTTCGAAATCTTCGACCCGGAAGCCTCCATATTGGCCGCGGAGGCTCTCAAGATGGAGCTGCGTCTGCGGGAGGCTCTGGAGAAAAACTGGTTCCGCCTGGAATATCAGCCCCAGTTTGAACTCACTGGCAAATTGATCGGGATGGAAGCCTTGCTCCGGTTGCAGGCCCCCGGCGAAAGGGTCATCGAGCCCACCCAATTCATTTCGAGCGCCGAGGAAACCGGCCTCATCGTGCCCATTGGGGCGTGGGTACTTCGCGAAGCCTGCAGACAGGGAGTGGAATGGTCCAAACAGGGCTACGCCCCGCTCAGCATCGCCGTCAATGTGTCGGCGCGCCAGTTCGCCGGCCCCGATTTCGTCGGCTTGGTGACCTCAACCTTGCAGGAAACCGGCTTTCCAGCCACGCTGCTCGACCTGGAACTTACCGAGAGCTGTCTCATGACCAGCGCGGTCGATTCCATTCGCCAGCTCAACCAACTTCGAAAGCTGGGCGTTCAGATTTCGATTGACGATTTCGGCACCGGGTATTCATCTTTGAGCCGCCTCCATCAACTTCCCGTCAGCACCATCAAGATCGACAAGGAATTCATCGACCGCCTGTCCTCCGGAATCGGCGGTTCGGAAATCGTGCAGGCCATCCTCTCGCTTTCAAAACAACTCGGGTTTCGCGTAATTGCGGAGGGTGTTGAAACCAGCACGCAGCTTGAAGCATTGAATCGGCTGGGGCCTGTGATTGTGCAGGGCTTTCTGCTCGGAAAACCCGAAGGCGCAGCCAGTGCGAAAAGACATCTGGGTTTGATTCAACCCCAGCACCCGTCTACTCTGCAAGAAGCAGATACAGATCCATCACATTCGTTCGCGTCGCGCCCGTGATCAGCAAATCCCCCAGCGCTTCGAAAAGCGGGTAGGCGTTGTTTTCATCCAGATTGCGCGTTGCCTCAAACCCCGCGGCTTGCGCTCGCGCCAAAGTCCCCCCGTCGGCGAATGCCCCTGCCGCATCGGTAGGCCCATCGGTTCCGTCGGTTCCGAAGCTCAGGACCAGCGCTCCCTCAAGGCCCGCGATATCGCGAGCCGCGGCCAGCGCAAACTCCTGGTTGCGCCCACCTTTTCCGTCGCCGAGCAGAGTGACCGTGGTCTCCCCACCCGAAAGAATGCATGCGGGCTTGCGAATGGGGTTGCCGCTGGCGCAGATCTCTTTCAAAATTGCCGCCTGCACGCGGGCCACTTCGCGAGCCTCGCCTTGAATGGCGCTCGAAAGAAGCAGCGTGCCGAAGCCCAGGCTCTCGGCTTTGCTCCGCGCCGCGCCAAGAGCCAGACGATTACTACCGATGATCACGTTCTCAACTCCGCGGAATACAGGGTCATCGGGCTTAGGCGTTTCATTTTCGCCGATGGTCAGATGCTCGCGCACCGCTCCAGGCAGCCGGCTCCAGACGCCGCGCCGCCGCAGCGTTTCGCGAGCCTCCGCAAACGTGGTCGCATCGGGCGCAGTGGGGCCCGAACCGATCACCCCCACATCGTCGCCCACCACATCCGAGAGAATCAGCGATATCACGCGCGCGGGCGCAGCCAGTTGCGCGAGCCGGCCACCTTTGATCGCGGAAAGGTGCTTGCGCACGCAGTTCAATTCTTCAATGGGCGCTCCGGAAGCCAGAAGCAGGCCGGTGGCCGCTTGCTTGTCCGCCAGGGTGATTCGCCCCGCCGGAAGCGGCATCAGCGCCGAAGCGCCCCCGGAGATCAGGCAGATGATCAGGTCGCCCTCGGTGGCCTCGCGCGCCAGGTCCGCAATTCTGCGGGCTCCCGCGACGCCCGCTTCATCGGGAACCGGATGGCCGCACTCGTGACATACCATGCGGCGGAGTTCCACCCCGTGTCCATACTTGGTGTTAATCCAGCCTGCCTGGATGCGGTCGCCAAGAGTCTGTTCGACGGCCCGCGCCATTACCGCCGAAGCTTTCCCCGCGCCGATCACGAACACGCGGCGCGGGTTCCCGAGATCGACAGCTTTCAGAGCGTGCCGCACGCATGCCTCTGGGTCCACGGCATCCAGCGCGGCCTGTGCGATTTCGAGCGCAGCTTGGCGAAGGGTCCTCACCGTTAGTGGAAAATCGACAGCGCCATGATCGCGGCCAGATTTTCCCGTGGATCTTCGGAACAGATTTCCACCCGGAAATCCGCCCGGGCGTAATTTTCCCGACGCTGCGCGTACAGGTTCCTGAGATGCGTGATATCCCTCGCGAGCGGGCGATCGGCGGTCAGCGCCACGCGCTTCTCAATGATGTGCAGTGGACAATCCAGCCAAACCGTTACCCCGTTGTTCTCCAGCAACGCGAAGTTGTCGGGCTGCACAAATGTCCCGCCGCCAAGCGCCATCACCATCGGTTTGCCGCACTCCACCGAATGGACATGCCGGCGCACCAGTTGGTGCTCGATGCGGCGGAACTCGGCTTCGCCGCCCTGGTCGAAAATCGCCGCGACGCTGCGTTGTTCGCGGTCTTCGATCTCTTGATCCAGATCCACAAACCGCCAGCCGATATGGTCGGCAAGCAGCCTGCCGACAGTGGTCTTGCCGCAGCCCATGAAGCCGACAATATAGACGCCCGGCGTGCGCTTCAATTTCAGGATCATATTGGTTTCGCGATTTGGCCGCGTTTGATCGTCATGCGTTTGATCAGTATTGACTCGACAGCTTGCGGCATCAGATGATGGAGCGCGTCGAAGATCCAGCCGGAGCGCGGGCTCATCACCACACGGGCATCGCGCTCCACCCCTCGCAGGATATCGCGCGCGCACTGTTCTGGAGTGATGGCGAATTTGTTAGCCGCGACAACCTGGGGCGGCGGCGCCAGACCCAGGCCATGCAAATGAAAATCGGTGAGCACAGAACCAGGACACACCAGCATGGTGCGGACGCCGCACCCGGCCAGTTCCATGCGCAGACCCTCCGTGATGGCGTCGAGCGCCGATTTGGAGGCGGAATAGAGCGGCATCCAAGGGAGAGCCACTCGTCCGGCTATGGAGCCGACGTTGACAATGAGGCCGCTGTTTCGAGCTCGCATCGAGGGAAGCGCAGCTTGCAGTAATTCGAGCGCCGCGAAAACGTTGAGCTCAAACATGGCGCGCGTTTCCGCCAGCGGAGATTGGGAAACGGGCCAGTAGATTCCCATCGCCGCGTTGTTGATCACAATATCGATGCGGCCGAAACGCTCCAGCGTTCGATTCACCAGCCTTGGAGCCGAATCACTCGCTGTCAGATCGAGCGCAGTCGTGAGATCACCCGGTTCCGCCACACGTTCCAGCTTCTCCGCAGAGCGGCCGCACAGCGACAGCTTTGCGCCCCCGGCTCGAAACGCGCGGGCGCACGCCGCTCCGATTCCATCGGAAGCCCCGGTGATCAATACTACGTTGTCAGCAATCCTCATTTGCCGCCATGAGACGGGCACGCAATAATACTAATATATGTCGAGGCTGCTTCCGCTCTTTCCTTTGCAGCTCGTCGTCTTTCCGCGGACCCGGCTTCCTTTGCATATTTTCGAAGATCGGTATAAGGAAATGGTCGGCGACGCGATTCGCGACGGGTCCGATTTCGGCATCGTCCCGGCAAAGGAAAATGGGATTCTGAACGCCGGCTGTTCGGTCATCGTCGAGAAGGTGATCACCACCTATCCGGACGGCAGGTCGGACGTGGTCACCGTGGGCCAGAGGCGGTTTGAAATCCTGTTCCTCAATGAAGAGAAACCCTATCTGCGCGGGCAGGTGGAATTCTTTGAAGACGAACTCGACGAGAAGGTCCCGGGGCTGTTTCGCGAAAAGGCCCTGGAGCTTTACCGCGAACTGGCGGCCACCGGCGAAGCACGCGTCTATGCGGAGCCGCTGCTCGATGACTCGCAACTGAGCTTTCAACTGGCGCAGGCCATTACAGATCTCGATTTTCAGAACAGACTCCTGCATACACGGTCCGAGCGGGAGCGCCTGGAACTGCTCATCTCTTACATCGAGCAGAACATGCCGCGCATGAAACACGCCGCTCGGATGCGGCAACTGGCCCCGCAAAATGGTTTCGGCCACAAAATCGTGGGAGCCTGACGCTTCGTGGTCCTAAGGGTTCCGTACCAAAAGCCAAAAGAGGCAAAGCGGAGGAGGCTCGGGTTTGCCGTCTCGCTTCTTGCACATGCCGTTTTCTTCGCGTGGGTGGCGCTTCCCGCGTGGCCCTCGAAGTCTCCCAGCGAATACGATCAGATCATCCGGCCGAACGAGACGCACCTGGTCTGGTACAACTTCAAGCAGAAGCTGCCCGACGTTTCTCCCGCCAATAAAGCGTCGGAGAACAAGCCGCTATGGGCGCGGACCGTGGCGAAGCAATCCATCGTATCGGCGCCTAAAGACGCACCCGATGCGACACAGATGATCTTCCATCCTGTCCCGGAGCTGAAGCCGGAGCCGCCCAAACCTCTACCGAACATGATCGCCCTGTCACTGCCGCCTCCACCGAAGCCTGAAGTAAAGCCGGTCCCCATGCCGGACGTACCCAAACTGCAAGCCAAGGTCGATGCGCCTGAGCTTTTCAAAATGCCCACAGTCTCCAAACCTTTTGTGCGCCCCGTCGAGCGGCAGGCGAAGCTGACGTTGAAGGTGCAGACGGTGGACGTGCCGGATCTGAAACCCGTCGCTTCCCCGGCAACCGTTTCGAAGACACTCGATCAGGGGTCGCGCGTGATGGCCTTTCGCCCGCGGCCGAGGCCGTCGCTCACCGCCTCCGTGGGGAGCATGCCGGATGCGCCTGTGCTCGAAGGCGCAACAGCGTCTACCGCGAACGTTGCCGTTGTGGGGCTGAACCCGATTGATAACCTGCCGCGCCCCGTGACCGAAGCCTCGCGCAAAGCTCAGTTTGCGGCCGGCCCAAAGGTGAATCTGAATGGAGCCACTTCCAGCGGTAATTCCTCCGGCGTCACTGTTCCCGATGTGACCATCCGTGGCGCGGAGAAAGACCACGGCACAAGCCCGGACGCGAAGGCCTTGCTGGCGCGCGCCATGCCGCCGGGCATGCCTTCCGCGGCGGCGGTGTTGCGTGAGGCGGCCAATGAACACGGACGCCCATTGACCAGCGGAGAGATTGAGCGCTCCCGCGGTACCCCGGTTTCCGGTCCGCCCGATCCCGATCCGCGTTTTCTGGGACGACAGGTCTTCAGCATGGCCATACAGAGTCCCAATCTCACCAGCCACGAGGGGAGCTGGCTCATGTGGTACGCCGATCGCGCGCTGCTCACTTACAAAGCGACCATCTCCGCGCCGCAGCCGGTCCACAAAGTCGACCCGAAGTATATTTCCACCGCGGCCGAAGAACGGATCGAGGGGACCGTCCGCCTTGCCTTCGTGATCGGGCACGATGGCAAGGTCTATGACATCGAGAAGGTCAAAGGCATCGACCCGCGGCTCGACCACAGCGCCATGGAGGCCCTGCAAAAATGGACGTTTACTCCAGCCGAGCGGGAAGGGCAGCCCATCGATGTGGATGCCGTGGTGGAAATTCCCTTCCGCCTGGCGCCGCGCGAAACACAGTAAGCATGCAACGACAACACCTGATGATTGATGCGGATGACACGCTCTGGGAGAACAACATCTACTTCGAGCACGCCTTCGACCGCTTCTGCGCCCTGCTGAACCATTCGACCTTATCGCCGGATGAAGTACGCGCGGCGCTGGATAACATAGAAATAGCGAATAACAAGGTGCATGGTTATGGCGCGCATAACTTCGTCCGCAATCTGCGCCAGTGCTTTGAAAAACTGGTGGAGCGTGAGCCCGAAAACGAGCACTTTGAAGAGATAGCGTCCTACGCCCTGCATATCAAGTCGATGCCCATTGAGCTCATGCCCGGCGTCGAGGCAACCGTACCGGTTCTCGCCGCAAAGCATGAGTTGACTCTGTTCACCAAGGGCGATCATGCCGAGCAGCTTTCCAAGTTTGAACGCTCCGGGTTGGGAAGCTGTTTCACGCACTGCGAGATCGTGAAGGAGAAGAATCGCGAGGCGTATCTGGAGTTAGTCCACCGCCGCGGATTTGACCCGCAGAAAACCTGGATGGTGGGGAACAGTCCGAAGTCGGATATCAACCCCGCGCTCGCCGCCGGGTTGAGGGCGGTTTACGTGCCCCATAACCGTACCTGGACCCTGGAGCGCGAGGAAATCGCTCCGTCGGATCGGTTGTTCGTCGCAGAAGGATTCGCGGATCTGATACAGGTCTTTGGCGCCGCTTGAGAATAGCGCCTTAACTCGGGCGCTCTGTCCGTCCTTGGAAGTGCCTCAACGCCACCGCAATGGGGAGGCACAAACGACGTTCAGGGCCCGGCAATAAAGTGAATCCAAATGGATGCTTGAACTCGGCCGTGGGAAACGGCTTTCACAATCGGAGGCGATCAATGGTTTGCCAGTCCTCATGAAGCTCTTCGATCCCGTAATGCAAGGCAGCCCCATGATTACCGGCGTAGTCCATGAAGGCCTCGATCGGTGTCTGGCAAAGTTCGGCGGCCCGTCCGAGCGAAACTCGATCCTCCCGACACAGCTCGAGCGCGATCAGCGTCTTCATACCTTTACGCTATCGTCCCATCCATCTCGCGTCAAACTACATCATTGCCCAGGCGGATTCGCGGAGTTGCACTTCCGATCCCCGGAAAACACTCGCCAAACCACACCTCACCATCCTCTCTTCTCATTCATCGGCGATAATACGAGGTTGCTGGATTTCTCCTCTGCCGTAAAAGACAAGGGGGTGCTGATTACCGGCGCCGGGCGCGGAATCGGAAAGCGGCTGGCGATGGGATTCGCAGCCGCGGGCGCCCGCGTTGGCCTCCTCGCCAGAAGCCAGGCCGAACTCGATGTCGCCAAACTGGAGATCGAACACGCCGGCGGCGTCACCCTTCGCCTTCGGGCCGACGTGCGGGATTTCGAACAGATGTGCGCCGCCGTCGATCGCATGCAAGCTGTTTTCGGGGGGACCCACGTGGTCATCTGCTGCGCCGGCATGCTCGGCCCCATCGGTCCCATCACGCAGATCAAGCTCGACGCGTGGCGCGATGCCATCGACACCAACATCATGGGTGTGGTCCATGCCTGCCGTGCGGTCTTGCCCCAGATGATCGATCGGCGATCCGGCAAAATCATCGCTCTTGCCGGCGGCGGGTCCAGTACCGCGCGCCCTTACGTCACCGCTCACGCCGTTTCCAAGGCCGGCGTTGTGCGCCTCGTCGAGTCGGTGGCGGAAGAGGTCCGCGACTTCAACGTCCAGATGAATTGCATGGATGCCGGAGCTTCTTATACCAGCATGACGGATGAGATCCTGCACGGCGGTCAAATGGCTGGCTCCGCGGAACTCGAAGAAGCGCATAAGGTGCGCGTCACCGGTGGCACGCCGCCGGAACGCCAGGTTCAGATGGCCATGTTCCTCTCTTCCCCGCGCTCCAATCACATCAGTGGAAAGCTGCTGCTCGCAACCGAAGATCCCAGGAAACTGGAACACCAGAATATGCTGCCCGATTCCTTTACCCTGCGCCGCCACGGAAAGAGCTGAACAAATGCTGAAGCGCTTCTTCTTGATGTCTTGTCTGGCCGTGAAGTTGCTGCCCGGCTGGGGCTGCGAAGGCCACCAGATCGTCGCGCGCATCGCCGAGTTGAATCTCACCCCGCGCGCGCGAACCGAAGTCATGGCCCTGCTCTCGGCGAATCCCATTGACCCCGCGCTTGTGCGCTTCTGCGTGCAGGGCCGCGAGGATGCCATGGCTGATAGTTCCACCTGGGCCGACGACGCCCGCCGCGGTGAACGGACCGGTAAGTGGCACTACATGGATATTCCGCGCCAGGTGACTCAAGGCGATCTGAGTGCTTACTGCGACCCCGTTGATGCGCCAGGTTCGAAAGGTGATCGGAAAGGCTGCGTTCTCACCGCCATCGCCTACAATCGCAACATACTGGCCGATCCCAAAGCATCGTCGGCCGATCGAGCGAAGGCTCTCCGCTACCTGATTCACTTCGTGGGTGACCTGCATCAACCTCTCCACACCACCGACAACAAAGATCAGGGCGGCAACTGCGATCCAGTCGAGTTAGTCGACTCACCCACCATCTCCAACCTCCACTCTGTGTGGGATTCCGGATTGCTCGAAGAGCACTTCCGAAACATAAGGAAGACGCCGGCTGAATACGCGGCAATGCTGAACCAGCGTTTTGCGGCTCAGAAAGCGCAGTGGGCCCCCGTCAACGCCGATGTCGCCACGTGGGTATGGGAATCGCATGCGGCAGGCATCCAGACCACGTATGGCGCAGTCCAGCCTTTGATTCCTTTAGAGCCCGCCGATGGCGCCACGGACTGCACTGCCGAGAACGCGAAAATATACTCGCTCCACGTCCGCTTAGGCCGCGAATACCTCGATAAATCCCTACCCGTGATCGATCGCGAGTTGGCGAAAGCCGGATTCCGCCTCGCGGCTATGCTGAATTCGATCTGGTAGATAACGCGAGCGCCGATTCGATCGCTTCCATCAGCACCCTCGGGGTGTACGGCTTCTGGAGAAACCCGCCCAGCCCGGCTCCAAAACTATCTCGCGCTTCGCCTTCCGATAATCCGCTCGACCCGACCACCAGAACCGACTCCCGGATCAGCCGGAGCCGCCGGAGCGTCTCGTCACCGCTCACTTCCGGCATGGTCATATCCAGCAGTACGATCCCGATTTCTTTCTCCGATCGGAACAAGCGAATCGCTTCCTCGGAGTTACCCGCCGAAAGCACCCGGAATCCATGCGCCTCGAAAACCATCTTGGTGACCTCAAGGACGCCGATTTCATCGTCAACCACCAGGACCGTGGGCGCGTCAGCCGCAACCCGCGGAACGGCAGCGGACTCAACCGGCGCGGCGATCAGCGCGGGACGGGCGTACGCCGCGATGGGAAAGTAGACCCGGAAACTCGACCCGCGGCCCGGTTCGCTCTCCACGTGGATCGCGCCCCGGTGCGCTCTAACGATCCCCAGAACCGCCGAAAGTCCCAATCCGCGGCCCGTAAATTTAGTGCTGAAAAACGGGTCGAAAATTCGTGCCTTCGTGGCTTCGTCCATGCCCGTTCCTTCGTCATGAACGCAAAGCACGCAATATTGGCCGGGGTCCAGGTGCGTGGTAGTGGGAGCGCGCCCTGGCGGCGCAACCATCACGCTTTCGAGACGAAGGGACACGCTCACTCTGTGCTGATACCCATCCGCGGAATCCATGGCTTCCGCGGCGTTGGTGACAAGGTTCGTCATCAGTTGATGGATCTGCGCCGGGTCGGCTTCCACCAGCGCCAGGTCTTCGGGAAGGTCCAGTTCCAGTACCGTGTTCCTCGGGAGAGCCGCTTCCAGCATGCCGCGAGTGGCCAGTATCTCACTCGCCAAATCGATCTGCGCATGCGCAAAGCGCCCGCGGCCGGAGTACGCCAGCATCTGCTGCGTCAACTCCGCGGCGCGTTGGCTGGATTGCACGATCTGTCGCGCAGAGCGGGATTCCGCCGTCCCGGGAGTCAGCTTCAACGAAAGCAGGCTCGCATGACCCAGAATGGCCGTCAGGATGTTATTGAAGTCGTGCGCGACCCCGCCCGCTAGTATCCCCAGGCTCTCCATCTTCTGGCTTTGCCGCAGAGCTTCCTCGCGTCGTTTGCGCTCCGTCACCTCTTCGCACACGGCTCCCACCCCAGCCGTTTCACTGCCCAGTTGAATCGGATAGCAGCTCACGTTCCAGTTGAGCGGGACCCGTTTCTCCGCGTCCGCGAACCCCTCGATCTCCAGATTCACGATCGGCTTGCCCGTGTCGATTACCGAGAGCAGCGCTGCCTCCATCTCGCCGGGAATTTGCGGCCACACGTCGAGCCACGCGCGCCCGATGTGTTCCGTCACCGGAAGCCGGTTCAACGCGGCCAGCGTGCGATTCACCCGCACAAAGCGCAGATCGGGATCGAGAAAGCCCAGCCCCACCGGAGCGGTCTCGAAAAGCGTGTCCAGCAGAGCGTTGGCCCGCGATTCGGCCATCTCCGCCCGCTTGCGGTCGCCCATCTCCTTCAGCAGTTCCTGCAAACGCCGCTCCGCGATATCCGCCGCGGATTGCGCGCGCTCCTGCTCCTCGCGCTGGCGTTCCAGAATCCAGATCAGCGACGCCGAGCAGAACAGAAACATGCCCATGCCGATCCAGTCGGCCAGGCCTTTCGGTCCAAAAAAGATATCGGGCGAAACAAAAAAATATAACGCCGCAAGACAGCCCAGAACCGTGGAGAGAACCCCAGGACCGACACCGCCAAGATACGCGGAAACCGCCACCGCGATGTAGAGGATTGCGTAGGGATGCTGCGTCAGCAGCACGGGGCGCAGCGCCAGACGGATCTCGGTGACCAGCACGATCGAGAGAACCGAGATGATGTATCGTATCTGAGGCGTCTTGGGCTTCAAGCGAAATTCTGCCCGCGATGTGGGGACCTTATTCCGTATTTTACTTCGCTATCTTGTGTAGCGGGAGGGATAGTTGTGTCACTCAGTAACCACAGCGCCGGGAATCAGGTACTTCCGAGCTGGAATATCAGGTCGAAGCCGCGCGTCCGGGGTGGGATTACCCGCTACCAGCCGCATCGGGATAATTCCGGCCCAGATGTCTAACGCGTAATCCGGTTCATCGTCCACCGGCGGCCCGCTGCGGACCTTCGCGGAAGCTTCATTCAGCGGAAGTGCGATCACGCTCGTGGCTTTCAGCTCCTGGTCGGTGGGCAAGCGGACCTCGTCCCAGCGCCCCGGCAAAACGTGGCTGGTAAAACACCGCAGCGCTTCCAGCTTTTCTTCTCTTTCGGTCACTTGGCGAGCCTCTCCGAGGACCACCACCGATCGGTAGTTCATCGAGTGATGAAAAGCCGACCGCGCCAGCACCACGCCATCGAGCAGTGTGACGGTCAGGCACATGGGGGTTGCCGAGATCAGTTCGCGCAGCATCCGGCTCGCGGCCGAGCCGTGAACATACACTTGATCCCCGGAGCGCGCATACCCCGTCGGAATCACGTACGTCTGCCCCTCCACCGCGAACCCCAGGTGGCACAGGAACCCTTCATCCAGAATGGCGTTGATCGCGTCCCGTTCGTAAACGCCGCGCTTCGGCAAGCGCCGGACCTGTGTGCGGGGAGTGGGAACGGGTGAATTCACAGTGATTCTGCGATTATGCCATTTTTGGTTGTCCGACGGCGCCCTACGGCAGTCGTTCCGGGTAGGCTGTCACATTGAAGGCAAAAGGTCATGAGACAACGCCTCGAAAACATCACCTTGCGGGGATTCAAGACGATCAAGGAGATCGAGGACTTTAGCCTTGGGCCAATCACCGTCTTGATCGGTCCAAACGGCGCTGGGAAATCAAACTTCATCTCGTTCTTTCGAATGCTTTCCTGGGCAGTCGCCACCCCCGGAACCTTGCAGGAGTACATCGCAAGGCAGGGTGGGGCGAGCGCGCTTCTCCATGACGGCCCTGGGCGTACTCGCGACATTGAGGCCCACCTCAGCTTGAAGACTGAGGCGGGCCGTAACGACTACGCGTTCAGGCTTGCCTATGCGTCGGGCGACACGCTCATCTATACGGAGGAAAAGTATCGATTCTCCCGCGCTGGCCTCCCGGGTCCGGCGGGATGGACGAATCTTGAAACCGGCCATCGCGAAGCCCGCTTGATTGAGAACGCCGAAAACGGCGACGTCACCGCGCGCACGATCCACTCCCTTCTACCAAGACTTGTTCAATATCAGTTTCACAATACTTCGAGCACCGCCCGAATCCGCCAGAAGTGGACACTTGAGGATGGTCGCTGGCTGCGCGAAGATGCCGGCAACCTTGCTCCCTTTCTTCTGCGCCTAAAAGACCAACAACCCCAATACAACTCGGACTTCATCCCTACGCCATTGAGGTCGTGAGTCAGTTGATCCGGGCGGCCTCAAAGAGCATCCAGGTGATTTTGGCAACCCAATCTGTTTCGCTGATAGACCGCTTCTCCGCGAGTGAGGTCGTTGTTGTGGACCGCGACGGGCGCGAATCGAAGTTCCACCGATTGCGCGACGCAGAGTTACATGCGTGGCTCGACGAATACTCGCTTTCCGAACTCTGGGAGAAGAACGTAATTGGGGGCAGGCCTCACCGTTGACCCGATTGAACGTGGTTGTTGAGGGACAAACAGAAGAGACATTCGTTCGCGATCTGCTGGCCCCTGAACTGGCAACGCATCAGATTATTGCTGCGGCTCACGCCGTTACGACATCGCGAAAGAAAGGGAAGTTCTATCGCGGCGGACTCCTCAAGTACGCTAAACTGAGGCGCGACCTGGATCTCTGGATGAAGCAGGATCGGAAACCTGACGCCCGCTTCTCAACTATGCTCGATCTGTACGCTATTCCGAACGATTTTCCCGGCTTCGAAGGGTCCCGGAGTATTGGGGATCCAATTGCTCGCGCCCGGTTTCTGGAGGACCGTCTCTTTGAAGACCTCGGCGACCCAAGGTTCGTTCCCTACCTACAGGTTCACGAGTTTGAGGCGTTGCTGTTCTCGGACCCCTCGACATTCATCGTCGCGTTCCCGGACGCCCATTTAGCAGTTGAGCAACTGGTCGCTATTGCCACCGCCGTTTCAAATCCAGAATTGATTGATGACGGACCAGAAACCGCTCCGGGCAAACGGATATGTTCGCTTCTGCCAAAATTCGCGAAGCCGGTCGACGGACCAATCATCGCCGCCCTGATCGGCCTGCCGGTGCTCCGGACTAAGTGCGCTCACTTCGACTTTTGGATTCGAGCCATTCTGGCAGCCTGTATTGGCTGACATTTTGCGTCTCCCGCCCCAATCCCTCCGTATAGCTTGTAGAATCAGGCAAAGTTGACGAAACGAGAGGAACAGCGATTTGAAGGTTTGCTGGGCGCGCACCAGGCCATGGTGTATAGCATTGCGCTGCGCCTTTTGCGCGATCCTGCGCTCGCCGAAGAGCTGTCGCAGGACGTTTTCCTGCAGCTCTACGGAAAACTCTCGACCCTCGAATCCGATGACCACGTCAAGTTCTGGTTGCGCCGCGTGACCGTGCACCGCGCCATCGATGAAGCAAGAAGGAGCAAGCTCAGGCCGAAGACCATGCTCGATCAGATTCCGGAACCGGTGGCCATCCGCCGCGAACCCGATTTTCTTCTCGACGAGAAGCTGCGCAAAATGGTGGCGGCGCTCCCCGAAAAAGCCCGCGCGATCGTGTTGCTGCGGTTCCAGGAAGACCTGGATCCGCTGGAGATCAGCCGCGTGCTCGATATGCCCTCCAGTTCCGTGAAAAGCCTGCTCCACCGGACGCTGCGGCTGCTCCGCGGGAAGCTGGAACGATCAGGTACAAAGACAGCCAAGTTGGGGTTACAAGCATGAATCAGGAAATCGATCTGGAAACCGCCTTACGCCGCGCATTGAAGAGGGAACATCCCCGTGCGGATTTCGCCAAGCGCGTGCTCGCGCGCGCCGCCGAGCGCCGGCGGCAAGCCGCCACCAGGGTGTGGATGGCCATCGCGGCCATGCTGGTAGCCGGCGTTCTCATCGCCGCCGGAATGCGCAATTACGAACTGCAGCGTGAAGCCGAAGCTCAGAAGGCCGGACACGATCTCGCCCTCGCCTTGCGGATCACCAGCGCCAAACTGCACCTCACCCACCGCATGATTCGAAGGAGACCCGATGGAGTTTAAGTGGCGCATTGCGCCTTTGTTGATCGTACTGGCGGCCCGCCTTCACGCCGCGCCCCGTCCGGTGGATCTGAAAGATCTGGATAGCCACGCACTCGCGGCGTTCGCGGCAAAGGCCTCGAATACGGTGGATGTCACGCTCGACGGCAATGTCCTCAAGATGGCCGCGGGTTTCATTTCCTCCAGCGGCGACGAGGATGCGGTCAAGCTGAAGAAGCTCATCGCCGGAGTGAAGAGCATCACGGTGCGCACCTTCGAGTTCAAAACCAAGGGCCAGTACAGCAAGGCGGATGTGGATGCCATCCGTAAGCAGCTCAAAACCCCGGAATGGTCCAGCATCGTCACCGTGAATGACAAAGAGTCGGGTGAGACTTCAGAAGTTTATGTTCTGGGCGGCAAGGACAAGCCGGGCGGTATTTTGATCATTTCCGCCGAGCCGACCGAGTTGACGTTTGTACAGATCCTGGGCACCGTCGACATCTCCGACCTATCCGCCTTCGAGGATCTCGGTGTCCCCGATGTCACCCATCACGGAAAGAAAGAGGACAAATAATGCGATCTCTATTACTAATTCTGTGCGCCGCCTCTCTCTCCGCGCAAACCGCGGACGAAATCATCCAGCGCGTCGCCGAAAATCAGGACGCCGCCGCTTCCGGACGTTCGCGCTTCGTTTATCACCAGAATGTCCTCGTTCGCATGAAGCGCACCAACGGAAAACTGGCCCACGAAGAGACCCGCGACTACACCGTGCTGCCGTCGCCCACCGGCATGGAGCGAAAACTGATCTCCGTCTCGGGTAAAATCCAGCGCGGCAGTCGAACCGTGACTTACAACGACGCTACCTTTCGCGACAAAGGTCTCGATGTGGACCGGGACATCGTGCAGAGCTTCGCCGAGGATTTTGGCAAAGACCATAAGGACGGTGTAGACAACGACTTATTCCCGCTGACTTCAAAGGCTCTCAAAGGCTACCGCTTCAAACTCGCCGGGTCCGAAAAGCTTCAGGGTCACGATGTCTGGGACATTCAGTTTGAACCGGTCAAAGTCTCCTGGGACGACGATGACCATTGTTGGCACGGCGAAGCCCTCATCGATAAAGCGGAGTATCAGCCCATGATGATTACCTCGAGCTTCGCCTGCAAAATACCTGGCGCAGTAAAGGTTCTGCTGGGAACCAATGTGCAGCAGATCGGCTTCAAAGTTACTTACCAGAAGTTCGATGACGGGGTGTGGTTTCCCATCACCTATGGCGGAGAGTTTAAGTTCAGAGCGCTCTTCCTCTACGCTCGAAGCGTTGGAATCGGATTGACGAACTCAGACTTCAAACACACCGACGTGCAAACCGCTCTCAAGTATGAGAATGCGGAGAAGACAACGGAACCGTAGCGAGCAGCTTCGGTTCCTTGCGCAGCTTCGATGCCTGCTCATACGCATAAGCCAGCTTGAGTAACTTCGCTTCGCTCCATGCCGGGCCGAAGAACGAAAGCCCGATGGGCAGCCCGTGCGCATACCCGGCGGGTACGGTGACATGCGGATAGCCCGCCACGGCCGCGGGTGTGGAGCAGCCGCCGGTATCACAATCGCCGTTCACCCAGTCTGTGAGCCACGATGGTCCCGCCGTCGGAGCGATAATCGCGTCCAGTTGATGCTGTGCCACAACCGCGTCAATGCCCTGCTCGCGCGAAAGCTTCTTGGATTTCGCCAGCGCGTCCAGGTAGATCTGATCCGTAAGCGGTCCACGCGCCTGCGCTTTCAGGAACGTCTCTTGTCCGAACCAGGGCATCTCGCGGTCTCGGTTCTGTTCATTGAACGCGATCACGTCGGCCAGTGTCTTCACGCGGGCCGTTGCGCCCAGGCCCGCTAAATAAGCGTTCAGATCCGTCTTGAATTCGTAAGAAAGCACAATCCCTTCGGCTTCGCCCATTTCGCGATCCGAAGAAGGCAGATCCGCGGGATCGATAATCTCCGCTCCCTGCTGCTTCATCAGCGCAATCGCGTCCTCAATCAAACGATCCACCGTGGAATTATTCCCCATGAACTTCCGGGCCACGCCGAGCCGCGCGCCGCGCAGTCCATTCCGGTCCAGAAAAACCGTGTAGACTTTCTCCACATGGCCGTTCGCGGCTTGCGTCGCCAGGTCTCGCGGATCGGTCCCCGCGAGAGCGCCCAGCAGAATGGCCGCATCCCGAACCGTGCGAGCCAGTGGTCCCGCCGTATCCTGACTGTGCGAGATCGGGATAATTCCCGACCGGCTGAGAAGTCCGAGCGTCGGCTTAATGCCCACCACCCCATTCATGGATGCCGGGCACACCACCGAGCCATCCGTTTCCGTTCCAATCGCCACCGCGCAAAGGTTGGCGGCCACGCCCGCGCCCGAGCCCGAACTCGACCCGCACGGGTTCCGGTCAAGAGCGTAAGGGTTGCGCGTCTGCCCGCCGCGGCCGCTCCACCCGCTCACTGAATGGCTGGACCGGTAGTTCGCCCATTCGCTCAAATTCGTCTTGCCCAGAATCACCGCGCCGGCCGCGCGAAGCCGTTCTACGATGAAGGCGTCGCGCAGGGCGATGGAGCCGTCGAGCGCCAAAGATCCAGCGGTCGTGCTCATCCGGTCGGCCGTGTCGATGTTGTCCTTGATCAGCACCGGAACGCCATGTAGCGGCCCGCGCGAGCCTTTGTGCTTCCGCTCCGCGTCCAGTTCCGCCGCAATCCGCATTGCATCCGGATTGCGCTCGATCACTGCGTTGATGGTGCGGCTGTCAATCGCGGCAATCCGCGCCAGATATTTCCTCGTCAGCGACACCGCCGTATCGCGTCCCGATTGCAAACGTTCGGCGAGCTCCGCAATCGTCACCTCGGCTAAATCGAAATGAACCGAAGTCGCCGCGGCAAGCGCACCCGCTGTGGAACTACCCAGGAAATCGCGTCTGTTCATGTTAATTACGTGGGTGCGCAGCCATCCCGCGGGCGATTCGAATGTGCGCTAAATGATGCAATCCGTGCCACGCATAGAGCGCCGTTGTCTCATTCAAGCTGCGCTTGCCGAACTCCGGATGAACAAAGCTTCGTTGAAACGCCGCGTCATCCATGGATTTCAGCAAAGTCACCCAGCGCGTGTGCAGCGCGCTGAGTAATTGCAGCGACACTTCGATCGGCTCCTGGCGGACATCCGCCAACTCCGCCCAGGCAGCTTCGTCGTAGTCCTTGATTACCGGGTTTTCCTCGGTAAGCGCCAACCGGAAACGGCAGTAACAATTGATGTGGCTGTCCGCAATATGATGCACAATCTGCCGGATCGTCCATCCGCCGGGGCGGTACGTGGATTCCAGTTCCTTCTCCGACATGCCGCGCACGATCTCACGCAACTGCCGCGGCAGAATCGCAATCGACGTAATCCACTCGTGCCTCGACTCGTGCGTGCTAACGGCCGGCTTCTCAAATTTTCCTATGGGGTAGCGAGGGTCCACTGCAAGAATGCTCCGTTGACGATCCATATTAGTTTAATGCGCCGGCTTTTCGAAATGTTGGTAGTCGGGGTTCTTCCATTCTCCGCCCCAGGTCCATCCCCGGCTCCGGAACAGATTCACGATAAAGCTCTGGTCCAGAATAGATCCCGGCCATGCCTGCGTGCGGTCCTCATAAGCGGCCCCTTGCGGAGGCAGCGGGTTGCCGTTCAGAATCATCGGATTGGTCAACGGATTGATGTCGATTGCCCGGCCCCAGCTATGGTTCGAGAACTTCCCCGGCTGCCCGGTGACATCGCGGCAATTGAACGCCGAGGTGTTGTTCACTTCCATCGAAGCTTCGTCCGAACCGGCGAATTCCTCGATCGGCCGCATGCTCTGAATCAGAAATCCATGCTCGAAAAGCTTCCGGAAAATGACGACCACGTCCGCCGAGACCGCGCGGTGGACAACCAGCACTCCAGTTCGAGGCGTCCCGTGGAAATCCCAGTAGCTGAGGGTAAGCACTCTGAGTTCGGCGATTTCGGCCGGACAGCCCTTGTGCCATGCCTTCTCAGCAATGCGCGCGCCTTCGAGCGGTGAGACCGGCGCTTCTTCAAACACCGCCTGCTGAACGGAAGTCAATGCCACAATCTCCGGAGGCGCGGCCTGCGCGGACGCGATGACGAGGAAGAAGAGAAAGTGAGACATTTCAATAGACAAGCTTGCCAAATAGCCGGGGGTAAGCTTTCATAGTAGGCCAAAGGACAAAGCATGCCGCCCATCCCCAGATTCTGGACCGCACTCCACATGGTTCTCGTACTCGCCGCCTCGGCCGCTGCGCAGAGCCCCGAATGGGTCAAGCCCTCCCTGCCGTCGCTGCCTTCCACCCGCTGTTGTGGGTCCATGGCTTACGACGGCGCTACCGGCCTCACCGTCCTGTTTGGCGGAGGAAACGGCGGCATTTACCCGGCCATCCGATTCAACGACACCTGGACTTTTTCCAGCACCAAAGGCTGGTCCCAGCTTTCGCCCGTCACCTCGCCTTCTCCTCGCCAGGGCGCTGGAATCGCCTACGATCCCACCACCGGAACCATCGTGCTCTTCGGCGGCTGCCCCAGTTGGGAAACCACGATCAGCGACACCTGGACGTGGGACGGAGTCACCTGGACGCAGCAGTTCCCGCCCGTCTCCCCACCCGCCCGCGTATTCGACACCCAGGGGATGGCCTACGACGCAGCCACCGAAACGGTCGTCATGTTCGGTGGCGGGTTTGGCGACACGTGGACATGGAACGGGCGGACGAAGACTTGGACTCAGAAATTTCCCGCCACCAGCCCGCCGCCAAGTAATGCAACCATCGCCTACGACGTCGCCTCCGGAAAAGTCGTGCTCTTTGGAGGCGCCGACAATCAGGGATCGGATCTCAACCAGACCTGGACCTGGGACGGCGCTGCCTGGACGCAGCAGTTCCCCGCCGCCAGTCCATCGCCCCGCGCGCTCCCGTCCATGGCCTATGACTCGAACACCCGCAAGGTTGTACTATTCGGTGGAACCGCCGGCCCGCCATCGGCCTTGAACGACACCTGGAACTGGAACGGGACCTCATGGACCCAACAGCAGACTTCCACCGATCCCCCGGCGCGTTGGGCCGCGGCCATGACCTTCGACCCTTACCTCAAAGGCCTCATCCTCTTCGGCGGAGAACTGTCAGGCGATCCCTTCGCCAACGACACCTGGCTCTTCAAATCCCAATAACGCTAAGGGGTCGCGCCGTCGCTGCCGGCCAAAAGCGGCGTATAGGTGATCGCGGCGCCCGAGGGATCGCTGAACAACAAGCGAAAGTGCAGGGAAGTATTGGGCGCCAGCAAAGACCCCGCTGGAAGCGGCGTAACATAGCCGCTGCCCAGAGGGGACAGACATGCCGTGTTCCCCGATTTGCTCCCGAGACCGACGCCGGACGGCAGATCTTCCAGAATAAAAAACAGAGGACCATTCACGGCAGCCGATCCCGTATTGGTCAAAGAGATATCTTGCGCGTACAGTTTCACACTCGGCTCGTAAACAATCTCGCCGCTCGTGGTCGTAATATTCTCCGTGGGAACGGCACTGCATGTACTAACGGTGAGGGCGGCCAAAACCGCACGGCTACCGTTCGTGCCGTTACCCTCGTTCCCTGTATCGGTCAAAGTGATGCTTGTGAGCGTCTGGCCCAGGAAGGCTTCCGGTAGGATGTACTCCTGCCGGTCCAATCGTTGACCCAGCCCGTTATCCCAGACCTCAATCGTGGAAGTGTTGTTGATCGAGTTCGTATTTCCGTCCTGGTTGTAATCGCGCACATTCACGTTTCCCACCAGCGGAACTGTTTCAGTCGCGCCGGCGCTACCGTGAAAAGTGAGAAACAGATAAGCGTCCGGACCCGCCCAACCCCACATGGAGTTCATCACCGTAAAGACGGACGTCACGCCAAAAACGCCCACCGGAATGGTGAGGCTGACCGTCCCCGGTCCAAAGTCTGCCGCGGCGCCGCCAGCCCAGTAATTATTGGGGCTGGCTGGAATCACAAACGGGATTCCCCCGAAGTTTCGCACGCCCGTTGGAAAAGTGCTCCCGTTGATGATCAGGAAATCGTTCGGGCCCTGAAACGTCCAGGGCTCATTGGCAAGGCTCGCGAGATCGATGGGACGTTCACCTGCCCGAACTGCGATGGCGGTTAGGGTAATGCCCGTGACCATGCAGGCCACCATGCGAAAACAATCCTTCATTTGTATGTCGTCCTCCTTGCAAAACTATACATCCGCAGGGCGCGGGTTCCGAAGTTAAGCGAAAGGGATGACTTTGCAGCTAGAGCCTATTGCCTCATCCGGCTGCGGTAAAAGTAATAGACTAAGCCGGACCATTTGGTTTGCGAAAACTCGGGGATACGGCGGACATCTCCGTAGAGTGCGATGAGGACAGAGGCCGGGAATACAAGCAACAACGCTGGAAGGACTAAGAGGAACGAAATGTAAAACCAGCCCGTCCCTTGTGACTCCCTCACTCAGGGACTCACAGGCGCTCCAGGAAGCATTCTCCGCCTGGCCCTACTCGTCGTTGGCCACGCGTTCTTCGTCGCCACGCTTGCAGGGAACCGTTGGGCCGGGGACACCGGGGATCAGACCCTTGGTGGTGGCCAAGTTCTCTGGAAGACGCCGTCGAGCGAGATACACTTCCTCCAGTTTGCGGATGCCGCACATGGGTTCCTGATCGCGAACGAGCGCCTCTATCGCAGCGACGACGGCGGGGCCTCGTGAACCGGGGGGAATCTTCCGGAGGCGAGGACTCCGGTAGCATTCATAATGGGGACCCCCAAAGCTGGCTTGCTCGCCGGCAGCGCGCGCGCCTGTGCAGCCCAGGACGGCGGCACTACCTGGACCCTGGTTTTTCCCTCGCCGCGAGCGAACGGCATGGATATTGAGCTTCACGGGCTTTCGTGCTTACCGGAGAAGAGTGGGCCATGCTATGCGTTCGGGGCGGAGTACAGGCCCTCCAGCGCGGCTGCCCCCTCCTACGCCAGAAACGATACGGATCTTGAGCATCCGAGGGTGGCTTGGCCGGTGATCTATCGCAGCGCGGGCCCTGGCTCCAACTGGGAAAAACTAAACGCTCGGCTGGAAGGGTTCATCGTGGAAGACCTTCACTTTTTTTCGGAAACGGTTGCCGCGATCCTAACCGACAGCGCCGCCTTCTGGTCCCACGATTCCGGTTCGCATTGGCAGGCGTCGCCCGGGCTTGTTCCGGAAGAGGGCGGGCTGGCGACATCGACGTGGCGGGGGGCCCAGGGGTGGGCAGCTTATCGGGATGGCGGTTTCTTCCCGACGGATAACAGGGGTCGCACCTGGCAACGGGCCGGCAGGGCGGGCCAAAATGGCGACCTGGCGACTCTCCTTTCCACGCTTCCAGCGGGACTCGGCGCAGCAGTCACATCCATGCGCACACTTCAGGAAACATCCGACGGCGGGCGGGACTGGCGTCCTGTGAGGCGAGAGGGCTGTGGCCTGCGGCGGCTCTCTCCCGTCTTGCAGCACTGTCTCCGTGTTCGCCCTTGACGCGGAACATGTCTGGTACTGCACGCCCGATGAGCTGATCAAGACGCGATTCACCAGCGCCGGGAACCGAGGCCGCGCGCGGCCATCTGCCGGACGCGGGTTCCGAAGCTCATATTTCGCGAAAGGGCACGTTGCTCGAAAGTGTTCCGTTGGGGGTGACTACCCGCAAGAATCCGCTGCCCGCGCCGGCGGGAACTCTCGCCGTAATCAAGGATTTTGAAACTACCGAAAACGCCGCCGCAACGCCATTGAAGGTGACGCTCGTCGAACCGGTCAGATCCGTGCCCAGAATTTGGATGACGCCGCCCGCTACGCCCGTGGCCGGCTGCATTTCAACGAACGGCCCAAGCCCCACGGACAGGCTGAAGATTGTTCCGTCGTTGTCGGCTCCGCCGGAGTCCGACGCTCCATAGAACGTCCCGTTCGTGGCTTGAACCACCCCGCCATAGCCTACACCAAACGAAGGAAAGTTGAACAGCGTGGTCAGCGCACCTGTGGGCGTGATTCGGAAGATAGTGCCCTCGCCGTACGCACCGCCCTCGGTCGTTGTCCCATAAAAGTTTCCATCGCTGCCATTACCGAGGACCGTCGGGTAGAGACCATTCGTGCCATCGAAGGTTTGCAAAGTCGTGAGCTCCCCCTGCGGAGTCATCCGGAACACTGAGCCGTCGGGAGTCCCATCGAGCCCGCCAGTAGCCGTGCCATAGAGGCTACCGTCGGGGCCCAGGACTAGACTGTCTGGGTAAGCCCCGTTCGTGCCGTCGAAATTGCACAACGTCGTCAGCGCGCCCGCGGGCGTGATTTTGAAAATCGTGCCGAGGCCGTAGGTTCCGTCAAGCACGCTGGTTCCATAGAAATCCCCGTCTGGACCTTGCAGTTTAATTGAATAATTATGAGTCTGACCGTTCCCGTTCGCGGTGAAATTTTGGAGCGTGGTCAGAGCGCCGCCAGTGGTGACCTGGAAGAACGTACCGCCGCCATATGCCCCGCCTTCTGTGGTTGTCCCATAAAAGTTCCCGTCGGAGCTGAGAACCAACGTACTACTGGCGCTGTGGCCCTCGGAGTCGGAGAAACTGTGAACGGTTGTCAGGTCGCCTTCTGGCGTGATCTTGAAGATTGTTCCACATCCGTTGATGCAATTTCTGTACCCGCCGCTGCTGGTCAGCCCGAATAAATCTCCGCTTGCCGCCTGCGCGAGCCCACCGGCCGGATAATAGCTCTTGATCCCGTCAAAGCTAAACAGCAACGTCAACTCGCCCGATGTGGAGACCTTGAACACCGTGCCACAGCCCGAGGATGACGGACATTGCGAGGAATCGCTCCCGCCAGCCGTGGCCGTCCCATACAAGTTGCCGTCCAGGCCTTGGACGAGAGAGCCAGGTTCCACACCGTCGGATTGTTCAAAACTCGCCAAGGTGGTGAACCTCTGTGCCGGCAAAACCGTCTGCGCCGCGGCGCACAGCAAAAGGGTAGCCATGGCCCTCCTGCAAACGCTCCATTTACCCGCCGGAACAATGATTCGCTTCATAACACGCTCCAGTGGGATTGTACATCTGCCGGGTGCAGCCGCCACGGTTACCCAGGGTCGCCGTCCGCATCTTCCTCCTCCGCTCCGGAATCGAAAGCCTCGAAGAGGCTCGCCTGTGGCTGCGGAGGAACGTGGTCCCTGCTCAGGCCCATCCGAAGCTGCGCGTGCGCTCTGCCGTCAGCCCAGGAACTCGTTTGCGTCCGCGCGGCTTTCTGCGCCAGCTAATCGCAGCGGGTCTTGTCCTCATGTGCGGTCCTCATGTGCGGCGTGGCCCTTGGTCCAGATCCAGTTTGTTTTGTGTATCCCCACCAGCTCCATCCAAAGATCGGCGTTCCGAACCGGTGGTTCTTCTTCCACCAATGGCGGCGTTTCCACCGCACCACCCATTGCGTGATCCCTCGCAGAACGTAATCGGAGTCCGTCGTGATTTCCACTTCGCACGGCTCCTTGAACGCCAGCAGCCCCTGAATCGCCGCCCAACCCCCGGTCCGGGATTCCCCAGGCATGATCCACCTGTAATCAGAGAGGCCTTTTTCATCGCCGGGCTGGGTCTACTCCGTCTTCCAGAGAGTGCGGAACCCGCGAGCCAGGCGCAGGTTCTTCCCGGGAACCCGGAAGCGCCCCACTCCACTGCTTGCCCCATCGTCCACAATGTCCAGGCCTTCTTCGCCAGTGGTGAATTCGGGTCCCCTCAACCTGCTGATTCTCTCAGTAGCCATGGCTACTGGCCCCGTTAGCCGTGCCTTGAACCGGATCAGGCCTTCCCGCGAATCGACCGCGTAGAACTCAAGAGCCACCATCGTCATCGCGCCGGGGCTGCCAAACTGCCGCGCTCTCGAATACCGCTCCAGCCGCCGGATGCGTCCCAACACGCGCGTACCTTTGGCCAGCAGGATGTCTCCCGATTTCACCGGCTTATCCAGCACTGCCACGATCTCATCGCCTGCCGCGGATTCCTCCATCGTGATCGGGCCATCCATCTTCAGCGCCAGCGTGACGTCCGCCGGCAATTTCAGCTCCTTCCGCGCACCCTCGCGTGTTGTCGAAGACGCGGGCCGGTCGTCAAACGAGAGAGACGAGACGGCGCCATAGTGCCTGCACCCCGTGAACACCACCGCGTTGTGGCTTCGATAACTGTTGCGGTCGACGATTTCCAGCTCCGATGCGGACGCCAGCAGGCGCTCCTTGCCGCCCAGGCTCACCCGGCCGTATGTCGCGGACGTGCTCTCTTCGCGGCAATCCAGATCCGGCGGAATGTCCTCTGCGCGCGTATCGAGGCGCACCAGATCCAGAGAATTCCTGTCTACCCAGAACGAGCCGGAGTAAGCCGTCGTCGCCGTTTTCCCCGCAATGCTCAAGATGTACCGGCTGCTCAACGAAGGCACGTGGAAGTCGAACCGATAAAGAGATTTGTCCACGCCTGCCAGGCCCGCGTAGCTCACACTGGTCCCGGAGGCGACAAAAACATTGTGAAGGTCGGTCCAGAAGTTGCCGGTGCCGATGGCCCCCGCGTCGATCCAATCCACCATGCTGTTGCCAAAATCGGCGTTGCCAAAATCGGCGTTGCCAAAATCGGCGTCGGCAAAATCGGTCGAGCCCGGCCACGCAAATAACTCCTTGTGATCGGCCACTAACACCTCCACGCGCAGGCGCTCGCGGAATTCCTCGTGTCCCTTCG
>Ga0182030_10005013_pt1 | contig 28162 bp, 25 predicted proteins | sample 812S3MmetaG_FD_121299 | JGI IMG/M metagenome (GOLD analysis project Ga0182030, IMG submission 121299) | Permafrost microbial communities from Stordalen Mire, Sweden - 812S3M metaG (Illumina Assembly) | ecosystem: Environmental > Terrestrial > Soil > Wetlands > Permafrost | place: Sweden... | reverse complement strand
GCCCCAACGGCCCCAACGGCCCCGCTGCGAAGGCCGGAGGATCCGGCCGCGGGCCGGCCAGCGGCACCGTGGCCGTGCCGGTGAGCCCGGGCCACCCGCGCGCTGACCTGTACAAGGAGCTGGATGACCTGGGCCTGTAGGTCCGATTACACCTCTTTAGCCACTCAATTAATGCTAGGGTCCACTCGCCACATTGGCATGAATTGTCAATTTCACGGGGGTGGCTATGGACCGGGATGTGCTCGCCCGAGCCTGGGCGGCGGGCGCGGTCGGTGCCGCGGTGGTCGCGACCGCCGCGGCGGGACTGGCGGTCAGCAGGCCGGGCCCGTCGGCCCTGTCAGCAGCCCCATCAGTCTCGTCGGGCCCAGCTACCTCTGCGGCGGCCGACGTGATCGTCAACCCGGGCACGGTGCAACTCGGCCGGGAGCCGCGGCCGGGGCCGGGGCCGTCGGACACTCAGCAGTGCCAGCGCGTTCTGCGGGTCAACTGCTACGACCCGGTGCAGATTCAGCAGGCGTATCAGCTGCCGTCTCTGTACGCCCACGGCATCACCGGCCGCGGTGCGACCATCGTCATCGTCGACCCCTACGGCTCCCCGACGATCAGTAGCGACCTGCGCACGTTCGACCGCACCGAGGGCATCCCTGACCCGCCGTCGCTGCGGATCCTCCGGCCGGCCGGCCAGGTCCCCGCGTTCAGCGCCGGTCATCAGGGCATGGCCGCCTGGGCCAGCGAGACCACGCTGGACGTCGAGTACGCTCACACGGTCGCGCCCGGTGCCGCTCTCGTGCTGGCCGAGACGCCCGGCGGGGCCCGCGCCGGAGGGGTCAGCATGACCCAGGTGGTGACGGCCGAGAAGTACGTGATCGCGCACCACATCGGCGACGTGATCAGCCAGAGTTTCATCGCCGCCGAGCAGGGCATCGGGGCCGCCGGGATCGGGGCGCTGCGCGGCGCCTACACCGCCGCCTACGCTCACCACGTCACGGTGCTGTCCGGCTCGGGCGACACCGGCGCCGCCGGGATCCAGCCCGGCGGTACCGGCTACTACCCCTATCCGGTGACGGGCTGGCCGGCCAGCGACCCGCTGGTCACCGCCGTCGGCGGCACCCGGCTGAACCTAGACGCGGCCGGCCACCGCGTCTCGCCCGACGCGGTGTGGAACGACACCTACAGCTCGACCGCGAACCAGCTGGTCAACCGCGACCCCGGGCCGAACCCGCTGGCCGGGGGCGGCGGCCGGTCGTCCGTCTTCGCCCGGCCCGCCTACCAGAACACCGTCCGCGCTGTGGTGGGGAACCACCGTGGCCTGCCCGACATCTCGATGAGCGCGGCCTGCACCGGGGCGGTCAGCATCTACCAGAGTTTCCCCGGCCAGCGGGCCGGCTGGTACGCGCTGTGCGGCACCAGCGAGGCGACCCCGCTGTTCGCGGGCATCGTGGCGCTCGCCGACCAGGTGGCGGGGCATTCGCTCGGCCTGATCAACCCGGCTCTGTACCAGCTGGCGGCCTCCCGCGCCGCAGGCATCGTGGGTGTCACCGCGGGCAATAACACGGTGTCGTTCCGCCGGGGCGGCCGCACGGTCACGGTGCGCGGCTTCAGCGCTCGGTCCGGGTACAGCCTGGCGGCCGGCCTTGGCACCGTGAACGGCGCCTCCTTCGTCCCCGAACTCGCCCGCCTGGCCGGACCCGTCGGCCGCTGACGCTGATCAGCGGCCCATACTGGCCCCGGCCCCGCCGGCCGAGTTCTCGGCCAGGTCGGCGACGTACGGCCTGTCCTCGTACCAGGCCGCGATCTGCTCGGGGCGGCCGTACTCGGCCAGGTAGTCCGCCACCCGGTTCTTGACGTGGTCCCATACCAGGACCGGTTCCGCGTCGCAGTCCGCCACCAGCGGCGCGAACGCCTTGAGCGGCGCGACCACCGTGTCCAAGGCGGGGTAGACGAAGACCGCGGTCGATCGCCGCGTCACGGTGCCGCCCGCCACCACCCGGTGCCGGCCGGCCCGCATCCGGCCACCGGTCCACTGGGTCAGCAGCGAGCCCGAGAACACCTGCAGCGCGCCGGGAACGCTCGGTACGGGTATCCAGCTTCCGTCGGGCGCCTGGACCTGCAGCCCGTCGTAGTCGCCTTCCTGCGCCAGGATCGTGACCACGGAGTCGTCCGCGTGCTCGAGCAGCAGCAGCTTGTCCTCGTCCGCGGCGGTCTGCGGGTGGGCCCAGGCCGGATAGTCGTTCACGGTCAGCCGCAGGTGCGGCGGGGTGCCGAGGGTGAACGTGTCGCGTAGCCCCTGGGCCTTGGCGTAGAGCCAGAGCATCCGCTTGGCCAGACCCTGGCACGCCTCGATATAGCGGAACGTCACCTCGCGCAGCTCTGGGTCATCGGCGGGCCACATGTTGGCGTGGGCGTACAGGCCGAGGTACTTCTCGTCCAGGCCGGCCGCGCGGGCGGCCCCGGCGTCGTCGTACTGGGCCACGTTGAAACGCTCGAGCTCGAGCCGCCCGGAGTCATCTGGCCACTGCCGCCAGCCCCGGTAGGGGTGCGGGCTGGCCAGCTTGGCCTTTTCCGCCCGCGGCAGGCTGAGCAGCCGAGCCATGCGGGCGCTCAGCTCGCTGATCAGATCGTGCGGCACGCCATGGTTGATCACCTGCAGGACGCCGAGTTCCTCGGTCGCGGCCCGCACCGGGCCCAGCTGCGAGGTGTTCCCGGCGCTCGCGGCGCGCAGATCGATCACAGGAATGGCAGACATCATCAGCTCTTCCTCACGGTGTGTCAGTGCTCAATAGGCCCGAGGGCCGCACCGGAAAACCAGCGGCACGCCCAGGCGACATCAGCATGGCCTTCATCATCCCACCAGGCGGCGCCCCGCCGGACGTCGCGAGCTCGCCATCCCGCGCCTGGCTCCGGGGGAAAACCCCCGATGACATCCGGGGGGCCGCACCGTCGAAGTTTGAGCGCCCGATTCCTAACGTAGAGGTTGGGGTTCAGCAGCGATCGGAGAACGGGGTAACACCATGACGCCCGTTGTCAGCAGGGAGCGCGGCATCGCGACCTGGCTCACCGGAGCGGCCGGCTTGCTCGTGCTCGCGGTAGCCGTCGCGATGATGGTGATGGCGGCGCCGGGCCGCCCGGCGGCGCACCACGCCGCTACGCAGGCGGCGACTCAGGCGGCCGTCGGCCCTAGCCGTCAGGTCACGCTCAGGACCGATTCGACGATGGTGCGCGCGTGCCGGACCGGTCCCTCGGCGGTCAGCGCCTGGGCGCAGGCGTATAACCCGTCCCTATGGCAAGGTTAGGGAACGGTCCTTAACATGACCCGAGGAGAACCGGATGATCCCCCCCCGGCAGCCCCGCCGGGGCCCGTGGTTCCCACGCAAATCCCGGCCAGGACACCGCCGGGGCTCGCGGGCTGGGCCCATCATGAGGCCACGCTCCCGGCCCGCGGACCGCGCAGCACGAGGACAGAACGGGGCCCGGCGGTGACGTGATTGCCTGCCTGGGCTTGCGCCGCCGCCCCGGCGCCCGGCGGGTCGTAGCTGTCTATTTCCCGCTGCCAGGCCTGCCCGGCCCTGGCCGGGGGAATCGTGAACGATATCGGCTCCCACCACGCGTTCACCAGCACGAGGAAGTCGTCGTCCAGCATCGGCTGGCCATCCGGGCCGGTATCGGGCGCATCGGAGCCGTCCAGGTAGACACCGAGCGCGAGCGCGTCGCCGTCGGCCCAGTCAGCCTGCGTCATCGGCGTCCCGGCCGGGGTGAACCAGCCGAGTTCGGCGGCCTCGATGCCGGTCAGGAAACGGTGGCGGCGGAAGACCGGGTGGGATCGCCGCAGCGCGATCAGGTGCTGGGTGAAGGCAAGCAGGTCGCTGTCGGCGGCGGCCCAGTCGACCCAGGAGATCTCGGTGTCCTGGCAGTACGCGTTGTTGTTCCCGCCCTGGGTCCGGCCAAGTTCATCGCCGCCGAGCAGCAGCGGGACGCCGAACGAGAGCAGCAAGGTGGTGAGCATGGCCCGGGACCGCTGCGCGCGCAGCGCCGGCACGCCGCCGGCGGCCGCCGGGCCCTCGGCACCGCTGTTCCAGGACCGGTTGTCGTTGGTGCCGTCCCGGTTGGACTCCCCGTTGGCCTCGTTGTGCTTGTGGTCGTAGGACACCAGGTCCCTGAGCGTGAAGCCGTCGTGCACGGTGATCAAGTTCACCGAAGCGGTCGGACCGCGCCGTACGCCCTCGCCTGAGTTCCCGCCGAACAGGTCGGCCGAGCCGGCGAACCGGGTGGCGAACTCGCCCAGGCCGATCTTCTGGCTGCGCCAGAAGTCCCGCATGCTGTCCCGGTACCTGCCGTTCCATTCGCGCCACAGGGCCGGGAACCGGCCGAGGTCGTAGCTATCAAGCTGCCCGACGTCCCACGGCTCGGCGATGAGCTTCGCCTGCGATACCACCGGATCCTGCTCGACCAGGTCGAAGAAGGCCGCCAGGCGGCTGAACCCGCCGTCCTGGCGGGCCAGGGTAGCGGCGAGGTCGAACCTGAACCCGTCGACGTGCATCTCGGTCAGCCAGTACCGCAGCGAGTCCATGATCAGCCGCAGCGCGATCGGGCTGCCCGCGTCTAGCGAGTTGCCTGTCCCCGTCGTGTCGTAGTACTGGTCCGGGTGGCCCGGTGCGAGCCGGTAGTACGCGGTGTTGTCCAGGCCGCGAAAGCACAGCGAAGGGCCGCCCTCGCCGCCCTCGGCGGTGTGGTTGAAGACGACGTCGAGGATGACCTCGAGCCCGGCGGCGTGCAGGGCCTTGACCATGGCCTTGAACTCGGCGACCGGGTCTGCGGCGGAGTACGCCTGGTGCGGTGCGAAGTACCCGATCGTGTTGTAGCCCCAGTAGTTGGTGAGCCCGCGCTTGAGCAGGAAGTCGTCGGGCACGTACTGGTGCACGGGCATCAGCTCGACCGCGGTCACGCCCAGCTGGGTCAGGTACCCGGTCACCGCCTCGTGGGCCAGCCCGGCGTAGGTTCCGCGCAGCTCAGCGGGCACGTCCGGATGGTGCATGGTGTAGCCCTTGACGTGGACCTCGTAGATGACCGTGTCCGCGTAGTCCCGCCACAGCGGGGTGTCGTCGCCCCAGTCGAAGGCCGGATCGGTGACCAGGCTGAGCGGCACGTGCCCGGCGGAGTCCAGCGAGCTCGGCGCGTCGTGGTTGCCCCAGTCGTAGTCGAACACCTCGGGCCCGAAGCTGACCTGCCCGCGTATCGCCCGCGCGTACGGGTCGATCAGAGCAGCTTCGCCGGGTTGCAGCGCAGGCCCCTGGCCGCGTCGTAAGGACCGCGGACGCGGTACCCGTAGGCCTGTCCTGGGCCGACCCCCGAGATGAACCCGTGCCAGACGCCGTCGTCGTACCCGGGCAGGGTGACCCGGATCTGGTTCCCGGCCTGGTCGAACAGGCACACCTCGATCGCCTCGGCGATCAGGGACGCTACCGCGAAATTGGTCCCGCCGTCGCGCGGCGTCGCGCCCAGGGGCGACGGCCGGCCGGGAAGCGCATCAGCCACCCTGCTCCGCCGCCGGTTCCCGCCGCGCCTCGACGTAGATGGTGCCGCCCGACCGTGCCGCCACCTCGACCGCGGAGGCCGCCAGGGCGAAGGGAAGGGCCGCCGCGGCCGCGGCGAAGGCGTACAGGCGAAAGGCCGGACTCTGCGCGGCCTGACGCGCCTCGCTGCGGCGGATGGCGTCGTACAGATCCGGGTGCCCAGGCAGCTTGCCGACGAAGCCGTGCACCCAGCCAAAGACGACCTGGCCGCCTCGCAGGTAGCTCACTCGCTCGACCCGCAGCCCCAGGGACTCGATCTTGGCCAGCAGCGCCTGCGGGCTCAGGTGGACCAGGTGGCGAGGCACGTCCAGTGCCAGCCAGCGATCGCCGAACGCCCTGGCCTGCAGGCTGGTCGCATTGGGGACGGCCACGATCAGCGTCCCGCCCGGGGCCAGCAGCCCGGCCGCGTGGCTCAGCGCCCGGGCCGGTGAGCGCAGGTGCTCGAGCGAATGCCAGAAGATGACCGCCGACCAGCTACCGTCCACCTCTTCGACCTCGGCCCGGCGGATGTGCGGCTGCGGCTCCGCGGCGTACGGCTCCAGGCCGACCGCGTCCCGGCCGCGGCGCACGAAGGCATTGACCAGGGTCCCGTCGCCTGCTCCCACGTCGAGCACCGGGCCGGGCGGCAGGATCCGGTGCAGACGATCGGCGAGCGCCGAGCGGGTCCGGCGGATCACCTTGTCGCCGAGCCCGGAAAACCGGCCGGAGGTGGGGCGGTACCAGTCCGCGTAGGCCGCGGCCAGCTGCTCGTCGCTCGGCCAGGGCGACGTGGTGGACACGCCGCAGCGCGCGCACCGCACCCGGCCGGTAAGATACTGGTCAGTGTGGTCGAACTGGTGATCGCACCAGGCGCACCGGACGGCGGGAGGCGCCTGGATCCGTGAGTACACCACGGTGTTACTTTCCCCAAGCGAACCGCGTTGGCCCGGCTTGGCCTCGGAGCGGATTGTCGATGACCTCAGGTTCGACAACGGATCCTCCTGGTAGCGTTCCCTCGCGGTCGAAGTGAAGCATAGCGGCGGCCAGGTCTAGCGGCGGCCTCAAGGACAGGAGTGACAGATGGAACAGACCAGCATCGACGGTGCCTGGACGTTCACCCCCGCCGTTCACCGGGACGAGCGGGGTCACTTCCTGGAATTGTTCCGGGCCGCTGATCTGTCGGAATCGCTTGGGTACTGGCCGCAGACGGCGCAGGTCAACTGCTCGGTGTCGCACCAGGGCGTCATTCGGGGGGTGCACTTCGCCATGGTTCCGCCCGGGCAGGCCAAGTATGTCACCTGCGTCAGCGGCGCGATCCTTGACGTGATCGTGGACATCAGGGTCGGCTCGCCCGATTACGGACGCTGGGAGGCGGTCCGCCTGGATGATACGAGCCAGCGGGCCGTGTTTCTCGAAGCGGGCCTGGGACACGCCTTCACCGCCCTCAGCGACAAGGCGACGGTCGTCTACCTCTGCTCGACTCCGTACGCACCGGGACGTGAGCACGGCGTGCACCCCCTCGACCCGGCTATCGGCATCGAGTGGCCCACCGATATCGAGCCCGTGCTTTCGCCCAAGGATGCCGGGGCTCCGACGCTCGAACAGGCCCGCCGGGCCGGGCTGCTACCCAACTACGCCGACTGCGCGGTCTACCTCGACGGCCTGCGCCTGGCCGCGAAGGCGCAGAAGGGCGAGGCCGAGGACTTGCTGACCGGAGCCCGCTGACCGGGAGGGTCGGGGCGCATAAAAGGGCCCGGGGCGCACAAGCCCTAGACGCTTAGCCGACCGGTGATCCGGCCGTGGCGGCGGCGCGCTGCGCGGCGAGGATCTCGGGGAAGGCGCGCTGCAGGGCGGCCCGCCAGTCGCCGATCGGCGGCACCGCCAGCCGGTCCCAGGCGTCGTGGCCGAGCACGCTGTAGGCCGGCCGGGGGGCCGGGCGGGACAGCTCGCTGCTCGCTACCGGCCGGACCCGGTCCGGATCGGCGCCGAGCAGGCTGAAGATCTCCCGGGCCAGGCCGAACCAGGTGGTCTGCCCGCTGCTGGTGGCGTGGTAAACGCCCGGCGGGGCGGCCGCCCCGATCAGCGCGATGATCTGGCGGGCCACGTCGGCGGTCCAGGTGGGCTGGCCGTGCTGGTCGTCGACGACGTCAATGGTCGGCCGCTGGTCCTCGAGCTTGATCATGGTCCGGACGAAGTTAGACCCGTGCGCCCCGTACAGCCACGCCGTCCGGACCACGTAGCCCGACCCGGGCAGCCGGCCGAGCACGGCCCGCTCGCCGGCCAGCTTGGTGCGCCCGTAGGCGGTGCGCGGGGCCGGAACGTCGTCCTCGGCGTACGGCCGGCCGACCTCACCGGCGAAGACGTAGTCGGTCGAGACCTGGACCAGCCGGGCCCCGGCCGCCGCGCAGCCCTGGGCCAGGCTGGCCGCGCCGCCGGCGTTGACGGCCAGCGCCCGTTCCTCCGCGGCCTCGGCGTCGTCGACGGCGGTCCAGGCCGCGCAGTTGACGACCACCTCCGGCCGGCTCCGGGCGATCGCGCCGGTGACCGCACCGGCGTCGGTCACGTCCAGGGCCGCCCGGTTCATCCCGGTCACCGGCTCACCGCGGCCGGACAGGGCGGCCACCAGATCGGTGCCGAGCATGCCGTCGGCGCCGACCACCAGCCACCTGGTCATCGCATGCTCCCGGTGACGGCCGGGGCGGGGCCAGCGGCCCCGGCGGGCAGCTTCAGCGGTTCCCACCAGCTGCGGTGGTCCGCGTACCAGCGCACCGTCTCCTCCAGTCCCTGGCGGAACGGGACCCGTGGTGCGTACCCCATCTCCCGCAGAGCACTGTCATCTAGGCTGTAGCGCCAGTCGTGCCCCTTGCGGTCAGGTACCCGCTTGACCATGTCCCAGCCCGCGCCGCAGCACTCGAGCAGCGCCGCGGTCAGCTCCAGGTTGGTCAGCTCGGCGTTGCCGTTGATGTGATAGGTCTGCCCCGGCTCGCCGCGCTCCAGCACCAGCTGGATACCCCGGCAGTGGTCATCGGCGTGGATCCAGCCGCGGATATTGCCGCCGTCCCCGTACAGCGGGACCTGCTGCCCGTCGAGCAGGTTGGTCACGAACAGCGGGATGACCTTCTCCGGGTACTGGTAGGGGCCGTAGTTGTTGCAGCAGCGGGTGATCCGCACGTCCATCCCGTAGGTGCGAGCGTAGGCCCGGGCGATCAGGTCACCGCCGGCCTTGGCGGCGGAGTACGGCGAGTTCGGCGCCAGCGGCGCCTGCTCCGTCCACGAACCCGACTCCACGCTTCCGTACACCTCGTCGGTGGACACATGCACCACCGGCCCCACCCCGGCGTCGAGGCAGGCCTGCAGGAGCACCTGCACGCCAGCCACGTTGGTGGCGACGAACGGAGCCGCGCCGCTGATCGAACGGTCCACATGGGTTTCGGCCGCGAAGTTGATCACCGCGTCGTGCCCGGGCACGAGCGCACGCACCAGCGCCGGGTCAGCAATGTCGCCGCGGACGAACCGCAGCCGGGGGTGGCCGGCCACCGGGTCCAGGTTGGCGAGGTTGCCGGCGTAGGTCAGGCTGTCCAGGACCGTGATCGCCGCATCCTGGTACCCCGGGTATCCACCGGACAGCAGGGTGCGCACATAGTGCGAGCCGATGAATCCGGCCCCGCCTGTCACCAGGATTCTCACGCGACCTCCGCGTCTGACGAACCAAAAATTACGAGCTGATCTGGACCTTGCTGTGGTCACCGAGCACCAGCCGGTGCGCCTGGCACACCCGCGGGGCAGGGGTCACCTCGACATGGTGCCCGATGAGGGACGCCTCGATCCGGCGAACCCCGCGGATGGAAGCGCCCGCCAGCACGATGGAGTACTCGATCTCGCTATCGGCGATCACGCAGCCCGCGGCGACCGAGGTGAACGGGCCGACATAGGAGTCGGTCACCTCGGTTCCGGCGCCGATAATGGTCGGCCCCAGGATCCGCGACCCGGTGACCTTGGCGCCGGCCTCGATGATCACCCGGCCGATCAGCTCGCTGCTCGCGTCCACCACCCCGGCCACGGCCGGCTCGGCGGTCTCCAGGACCACCCGGTTGACCTCGAGCATGTCCGCGACGTTGCCGGTGTCTTTCCAGTATCCCGAGATGACCGTCGAGGTGACCTTACGGCCGTTGAGCATGAGCCACTGAATCGCCTCGGTGATTTCCAGCTCGCCGCGCGCCGACGGGGCCAGCGCCGCGACCGCCTCGTGCACCGCCGGCGTGAACATGTACACACCGACCAGCGCCAGGTCGCTCTTCGGCTGCTGCGGCTTTTCCTCCAGGCCGATGACCTGGCCGTCGCCGTCGAGCTCGGCCACCCCGAACTGGTGCGGGTCCGCCACCGCGGTCAGCAGGATGTGGGCGTCCGGCCGGGAAACCCGGAAATCCGCCACCAGCGCGGTGATGCCGCCCACGATGAAGTTGTCGCCCAGGTACATGACGAAGTCCTCGTCGCCGAGGAACTCCCGGGCGACCAGGACCGCGTGCGCCAGCCCGAGCGGGGCGGACTGCCGGATGTAGGTCACCTCCAGCCCGAACGCCTGGCCTGAACCCACCGCGGCCCTGATGGCCGGCTCGGTGTCACCGACCACGATCCCTACCTGGGTTATCCCGGCGTCGCGGATCGCCTCCAGGCCGTAGAACAACACCGGCTTGTTCGCCACCGGGACTAGCTGCTTGGCCGAGGTGTGGGTGATCGGCCGGAGCCGTGTCCCCGAGCCCCCGGCCAGAACGAGGGCCTTCACGGTCCGGAAGCCTATCGCGGCAGGCCGGCTGGTGTGGTCGCGTTGACCCGCTATGGCTTTGTCAGTACCACGATGAGCAGGCCCGACACGACCAGCAGCGAACCCACCCACGTCATGACGTTGGCCCGCTCGTGCAAGACAAGGATGCTCGCGATCAAGATGACGAGATAGCCGAGCGCGTTGAACGGGTAAGCCACGCTCAGCGGTACCTTGGACAGCGCACCCAGCCAGGCCACCGCCGAGACGCCGAAAACGACCAGCCCGAGCAGCACCCACGGCGAGGTGGCCGCGCGAAGCGCCAGCGATCCGCCCGAGGCGGCCGCGCGGGACGTCGCGATCTGCATGCCGTGCTTGAGCATCACCTGTCCGGTGGCCGCCGTCGCCACGGCGAAGAGCAGGAGCCCGACGCTTGCTATCGTCAACTGACGCCTCCCAGGTTCGTGCTCCGGACGTCCCGCTTGCTGCTCGGGCGTCCCGGCTAGACCCGTATCGCCGCGGAGCGGGACATCCGCATCCGGTGACTTCGACATTCGGTGCGAACCTATTCCCTGACCTGGACGACCGACTCGGCCGCGGTGCTGGCCGGCGGGATCTGGGCGGGCACAAGGAAGGGCTCAACGTCAAGGTAAGGGTACTGGCGAAGCCCGTGCTTGCGGAGCCGGAATTGCCCGCTCGTTTGCAGCACGCCCAGACCGTAGGTGATGCTGCGGCGCAGGTTGATCGACGACGCCTCGGCCTGGTAGCGGGTCGGGCAGGACACCTCGCCGATCCTGGCGGCCGCCGAAATGGCCTGCGCGATGATCTGGTTGTCGAAGACGAAATCATCGGAGTTGCGCTCGAAGGGCAAGCCGGCCAGCAGCGCGGCGCTGAAGGCCCGCAGGCCGGTGTGGTACTCGGACAATTTCTGCTGCAGCAGGATATTCTCCACGCCGGTGAGGAACCGGTTAGCGACGTATTTGTAGCGGGGCATGCCGCGGGCCACCGAGTTCTGCGCCAGGATGCGCGAGCCGAGGACCATGTCGTATTCGCCGTAGGCGATCATCGAGGCCATGGCCGGGACGAGCAACGGTGAGTACTGGTAATCCGGATGCACCATGACGATGATGTCCGCGCCCAGGTCGAGCGCCCGCCGGTAGCAGGTCTTCTGGTTGGCGCCGTAGCCCAGGTTGCGGTCGTGGAGAATCGGCTCAAGGCCGAGTTCCCGGGCCAGGCTCACGGTCTGGTCGGTGCTGGCGTCATCGACCAGGACGATCTCGTCGATGACATCCCGGTCGAGTTCGGCTACTGTTTGTGACAATGTTACGGCGGCGTTGTAGGCGGGCATCACGACGCTTATCCGGTGACCGTTAATCATGCCGCCAGTGTAGGGAACGCTGGACCGCGGCGGTCGGCAAACGATCTCGGTTGCGACGGTTCCGAGCCCCTCGCACGTCGGTGCGAGCCTGCTGGGTCAGGGAATATCGCCGGGCAGAGCCGACGGGGGATGGCCCAGATCGGCCAGCAGGTTGCGGTTCCAGACCATGATGGTGAAGGTCTTGTAGTGATACGTGCGGGCCGGCGGCCCGGCCAGGGCGAGGATGTCGCGGCGGGGGATGGCGGAGGTGCCGCCGCCGTCAGCGGCGTTGGTCACGACGAAGTTGGCGTAGTTCTTCCTGGGGTCATACCAGGACGCCTCCGACTCATACGCGCGCGGGACGGCGCCGGAGTGCTCCCAGGTGACCGTCCTGACCGCGACGCGGCCGCCGCTGTCGAGCGTGATGACGTTTGCCTCGGTGTAGGTGCCGAGCCCGGTGACCAGGTGGTGAGCCTCGAGCCAGCCGACGACAGGATGCTCGTTGTCGGCGACAGGGGGTTGCGCGGCTCCGTACCCGAGGGCGGCCGCGTAGACCGCGAGCACCACCGCCAGCACCGGCTGCAACCGCGCCCGGACGAGCGGCTCGGCCAGCTGGCGGCCCGCCAGCACCGCGCCGAGCGGCAGCACGGCGGTAATTTCCCTGGTGTCGAACCAGGTAGCCGGGACGGTGCTGAAGATGTAGGCGACCAGGTTGAACACGATGCCGGTGGCCAGCACAGGGACGATCAGGTCGGTGGCGGAGAAGAAGCGCCGGGCCGCCAGGCAGAAACCCCACAGGGCCAGGGCCAGGCCGGCCAGGTGCACCAGGGCGACGGCGAACGCCACCCCGGCCCGCATGCCGATGAAATCGGCTCCGTACAGGTTGAGGGTGCCCTCCATGGTCAGCACGACGTGGGCCGGCAGCGAGCCCACCGAGGCGACCCTGCCCGGCAGGGGGAGGGGCGTGTACCCGCCTAGCTGCTTGATCACGCTCACGACCAGCGTGGCCAGGACGAACGAGACGATGCCGGCCGCCGCGAGCCCGCTCTCGAACCACTGCGAGGCCAGCCGCTTGCGGTCCCGGCCGAGCGCCCGCAAGACGCGCAGGCCGCACACCGCGGCCAGCGGCAGCGCCGCTGTGAACACGCCGGCCCGATCCGAGACGATGACCCAGGTGAGCATGACCATGACCGCGGCCGGGATATACCAGCGCCGGGGTCCGCGATCGAGCACGATGAAGACTGCAAACAGCGGAACCTGGGTGCCGATGTGGTCCGGCTGCTGGATCAGCAGGTGAACGCCGTGGCCCAGCTGCGGCGCGAGCAGGATGCCGGACGCTATCAACGCCCGGACCACGCCTTCCCGGCCGGTCGCCCGGCCCTTGGCCAGCCAGCCTGCCAGCAGCGTGTAGGTGAGGCCGGCCGCCACGTGGACCACGTTCGCCCCGAGCCCGATGATCTTCTCCACGATCATGTACTCGGGGATCTCGGTGGTGTAGTACGACACGTCCCCGACGGTCCAGCCGCGCAGCAGCCAGTTGCCGTGCAGCACGTCCCAGGCCTGCAGCGCCTGGTCCGAGCCGTCGGAGTTGTCGGGGATGGTGCCCGAGAGCCGGACATAACAGACGAACAACACCACGACCACGACCGCCAGCCCGATCGGCCAGGCCCACCGGGGGAGACGGGACCGCCCCGTGGCTGTCAGCGGCTGGGCGGGGGGGTCGACGCGTACGCTCTCACCGGCCGTATTGGCTGATCCCTCGGCCACGGAGCGACCCTAGCAAATGTGCAGCTGTAAGTGGTCCTCGAGTCGGAGGAGATCTTGTTCCGCCAGTAGTTTGTCCAGCCTGGCCTGGTCGACCCGGCTGACAACGGCGACTTCCTCCTGGCTCTCCGGTGAGCAGATCCCCCGGCCGGGCGGTGACATAATGACGGTATGTTGCGGCGAGCGGTCAAACGAGCGATCAAGCCTGTCCTGATCACGGCCGGCGTTATCGCGGGGGCAACTCTGGCCGGGCGACGTCTGGGCTATAACTTCGGCACCAGCACGGTCGTGCGATGCCGTCAGGGACACCTGTTCACCACGGTCTGGATTCCCGGCGTCAAGCTCAAGGAACTCGACCTGATCGTGGCCAGGGTGCAGCGCTGCCCGGTGGGCCAGCACTGGAGCCTCGTCGTCCCGGTCAAGGCCGCCGGCCTGACCGACGCCGAACGGCAATTCGCCCAAGAACACCACGACATCCGGGTCCCCTGAACCGGAGCAGGATCCGGCTGGTGGCGGCCGTGGCGGCGATCATCATGAAGGCGCCTGCCCTGGTCGCGGTCCGGCGCCCGGCATAAGCTGACCAAGCGGGCCCAAAGGGGTCCGTGCATTGCTTGCGCGAGAACGGGTGAGCCATGCACGAAACGCCAACCCGGCGCGAAGCCGGGCGGGTGGCCACGGTCGCCGTGCTGCTCGCGGTCACCGTCGTCGGGCTGCGGACCCGCGGCGCGTTCTCGCACACGCCGGATGCCGCCGCGGCAGGCGCTAGCGGAGCGGTCCTGGCCACCGCCCTGGTCGCAGCCGAGGGGATCGCGCTTGTCGCGTTCGTCGTGCTGCTGCTCGCGGCGCGTCCGCACCGCCGCCCGCACGATGACCCCGAGCCCGAGCGGCTGATTCTCCCGTGGTGGGCCAAGACGGCCGGCGTCCTGCTCGCGTTCGGCCTGCTCGTCACGCCGTTCGTCGTGCTGCTCAGCCTCAAGGTCCGCAAGCACGCGTCCGTGCCGCCGCCGCTTGCTCATCTCACCAACCCGCTCACCGGGTCCCGGCCGAACGCCGCCGCCCAGTCCCCGGCCTGGCCGCTGATCGCCGGGATGGTGATCGCGATCGCGGTCGTGCTCACCTTGACCTGGCTGACCCGCCGCAGGCGCCGACCCGGCGGGCCCGGCCGGTACGGCCGGCCCCAGGACCGCGCCGCCGCGCTGGCCGAGGGCCTGGCCGCGGGCAGCGCCGCGCTGCAGGCAAACCACGAACCCCGGACGGCCATCATCGCCTGCTACGCCGCGATGGAGCAGGGCTTCGCCGCCGCTGGCTCGGCGGCCGCCGCGGCCGATACCCCCACCGAGGTGCTGGCCCGCGCCACCGCCGCCGGGATCGTCAGGTCGGCCTCGGCGCAGGTGCTGACCGGCCTGTTCCGCCGGGCACGGTACAGCGCCGAGCCGATGACCCCCGCCGACTCAGCCGCCGCCGCGACCGCCCTGGCCCAGCTGCGCGCCGACCTAGCAGACGCAGACGCGGGCGCGGGCGTGGGCGCGGGAGCCGGGCGGTGACCCGCGCGGGCCGGGTCGGCGTCGGCGCGGCCGTGGTCGGCATCGCGGCGGTGCTGACCGCCGGTTACGCCGCGGCCGGCCCGGCCGGGCTGATCGACGCGGCGGCCCTGGCCGCCGTCGGGGTTCTCGTCGTGGCCAGGGGCACGATACCGGGGCGCGCACCACGGCTCGTTCGGCCAGAAAATCTCCGGCGCCAGGAGCCAGCGGTCCGGGCGGCGGAATTCCCCGCCTACGCCAAACTCGCCTCGGACCTGGAGTGGGCGCAGCTGTCGCGGCGGCACTACGAGTACGCGCTGCGCCCGGCGCTGGCCCGGCTGGCCGCGGCGCTCGGCCGGCCGGGCCCGGCCGCCGGCCGGCCCGGTGCACCGACCCCAGGACCGTCGGCGGACGTCGACGGCCCCGGCGTGGACCTGGCCACGCTGGAACGCGCGATCGCCGCGCTTGAGGAGCAGCAACCGTGACCGAGGTGCTGGCCGGGACGGTCGCGGACACCGCGCGGCTGGCCGAGCGGGTGCTGGCCGAGGTGGAGCAGATCATCGTGGGCAAGCCCGAGGCCACCAAGATGGTGCTGCTCGGCGTGCTCGCCTCCGGCCACATCCTGATCGAGGACCTGCCCGGGCTGGGTAAGACGCTGCTGGCCCGCACGTTCGCGGCGGTGCTCGGGCTGCAGTTCACCCGTGTCCAGTTCACCCCCGACATGCTCCCGGCCGACCTGACCGGCGCGACCGTGCTCGACCTCGGCACCGGCGAGCCGAGGTTCCGGCCGGGCCCGGTGTTCACCGGCCTGCTGCTGGCCGACGAGATCAACCGGACCCCGCCCAAGACCCAGGCGGCCCTGCTCGAGGCGATGGCCGAGGGCCAGGTCAGCACCGACGGGGTCACCAGAGCGCTGCCGAATCCGTTCGTGGTGCTGGCCACCGACAACCCGATCGAGTACGAGGGCACCTACCCGCTGCCCGAGGCCCAGCTCGACCGGTTCATCGCCCGGGTCAGCCTCGGCTACCTGGACGCAGAAGGCGAGGCCGAGATGGTCCGCCGCCGGCTGGCCCGCGGGTCCGTCGCCCCGGTGCCGCCGCAGGTCGCCGACGAGGCCAGGCTGCTCGGCATGCGGGAGTCGCTCGAGCAGGTGCAGCTGCACCCGGACCTGCTCGGCTACGTGGTCGCCCTGGTCGCCGCCACCCGGACCCATCCGCAGGTCATGGTGGGCGCGTCCCCGCGCGGCACGCTGGCGGTGATCCAGCTGGCCCGCGGCCACGCCGCGCTGGCCGGCCGGGCCTACGTGACCCCGGAGGACATCAAGGCGGTGGCCGTGCCCGCGCTGGCGCACCGCCTGGTGCTGCGCCCGGACATGTGGGTCAGGCAAGTGACCGGGCAGGACGTGGCCCGCCAGATCCTGGCCGAGGTACCCGTGCCGAGAAGCAGCACCCCATGACCAGCCCAGGCTGGTCGGCGTCCGCCCGGACTCAGCGCCTGGCCACGGCGGCGCTGCTCGCGCTGGTCGCCGCGATCTTGACCGGCCACGTCGCGCTGGTGCTGCTGGCCGCGCCGGCGCTGGGGGCGCTGGCGCTGATGCCCAGGCGGCGGCCCGGCGCTGAGCTGGCGGTCGACGTCACGCTGTCCGGGTCACGCTGCTTCGAGGGCGAGGACGTGACGATCACCGCGGCCGTCCGCGGCGGGCCGGTGGAGGAGATCATGATCTCGCTGGAGCCCGCGCCGCGGGTCACCCTGGCGGACCCGGCCCAGCGGGTGCGGACGTTCCTTGGCGACGGCGCAGCCCGGCCCGCAGCCCGGCCCGCAGCCCGGCCCGCAGCCCGGCCCGCAGCCCGGTGGGTGGTGCGGGCGGACCGGTGGGGCCGGTACTCACCCGGCGCGGTCCTGGTGTCCGGCCGGGCCGGCCGGGGCGGCTTCCAGACGTCGGTACGGGTCGAGCTTGACCCGCTGGAGATCTTTCCCCGGGCGGTGCGGATGCGGTCCCGGCTGGTCCCCGCCGAACTGCTGCGCCGGATCGGTGAGCACACCGGTCGCGCCGTCGGCGAGGGCGTCGAGTTCGCCGGCCTGCGCCCGTACGTGCCCGGCGATCAGCTCAGGGACGTGAACCGGGCGGTGAGCATCCGCCGTGGTCAGCTGCACGTCAACCAGCGGGCCGCGGCGCGCGCGGCGGACCTGGTGGTGGTGATCGACTCACTCGGCGGGCCGGGCCAGGTCGCGGACCGGACCCTGGACGCGGCCGTGCACGGGGCGGCCGCGCTGGTGACCGCCTACCTGCGGCTCGCCGACCGGGCCGGGATCGTGGTGCTCGGCGGCGCGCTGCGCTGGCTCGGGCCGGCCCACGGGATGCGGCAGTTCTACCGCATCGCCGAGCTGATGCTGCGCGCCCGCTACGACAGTTTCGTCGCCCCCGACGTCGGCCGCGTGCCAAGGACCGCGCTGCCGCCTGGCGCGCTGGTGGTGGTGTTCTCGCCGCTGCTCGACCCGCGCGCCTTCGGTGCCCTCACCGACCTGAGGCAGCGCGGGTTCCCGCTGATCGTGGTGGACACGCTGCGGGACGAGCCGCCGGTCAGCCCGCGCCCGGCGCAGAGCCGCCGGGACGGCCTGGCGCTGCGGCTCTGGCGGCTCGACCGGGCCGCCACCCGGGCTGCGCTGCGGGACCTGGGCGTCCCGGTGCTGCGCTGGGACGCCGGCGCCGAACTTGACAGCGTGCTCGCCCCGCTCCGCCAGCCCCCGGCGGTCCGGCGATGAACCCGGTGACGGCCATGCGGCTGGCGAACATCGCGACCGTGGCGCTCGGCCTGCTGACCGTCGCCTGGCCGCTGGCGTGGGCGCCGGCCTGGACCTACGCCCTGGCGGGCCTGGGTGGACTGGCGGTGCTCGCGGCCGCCCGCTGGGGGCGGGGAACCGCGCTCGCGGTGACCGCGGCGATCATCTGCTGCGCCGTCTCCACCGCCGGGATCGCCGTGCTCGCGGCCGAAGGGCTGCTCATTCTCGGCTACCTGCTCGTCACCGGCCTGCCCGCAGGCCTGCCGCGACCGGGCCGGTGGCTGCGCGGCCAGCTGCCGCTGCTTGTGGCCGGCCTGATCGCCGCAGGCGCGGTGCTGGCCGCATTCGCGGTGCACCAGCCTGCGTCGGCGTGGCTGACCGTCGCGGCCTTGGCCGCCGCGGTCGCCGCCTACCTGATCGCCCTGCCGACCCTGCGACGCTCCCGGAGGTCCCGACCATGACCAGCTATGACGAACGGCCGTGGCTCGCCCGCTACGACCCGGGTCAGCCGCACGACATCGAGGCGGAGTTCGGCAGCGCGCTTGCGATGTTCCGCGCCACCGTCGGCCGCGACCCGGACGCGCCGATCATCCGCTACCTCGGCGCCGCCTTGACCCGGCGTGAGCTGGATGTCCAGTCCAGCGCGTTCGCGGCCGCGCTGGCCGACGCGGGTTTCGCCGCCGGCCAGCGGGTCGCGTTGTACCTGCAGAACGTCCCGCAGTTCGTCATCGCGATGATCGGCGCCTGGAAGGCCGGCGGGATCGCGGTCGCGGTCAACCCGATGAACAAGGAGCGCGAGCTTGAGGAGATCCTGCGTGACTCCGGCGCCACCGTGCTTGTCTGCCACGAAGACCTGTACCTCGGCGTGGCCCGCCAGGTCATCGGCGGCACCGACGTGCGGCTGGTGATCACCACCTCGGCGCTTGACTACCAGACCCGCGGCGACGAGCGCGTGCTCGGCGCCCTCGAGCGGCTCAGCTGCCCGGGCACCGAGGACCTGGTCGCGCTGACGAGCCGGTTCGCCGGGCGGCAGGCACCGGAGGACCCGCCGTTCGGACCCGGCGACGTGGCCTTTCTGACCTACACGTCGGGAACCACCGGGCCGCCGAAGGGCGCGATGACCACGCACGGCAACGTCGTGTTCAACGCCCAGACCTACCGCGACTGGATCGGCATCGGGCCCGGCGACGTGATCCTGGGCGTCGCGCCGCTGTTCCACATCACCGGCTCGATCGGGCATGTCGCCGTGTCGCTGCTCACCGGGGCCACGCTGGTGCTGACCCACCGGTTCGACCCGGCCGTCGCGATCGAGACGATCAGGGACGAGCGGGTGACGTTCACCGTCGGGTCGATCACGGTGTTCATCGCGCTGATGAACGCGCCGAACGCGGACTCCGCCGCGCTGGCCACGCTGACGAAGATCTACTCGGGCGGGGCGCCGATCCCGCCGAGCACCGTGACCGCGTTCCAGAACACCTTCGGGCAGTACATCCACAACATCTACGGACTGACCGAGACCACGTCCCCCTCGCACGCCGTCCCGCTGCGCGGGGACAACGGGTCGGCGCCGGTGGACCCGGCCTCGGGCGCCCTGTCGGTCGGGGTCCCCGTCTACAACACGGTCGTGCGCATCGTGGGCGAAGACGGCCACGACCTCCCGGCGGGCGAGATCGGCGAGCTGGTCACCCGCGGCCCGCAGGTGGTGCCCGGCTACTGGAACAAGCCCGAGGAGACCGCCCAGGCACTGCCCGGCGGCGCGCTGCACACCGGGGACGTCGGCTACATGGATCGCGACGGCTGGTTCTACATCGTCGACAGGAAGAAGGACCAGATCAACGTCAGCGGCTACAAGGTCTGGCCGCGCGAGGTCGAAGACGTGCTCTACGAGCACGACGCGGTCCGGGAAGCGGCGGTGGTCGGCGTGCCCGACCCGTACCGCGGCGAGACGGTCAAGGCGTACGTCAGCCTGAAGGCGGGCCGCACGGTCACGCCTGCCGAGCTCCTCGCCCACTGCAAGCAGAAGCTGGCGGCCTATAAGTACCCCAGGGAGGTGGAGATCCTGGCCGAGCTGCCCAAGACCGTGACCGGCAAGCTTCTCCGGCGCGAGCTGCGCACCCAGGCCGTTGACACAGCCGACGCTACGACCCAAGCTCGGGTTAACAACGATTCGACGGAGAGTCAAGATGACTAGTGGTACCACCGTTACCGTGATTCCGTGCGGAGCCATGACCGCCGACCTCACCTGGCTGCTGCTCGCGCCCGGCCGGGCGATCCGGTCCCGCCAGAACAAGCACCTGCCCGCCGAGTGGGTCGACGTGCCCACCCACTGCGTCCTCGTCGACACGCCCGACGGCAGGCTGCTGTGGGACACCAGCTGCCCGAGGGACTGGGAGGAGCGATGGGCGCCGACCGGGCTGCAGGACTTCTTTCCTTACGAGAAGGTCTCCGAGGAGGAGTACCTCGACTCTCGGCTGACGCAGCTCGGCATCGCCCCGGGCGACATCGACTATGTGGTCTTCTCTCACCTGCATTTCGATCATGCGGGCAACGCTCAGCTGTTCAAGGACACGAACGCGCGGCTGGTCTGCAGCGAGGCGGAGAAGGAGTGGGCCTTCGGCTTCGAGGGCGCCTTCAACGGCGCGCACCTGAAAGCCGACTACCAGGGGCTGGACTTCGAGACGGTGTCCGGGGACGCGGAGTTCCTGCCCGGCGTCAGCTTCATCCAGACGCCCGGGCACACCCCCGGCAGCATGTCCATGCGGGTTGACCTGCCGGAGTCCGGCACGATGATCTTCACCGCCGACGCGGTGTACATGGGCGCCAGCTACGGGCCGCCCGCCGTGCCCGCGGCGATCGTCAACAACCTGGAGCAGTTCTACGCCTCGGTGGAGAAGCTGCGCGGGATCGCGGCCCAATCCGACGCCACCATGGTGTTCGGGCACGACCCCGACCAGATCCGCCAGCTGCGCGTCGCGCCGACCGGCAGCTACCGGTGAGCGCCGGACCGGACCCCATGGGCCCCGGCCTCGGCGTCGACCTGGCCGAGGAGACCATTTTCACCTGGGGCGCGCCGCCGCTGAAGTTCGGGGCGGGCGCGGTGGATGAGATCGGTTTCGAGATGGCCCAGCTCGGCGCCAGGCGGGTGCTGATCCTCACCGATCCCAAGATCAACGAACTCGGCCTCCCCGCGCGCATCGCCGAGTCGCTGACCAGGCAGGGGATCACATCGGAGATCTACGACGGCTGTCACGTCGAGCCCACTGACGACAGCATGGACAAAGCCGCGGGTTACGCCCGCGAGCAGGGTCCGTGGGACGGGTTCGTCGCGGTGGGCGGCGGCTCGTCCATCGACACCGCCAAGGCGGTGAACCTGCTGACCACCGACGAGGGCGACTTGATGGACTACATCAACGCACCCATCGGCGCGGGCCGGGCACCCAAAGGCCAGCTCAAGCCGCTGATCGCGGTGCCGACCACGGCCGGGACCGGCTCGGAGAGCACCGCGATGTGCGTGCTTGACGTGCTGTCCATGCGGGTCAAGACCGGCATCAGCCACTGGCGGCTGCGTCCCACCCTGGCCGTCATCGACCCGCTCGTGTCGCTCACGCTGCCGCCGGAGGTCACCGCCTGCGCCGGCATGGACATCGTGTGCCACGCGCTTGAGTCCTACACCGCGCGCTGGTACACCATGTTCGACCGTAAGCAGCCCGAGCAACGGGTCACCTACTGCGGGTCGAACCCGGTCTCCGACCTGTGGTGCGAGAAGGCCCTCACGCTGCTCGCCGCCTCGTTCCGTACGGCCTTCAGCAACGGCTCCGACCTGGCCGCGCGGAGCAGCATGATGCTCGCGGCGACCTTCGCCGGGATGGGGTTCGGCAACTCAGGCGTGCACATCCCGCACGCCAACGCCTACCCGATCGCGGGCATGGTGAAGGACTACCGGCCCCCGGGCTACCCGCAGTCCGAGCCGATGGTGCCGCACGGGATGTCGGTGTCACTGACCGCGCCTGAGGCGTTCCGGTTCAGTTTCTCCAGCGCGCCGGAACGGCATCTGCGCGCCGCGGCTCTGCTCGCGCCGGACGCCGAGAAGCTGAACGATCCAGGGGAGCAGCTTCCGTCCGCCGTCATCGACCTGATGCGCGACATCGACATTCCGAACGGGATCGGAGCCGTCGGTTACACCGAAGCCGACATCGGCGACCTGGTGCCAGGCACGATGAAGCAGCAGCGCCTGCTGGCCACCTGCCCGCGTCCGGTCAGTGCGGACGACATCGCCGGCATCTTCGCCCGATCGATCCAGAACTGGTAACAGATGCCTCTCTACGACTATCGGTGTCCGGACGGGCATCTGTTCGAGCAGGCGGCGCCGATCGCCGCCAGGGAGTGGCAGGCCTGCCCGGCCTGCGGGCAGGCCAGCGGGAAGATCCCGTCGCGGATCACGCTGGGCGGCCACGCCGATCCTGGGTTGCCGATGGAGCAGATGCCGCAGACCTGGCGCGGCACCTACGAGGGGAACTCCGAATACCTGGGCCAGCTGCGCCGGCAGTGGAATGACCGGCAAAAGCTCGAGCAGAAGCACGACGAGCTGCGCGGCGACCAGCGGCCCGTGCTCGCGCACGAGGGCCGGTACCACGGCGCCCCGCTGCGCGGGGGTGACCCGCCCGCAGCCCCGCCGACCCCAGCGGCACCGCTCGCTCCCTAGGCGTCGATGTCCAGCGACGCCTCGTCCAGGTCCGCCACCATGTCGGGAATGGTGATACCCAGGCGTTCGGCCAGGGCGCGGGCGCGGACAAGCAGCGGGTGAGCCTCACCGAGCGCGGGCCGTCCGTGCGCCAGCAGGGCCCGGTCGAGCACGGGCGCGAGGAGCTTGGCCGCCTGGCCGGCTTGGCCAAGCGCGGTGCAGCGCACCGCCTCGTCATAGTGGGCGGTGAGGATCACCGGGTGGCACGGATCGATCCCGGCCGCCGCCAGGGCGGCGACGAGGCGGAAGCACTCGGCCGCCCGCCCGGCGTCGCCGAGCCGGTCCGCCGCCCGGCCAAGCAGGACGAGCGTCCAGCCGTGCGCGGGCCACGGCGGCCCCGTCTGGGCACCGGCTTCGGCGGCCGTTTCCGCGTCGGCGAGCCGGGTCAGCGCGGCCGCCGCCGCGGCGGCTTCGCCCCGGAGCAGCGCGATCTCGCTGAGGGTACGGTCCAAGTCCGCGGCCAGCGGGTCCAGGCCGGGGTCAAGCGGCAAGTCCGCGAGTTGCTCCCGGGCGGCCAGCAGGGCGGTCATGGCCTCCTCGGGCCGGCCAAGCTGGCCGTGGGCCAGCGCGAGCAGGCGACGGGCGGTATAGCCGAGCCGGAACGAGACCCGGTCACGGAACCAGTCGGTTCCCGCGACCTGGTCGCTGAGCAGCTCGAGCACGGCGCGCGGGCGCTCGAGCACGAGCGCCGCCTTGGCCAGCCAGATGAGATCCTCCTGGACCCGGTAGGAGGTGGACAGGAACCGGTCGCGGCGGGTGGCGGCGGCCTCTTCGAGGTGACGGCGGGCCACGATGGGATGCCCGGCGGACAGCAGAGCCTGACCCAAGATGGCGCGGGCCTCGGCGGTATCGGCGTGGGCGGGGGGTCCTTGGGGTCCGAGCCGGGCCCGCCGGTCCGCCAGCAGGTCCTTGGCCAGCTTGACGCTGTCGATCGCGCTGCCGTTGATCCGGGCGATGTCCGTCCTTGTGCGTTCGGTGACGGTCAGCCGCCGCCAGGCGGCCGGGTCGGCTGGCTGGCGCTCCAGCAGCCCCAGCCGGGTGTGCCGGACGTCGGTGATGACGTTCTTGGCCTGCTCGCCGCGTCCGGTCTCGGCGGCCAGCGCGGCCAGGTTGTTGTGCGCCCGGGCGATCCTGGACCGGTCATGGCCCAGGGGCCGCTCGGCGACCCGGCCGGACAGTTCCCACGCCGCCGCGGCCGACCGCCGGTCGCCGTACCTGGCCGCGGCCATCCCCAGATGGCTCGCGGCGTCGCTGAGTCGCTGCAGGTCATGGCCGACGGCGTCGGGAACGGGCGCCGCCCGGCCGTCGGCGCCGGCGGTGAGGGCCTGCCAGAGCGATACTGTCCGGGTGGCCTCCTTGACGCACCGGGCGTGCAGCGTGCCAGCCTCGAGCAGCACCCTGACCACCACGGCGCTGGCGTTCGCCTCAGCCCGCGGATCGGTATGTCGCCTGGCCACCGCGGCCAGCGCGATCTCGCCGCTTTCCAGGTCCCGTGGCAGGGCCCCCGCGACCCGGGTCAGGTCACGCTCGAACCACAACGCCGCTAGCCCGCGCGCGACGAGCTCGACCGGCCCGTCGCGATCGGCCAGGCAGGTCCGGAAGGTGACGTCGGACAGCCGGGAGGCGCTCTCCGCGACGTTCTGCTCGGCCAGGTACGTGACCGATTCCGCGCAGGCCCGCAGCACCGGACGCAGGAAATCGGAGAAGACGTCGCACCGGCCGTGCCACGCCGCCGCGGCGACCCGGCCGTACAGGCTGTCCGGCCAGTCGGGGGGAGTCAGACCCGCGCCCGCGGCGAGCTGCCGCTTCTCGGCGGTGGAGATGTCGCCGATCCCGTAGCCAACCTGGGTCATCAGCTGGTTCTCGGTCCGGTGGAACGCCACGATCGTGTTCAGCGCGGCGACCACGACCGACCGGGCGGCGGTGACCGACTCGATCGGCCCGGACAGTGACCAGTTCGCCTGACCAGCGAACTCACCCCAGGCGTGCGCTGCGGCCAGCGCGACAAGCACCCGGCGGTTGTGCACCTCGTGATAGAGCCAGACGGCGGAACGCCCGGTCTGGCCAGGCAACTGGACGGCCGCGGCTACATCGCCGGCCCGGACGACGTGATAGGACGTCTGCCGAAGTTTGGCGGCGGCGGCCGCCGCGATGGCCGCCAGCCTCTCCTCCTGCGCTGCCATCGTGGCCTCCTCTCTCGGCTGACCTGGCCCGTTTCGCCTGGACCAAGATCGTCATCATAGGCGGAACCTTGGGCCAGGCCTGCCCGTATTTTTCCTCACTAAAGGCAATATGATGCTGATGGGTTAATTCAGGTATCACTTTGGCTCACGGACGGACGCCCGCGCAGGCATACCGGTGTTTAACGGGAGCCCAACCTAGCTCGGTTCGGAGCCATGCGAATGCCGGATGGGTAGTGAGGTGCTCGGCCCGGGAGCGTACGCTCCCGGGCCGATGCAGGTCACGGCGGCAGCCGCCGGAACCTGGGCGGTGACCGCGGGGCATGCGGCCGCGCGCGTGCCGGCCAGTCACGCGGAAGCTGACGCGTGGATCGTCCGGGGCTGGGCCGACGTCGCGGTCGGTTGCCTCGCCCTTGAGGGCTCCGCGCGTCACCTGGCCGAGCCGGACGAGCTTGGTGCCTTCCGCGGCCTGGATGAAGTCGTACAGCGGCTGCGTATCACCTCGGGTGGCCGACACGCCGACCGGCTCTGCCGATTGCGGCGGTTCGCCGGACCCGTGCCGTCGTGGTATCCGGACGCCCGTCCCGTCAGCGGGCCGATCCGCCGTGTCCGGGGGATGGCGTGGCGAGCCGCGAGGCTCCTCTCGTCCTTCGGTGAGCTGCTGATGACCAAGGCGGCTACCCTCCCGCACCATCCGCCCTGCGCGCTGATCAGCGCGCGGCAGCTGGCCTGGGGTGACCGCTACCGGCCCACACCCAGCGATGTGCACGTCACGCTGAGGCTGCCGGTGAGTCGCAGGCTGGCCCGCCGGACCTGGATGTGCCTGCCCGGCCTGCCCGGCGCGGGCACCGTGATCGCCGAGGTCCCGTCCACCGCTACCCCGATCGAGCAGCAGATCTGGCGCGGCATCCATGAGGGGGCGCACCTGGACCACCTCGCCTCGCTGGCCAGGCAAGGAGCCGGCCGGCCGCTGGTGCCAAGCCCCGGGGAGTTCGGCGCTGGTCTGCTTGTCGCCGAGTCCTACGCGATGGCGGTGGAGATACTCGCCGCGGTGGAGTGCATCCTGGCCGGAGAGGGGCAAGCGGTCAGGCAGCTCGGCGCCGGCCTGATCGAGCGGGCCACCCGGCTGCCCGGTGGCGTCCGCCCGGCGGCCGAGTTCGTCGACCTGCCCACCCTGGCCGAGGTCTACCTGCTCGGACCGCTCGAGGTCCTAGTCGGCGGCGCCACCGGCGCCCTGCCAGCCGAGATCGTCGAGCCACTGCGCGATCGCTGGCGTGCCGCGTGCGCGGCCTACCCTCCCGCCGCCACCTTCGGATCCGCCGCCGCAGCCCTGATCGGCCGGTCGGCCCCCCCGCCGTGCCCCTGAGCCCTCACCGTGCCCCTGAGCCCTTATATCGCCCAGGGCTCCCGTGACACCCGCGGGAACTTTAGCGATGTAAATCTTTCATAGGTGGACATTGTTAATCTAGCTACATTAAACTCGTCCTGGTGCTCACGGATCCGGTATGTACTACCCCTAACGTGAGTCCCAGGAGCGGATGAGGGGAGGGATCCGCAGGTCTGAGCGTGCTTCGTGCGGTGTCTACTGCGCGATGAGCGCTTCGGACTGGCGGAAGGGTCGCAAGGGATGAAGACAACCTAGGAGTGACACGGCGCGCGGCCGGATTGCCAGGCCATTCGCTCTCGTTTCGGCGCTGGGAGCCAACGGCACCGACGTGGCGGCGGGCGACGACCGGCTGCGGATCTAGCCTTTGGGGGGCATGTGATTTCGCCGGTCGGTGGAACTATTCCTGTAGCGACTCGTGGCTGGCCGCGGTGGGCAGATCTCACCAGTCAGCCAGCCGCATCCTCTCTCGCCTGGTTCACGATCGGGTCGTCCGCGACGTCGAGGACTCCAGGTGGCGGCTGCCATGGCCCTGACGGAGCCGGCCGCCACCTGGCTAAACCCGCAGGGAGGGTCGGGATGGCAGACATCGTTCATCGCCCGGTACTTAACGGGCAAGGCCTGGATACGGCGATCGAGTACGCACGCGCGGCGCTGGCCGCCCTGCTCCGAGTCCCGGTCGGCGGCGACGGGGCCGCCCACCCAGGCTCTGGGTCTTATCAGGAGAGCGGCGGGCTCAGTTACCCCGGCCAGCGGCCAGGTGACCAGGGCGGCGGGCCCGGTTACCTGACGTTGATCGCCGAGGCGCGCGCCCTGCTCGGAGCCCTGCTCGAGCATCGGCTGGCGGTAGCGGCGAGGCGGACCGGCGAGTGGGACCTCGCCGCGATCGCCGCCGTCCGCGCCGACCGCGATGAGGCCATCGCCGTGCACGCCGCACTGCTCTACTGGCTGCAGGCCGATGACCCGGCTTGGCCGGGCGTGGCGGTGACGGTTGGCAGGCTCAGCTATGACCGTTACCGCGACGCCTGGCCGGATGCCGAGGCACCCGACCCGGACGATCTCGACGCCGCGTGTGACCTGCTGCGGCGGGCCGCGGCGAGCGCCGAGGCCGACGAGCGGACAGTGCGGTATCTGGTCCTGGCGCTGCGCGACCGGCATCGCCTGCTGGCCTGCCCGGCCGACACGAGGGCGCTGATGATCTGGGGCGAGCGGCTACTCGCCTTTCCCTGCGCGGCCGGCCTGGGGCAGGCCCACCTGAATGACCTGCTGGAGTTCGAGCTGATCGACCGGGCGGGGTCGCTGGCCCAGGCCGGATCATGGGGTCCGGAGGGTCTGGGGTCGCTCCGCTAACCGCCAGCTCGGGTTCCTGGAGCGGGCACGCCGATAGGACTGGGGTACGGCAGCATGCTCGCGCACGCCAGCGCGAGCGGTGTGAGCGCCGTCACGACGTCCGCGGTGGCCTGGGGGCCCAGGCGAGTCCAGGGCCGCGCCGCGGCGTGATCCGTGGCATCCTCGACCGCCGCGTGCGCGTCCCGGCCGGCCCTGGTCAGTTCGCCGTCCGCGCTGATCCAGCCGCGGTCGGCCAGCCTGCTGAGCGCCCCGTCCCACTCCTGGTCGGTCCAGCCCCGCACCGGCTGAAGGTTCTCCCGCCGCAGGTCCAGGCAGCACCGTAGGGCCACCGCCTCGCAGCCGTCGATGTCCGCCGCCGTCAAGGCGGCGAAATGCCCGTCACCGCGGTGCTCACGCAGCACGGTGGCCGCCTGCCAGAGCCGGGCCAGACCCGAGGATCCGCGGTCGGGAACCGGCAGCGCGGCGTTGGCTGCGGCCAGCACCCGGCCCGCGCAGTCCAGCTGCCCGACCGCCTGCCAGAGTAGGTCGGCGGCCGCCGCCACCTCGGATTCCCGCCCGTCGAGCAGATCGCCGAGCGCTTCGCTGGCACCCGACACGCGAGTTCGCAGGGCCTGTTCCGGGGTGATCAGCTCCCAGACCCCGGGGATCGCGCGGGCCACGAAAGCAGGCGCGAAGGTGTAGAACGAGGCGGTTACCACCGCGGCGCCTGCCGGTCCAAGCGGAGCCGCCCGTCCGGCGAAGTAACCTCGCCAGAACCCGCGCAGGCCCGCCTGCTCG
>Ga0182030_10005012_pt1 | contig 28166 bp, 32 predicted proteins | sample 812S3MmetaG_FD_121299 | JGI IMG/M metagenome (GOLD analysis project Ga0182030, IMG submission 121299) | Permafrost microbial communities from Stordalen Mire, Sweden - 812S3M metaG (Illumina Assembly) | ecosystem: Environmental > Terrestrial > Soil > Wetlands > Permafrost | place: Sweden... | reverse complement strand
GTCCTCCTCCTCACAACCCTCCACTCCTTCTCCTCATTCCTAAATTCCCTCCTCTCCTCCCTTCTCTTCCTCTCCGCCTCCCTTCTGACCGCCGCCTTATGGCCCTTTTCCCACCTCTCCGCCCTCCGATCCTGAATCCTCTTCATCGCTGCCCTCTCAATCTCAACAAATTTTTTCGAACTAAGTAACTTCCTTTCTGATAAATAATGGATGGGTGAGTATTCGAGGATGAAAGCCCAGGAGATGGTTAGGAGCATGCGGAAGAAGGCACGGGTCCAGACGCTGAAGGCGAGGAGGAGGGAGATGAGGATTACGGCGAAGGAGACGGGGACTGTGGGGTATTGGTGTTAGTGGGTGGGCGTGTGGGGTGGGGAGAGGGAGGGAAGGGCAACGTACGCATGAATCTGAGTTGGGTGTGAATGGATAAAGGTTTGGCTTCCCATTCACTGTTGTTCATGCCGAAGATACTGCTGAAGAAACTTAGGGGAAGGAAGAAAATAGTTACGATAGTGAATAACATGATTGATCGCCCTTGGTGAATACTTAGATCCGCACGTTTAAGTGCCATGCGTGCTTCGATAATGCTGGCTTGTTGTTGTTTGAGGGCAAGTAGATCTTGGAGCTGGGATTTGGTTAGAATGTTTTATCGGAAGTTGGATACTAGGGGGCCTACTTGTTGACTCGTTCTCTTGGCCCCTTCTTCCAACTCTTCAATCTCGTTCCTCCTCTCTAAAATCTGATCTAAGACTTCTACAGCATTCAGAATAGTGCTCTTCGGCACACGACTATACTGAGTCTTCAGCCCCTCGCCTACATGACCACCAGGCACCATCCCCGAATCTTCTAAAATTTTCCGTAACTGCTTCGCAGCTTCGGGTTCTTGTCTCCGATCCTCCTGCTCATTTAATTTCTCCAATGCTTTCTTGAAATCTTTGACCACTTGATACTGTTGCGTGAATATCCGTGACATCATTCGGAGTTCTTCGACGATATCTTGGGCTTCGCGAAGGAGCGTTCCTTCTGGATTGACGTTGAGGTATGCGCGGATTGATTTTTCGGTTTGGCTTTCTTTGAGAGAATCTAAGCGCATTTGACTCCAGAATGTTTCGTATGCGCTCGTTTTCATACCGGTCTTTGTCTGTCAGCATATATCATGAATGAGACAGGGGACCTACTTACCACGTGAGCGACGGTATTAGAGAAGATGTCCATTACTTCTGGTCTCTGATCTGTTGGCTTTGTTCGATCAAAGAAAACCCTCGAACATTGATCAATGATAATTAGGGCAAGGTCAAAAACAGAATTGATGCGGTTGTCTTCAAGGTGGGCCAATTTCTCACGTAAAGACTTGTGAACGCCGGACGGATCTGGCTTGTTTCTACCCCATCGCCGGGGAAAGCTGGTAAGAATTGTATCTGAGTGAGTCAAAATTAGTTGGTTCTAGCTTGGCGGAGAGGTTAACACTCACGCTCGTCTAGAATCCACAACCAAAGCTGATCAACCATCACTACCCTAGCATTCCAGTATTTCCCCCCCTTTGTCCCACGATACACAACCTGGTCACGATCCCTAGACGTCGTGTCTTCCAAGGTCCAGAAATACGATTGATCCAAAGTTCGTCTGATATGCAACGGCGGGGTCTCATGCAAATGGTCTCTCAGCAACCGCTCATCGGCTTCATAGTCCATAGCATCGTAGAGCTTCGCAATGCTCATTAAATAGGGGCCCAAGCATTTAGTTCTTGCTTTCGCGTCTTTGTATTTCGCACGCAATTTCGCTTGCTCAACTCCACGAAAGAAATCTACACGCGCCTTTTCTTTGTCGTCGATTGGTCGTTTGACCTGCTTTTCCTTCTTGGTGATCTCTTCAACCACTTCAGCCATTTTTGCTCGGCGGGAGTTTGTCTCCCAATGAAGATAGGGCATCTAAATATGCAGTCAGTAATCGGTTCTTGGAAACGAGAGGTGTTACGTACAAAGAGAGCAAAATTTTGCGATGACTTCGGTACGGATCCTATAGGGCCCGAGGGGGACTGTTCTCTCTGTCTTCCAGCGGTTGATGTCCTGCGGGAAGGAACAGGCGAACCAGGAAGGGAGGATGTTGTCCTCGCAGCGACTAGGTTCAAGTCAGATAATCTACGGCATGCGGATAAGGACTACTGACACGACGGAACGCTTGAGCACCGAGGTCTCATATGACGGGCATGGACCGGGTGTTCAATACCACCATGCATCTGGCCTTTCCAATACTCTCGTGCGAGTAGCCGTTCCGCTGGGCCCTTCAAATGAGGAGGTTTCCGGGACTCTGTTTGAGGAAGTTCCTCGTCGTAATAGCATGCCAGTACTTTCTAATTTGTGGGATCAACATACATACTCAAAGCTCAACAAATATTCTCACCTCGATCCACGCCATATTGTTCGTTGGTAAATGAAAATATCGATACATGTTATCCCTGCACTCTTCCTTCAGTGGATTATTTGGAGAGTCCTTCAAAAGATGTTCGATAGGAATCTTCTGATTGGGAAAATCTCCTGCGACCGCTTCGTGAAGATGCTTGTGGGTGTGGCCACCGCCTCCTTTCTTGAAATGCATAATGCAGGCCTTTAGGCCATATTTGCCCTTGCTCTTACCGGGCTCTGGCTGCCCGGTGGGTTGAGGGGTTGCCGACGCTTCATCAGGGGGCCAGCGTGAAATAGCGTTGAGGATTCGCTCTTCATTCAGAAGCTTGTTCCTCTTCTCGGTCGTTTCTTCTCCAGGAACCGGATTAGAGGCCTCGAATTTCAATTCTCTCGTCTGAAGCTCATTCAGATGTCGTTTTTGATTCTCTTTAGCTTCGTCTCTCCATTCCTTCCTCCGCAATTCATGAGTCGCGATAAGATCTTGCTTCGTCGGGTTTGCGAAGAACTTCACGCGTAGGTTAGCAATTCTGTCCCTCTCATGCGTGAGCCGTTCTTGGCGCTTTGCTGACAATCCGTCGAGGTACTGTCGTCGAGTCTGATGTCCATTGTCTCTCATGGACATGAACGTCTTCAGATCATCATCTTTTGCATATTCTGGATCGTCGTAAATTGCCTTCAGGTCGAGGTTTGGTGGCGAAACTGTCGCCTGGACGCTAGCCATCTTGATAGCGATAAGACATGAGAGGCCCTAATTATGGTCTTTCGCGGTCCACAGAAGGAAGCGTGAATGCCAGAGGACGCTACTGATATAGACGTCGTTCAATCAAGCAAGTATATAAGAAACGAATGAAACATTTGAAGAAAAGCCACCCAAGCCACGCTGCTTAGAAATTGCGAGCTCTCACTTCAGGCGTGACAGGCATCTGTAGCTATAGACGAAGGCAAAATCATTGACAAATGAAAATTCATCAAGAGCCTCAAGCTTGACCTATTTGATCGAGGCTGCATGAAGGCTTGTATGTATTTGGAAAAGAAATTTGGGGGCCGGCACGATCCCGCTGCCAGTGCCCGCCAAGAGTGGGAACTCAGGGCTGATCGGTGGAGTGGATTTGGTGAACTTAGCGTGAATCTAAATGAACTTTTGAAATAATAAGTGAGGCTCTACCTTTGTAGCGTCCGAGTTCGAGAATGGGCACGGGTAAGTAGCGAGACAACAAGGATTCAAAGCCCGTAAGACCCTTAAAAAAAGCCTGTGAGATCAGCGCTCGGGCTCTCTTGGTGTACTTCCAACACGCTAAAATAATCGCTCCAGGCTTCGATCTTAGCGACTCCAGTGAAGGTGCTTCAGGCTAGTATCCAGCTTTTTCAGGGCATGATAGGGCCTTATAGGCTTCAACCCTTATTCCCCCAGTACTTTTCGACGGCGCCTCTGTAAGGGCCAACTTATTCGCCGTCCGCATCTCAGGGAGAACTCACCCTGTTATTGTCAAGTTAGGGAAGGATCACTGGAATCAAACTTGAGGAGCGTGCCACTTTACGGTCCGATCGCGGTACGCAGTGGTATGTTCGAAGCCTATTTGTGAGGCATAAATGGCGAAGAAGAGGGATTAGAAGCTCTCTGATGGGGAAGGTAAAGAGAGCGTGCCAGTGACCTTGGGGACAAATACACAGTGGGTAGAGAATCTGTATGCCAAAATGGGTTCAAGGTGAAGTGGAGAAGCGATGGCGAGGGAGGCATGGGCCTTGTAGATTTATGATAAGGGTTCTATGGGATTGAAATGGGTAGTCGAGGGAAGTTGCTGCATAGGTATGCTTTATTTGACTTTACGTTTCATTAATATTGGTTTGATCCGAATCTCTCAGTGTTGCTGTGCCTTTTTTCTAAACAACCTATTGAATCGATCACAGTCCTTTTGAAACAACTTTTTATAAGCCGATATTTATTACCTAGCTGAGCTTTAAAATTGCCAGACTTTTTAACCATCATCATTTCATTCCCTTTCTTGTTAAGGTTCTTTAAAGTCTCAAAATTATTTCATTTTGTTTGGCATAACAAGCTGCCATACATTCACAACATTGTGTTAACTTCCTAGAATAATATTCCCAAAGAGGTTCCCCTTTCTTGAATAAGACTGCATCTCCAAGATGATAGTCTGCCTGACCAGAAATCCAAATTCGAGTCGCTGCAGGTTCTTTCGAGGTTCCGAGAGCCAGCAAGTTTCAAGACCGGTGCCTGAGTAACAAATAATTCTTGTTATTATCAACAGCTTGCTTGTGAATAGGATGCTATATATTGGACTGTGTTGAGCTCTAGTAAATAATCACAGCTATCTTGAATAATAGTATCTCATTGCTTTCCTAAGAAAACTATATAAACATATCTTCCTACACCGCCATCCTTTCTTTCTTCTTTTCTTTATGCCAACTAAAATCATACCTCAAATACATCCAGAGCATTTGAACCATCCCAAGGAAACCCAAAACAGCAACTTCAAGTTCAAGAGTATCGATACATAATAAATTGACAAGATGCCACGGAGGGTTATAGGATGGTCATGTTGTCGTAAGGAACCCTCCGAACCAGATTCTCGGTCATAAACAACAACACTGACTTAGACTCACAGGGTGTGGTAGGGCGCAAATGCCCCTTCGCGAGGTTAATTGCCGTATTTGTAATCATCGTTGCGGCGAACCAATTAGAGGCTGGGGGCCCGCAATACCTTGCAATTGTCAAACTTGTGAGGTTGATATATATGACGATTAGGCGGAAGACTGATGGGTGGGGAGTGGGAGGAAGGTTTAATGTACAGGCCATGTAGACTCATAACTGCATGATCGGGAATAGACCTTGATATATCAGCGTTGATGTTAGCGGCTGGCTTATAGAATAGACACTAATGCATGGCTTACTCAAAGAGCATCAAACTGAGGATATCTTCTCTGAATCTGTCCTAAAATATGAGTTGGAAGCAACGGGGCTGTAATTCTAACTCTCTCTTCCACAGATGCAAAGAACAAAATATCACAGATTCCCGATTCCCGATTCTTTCATGCTACATCATTTCGTCTTCTAAATTCTCGCAAGATTGGAGGTAGTCTACCTATTTACACATTCAAGATCGAGAAGCAAAGCTTAAGTACTATAACGTAGAACCTCTTTTGGCTTCCTATGTTCCTCGCCCGTAGCTTTCTTACTGGAACTTGCCTAGGAATTCGTTTCTGCTCCCCTATATGGCTTCTACTAAGAACCCTTATCCCTTCCTCCCTTTCACAACTACAAAATTCGTTTCCTTTAAGAACTCCTCCCAGAAATCCTTATCCGCCCTCACGACCCCCATCTCGTCCGGCTGCACAACCTCCAAATCTACAATCCCCAGCTCTCTCGGGACCTCATCCAAGAGCGCATAAGTATCCTCCATAGATGTCCCCTCAAATTCAACAATCTGCCCCGTCGTCACAAATGTAACCTTATATCGAACCCCATTTTCGATCTCCTCCACATCTTCAAACGTTATGCCGTATTTGCCTTTTCCCTTTTGCATATACCCAGCCCGTAACCCCTTGCCCAACACACGAATACCAAGGAAGCGACCCACAGAGGGTTTAAGATACAGCGCGACGTTCGCCCACATACCCTTCAGGCCATGCAGCGTGGTAGCGTGGTCGAAAACCCAATTCGCCATCACGACGTCGTATTCCCCAGGTCTTAGTAATGAAGTTGAGATATCTTGGGTGGAGAGGGGGCGCGACACGTCTGCTACATGCCAGGCTATGCGGCCTGAGCGCCCGAGTGAGGCTTCGATGGATTGACCAATTTGCATCATGGAGGGGGAGATATCTACGACGTCTACTTTTATAGCGCCGGCAGCGAGGGCATCGCGTGCGTGGAGACCACTACCACCGCCGAGATCGAGGATGTGAAGGCCGCTACAGTCGCCCAGGGCGGATTGTATTAGTTGGGTTTCGAGCTGGTAGCAGGGAAGGTTTTCAATTGTGCCATATTGAGGGGCGAAGGTCTCGTATTGTGTTTTTGAGGTGGTGGCCATTGTGATTGAGAATTGCTAATTGGGGTTGAGCTTCTCTGGTGGCCTAAAACTCGGTGTTATGGAATGGAAAAGGTTTTGAGGTTAATAGCCCAAGGGAGATAGCTAGAGACAAAGTATGTATAGTATTAGCTAGAAGCATGAGATTAAATTCAGAGTAAGTTCTTCGATCAGGGCCTTTGAGAGCCTCACCCAGCAGTGCAGGTTATGAATTTGATAATGAATTTGATAGACAAGGGTCAATCAAGTGAGGGGGCGTCAACTTTCGCTGCTCACCAGAATTTAGCGACCTCCTTTTTTAACTCAGCGACCGATCGCTCTTCGCGCTACCGTCATGTCTACCAACACTAAAGGAAAGAGCGAATGTTCTACAGGCCAAGCATGCCTGCATATGAAGCTGTTGATGAGTGCAAGCTTACCAAGGTCCTCTACATGCATCTAATCTTGCGGACACTGCTGCAGCTACGGCAGCGCAGTCACGTGGGACAAGGGATTTCCCCGGTATCGTATAGATATATATACATTGAGGTTGGATTCTCGAAGGAGATAGCCATTTGAACTGCTATCTAGATCATGGTATCTAAGAGGTCAAGAATACAATTTTAGATAACCCTGTTTTCGTCTTGCACAAGTCAAGATAGTGAAGTCCCGCAAGGTGCTTAATCATCCACACCTCCTCGTTCTCGGTCCTAATTCGCCTAGTGGACCAGTAAGAAGTATGATTCTATCATAGGCATCTCTCCCTCGCTCAATGGAATATTGATATTCGACTCCTAAGTTCGGAAGCATTCCAATCTTCACACCGGGAGCCCAAGTGGTTAAAGAGCATGCGAGGCTCTTTGAATTTCAATCTAGCTATTCGGATGGTATTTTTTGTGCATATAGAGCCAATAAACAATAAATTAACGATGCCGAAGTCGCGCATACCGTCAGTTATACTAGGACCTGCTAGGATGCGGTTATGTTATTAATAATATCCGTTAGCAACTCTTTTCTTAAAGTTCCTAACTTTTTATGAATACTCAATCAAGCACAATCTACTAATCATTTTTAATCCAAGCGGCTAATAACATAATGTCCTCCTAATCCGAACAAACCATCCTCATCACAGACATAGGAGGTTTTGTTGCTTTTCACATCGTCCATTTTTTCTTAAATATAGAATATCATCCAAGGTACCATAAACTCCCCTCTACAATCCTGGACCTTACTACCTCCCACAACTCCTTTCCTCCCGCATCTCCTTCAACATAGTCCCCAACATGACCGTCCCTGGTGCCTTCACACTTCCGACCATTTGTACCATTTGGGTCGTCGGATCTCCTATAACCCAGGCTACGAATCTGGGAAAACTAAATAAAAGTACAGAAGCGATTTGGAAACTGGTGAATGGAAATGCAAAGGAAGTGCCAGTAACGGAGTTCGCGGGTTTTGCAGATGTGAGGGATGTTGGGACGGCGCATTTGAGAGCCTGGGAGAATATAAACGCTGTGACAGAGAATTTCTTGGTTTGGAATGGGAGTTGAACGTATCAGGATGCGGTGGATGTTGTTTTGGGGGAGTGGCTGGAGTTGAGGGGACGGGTGCCGGAGGGGGAGGGAGGAGTGGGAGACGGTTTATAAAATTGAATATTGAAAGAAAAGTGGGTATTTGGGATATATTTCAGGGGATTGGATAAAACGATCGAGAGTACTGTGAGTGGGCTGCTGTAGGTGGAGAAGAGGTTGGGCTAGAGTGCTGCGTGAGGTGTGATACTTTTCAAGCCTGTCCCTTTGCTTCAGAATTTCTTTCGCCGATGATAAATGATGACTTTAAAGTACTTCCGCAGTTGTCTTTTTGATCTGTTAATGTCTTTTTTCATCTTAGAAAGTCAAGAATATCCAATTCTCATGCTGGCTAGCACTTGACCCGCCGGTTTTCCCACCTCGCCTACCCGGCTGCCTTCAACATACCCATATATGTGATCAATTGGGGACGCCTGATCGGTCGATCACAGATCATACTAATCTCATTAAATGAAGAGTAATTCCAAGTCAGATTTAAATTAAGACCATGAAGCTCCGTTTCCGCTCACAAAGTCATAACGGATGATCTACCCATCCGCAGCCAACGCGCCGAAAAACAAACCGGTCTTTCTTCTGCTTTAGCACTTCTGAAACTACGAGGACAAACCACACGGGTCTTTTTTCGGCGATGAATCGTACATACATTGGAAGGAGCCAGAACTGAGAGGGTTGGTCCTTTTCGAGATCAAACTCGAAACTTCCTTGAATTAACTCTCCTCTTTCACTGACGACTTGGGCCATTTTCAAAGCAGTGGAGACATCCAATCTCTCAGCACTGGATACTGTAGTCTCAATACATTGGCATCTCGAACACGGTATCTGGGCCGCGCCGAGCATCAGAGCTTTGACGGAGGGGATGTTCAAGGGCTTGAATGTGTTGACTCCCAAAATCTTCATATCCCACCGTTGGGGATGCCAGACATCGCACCACCAGTTTTTGAAATCAAGATATGCAAGAGGACCCTCTAAAGATGCCCACGACCAAGAAGGAGCCCGGTCTGAATGTTCTTTCTTTAAGATCTTTCGCGGAGCTGCATGCCACAGAAGACCGGCCAGAGCAAAATTCGAGCCATCAAACCAATGGCCTTCATGGTAAGCATGGCCAGTAACATCTTGAAGCTTCTTTGCTAATGAATAAAGAGCTGGAAGCTTATAACTTGCTCTAGTAAGTCCACAACGACTAAAGAAAACCACGTTCTGACCCCAAATGGTATGGAGATCGGCGATGGTCCCGAAAGGGTTTTCATCGGCTGCGACAGCTTCTGGTAAAGGCAGCTGCGTCTTCCCAAGGTAGCATGCGAGGTTATAACAAAGCATTGATCGTGTAGGCATGAAACCAATCCCCAGGGGTCCTAGACTCGGGTCAGTTGCCGCCTCATTATCATCCGCCAGTAAATGCTTATCGCACTCCCAGTAAATTTGTTCGGAGGCGAAGTGGATTGTCCTTCTGGAAAACAAATGTTCTTGACGAACCCATGCTCTACTATTGAGAGGGCCAAAAAAAAGTCCTGTCACGGAAGTCCTGTCCTTGACACCGAGATACATGCAGCCAGAAGTTGGATCTGTTGGATCACAAGGGACTTCGACGAGATTCTGTGGCGGTCATGGCAAAAAAGAGACCCTTAGTTCCATCTTTTGCCGCTGTTGCGGCAATTGTGCAGTGTGCACCCTCATACACTGATGCCATAGTCTTAGCTTCACGGTACCAGTCTTTATCATCATCTTGAATAATGCATAGTGAATCGATCCAGAAGACTGGTTTATCGAGGCCCTGTGATTGGTAAGCCCACTAATATTGCGTGTAAAATCAATAAAAGGATTCGCTGGATTGAGCATGATATGATATATAGAGCTATAGAGCTATGAGCGATATAATCTAATGATACAGCGACGAGAGCCTGAAACACAGCGACTACATCCTGAAATAAGAACGCAATTTAGTGGACCCTAGGGTCTGAAAGTTTGCTACAGGGCCTTCACGGCTTCAAGCACTAAATTATTGGTTCTTTTGACGCATACTTTCGTACTCATCCTCGCCTCATCCCTCTCCTTAGGATACTCGGCCATGTCCTTGCTATTCTCTCGGTACCCAATCCTGTTACACTTGGGCCATATGAATGTTCTCAACTCTACACGACTACATCCAAGGCTCAAAGACGGCTCCTGGGGAGTTCAAACATGATCTCTAAGAAGATACACCCTCTGACTTCTCAAGGTAGCTTCTTCTTGCAATATATCGTCGTGGCGTTGGTCGAAGAGCAGATCCAGCACGTAGAAAGTCAACCTGCCAGTCCGGCAAATTTCCACTCCTTTCAATTCGTGGGGACAAATCGCGAAAGAGCCTGACTATGAAACAGGAAAGGTGGGTATTGAGGATATCTGCACTGTAGCTATGGTCATCTTAGAATGAGAAACCCGTCGAGTCTCTGTATCGCAGAAAGCAGAGCAGTCAGCACGTTATTCGTCCTAGAGACTTGTTACGTACCTGATGAATTCAAATGGTTACCAAGCGCGTGGACACAGTGTTCATTTATAGGGAAGGTAAAAGAATAAGTAGGTAGTCAGCAAACGAGACCCAAACCATACTAGGGCAAACTGACCTCTTTGCAGCGGAAGACCGCACAGATTGAGCTCGTCCTAGCTTCGCCCTTTGGGCTACTGATCACCGGCACTGCGCAGAAGTGCGAGCTCATCGCCGGTGTCCTACTCACTTTCCGCGATGCCGCTTCCAGCTTTCAGATCCTCTTCATGGCCTCTCAGCCGTCAAGGTGTGCGGCAGCACTTGGGACGTGTGGCAATGGTACGCGTTGATAAATCAACATACCACCATCCCTTTCGCGTGCTTCGCCGAGTTCTTTCAATCTGTCCAGACTGCCCTTGATGTCCCTGAGGCTCTCAGCAGACCCCTCACGGTGCCTGGTGATGTCCGTTTTGATATCCTGAAGGACACCGTGAACTTCCCGCAAAACATCAAGGGATTGATGAGTTATTTCATCAGAAGGAGTGGAGGGTGCACTGAGCCACCCTTTGCGAAATGCATACTGTCCGGCAAAGTAGAGGATGATTGGAGCAATGAAAGACGGAAGCCATGCTGAAATCAGGTCTGCTACCGCCATTTTGGTCTAGACCTCCTTTATAACGCAGGTCTCAATCAGATTGGAGAGTGCGCGTAAGTTGTGAATTTGTTCGTGCGTGCAATGAAAAATTCAATTGAGGTGAAGAGGAAGGGAAAAGAGGAGAAACGTGCGAGGAGCTTAAGCAGCAGTTGTTAGTGTGCGCTTGCTTAGGCAGTAGTAGAATATCGAAAAAGGAAAGAACTCCCTTCCTCTTTTGAAAGACGGCATCGGCACACGTGATCTGGCCAGTCAAAGCTGGCTTCTCACTCAGCATATAGGTGCATGTAAAATGCTAATAGTAAGTCCAAACCTAGTTAAGAGTTATGTCAGCTTTTTCTGGTTTATATTGGAACGTACCTGTATCAGCCATCCTTATATTACAGAGCTTTTTGTCTTTGGGTTTTTATCTTGCACATTTAGCTCTTCAGACGAGTACAACCCCACGACTTGGAATCTACCTTACCGATAATTTAAAACATACAATTCTATTTAACCGTCGCTGACGTGGGCCTATCTCACGCTTAAGGTTCAGGAGCTTGCAGTGTTAAGAACTATCATTTCCAAATACATAAAATTTGGCTAAACCCCACCCGCACTTCATTCTTAACTGCAGTATGGACCTTGAACATACTGCTGGTTATAAGAAGCCATCTTCCACCTACGATCCCGTCAAAAATTGCCAAAAGCTCCTTTCAGGTGGGCCCGATGGGGCCAAATACCACCGATTGCCCTGATCCCACTTCCAGACAAGGCCATCCGACCCTTGATAAATTAGCCGGTTGTGCCTCCTAGAGAACAGCTTTAGTTTGTTATCACTAGTGAGCTCTTCCTCCGACAATTCCGCCTGGCCTTCGAAGCCTGCTCGAACGTCCCCTCGAGCGTGCGGACGATGAACGTCTCTAGCCATGCGTGTGATATGATTTTGCCATTTCGCATCTGCAGAGTCTAGGCCAGCACCCAGATTGACCCATCTTGTAATAAGTACCGCAAACCCTCGCTCTCCAAAGTCTATTGCGTCTAGCATGTAATCCATCCAACAATAAGGACATTGCAATGTTTGCGTACGGCAGTTCTCTCGAGCCTCTAGCTTGTCAAGCACAGACCTCACCAGATCCGATACCAGGTTTCTTTCCAGAGCTCCCGACCGTGTGTGCACACAAATGTCAAATGAAAAGCTATCCTTAGCCAATTCATTGATAAATTTGTCGCGTCGGCTCCAAGGGAGTAATATCCATATCTGAGACCGCATCAAAAGCTCATTAGAGACAATCTGGACGTCAACAGATAGAAGAGTAATTCTTTGTTTGGTCTGGTCATGTTGAACCTCTAGGTGCTGAAAAGCCTCGAGAGGAAATCCAATATCAGTGCCGCAATAGTGCTGTTTCAATGCTAACTGGATATGAGGAAAATATATCCGATACCGCGACAGGAATAGCTGCCAAAAGCCTTGACTCTTCCAGGTACAACCAGGGCCTAAGTGGCGTGTAATTATTCGGGGCCACTTGATTGTACTCATTCGATGAAGGCAGATGCACTCCTGACATACGAAGTGCTGAGGAAGGTCTTTCGCTAAGGATGACAGAAATGCGAGCAGGACATCAGGCGCCTCATTTTGTAAAGATCTCCAGAATCCGGGTCCAAGTATATGGCTCAAACGACGGCTACAAAGAGCAAGACAAGCAGCAGATGGTTCCGGAAGCATGTTTGCTATCAAGAGGATTATTTCTGATGGAAGGCGAAGTAGTTGCGATGTTTTCCCTTCTGCCTCGGCATCGGCATCAGTTCGAGTTGTAAACGTAAGTTTTCCGAAAATATTCCGCAGCGAGATCATTACGGGACGTTTATAGTCATTACGGGACGTTTATAGAGTGAATGGCCTTCCAAGTGTCTTTGTCGGGTTGCATACCGTTTTCTTGTGGTTATCGTGTGATTTGACAGTGTAAAATCCGCATGATTTCATTAGGACGATGCTCTAAAAGGCATCGCGCTAGCGCAATGACTAAGCTGATCACGTGACTAAAACAATAACCGTTACTGGTAGGTGAGGTAGGTCACGAATACACGCAACCGGCTTCCATTATCTCACCTGCAGCGTTATCAGACCCTCCTGGCAGCCTGACATATGAGGTTGGTGGTGGTCAGTTCACTACCGGAGGGTCTGAGAAAATATCGCGGTTTTTTGGTGAGGACGAGAACGCCACCCCTACCAAAAAGTAAGGTAAAAATAATCCTACTTTTAAAGCTGTAGTTGTACCACTTCTACACCTTTAAATAAAAATCTGTTTAATGCATACAATTCTGCATGCAAGCTTGTATATACTCTAATGTTAATGAATTTTTATTATGATATGCAGCTTTTAAGTTCTTAAAATTTTGGCAGCACTTCCCCATCGAAAAAACCACTATTTCAGCCGTCACAGCCACCATTCAACACCATTATATTCTACAACCTTAGAAACACCTATCAGGGTCTTATAAGACTTATAAGACCTCTAGGGACCATGCATATAAGCTTTTAAGCCCTAGGGTTGTTGTGTTTTTGAGGCCATTCGATCTCAAAAAGGTCGCGTTCCCGGATTTTCAAAAAAAAAAAAATTTATATAATTGGACATTGCGCCAGGCTGTAGATATACCTGAAAGGAGTGAGTTAGCTTAATGTAATATATATTAAAGGGTAGAATAGAAGCTTATCTAGGGGTTGTACTATCAATGAACATGCCCATTGCATTGTACGTTGAGTTATTAATTAATTGAAAAAATTAAATAAGAGCTGGCATTCCCGTCCTCACCAAAAAAGCGCAATATTTTCTCAGACGCTCCGCAGATGAATTGAACCGGGGTCCCGTGCACCCACCAAAATAATGCCTGAGGCAGGAGCGTCTGACCCGTGAGATAACAACCGGCGGAAAATCACCTGTGTCCAAGGCCAAAGGCACAGAACTTGATATCGTTGTATTTGAGTCACGTATATAGTTTAGTCATCTCGCTTCGTGATCCTAATAGAATCAAATCACACCGTCGCAGGTGGCAGACGTGGCGATGTATCACGTGTCTCTCACAGGTGACGAGAACTTCCTCCCTTTAAAAGAGCTATACCTAGATACTTTACTCAGTAGTTATGTCACATGAGATGTGCGACCAAGCATAGAGGTACAGTACGGAATACTTGTAATCTAAGATTTTCCGGAAGAGCGAATAGCGGACTTAAGGGAGCCAAAATAGCCCTTTCTTACTTCCTAGGGATCTCGCTTTGGCTCCCTCCATATTCTTTCCCCATCTTTTCACCAACAGATTCAATTAGTTGAAACGAGTGGCTGTGTTTTAGAAAATGACAAGTGTTCGCAAGATCTATTTATGGTGTATATAAACACCACGGAAAATATAACCGATTCTCGAGGGAACCCAGAAGAGGTCCCAGCTCAGGTTAGAGCAGCATTTGTTAAGGTCCAAAAGTGGAAATGGGAAATGATATCGTTCAATCGACATTCTAGTGTAGGACTACTTGTATCAAAGGTCGGCGAAAGTGAAATTCGTGCACTTCAAAGCAATAGATCGACAAAAAGCACAAGTAACGCGAAACAAATTAAAAGCGATGTATTGTTTCGATTCGCAAAATGAAAGCTCTCAGAACCATACGTCCAAACCTCAAGTTTCTGCAGTATTTTATTCGGGTTCGATCGAGATAGATGCATAGCGAGTCCACCCAGAGATATCGAATGCCGAGCTCCCGTGTAACATGGACAGCGTCCTGGATCGTTTTGGAAAGATTCTCATATTTGATATGTTGTTGGAACTCTTCCAAAAGCGACATTGTGGTTTGAATGATGGATGCACCTCCCCAACAATGGCTCAAGGCAACATATCTTGCACTTTCCCCGTTACTAATGAACAGACTGACGTCTCTTGCTTCATCACCCACGTTGAGAACTCTGGTCGGAAGCTTAGGACAATCTGGAACGTAAGAGCCTGAGATATCTAGTCGGCATCGCGGATGATTACTGGTGCAATGCGTGATCCACTGTCGAATCCTACTGAAAGACTCTGAAGAACCAGGATCAGTGATGGGACGATAGAAGATTCGCTCAGCTCCCCAAGAACCTATGTTATCACCATTCAGTCGGATGTCTTTCATTCCTGGAATAAAACTAGCCTTCAATTCCATAAATATCAATCTTTGTCACTCTGTCCTTTCCTCCCTGTACATATATCCAAAGACTCTGCAGCTTCAAGTCAAGATCCTTGCAAACATAACCCTCAAGGACTTCATGATCAGCAAACAACTTCTTATCCAATTGTTGATACACCAAGTTGCAGACAGGGCATTCGGAATGGAAGGAGCGTATATGCTTAAGGCTGAGCCGAATCAGAACTCTCACTCCCAGAACGAGAGCGCATAAGTCATCTTCTTTGTTCGGATACCCATAACCCCCTCGAATTTCACAGCTTGCAGCATTGGAAATACGCTCTAAGGATAGTTGGCGACATATTTTGCAAACGTGATTGTTGGCCTCCATCACTTCTTAGGCTGATTGTAAGTTTGTTTGCGCTGAGGTTAGTATCGAGGTTGAATTGAAAGTGGAGGTGGCACGAAACGCAGACTTGGGAGAGTCCAAATAGACAATTAGCTGTAGTATGGAGAATGAAGAATTAAATTGCCATATCCAGTTGCCGCGTATCTTTGGAAAGAGCAAGTCGCAATATCGCAGCGTCGTTTCTTCCATAGGCTACTGCTGTCGCATCATCCCTTACCAAATGTATGCGAGGCTCGCAGCCTCGGAGGCCTCTTTAAACCAGAAAATGATTGGATGGTAAATGAAGTCCCTTCGCCAAGGCAAAATCTGCCTTGCTCCCCTGATTCGTGGTCGCCCCACTCTTTTTGAGAGGCCTCTCACCATGCTTAGCCTTAAAGTTCAGCTCATGCCCCAGGCTTTCACATCATCATCATCTTCTTAACTCATTAAACTCATCCCACCTTCATTTAGAATCTTATCTCGGCTTCAGGGCTAACTCTCATCGAATTCCTCCACTTTCACACATCTACGCCTGTACCAAAACATCTCCTCCGAAAGTAAACAGTTTCCTTTCCCATTGAAAAACTGTACTTACCATATATAGCTCTTTTCAGCCATCTTCTCTCGATCAAGCAACATATCTCATCCATGGAAATGCCATCTTTACACAGCCGAGGCTATCACGGCTGTGTTTTGTCACCTGCCGACCAGATGCGACCCCCATCTGCTGTTGCACCTACCTTGAACGGGTTTGGTACTGCTGCCACTGCGGAATGGCCCTTCTGGGAATGGAACTGGCGATACCGTCTCGATTGTGGTCATAGGCGTTAGCCTGTTGAGCCTTCTTTCATCTTTCGGAATGAGGGATATATTGGAGGCTTGAGGGAGCAGTTCTTAATCTTCGAGGACTGCGGGGATACCTAGTTTACTATTGTCTTCGGTTCTCTTTTTTGCTTCGTTTTCTTGTTTTTTTGGAGGGACAGTTTTCCGGAGGGTTTTGATTTTGGAGGATGCTTTACATTTGGTTTGCCCATTCTCCTTTTTTCTTGCTTTGGAGTACACTTTATGCTTTCAGAATTTCTTGGGCCGATTGTGCATTTATCGTATGTTCTCCTTTGCACGGTCTTTCCGCAAAATGTCACTTTCGACGACCACCGACCCGAGCAACGTCATTAAAAGGTTCAACTTGGAGCACACATCACACTTTACAATCTTCAAAGTATTACCAAGTTTTTACATTATCGCCACAACAGCCCAACACAAACGCAACCAAAAGAATCTACAACGAAACAAGCATCCACCATGAACGGTGGAACACCAATTATGTCTGCTTCAGACCATTTTACCGAATTCGAACTTTACGTCAACCCCGAGTTTCTTGGGGATTCACTGGGATTACAGGGGAATGAGTGGGATCATGTTTATGCTTATGAGTCGGTTGCCTTCATGAACTCGAATGATAACGAGCAAAGTATGACTTGGGGCTTAGAGAATCAAACAAACATGAGCATAGCTCCTCAGAATAGCGCGGAGATCATGGATAACTGGGCAGAACTTCTTCCGGGAGGACCACCCCCACAACTTGAAGATCCTCTGAGTGGAATACCTAATATCCTCCTAGAGTCCTTCCCGATGCCTGATCCACTGTCAATGGACTCGTCCTTCCAGGACTTCTCGCATATGCCAGATTATTCTCAACCCGGTCCCATCTCTTCCGTATCATCAATGGCGTCCTCATCGGCAAAATCCTCACCACCCTCTAAACTTCTCTACATCTGCGACATCTGCGCTAAGAAATTCGGGCAGAGAGGCATTCTAAGACGTCACAAGAAACAACACACAAAACCCGAGCAATGCCCCACCTGCCCCTTACGCTGCGCCGAGAAGCGCGATCTGGAGCGTCACAAGCGGGCGTGTCACTCTGCGGTTAAGAAGAATTTCAAATGCGAGAGACGCGGGTGTGGCGAGATGTTTGGGAGGAAGGATAACCTTCTGAGGCATGAAAAAAGTATGCATTCAAGACTTATACCTTGAGTTGGGGGAAGGATTCTATTCATTTTTCTTTTGTTCGTGGTATTTTCAACGTTGCTTAATGGGTTATCTGGAATATGGGGTTTTTACTATGCTCTTTGTTTTAGGGTTTTCACGAAGAATATTTCCTTAGATAATGTGCCTTTAATGAAAACATCAAACTACCTCTTTCTGTGACACGACGATTCATACGGCGAATTACAGCCTGAAATACTTGTCATAATCTTGCGGACCATGAGTTTGAAGATTGAACTCGCTGATCTTCTGCTCAAATTACCTACCTACCTTAGATGATGCATTGGATGACGTGGCACATTACGGGAAATGTTGCGCTGAGTGCTGTGCTCCCGGGGATTATTGCTTTACACAAACAGTAAGATTCCTCTAACCTTACCATCCCGTCGAAGAACTAGGCGGTAAATCCTCATCCCTCGTACCCCAGTCACTCTCGTTTCTCCCCAACGTTAACTCCAGTAACCCACCCTCCAACCAGAAACTATGCGTGATCCAACTCTTTGTATAAGGCTCCCCATTCAACGTCGCGCTCTGAATATAAATAGCTTGATAATCTGGATCGAAATTGATGTTCCGGATCGTGGCTACCTTGCCGCTTTGTCCACTCGTCACATTGACCTCGGGGAAATATGGTGGTATGATGAGATATACGTCTTGGCCGGGAACAGGCCAAAGGCCCATCATAGAAAGTGTGGTAAAGGAACCCATAGCCCCAGAATCATCATTGCCAGCAAGGCCATTGGTAGAAGTGTTGAATTGCGATGGGATATAAAAGTGCGAGAAGTACGCAGACAAGCCAGGGCGTGCACCGTAATGGAATTGGAAGACGGGTAAGAACGCTTGCTCGTCGCCGATGTAGAGAAGCCCGGAGGTGTGTAGGTAGGAGAGGCGGTTTATAAATGTGGTGGGTCCGCCGAGAGTGGTGACGAGCGTCGCCATATCTTGAGGTACGTAGAAGGTGTACATCCAAGCACTTCCTTCGTAAGTTTCGTGCCCGTCTGGATTGAGGTAGCAAGATGTGAAGTTGTAGAGTGGTGAGCAGAGGCTAGGGTCTTGGAATCCAAATGTTCCATTTAGGTAGCGGGGTTGGAGGAAGCCAGTGAAACCACTGTCGACGGTTGAGTTGGGGTGGCCAGTGGTGTTGCTTACGAAGGAGGTTTGGTCGGCTTTGTACATGTTTTTCCAATTGTCCGATCTCTGGAGGTATTTCTCAGCATCCGCTGTGTGACCTAGTCCCCTTGCGATTTCAGCGATGCAGAAATCGTTATAAGCGTATTCTACCGTTCTCGAAACGGAGCGAGTGAATGGGCCTCCACCGTAAGGATCAAAATCGTCTGTTGGGATGTAACCCAAGGTCTTCCATGAAGTCAAACCACCTCGTCCTTCGACAGCCCAGTCAATTGGCTCATCTGCAGCTTTATCAGAATGTGCATTAGAAAGGCGGAGATTTAGAATTACCTTCAGCATCAGAAACCACTGCCTGATACCCAATATCCCAGTCAATCCCTTCAGTTATGTTTTTCAAATAAGAATCCGCTAAGACGACATCAGCATTTGAACCGCCTTGAGTGAACCCTTTACAAAGGGACATCCGACAATCAGGAAGCTTCCCTATGCGAGATCAGTTATAAATTATGTGAGATATGAAAGGCACATACCCTCGTGTCGATACACGTCTATCAAGCTTCTCACCATCCGTGCTTGACTATAAGGATCAAGGAGAGTGAGCAGTGGATGAATGCTTCTGAAGGAATCCCAGATGCAATAATACGAATCGTAATAAGGCTCATCGCTCTCCCACAATGGGTTTTCGCCCGTATAGTCTTGCGGTGAAATCATAGCTCTGTACGCTATTCAAGGTCTCAGAGTTAGTGTTGTATTTCTAAGGCCAAATTGAGAATTGAAAGATACATCTTGAACGGGTAAACTTGGCAAAGGAGATTAAGATATTGGACCCGTAGCTACACTAGGAAATCCCACCAGAGAAGACAAACTCACCACCGGACCAAAATACAGTCTGCAATTCATCACTGACTCCACCTGCATCTACCTGAATTACCGAAAGTTTTTCTCTCCATACGTCTTCCGCTGCTGTCAACGTCTTGTTAAAGTCGAAATTGGGAATTTCAGACTCCGCGTTATTACATGCTTGCTCTGAACTGATAAAAGAAATACCAACTCGGACCAGAATCTGGTCATTGGCTGGAGCTTCAAATTGAGCCCATGCTCCAGCCGGAATCGGGGGACTATTTCCATTCGGGCGAATACTCAAGGTCTTTGACTGACTTCCCGCCCGGTTGTTCATAAAGACCCCAGTATCTCTGATGCTAGCTCCTGAGAAATCTGCGCAAAAGTGAAGGTCATACGTTCCTAAACCAAAGGAGGGGTTGAATGTTCCATTCCCAGTAATCCTTCCTGTACCTCCATCGACTGCGATACTCCCGTTGATGCGTGATTCTGGCAGGTCGGTCAAATCAAACAAGATTAAAGGGCTGTACGGAAGAACAGTTTGGTTCGGAGCTGTGGTCGAATTCGAAGGAAAGGTAAGACGATATAATGCAGTGTGGTTGGTGACCGTCATCTCGGTATGAATGGAAGTGTTCAGGCTGATTGCGAAGTATCCCGGATGGGCTTCGACGGTGTTGTTGATCCTTCGAGAGGCTCGATCCGTTTTGGTGAAGTAACAATTGTCAACGATGTCTCCAGGACAGCCTGTTTGTGGAAAGAAAGGGAAATTTCCCAATGATGGAGACTGAAAATATCAGCCTTGGTCTTCAACTGTTCAACATTAATTTGCTCACTCCGCCGGTGCCCGAGTCATGCATATGGGAGAATCCAGTTAGATCGCTATTGCCAGAGGCAAACCCTCCCTGCTTCTCGTCGGGGTCATTGACATCTGCGACGGCCTTTGCCATCCCTTTCTTATGAGCAGCTTCAAATCTCGGGACGATTGAGACTCACCGAATGGTAATGTTGCCCCAGGAAACACGTGACCTGACGGATTGATCAATTCCACTGTGGTAAATAGCTTGACACAATTGCGACTTACCTCCTTCACTGGTCCCAATCAAAGGGTCAATATATTGGAAGACATCGAAATTGTTCTCTGGCACTTCCACCCCAACCACAATCTGAGTCGCTAGAGCAAGCCTACTCCAATTTTTGGGCGTAAAGAGACGCATTTCTACCAATTTTGGAACCCAGCCTTGGATTTTCCTCAAAGTCCACCCGATGGGAAGTTGAAGAGATTTAAGAGCGTCGAACATCTTGAGGACTTTCAAAACGTCGAAAAGCCCTAGATCCAACTACCATACCACGTTACACTTCCCCTCATTGTTGAACCATGTGCTTCTAAGACTCTAGTATCTCACTATATGGGAACAATGAGGAGTGGTTGGTCTGCTGCGGGGTAGGTGGGGTAAAATCTGAGAGCGGCTCGAACGCCTTTGCCGACGGGAGGCTTGAACAAGGCTTGAACTAGTCTTGATATTCTTTAGCCTCAAGTCGACTTGGCTCGCATAATAATCTGGGCTGATGTATGAATCCTCGACTTGCAGAAATGAAGCCAGAAGAAGAGAAAGAAGGTTGATTGATGAAACAAAAACAAAGACAGATTGAATGCCTGAGGCATCACTGACTTGATGCCTGACATCAATATTAGTCATCACAATTTTAGAGAACATAGGTACCGTAAGTCGACAGCAATGCTTTGCTCGAGCTCTTTCTCCCTTCTGCTTGAATGACTTGTGACGACGTCAACGAACAGACTGTCACTGACATTCTATCCGTTTGCAGCCATGTCGCTGAGAAGTATCTCGGTCGACGCGTCTTCTCGATTGCTTCAGAAATATCAGTAGGAAGGATGCCTCTAGAAAGATCATTTCATCAATCGCGAGATAGTGCTTTGACACCCATTGCGAGCACGAGCGAGCGAACCGTCGAAATCCTTCAACTTTGGCTGAGCATCGGAATATACCCTCTGTGGCGTATAATCCTTGAATCGACATGGTCTCCCATCCCTGGCATAGGTAAGCATGCAACAACCAAATGAAGTTAATAGAACGCAAAACTTTCCATATCCGGCTCATCACATGATTCACACTGTATAATATGTATCAAGTCCTGCCGAGCTCAAATTCTCTTCTCAAATTGCAGAGCAGCTCACTTTTGCGACGTTATTTCCTCTTTTGTACATCCTCATCAGTGCTTCACCTTCTCAAGATGGTCCGTCGGGGTGGTCGCAGCAAAGGATGCGCCACTTGTCGGCAGCGGAAGATTAAGGTAGCTAAGCTTCTTACTGACTGCAGAATTGATACTTATTGGTGCCTTTCAACTATAGTGTGACGAATCACTGCCCAATTGTCTGAATTGTGAAGAATCTGGGCGTGATTGCCCGGGCCCGCTTACGGGTCTGCTCGTGGTCAACCAGAACACCACACCAGTGCCAGCTCAATCTAAACATGTTTTATACAGATGGTCTGTTTTATGGTTCAAGTGAGTCATTATTACAACTGATCTTTGTATAGGAGAAGGATATCTTTCCCGGGGTCTGCATCTCGTAATCCAAAATCCTCTAAGAGCAAACTTGCTGATGCTACTGGGCCGTCGAGGGACGAAGATACTGTGAAAGTCTCCAAACATGGCAAATTATTGCCGAAAGCAACTAAGCCAAGTGATAATACCGCCAGCCGATTTTCCCCTGTCCGAATGGCCAATGCAATTGGCAAGCCACAAACGATTCTCAGCGCAACAAATCTTGACCCATTCGGAAGTCTCGCGGCCGATTTGACCCCGAAAGATCAAGTCCTAGTATCTTGTTGTATGTCATTTCGCAAGACCTGTTGACCTCGAAATTGCTACATCTAACAAGAACACAGATCTCGAAAACCTGGCTCGAGCTATCCCTAGAATGTGGCCCTTCGGTTCGGGGGGACATGGTCACACACCGACAGAGTGGTCATGGCTTCTCCCAATGACATTTACAGATCAGGCCGTTTTCCACGCAATACTTGCTGCTTCAGCAACTTACAGTACCGCATTTCTGAGTCAGAGACCCGGACACAGTTCATCACTTATAGCGCAAGATAAAGATAAGCGTGCTTTCTTTCATAAAGCTAAGGCATGCCGCCTCATGAACGAACGGTTGCAAAGTAAAGAGGATGCTGTATCTGATGCCTCGATCAGTGCTGTTTTTACTTTAATGGGGTGCGAAGTAAGTAAACTTGCCAGATTCTGACCTCCTATTTAATCCGTTTTAAAACCTTGCGCAGATCATGGCCGAAGCGATTGATTCATATCTCACTCACCAAAAAGGACTCACTCGAATGATTCAGCTTCGTGGCGGCTTGGAAGCACTTCCCCAATTCTTAGCCCTTTTGATCACTGTGTAGGTAATTTGTCTGTAGTTTCCACCTGATTTTTATTAATCGTGCTAGATCGGATGTTGAAACTCATACGAGTTTGCTGCAGAAGCCCTACTTTCCGATCTATCACGGCACAAGATCAACAAAATACTCCCCAAAGCTCCAAAAACGTTCTTGGGGGGAAGGGGCTTTGCACTCTCGATTCCTTGATCCAGAATTATCCAGCATTTTGGAGGATGGTTTTATCGAAATCATTCAAGATATCTGGGAATTGATGGAGCAATGCACAAGCGCAGTGGCGCCATCGAAAGAGTGGAGCGACGACATATATTACAAATGCTACTCAATTCAACACAGATTGCTATCTTATGAATTTAACACCATCCTACCTTCCGGAGATGAGGTACGAGACCTGGAAAGGACCGTTCAATTAGTGTGCCGCACAGCTACATGCATATTTTGGAGTATGTATTCCTGATCTTTCACACTGTTTCGGAGCGATCAAGCTGAAAAATCTTAGGCGCCCGTATTTTAGAAACGGGTAACGCCATAATAGACGTAGCCCACAATTTCAAAGCGGTATCCTTACTCTACACAATCTTCACGCAGCAAACATCAACCTCCTATCCTCAACATATAAGCGAAGCTTTCCTTTGGGCATTATTCACAGCCGGATATATAGCCAAAGGTGTTCATAGACAACTATTCGTACAGCGGATCAAGGAGTTTTCTGGGCAGATGGAAATTGTGACGTTCTCGGAAGTGCGAAAGATTCTTGGGGCGTTCCTATACCTCGAAGATGAACTTTTCTGGCCTTATCATAAACTTTGGGAAGAAGTGATCCAGACTAGGGATGAGGAGCTTGGAGCTAAGGACAACGCGGAGGGCTCACGTCCTACCACAGAATAGGCGAGGTGTTAAGTAGATACCACAGTCAATCCTCCAAGCGTAGAACAATATTTTTCTTTATAGCGCACTAATAGCTTCATTGAGACCTGCAATCTCTAAACCACAACGCCAGAGCTGACAGTTTACAGCAAATTCCGCAGACGTCAAACCCAAAAGCAAGTACCCAGTCCCAAAAGCCTCCAAGAATATCACAAAATGCAAATCACTCCTGCTCCACATACCCCCACCACACGCCACCTCCAACCCCTCCACCCAACCTCTAAGTACAAGCCGCAGATATATACCCCTCGTCTCACAACTACAATGATTCCCTGTTCCAGTTCACTATCCCTTTCCACAATATCAGCTCGGGGGTTCTTGTAACTCGGGATTACGTACCGCGCAGTCGTAGATCTCACAGAGTCAGGAATTAACATCTCATCTATTTTTCAATTCGAAGTCACATTGATTACCTTATTATTTCACTTTCCTGAAAGCTACAAACAAAGGTGTGGGTCAAGTTTCTCCCACTTAACCTCGTCTTCGCCAATCATGTGTCAATTGAAGTCTCAACCAATAACACCCTATAATAAACCAATCCTTGAGTGCTGATATTGGGAATGGAATGCCAGCAGAAGAATTCGAGAGCCTTTCTTACGAGTTTGACTTATGACTTGGAAACGATGTCCAGAGACAGCCTTTCATTGATGGGACAGCCTTCCGTTGATTGCGAAGAAAGGAAGCCAGGGTACGGAATGTTGTCACGTGGTCTATGATTCGCTTGCTTGAGGGGGCGATTGTTCAGGTTGAGGCTAGGCATTGTGTACAGCTGTAGGCTGGAAGTACCTATATCAAGCAACATGCACAAACAAATTGATTTTTATTTCCCCGCCCATGTTGGTACGCTCATGCCAATGAGGCACTGTGTCCTTTAACACGCATCGTGGTTCTCTTCCATCAGCTCTGGGGGAGTCAATCCCATTCCTTATGAATCAAATCCATGATGCTCCGACAAATATCAAGGTTAGTTATCTGTGCAACCAGTTTATTTCGGTGTACAGCTCGGGCGTCTACTGAGCTTACTAAGCACATATATTGCAACGATTCTATTTTTACCATCTCCTTGCTATTAATTTGTTCAAAATAACCAATAAAAAAATATTGAAAAAAGGCTAATTAAGATCAGTATTTAGAATTAGTCTGAAGATTTGGGAGACAGTATATATATATATTTTAATTAATTTCTAAATCGTTCATTTGGGAAACTCCTCTTTCTGTGAAATTCTTTCGGGGGTGGAAAAACATGAAAAGATAAGCGGCATGACCAACCAATCTCCGATTTACTCTCCACGCCAATCAAAAATAACGGAAAAGGAAAACTCCTTGCCTCGGACAGACACTCCGCCGATTGACTAACCGGAGTGCATGGCTGTTTATATTTCTGACAGGAACAGGAAGCTGACTGCCGGGATGTTAAGGTACGGCTAATGCCAAGTCTAACGATGATAGGCAGGAAGTTGTTGCCTCGCCATGCCTAGCCAAGCCTAGCCACTAAGATCGCTTTGACACCCCACCTTAACATGCAGGTATCCGGCTACTAGTAAAGTGGCGGTCCAAATGCTTGTTTTCGGCCTTGCTCTGCCAATCTAATGATGATCGCGACATTTTTATCAGTGCGGGGAGATGAGAAGTCGAGTCGTATCCGCACGCGGGGCTAATCAAGATGTAGAAGGTCACAGATAAAGTAGAAAGTAGATGCCATGATACAATTATGGATCGGCGGACTGATAAGTCGGAGCTCCCCTCCCTGCTGGTGCTTGATTTTCTTTCTTTTCCCATCCTCTCTCATTTCAATTCTTTGCTCTCGTTGCATCCTAGAGAATCATCATAATGTTTTCGAAGACTGCATTATACGCAGCTGTGCTGTCGCAAGCACTACCAGGTCTCGCGGCGGTTCACGAGCAATTGGCTGCTGTTCCGTCCGGTTGGACAGAAGTTGCTACACCGGATGAAAGCACACCAGTGAGCTTCACCATCGGTCTTGCGCAACAAAACCTCGATCAATTGGAGTCCAAATTGCTCTCAGTATCCACGCCAGGCGGTGCCGAATATGGCCAGCATCTTCAGGCGGAAGATGTGACTGCCCTGTTTGCGCCTACTGCAGATGCTACCTCGGCAGTTCAGTCCTGGCTCACCAGTGCTGGGGTTAAGAATGCACTGTCGAGCGATGGGCACTGGATTACCATCGCAACGACTGTGGGGGCTGCGAACAAGCTCCTGAACACTACATTCCTGCAGTATGAGAACAGTGGAACCTCGAAGATCCGAACAACCCAATACTCTGTCCCTGACAGCCTTGTCAATTATATCGATTTGATCGACCCCACGACCTATTTTGGTAAGACTGTTGCCAACAGAGCCGTAACCAAAACCAAAAAGGATGCACCTTCTAAGCGGGCCGTCGATCCTTCTTGCCAGACTTCAATTACGCCAACTTGCGTGAAAGAATTATACAGCGTTGGGAGCTACGTCCCAGACCCGAAATCAGGAAGCAAAGTCGGATTCGGAAGTTTCCTCAACCAATCTGCACTCTATGCGGATCTTTTCCAATATGAATCATTCTTCAAGATCCCGCAGCAGAACTTCTCGGTCACTCTGATCAACGGAGGGACCAACGATCAGAATCCGGCCACCGCCCAAATTGGAGAGGCAGATCTCGATGTCCAAAACATCATTGGTGTCTCTCATCCTCTCCCCGTCACTGAGTTCATCACTGGGGGCTCGCCACCATTTATTCCTAACCTCGATGAGCCTACGGCTGCCGACAACTCGAACGAGCCTTATATCCCATACTACCAATACCTTCTCTCGCAGCCAAACTCCGCGCTTCCCCAAGTAATCTCCAACTCCTACGGTGATGACGAGCAAACCGTACCCCTCAAGTACGCCCAAAGAACCTGCAACATGATCGGAATGATGGGACTCCGCGGCTTCACCATCCTTGAATCAGCAGGAGACACCGGAGTCGGGGCACCATGCCAATCAAACGACGGCAAGAAGACCCCACAATTCACACCAACCTTTCCAGGAACCTGCCCATATCTCACATCGGTGGGAGGAACTCAAGCCGTCACGCCAGAAGTAGCGTGGGTTGACGGCTCCGGTGGATTTAGCAACTACTTTTCTCAACCTGCATACCAGACTCTTGCTGTTAAGAACTATCTCCAGAACCATATCAGCCCTGCCACGAAGAAGTATTATACTCCGTTCACCAACTTTCAGGGACGAGGATTCCCGGATATTTCCGCGCATAGTTTGACCCCCGAGTAAGCCCCCCATCCATTTCCCCTTCAAATCAATCATATTAATGAAAAATAGCTACCAAGTCGTATACGACGGCGAACTCTCCCCCTCCGGCGGAACATCCGCCGCTTCCCCCGTCGTAGCCGGCATCATCGCCCTCCTCAACGACGCGCGCCTCAAGTCCGGCAAACCCGCCTTGGGATTCCTAAACCCGTTCCTGTACGCAATTGGGTATAACGCATTGAATGATATCACGGGCGGTGGATCAGTCGGCTGCACGGGCGTGAATGGGCAGACGGGCGCGCCGATCCCGGGAGGGAGTGTTATTCCTTATGCTAGCTGGAACGCGACGGTGGGGTGGGATCCCGTGACTGGGTTGGGAACGCCGAATTTTCAGAAGCTGTTGGCGTTGGTTAATGGATATTGAGTATGAGGGGCTGAAAATGGGAGGTGGGGCAGGGGAAGGATTCTTTGTATATATTGGATAGAAATGAGAGGGTTTAAAAGTTAGGGGTCTTGCATCTGCTTAGTGCTCTCTTTTTCTCGTACATGTGCATATTGCTACCGGGTTAAGTATCTAAGTAAGGTGCATTATGCAAGAATGCCAAAAAAAAAAAAAAAAAAAAAAAAAAAAAGGGGCCCGCAACATATTTATATATAAAAATATTTTTTTTTTTTTTTTTAAAATAAATATTTATGAATGTTTTTAATTTTTTTTTTTCTTTTTTTTTTTTTTTTTTTTTTTTTTTTTTTTTTCCTCTCTCTTGCTCTTCCTTCCTTCTTCCTCAACTGTCTCCCCAGAGGCTGGCCAGTCCACCTCCCAGGCTGAGACTGCCTTATACCCCCAGTTCAACTAGCACCGACCACCTCCATTTTACAACTTGAGATTAACGTTCTTTCGAATGTGTAATTCGGTTGTATCAAATTACCTT
>Ga0182030_10005011_pt1 | contig 28169 bp, 28 predicted proteins | sample 812S3MmetaG_FD_121299 | JGI IMG/M metagenome (GOLD analysis project Ga0182030, IMG submission 121299) | Permafrost microbial communities from Stordalen Mire, Sweden - 812S3M metaG (Illumina Assembly) | ecosystem: Environmental > Terrestrial > Soil > Wetlands > Permafrost | place: Sweden... | reverse complement strand
GCCTTCGGAGGGCAGCGCTCTATCCAGCTGAGCTACGGGTGCCTGCGCCCGACATGGCCGGCGCGAACCATGGCTATCCTAGCGATTTCGCAGCTCAGCGCCAAGCGCCATCTTGGCGACTGGCGGCGCCCAAACAAACATCTGGCGCGCTCGCGACATTATGTGATCATTCTCCATATGATCATCGTACTGGTGCGGCGGCCCTTAGGTTGGCGCGGAAATAATCGAAAATAAAGGCGCGTAATGGAAGACCTCCGCCTTCATGCGCCGGCGGCGCAGCGCAATCGCGATCCGATTCTGGACATTGTCCAGGCTAACCTTCCCGCAAGAGGACTGATCCTGGAAGTCGCGAGCGGCTCGGGCGAGCATTGCGTTCGCTTCGGCGAAAAGCTGCTGGAGCACACGATCCAGCCGAGCGACCCCGATCCGCGGGCCCGGGCCAGCATAGACGCCTGGATCGCCGCGTCTGGCCTCAGAAACATTCGCGCCGCGATCAATCTCGACGCATCCGCGCAGGCGTGGCCGCTCAAGGAAGCCGTCGCCGTCATTTGCATCAATATGGCTCATATTGCGCCTTGGGCGGCGACCATGGGTCTATTTTCCGGCGCGGCGCGGATTTTACCGTCGGGCGGCGCGCTATTTATTTATGGCCCCTATAAGCGGGGCGGCGCCCATACGAGCAAAGGCAATGCGGATTTCGATCGCGATCTGCGCCAAACTAATCCCGAATGGGGCATAAGGGATCTGGAGCAGGTCGGAGAGCTTGCCGCGGCGACCGGGTTTGCAGACCCGCTCGTCTTTGAGATGCCGGCCAGTAATCTGACGCTTCTCTTCAATAAGCTGCGCACGGGCGGTTGAACGCCGGCATGACCTTCGCCGCCGCTCCAAGCAGGATTTCCCCTCGACGAAGATAGGCGCTAGAGAAAGAAAAATTCGTCCATGAATCTGCAATAGAATCCTCGGGCGTGACAAAAGCGTTTCGTCGCGCCCGCGGCTTTACCCGGAGCCACAATGAAATTCACGCTATCCTGGCTCAAGGAGCATCTCGAGACCGACGCCGGGCTCGCCGAGATCATCGAAACGCTGACCAAGATCGGCCTCGAAGTCGAGCATGTCGACGATCCGTCAGTCGCCTTGAAGGATTTCATCACGGCTTTCGTAGTCGAGGCGAGGCCGCACCCCAACGCCGACCGGCTGCAGGTCTGCGTCGTCGACGCCGGCGGCGAAATCCCGGTGCAGGTCGTTTGCGGCGCGCCCAACGCGCGGACCGGCCTGAAATCGGTCTTCGCTCCGCCCGGCGCCTATATTCCAGGCAAGAAGATCACGCTCGGCAAAGGCGTCATCCGCGGCGTCGAATCAAACGGCATGCTTTGTTCGGGCGCCGAGCTCGGATTGTCCGACGATCATGACGGCATTCTCGAATTGCCCGCTTCAGCCCCGGTCGGCGCGTCCTATGCGGAATGGGCCGGGCTCGCCGATCCGGTGATCGAGATCAATTTGCTGCCGAATCGCCCCGACGCCATGGGCGTGCAGGGAATCGCCCGCGACCTCGCCGCGGCGGGGCTCGGCAAGTTCATGGATCGCAATGTCACGCCTGTTCCGGAGGGCGCGCGCTTCCCGATCGCGGTCAAGCTCGACTTTTCCGCCGAGGACGCGCATCTCGCGCCGGCTGTCGCGCTGCGCCTCGTGCGTGGCGTCCGCAATGGACCAAGCCCGGACTGGATGCAAAACCGCCTCAAGGCGATCGGGCTCAGGCCGATCAACGCCCTCGTCGACATCACCAATTATTTCACTTTCGACCGCGCCCGGCCCCTTCACGTCTTCGATGCGAACAAGGTCAAGGGCGATCTTACGGTGCGGCGCGCCAGGTCCGGAGAGGAATTGCGCGCGCTCGACGGCCGGACCTATGCGCTCGACGCCGATATGGTCGTCATCGCGGACGCCGAGGGCGTCGAATCGCTCGCCGGGGTGATGGGCGGCGAAGCGACGGGCTGCGACGAGGCGACAACCGCGGTGCTGATCGAATCGGCGCTTTGGGATCCGGTGAACATCGCTCGAACCGGCCGCAAGCTCGGGATCAATACCGATGCGCGCTATCGTTTCGAACGCGGCGTCGATCCGGCGTTTTGCCTGCAGGGCCTCGATCTCGCGACGGCCTTTGTGCTCGAGCTTTGCGGCGGCGTCGCCTCGGCTGTGGCCCTCGCCGGCAAAATCCCGCAGCCGGACCGGCGCATCATGTTTCCATGGAGCGAAGTCGCCCGCCTGACCGGCCTCGAGCTCGACGCCTCGGAAATGACGGCGATTCTCGAGAGGCTCGGTTTCGAGCTCGCCGGTTCGCCCGGCAATAGCGACCAAGTCCTCGTGAAGGCGCCTTCGTTTCGTCCGGACATCGAAGGCAAGGCCGATCTCGTTGAGGAGATCGTTCGGATCGCCGGGCTCGAACGCGTCTCGGCGCGCCCCCTGCCCCGCGCGTCCGAACATGTCGCCGCTCCAGTGCTGACGCAGCTCCAAAAGCGGGTCAGAACCGCCAAGCGCGCGCTCGCCGCCGGCGGTCTCGTCGAAGCGGTGACCTGGTCCTTCGTCTCCCATCAGCGCGCTGCGTTATTTGGCGGCGGCGCGCCTTCTCTGGCGCTCGCCAATCCGATCGCGCCGGAGCTGTCGGACATGCGGCCAAGCCTGTTGCCGGGGTTGATCGCGGCGGCGCAGCGAAACGCCGACCGCGGCCATGGCGACCTGGCGCTTTTCGAAGTCGGGCAAATCTTTCCGGGCGACGGCGAAACCGACCAGCGAATGGCTGCGGGCGCGATCAGGCGCGCGACGGCGAAACCGGCCGGGGCCGGACGCCATTGGTCCGCTCCCGCGGGCGAGGTCGATAGTTTCGACGTCAAGGCCGACGTCATGAGCTTGCTCGTGGCGCTCGGCGCGCCGACCAGCGGCTTGCAGATTGTCTCGGGCGGCCCAGCCTGGCTCCATCCGGGCCGCTCGGCCATTTTGCAATTCGGCCCGAAAAACACGATAGGCGCTTTTGGCGAGATCCATCCCCGCGTCTTGGAGCAACTCAACGCCGAAGGACCTCTGGTCGGCTTCGAGCTAGTTTTGAATGACATACCAGCGCCTAAATCTAGGCAGACAAAAGCCAAACCGAAGCTCGAACTTTCGGAGTTCATGCCCGTGCTGCGCGATTTCGCGTTCCTCGTCGATCGTTCCGTCCAAGCCGCCGACATTGTGAAAGCGGCGCAGGCCGGCGAACGCGCCCTCGTATCCGATGTCGGCGTCTTCGACGTCTACGAAGGCAAAGGCATTCCCGAAGGCAAGAAATCGGTCGCCATATCCGTCACCTTGCAACCGCGCGAAAAAACTTTGACCGAAGCCGAAATCGACGCCGTCGCGGCGAAGATCATCGCCGAAGTCAGCAGGAAAACCGGCGCGAGCCTAAGAGGATGAAGTCTTGCGATATGTTTCGATGATGATTTTGGCCGCCGCGCTGATCGCGCCGCCGGCCCTCTCGAACGCCGCGCCGCGCACGATAGACGATTGCGAAAAAATCGATGCGGCCGACGCCTATAATCAATGTCTTGCGGCCTTCGGCCCGGTCGCCCATACGCATGGCGTTTCGGTCCAGGCGCAAGACGAAATCAATGCGGAGGATGGCGCGGCGGTCACCGGGCGGGCGGCCTCCGCCTCGTCGCGCCGGCATGTCGCGCATGCGCATGGCCATTACCGCCATCACGCCAGCCGCCATGTTTGGACGAAACACGCGCATGGCGGCCATCATGTCAAAGCCGCCGACCATCCCCATGGGCACGGCAAGAGGCTCGCGTTCACGATTGTGTCGAGCCATACCAAGCTGCGCTAGAGCGCTTGCCGTTCAGATGGAGACCATCTGAACGGCAAGGAGCCGCTCAAATTCAAAGAGTTGGAACATGTTCCGATCGAAAAAGTCGATCAACTTTTTCGGAACATGCTCTAAGCCGCAACGTGAAGTCCGATCGCAATGGCCGGACTTCTCCTGAAGGATGCGTCTTCAGCCGTGGCCGACGAGGCTTTCCGCGCGGGATGTCTTGAGCCGCGCCCCCTCCGGCTACGGAGGGGCGGCCACTTGGGCGTCAGGCTTGAGCCGGCAGAGCGCTCTTCGCCTTCTCGACGATCGCCTTGAAAGCTTCCGGCTGGCTGATCGCGAGCTCGGACAGCACCTTGCGATCGATTTCAATGCCGGCCTTGGCGAGCCCGTCGATGAAGCGCGAATAGGTGAGGCCGAGCTCGCGCACGGCGGCGTTCAGCCGCTGAATCCATAAAGCGCGGAAAACCCGCTTCTTGGCGCGCCGGTCGCGCGTCGCATATTGCATCGAATGGTCAACCGCCGCCTTGGCGGCGCGGATCGTGTTCTTGCGGCGCCCGTAAAAGCCTTTGGCCGCATTCAAGGTCTTCTTGTGCTTAGCGTGCGAGGTGACCCCGCGTTTAACGCGCGCCATAACTGATCTCCGGACTGCTTAAGATGATCTGAACAATAGATGGAGGAAACCTTCAGCCATTCGGCAGAAAGTATTTTATGATATTGTCGCCATCGGTCTTGAACAGAACATTGGTGCCGCGCAGATTCCGGATCTGCTTGTTGGTGCGCTTGATCATGCCGTGGCGCTTGCCGGACTGCGCATAAATCACCTTGCCGGTGCCGGTGATCTTGAAGCGCTTCTTGGCGCCTGATTTCGTCTTCAGCTTGGGCATTTTGCTCGTCTCCGTGGGGCGCGACGCGCCCTCCATCTATTGATTGAGCGGCGCCAAAGGCGCCACTGCCGTTCGTTTCCGAACGAGCGAACGAACCGCCACGGCAGCCCTACAGCCGGTCGGTTCGGAAGGGCGCTTTATAAAGAAAGGCCTGCGAAAAGCAATGGCGCGATCGCAAACTTGTCACGAATCCTCGGTCATCGCTGGACAGCGGCGCGCCCCGCGACTATTCTTGTCCAATCCCCTCGGCATTTTCCGTTCGGATCGAACGGAACAACTGTAATCATGCCGCCCGGGATAGACCTCCCCATCTTATTTTTGCCTTATCCTGCAGCGCTGGCGGCTCGCCTTTTTGGCGCCATCCGCCCTTCGACGCGCGCGATCTCCGCCACTTGGCCCTCGGGTCGAAGCCACGCGGCAATTCAGAGCTAAACCAAAGGTTGCGCGCCATGGACCTGATCCTCAAATCCAGCACCGACACGATTATCAAAGCGAATTCCGACAAGATCACGCTCTATTACAATCAATGTCGCGCCGCCTCGCAAAGATTGTCCGATGATTTGCTTTCGCACGGACATGTTGCCCAAGTCCTGCGCTGCGCGGGACTGAAGACGGATGCGCCCGACGCGGACAAACGCTGGCGCGAGACCGGCGCGCAAGAATTCTGGATCCACTACGTCGTGCAGTTCGACGGGCAGATCGTCGATCTGACGCGGCGCCAGTTCTTCCCCGCTTGCCACAATCCATTCTATCAATCCTCGGAGGCCTTCGCCGCCGAATGGACGAGCTTTGGTCCGGAGCTTCAGAATCCGCGCCACCACGCCGCAAACACCCACTGAATTCACTTTTCGCCGGTTTCGCATTCGGCGGAAAATGCCCTAAATTCGAGGCTTCGGTCCTGATCGTCAGGAAGCCTCATGTCCTATGCTTGCGCCATTGGGGCTACGCGTTACGTCTTCGACGATCTGCGCATGCTTCTCGCGCGGGCCTCTCCCAATCGCGCCGGCGACCGGCTCGCTGGCCTTGCGGCGGCCAGCGCCGAAGAGCGCGTCGCGGCCCGCATGGCGCTCGCAGATGTTCCGCTCTCCCGCTTCCTCGATGAGGCGCTCGTTCCTTATGAAGAGGACGAGGTCACGCGGCACATTCTCGATACGCATGACCCCGGAGCTTTCTCGCCGATCGCCGCCATGACGGTCGGCGCGTTTCGCGATTTTCTTTTGTCCGACAATGCCACGACCGATGTTCTGGCGGGCCTCGCGCCTGGCGTCACGCCGGAAATGGCGGCGGCGGTTTCCAAGCTCATGCGCAACCAGGACCTCATTGCCGTCGCCAAAAAAATTTCCGTCGTCACGCGCTTTCGCACGACGATCGGCCTGCCCGGACGGCTATCTGTGCGCATTCAGCCCAATCATCCAAGCGATGATCTCGCCGGGATCGGCGCCTCCATTCTGGATGGCTTGATGTATGGCTGCGGCGACGCCTGCATCGGGATCAATCCGGCGACGGATAGCGGCGCGAAGGCCCTCCTACTGCTTGAGCAGATCGAGGAGCTGCGGCTGCGTTTCGAAATCCCGATTCAATCCTGCGTGCTGTGCCATGTCACGACCACTCTGCAAGTCATGCAGAAAGGCGGCCCGGTCGATCTTGTGTTTCAATCGATCGCGGGCTCGGAAGCCGCCAACCGGTCGTTCGGCGTCGGTCTCGCTCTGCTCGACGAAGCCCATGCTGCCGTCCGCGCCCTGAACCGGGCGCCCGCCGGCGCGAACCTCATGTATTTCGAAACGGGACAGGGCGCGGCGCTTTCGGCCGAGGCGCATCACGGCGTCGATCAGCAGACGATGGAGGCCCGCGCCTACGCCGTGGCGCGCCGCTACGCGCCTTTGCTCGTCAATACGGTCGTCGGCTTCATCGGTCCCGAATATCTCTACGACGGCAAGGAGATCATCCGCGCCGGCCTCGAGGACCATTTCTGCGGCAAGCTGCTCGGCCTGCCGATGGGCGTCGACGTCTGCTACACCAATCATGCCGAAGCCGACCAGGACGACATGGACAATCTTTTGACGCTGCTCGGCGTCGCCGGCTGCTCCTACATCATGGGCGTTCCCGGCGCCGACGACATCATGCTTGGCTATCAATCGACGTCCTATCATGACGCGCTCTATGTGCGCGGCGTCCTCGGCTTGCGGCCGGCGCCGGAATTCGAGGCGTGGCTCAAAGCCTTCGGCGTCATGGATTCCTATTCGCGCGTGCGGCCGAATTTGACCAGCGGCGCGGCGCGCCTGCTCGGGAGCGTTTCATGACGCGAACGACCGCCGACTTTTGGGAGAGTCTGCGCCGCGCGACGCCCGCCCGCATTGCGCTCGGCCGCACCGGCGACGGGCTGCCGACGCATCGCGTGCTCGAATTCGAGCTGGCGCACGCCCGCGCACGCGACGCCGTTCATGCGCCGCTCGACCCTGCCGCGCTCATCGCCGAGCTCGCCGAATGGGGCCCCTTGCTCGTGCAAAGCAAAGCGAAGGATCGCGCAATCTTTCTGCAAAGGCCGGATCTCGGCCGCGCGCTCGCGCCGCAATCGGCTTCTTCGCTGCCTCGAGGCGCCTATGACGTAGCGATCGTCATCGCCGACGGTCTTTCGGCGGCGGCCACGCAAGGCCAGGCGGCGAAACTTTGCCGAATGCTGCTGGCGGCGCGAAATTTCACGTTCGCGCCGCCGGTCGTAGCTCTGCAAGCGCGGGTCGCCTTGGGCGACGAGATTGCGGCTAGGCTCGGCGCGCGCATGGCCGTCGTGCTCATCGGCGAGCGGCCAGGCTTGTCCGCCTGCGATAGTCTCGGCGCATATATCACATATGATCCCAAGCCCGGCTTGACCCGCGATGCCGAGCGCAATTGCGTCTCGAACATTCGCCCAGACGGGCTTTCGCTCGAAGACGCGAGCCGGCGCATTCTCGCCATCATGTTTTTGGCGCGCGCGATGGGGCGGACAGGCCCGTCGCTCAAGGAGGACGACGCCCTGGCTTTGGCGCCGCCAGCGCAGGACAAACATCAGCCATCCTGATTCGAGAGATCGCGCCGCAGCGGGCATGAAATCATGCAGCGCTTTTCGGGAGCCTACAGCACGTCTCTTGCATGGCGCTTCGAACCCGAACGGCCAGGAGCGCTTGAGCAATGGATGCGACGCCTAAACTCGCGGATGTTATCCTTGAGCTTTGCAAGAATGCTCCAGACGCCGGCACGATCGATCCGGTCGATGCGGCTAAGGCATTCGCGGAAGTGAGCGGCAGGGGGCGCAGCGCGCCCTGGGAAGGCTATCTTCAGCCCGTGCGCGACAATGCCGTGAGGCTCGCCAAAGAGGGCAAGATCGTCATCTATCGCAAGGGCGTTCCGGCAGATCCCGACACGTTCAAAGGACCCTACAGGCTCGGGATCGCCGCGGAGTAAGGCCGCGCGAGAGCGTCTCCAACCTCCGCCGCGCCTAGAGCGCTTTTCGGAACATGCTCTATTGCCGGAAGGGTGCGAGAATGTCTTCGGCCCTGTAAAAAATTTCATTGCCGAGGCGAAGCTCCGCCGCGGCCACATTTTCTGCGACCTGCTCGGGGCGGCTCGCGCCGATAATGGCGGAGGAGACGTTTTCATTGCGTAAAACCCAGGCGAGGGCGAATTGCGCCAAGCTCACGCCTGCTTCTTCCTCGGCCAGGAGCTTCACGCGCTGCACCGCCTCGAGCAGGCCAGGCTCGAGCCAACGCTTCGGGAGCATCGAGCCCATTGAGGCGTCGCTCGCCCGCGAGTCCTGCGGCAATGGCGCGCCGGGCTTGTATTTGCCGGTCAGCACGCCTTGAGCAAGCGGCGACCAGACGATCTGGGTAATGCCCAATTCGGCGCAGCGCTGGATGAGGCCAGTCTGCGGATAGGGCCAAAGCAATGAATATTGCGGCTGGCTGGAGACAAAAGGCGCGACGTCTTCGAGCTCGGCCGCCAGTTCGATCTTGTCGAGCGGCCATTCGCTGAAGCCGATATAGCGCGCCTTGCCTTGCTTCACGACTTCGGTCAGCGCCTCCATCGTCTCGACGAGCGGCGTATCCACGTCATAGCGATGGCATTGATAGAGATCGACGTAATCGGTCTTGAGCCGCTGCAGCGAGGCGTCGATCTGCTTGAAGATCTGCGCGCGCGACAGGCCTTTGTCAGTATCGCTCATCGCGCCATAGACTTTGGTCGCGAGAATATAGGAGCTGCGATCGACGCCATCGAGCGCTTCGCCGAGCAGCGTCTCCGCAGCGCCGCGGCCGTAGACATTCGCGGTGTCGATGAGATTGATTCCGAGATCGAGCGCCTTACGGACGCAGGCGATCGCCTGGGCTTTTTCGACGCCGCCGGAATAGGTGAGCCAAGAGCCGAGTGAAATGGTAGAGACCTGTAGATCGCTGTCGCCAAGCTGCCGATATTTCAAGACCGAGGTCCTCCGCAAGAAGGCCAAGCCAATGCACGCGCTATGCCGCCCCGCCGCATTGCAGGTTGGGGAGCGTCGCGCTAGCGGGCGACGCGATCACGATGCGCGCGAACGCACCACGATCGCTTATGACGGCGGTGGCGGGAGCGGACATGCTTGAAAAGGGCGCTAAAACTTCTCGGCGCGCCCCATCTTCCGAGGCGCGCGCAGTCGGCGGCCGAGAGCGGTCTACGCTTCGGCCGAACATAAGAGCCTTCATCTCGTCTTCGCCGATTGCGCGGGCGACATCCTTGAAGGCGAAGAAGGGAATCAAGGCCACGAATATGACCGCGCCGGCGGAAAAGATCACATTGAGGCTTTCCCCGCCGAGCGCGGGGAAGCATTCGGACAACGTCTTGCCCTCGTAGGCCCCGACGAGACCTTTCTCAATAATATGAAACGCAATGAACAGGATCGTGAAGGCGAAGGCCTGGTAAAGGATAGAGACAATCAATCTGCCATCCTTGAACCGCCGCCCGAGTTTCAGGCCTTCGGCCAAAAGCATCACTTTCGCCAGCATCAATGCGTTGACGGCCGCAAAGCCCTGGGCCCGATAATTCACATGGTTCTCGGTCAGGATGATGGTCCGATACAGGTCGAAGATCGCGAACAAGACCCAAAGGTAGAGGAACATGGCGAGGAATCTTCGGAACTCGTGCAAGGCCCGCTTTTTCAAAGCAGAGCCGCGCCGCTCCGAACCGCTGCCGCTCTCAGCCACCTGACGCGCTCCTATCGCACGTGCGACGGCCCTCCGCCGCACGTTTGCAAACAATAAGATCGCCAGCCCGAAAAGGCGCTGCTGGCGCACGCGCCAGCGTTTGTCCAATCGACCCCAACGCCCTGACCGGCCACAAGACGCCGCGACCGCCCCTGCCCGCGCAAGGCGAGCGTTCAAAGCTCAGCGACCCGCCCCCGGCCGCGACGGCTTTCCTATTTCAGATGCTGGGCGAGGAACTTGTTCATCTCGAACATTGTCACCTTGTCCTTGCCAAACACCGCGCTCAGCTTGGCGTCGGCCAGGATCTCGCGCTTGTTCGCCTCGTTTTGCAGCTTGTGCTTCTTGATATACTCCCAAACCTTGCTCACGACCTCGGTGCGCGGCAAGGGCTCCGACCCAACCACCGCCGCGAGCTCCTTGGAAGGCTGCAACGGCTTGGTGAAAGCGCTGGTCGCCGGCTTCGCCTTTTTTGCGTCTTTCGCCGGCGCGACCTTGGCCGAGGCTTTTGCAGCGGCAGGGGCTGCGGCGGCAGCGCGTTTGGTCGGCGCGGCTTGAGGCTTTTTGCTTGAACTCGTCATCCCGTCTGCCTCCATAATCATTTTGTCGGTGATTTTAGCGCAAGAGCGCGTTGGCGACGCTGCTTCCGACTCATTTCTCGAACGCGCTTGACATGACGGAACCCCAACCATCGCGCCCCGTCAAGCGAAGGAGACGAACTTTGTCGAGCCAAGCGCCTGCGCCATGGCGGGTTTCGGTCGCCAAACTCTCGCCGTCCGGGCGCCGCCTATGGGCGCGGTCCCCCGATTCGGGGAGCATATCATCCGGGTTCTTACCTGGAATTTAACCGGGCTTAAGAGTCAAATTCGGTCAATTTGGCTCGAAGCGCTCAATTAAATTATTGATTTCACCATATTTTCCTGCAAAACGCGAAAAAAGCCCTCAGCTCCCGCGCCAATCGCGCGGCGGCCTTTTTCCCGCAAGCGTCGGATATTGCTGGCGGCAGGTCTGAAAGATCGAAAACTCATTGGGGAAAACTGAGCTTTCGCGCCCAAACTGAGGCGCCTCCGGGCGCGAACGCGCGGCCCGCCGCTCAGATCATCGCTTCGGCGGCGCTTTCCATATGGCGCTTGTTCAGCGCCTGGCGCAGCTTTTCCAGGGCCCGGCTCTCGATCTGGCGCACCCGCTCCTTCGAAATCCCGAGGCGGCCGCCCAAGGCTTCGAGCGTCGCGGCTTCGTCGACGAGCCGCCGCTCACGGAGAATCCGTCGTTCACGCTCGGAAAGGCTCGTCAGCGCGTCGTTCAGCCAATCAATGCGCCGGTCGGTGTCAATCGCGAGGCCGGCCGCCTCGTCAGGCAGAGGCTTGTCGTCGACCAAAAACTCGACTCGTTCGGTCGGCCCCGCACTGTCGGTTTCGCCGATCGGCGCATTCAGCGAGACGTCCGGCGCCGACAGCCGGGCGTCCATCGTCTCGACATCCGACCGGGCGACCCCAAGCGCCAGGGCGATCTGACTGAAGAGCTCCATATTGCCGAGCTCATCGCCGCCCCGCGTAAGCTTGGCGCGGATTCGACGGAAATTGAAGAAAAGCGCCTTTTGCGCCGAGCTCGTCCCGCCGCGAACGATCGACCAATTGTGCAAAATATAGTCCTGCATCGAAGCGCGGATCCACCAGGTGGCGTAGGTTGAAAAGCGAACCTCGCGATCCGGCTCGAAACGCGCCGCAGCCTCCATGAGCCCGACATGACCCTCCTGGATGAGGTCCGGCACCGAAAGGCCGTAATGCCGGAAGCGCACCGCAAGGGCGATGACCAGCCGCATATGAGCGCGCGTCAGCTCATGCATGGCTTTTTCGTCGCGTTGATTTTTCCAGCGCCAAGCGAGCGCGCGTTCTTCCTCAGGTCCGAGAAAAGGCGCCGCCGTCGCCGCCGCTGCGAGTTGCCGCCCAATGCCGGAAACTTGCGCCATGATCCCTCGCCCATCGAATCGCCAGCCGCCGCCGCGCCGCGCGCCAGCTCGACCATAAGCCGGCATCCGGGCACGGCCGCGGCCTTCGTCAGCTCAAAACCCAAAAGCTCCTTGAGCCGACCACTTCGACCGGCGGGCTCGCCCGCATCCACGCATCGCCGCCTCTACGGCCCTCCGCATCATCGCCTCGGCCGACGGGCGCCTTTGCTAAACGATCGCCTGGCGCAGCGGGTTCCGCCCAGTTCGCCAGCAAAAGCGTCACAAAGACGCGGCCTGCCCGCGAAGGGCGAAACCGGACTGGCTTGCACGGAACTTGCGTGTTTCCATGTTGACGCTTGCTCATTGTCGTAGTCTCGATCATATTTTAGAAGGATTCCGATCCGCTGCATCCAACTCCGGCCTTGAACCGGACGCTTGGGAGAGTTCTATGTTCATTCAAACTGAAGCCACGCCCAATCCCGCCACGTTGAAATTTCTCCCCGGCCGCCCTGTCATGACGCTCGGGACGCTTGATATCCGAAGCCCTGAAGGGGCCCAGCAATCGCCGCTCGCACAGGCGCTTTTCTCCCTTGAACGCGTGTCCGGCGTGTTTTTTGGCTCCGACTTCATCTCGGTCACCAAATCCGACGGCGACTGGCAGGAAATCAAGCCCGCCGTGCTCGGCGCGATCATGGAGCATTTTCTGTCGGGCGAGCCTTTGCTCAACGACGAAGCGGGCATTGCGCTAGCAGGCGACGGCGACGAGTTCTTTGCGCCAAACGACGCCGAGACGGTCGCGACGATCAAGAAGCTCATCGAAACCCATGTCCGTCCGGCCGTGGCCAATGACGGGGGCGACATCAAATTTCGTGGCTTCCGCGACGGCACCGTCTTTCTCGCCATGAAAGGGTCGTGTTCCGGCTGTCCTTCTTCTTCCGCGACGCTGCGGCACGGGATACAGAATTTGCTCAAGCATTACGTGCCAGACGTGCGCGCGGTCGAACAGATTTGATTGCGCGCATTTTAGGCGAAACAGCCGATGATCCGCCCGCGCGCAGACGCTTTGGGCGTGCGAATCGCAAATATTCATAGATGGGGCGTGAAAGGGCATGAAATAGCGCGCGCATGAAAATCCTGGCGATCGATACCGCGCTTCCGGCGGTCTCCGCCTGCGTCCTCGACGATGAGGCCGAGGCCGTCGAAGCGCTCGAGACCATCGCAATGGAGCGCGGCCATGCCGAAGCGCTTTTGCCTTTGATCGACCGGGTCATGGCGCGCGTCGAAGGAGGCTTCGCGGGACTTGACCGGGTCGCGGTCACGGTCGGGCCCGGATCTTTTACCGGTTTGCGCGTCGGTATCGCCGCCGCTCGGGCGATCGGGATCGCCTGTGAGATTCCCGTCGTGGGCGTCTCTACCCTCGCGGCGCTGGCGGCGCCCTTGATCCTGGACGAGAAGCCGGGCCTCGTCGGTGTTGCGATTGACGCCCGCCACGGCAATGTTTTCTTCGCCGCCTTCGGCCCTGATGGCAGGGCCATTCTGGCGCCCAAGCTGGCGCCGGTCCGCGAAGCGGCCCGTTCGCTCGGCGAAGGTCCCGTAAGACTCGCGGGTCCGGGCGCGCCATTGCTTGCGATCGAGGCCGCCGCTCTGGGGATGAATGTCGAGATCGTCGGCGAGTTCGCCGTCCCCGACATTGCCTTTGTCGCTAAACTTGGGCTTCTCGCCGATCCGAGCCTGGCGCCGCCGCGGCCGCTTTATCTGAAAGCGCCCGACGCCAAGCCGCAGGATGCGGCGCACAGCCCGCCGCCTACGCCATGAGCGAGAGATGTTCAGCCTGTTCGCCAAAACGCCCGCGACCTCAACCCGCCACATCGGGGCCGAGCGGAGCGCCGAATGCGCAAGCCTGCATGCATCGAGCTTCGCCTATCCTTGGGGGGAAGCGGATTTCGAGCAGCTCCTGGCGGCGCCGGAGACCTATGCCGGCGGCGCCGTCGAGGCCAGCGAATCAAAGCTGGCGGGTTTCGTCCTGTCACGTTGCGCTTTGGACGAGGCCGAGATCCTGACGCTCGCCGTCGAGCCGGCGTGGCGGCGCAACGGCATTGGCCGAAGCCTTCTCGCCTCGCATCTGGCGGGCCTCGCCGCCAAGGGAATAAGCCGGGTCTTTCTGGAGGTCGACGAGGAGAATCACGCGGCGCGCGGGCTTTACGCCAGCTTCGGATTTCGCCAGATCGCCGAGCGCAAAGCTTACTACCGCAGCGCCGACGCCAAGCCGGCGACGGCTCTCGTCATGCGGCTCGACATGGCGTAAGGGATAGGATTGCGGGCGTGTGTGTTTGCCTGTTTTCTCGAACGTCACAAGGCTTTAGAATAAGCGTGAGAGGCTCAAAGCCTCGAAGATCGCGGGGAAGATGTCGGTTATAGACAATTTGCATGCTGGGCGAAGCCTCTCCGCCGAACCCGAGCATTGCGCGGAAAAATCGCCGCGGCGCAGGCTTTTCATACAGTCCTTTGGCTGTCAGATGAATGTCTACGACGCGCAACGCATGGCGGATCTTCTCGCGCCAGAGGGCTATGCCGATACGGCGCATGTCGAAGACGCCGACCTCGTGGTCCTGAACACTTGCCATATTCGCGAACGCGCCGCCGAGAAGATCTTTTCGGAATTGGGCAAGCTGCGCGCCCTCAAGGCCGCGCGGGCCAAAGCCGGGCGAGACACCAAGATCATCGTCGCCGGCTGCGTGGCGCAGGCCGAAGGCGGCGAGATTTTCCGCCGTCAGAAAGCCGTCGACATCGTCGTCGGCCCGCAAAGCTACCATCGCCTGCCGGAACTCCTGCGCCGCGCCAAAACCGAGCGCGACCTTGTCGAGACCGATTTCCCGGCTGAAGACAAGTTCGATTTTCTCATCGCTCCGACGCCGCGGCAAATCCGCAAGCGCGGGGTCAGCGCCTTCGTCACGGTGCAGGAAGGCTGCGACAAGTTCTGCAGCTTCTGCGTGGTGCCTTATACGCGCGGGGCCGAGAGCTCGCGGCCGGTCGGCGACATCCTCGCCGAGGTCGCGGCGCTCGCCGCCGCCGGCGTGCGCGAGGTGACGCTGCTTGGCCAGAACGTCAACGCCTACCATGGCGCGAACGGCGTCAGGGGCGCGGCTTCACTGGCCGAGCTTTGCGCAACGATCGCCGAAACGCCAGGCATCGCCCGCATCCGCTACACGACCAGCCATCCGGGCGACATGACCGCCGATCTCATCGCCGCGCATCGCGATCAGGCTTCGCTCATGCCTTTCCTGCATCTTCCGGTTCAATCGGGCTCGGACAGGATCCTCGCCGCGATGAACCGTAGGCACAAGAGCGCCGATTATGTCGATCTCGTCGCCGAGATCCGCAAAGCCAGGCCCGATATCGCGCTGTCGTCCGATTTCATCGTCGGCTTTCCCGGAGAGAGCGAGCAAGATTTCGAGGCGACGCTCGATTTGATCGGACGAATCGGCTTTGCGAGCACGTTTTCATTCAAATATTCGCCGCGGCCGGGCACGCCCGGCGCCGACCTGAAAGATCAGGTCGAGGAAAGCGTGAAATCGGCGCGGCTTTCGCGGCTCCAGGCGCTGCTCGAGCGGCAACGCCAGGCCTTCAATGGCGGCATGGTCGGGCGCACTGTGGACGTCCTCTTCGAAAAGCCCGGCCGCCACGCCGGGCAGATCGCCGGAAAATCGCCCTATCTCCAAGCCGTTCAGGTCGATGGCGGAACCGATCGCATCGGCGAAATATTGCCGGTCCAGATCGTCGCGGCGGGCGCGAATTCGCTGTTTGGACGATTAACGCCAGGCCACGCCGCGCGAGGGGCGCCGATTTGAAACCATCCGACCGCTCCAGCCAGCTCGCCCGCCCCGAAATCAAGCGCCTCGCCAGCGAGGCCGAGACCACCGAGATCAATCTGGTCTTCGAGGACAATCGCTACGCCTCCCTGGTCTTCGGGCAATATGATCAAAACCTCGCGAAGCTGGAGCGCAGGCTTGGCGTGATCGCCAACGCCAATGGCAATCTCGTGACCATCAAAGGCCCCCCTGAGGCCTGTGAGCACGCCCGCAGCGTCCTCGAAAATCTCCATGCGCGCGTCCAGCTTGGCCAGTCGGTGAGCCTTGGCGACGTCGACGGCGCGATCCAGGAAGGCGCCTTGCAGGGGTCGCTTTTTCCCAATGACGCGGAGGTCGGGCGGGTCGTCTTCGAACAGATCGGCACCCGCCGCAGCGGGGCCGTGCGCGCCCGCAACGCCGCCCAGGACCTTTATCTACGCGCGCTGAAACGCCACGAGCTCGTTTTCGCCGAGGGCCCGGCGGGCACCGGCAAGACCTGGCTCGCCGTCGGCTACGCCGTTCTCCTTCTCGAGCAAGGCGCCGTCGAACGGCTGATCTTGTCGAGGCCGGCGGTCGAGGCCGGCGAGAGGCTCGGCTTCCTGCCGGGGGACATGCGCGACAAGGTCGACCCTTATCTACGCCCGATCTTCGACGCCTTGGCCGATTTCATGGACGCCCGCATGCTCGAACGGGGAATGCAGACCGGAATGATCGAGGTCGCTCCCCTGGCCTTCATGCGCGGGCGAACCTTGAGCCATGCCTGCGTCCTGCTCGACGAGGCGCAGAACGCCACCACGATGCAGATGAAAATGTTCTTGACCCGCCTCGGGGAAGGATCCCGCATGATCGTGACCGGCGACCCGACGCAGACCGACCTCCCGCCCGGCCAGAAATCGGGCCTGAGCGAGGCGATCGAGCTTCTCGCGGGCCTCGAAGGCATAGGCCACGTCGTGTTTCGGGAAACCGACGTCGTCCGGCACGATCTCGTCCGCCGGATTGTCGGCGCCTACGAAGCCGCGGCCCGGCGCGCAGGCGGCGGAAACGAGAAAGCGCGAAAATGACCCCCGTGATAGACCTTGCGATCGAAGCCGCCGGTTGGACCGCTCTCGAGGGGCCTTCGCGCCTCGCCGAGGATGCGATTGGCGCGGCGATTGCGCAAAGCGGCGTCAGGCTCGCCGAAGGCGCGGAGGTCAGCATTGTTCTCTGCGACGACGCTTTCATCGCCGAACTCAACCGCAAATGGCGCGGCGTCGACAAGCCGACCAACGTCCTTTCTTTTCCTTCCGGCGGCGATCCAGGCCGGACGCCGATCCTCGGAGACATTGTGATCGCCTTCGAAACCACGGAGAAGGAAGCCCTTGAGGCTGGAAAGCCGTTGCGCGATCATGTCGCGCATCTGCTGGCGCACGGTTTCTTGCATCTCATCGGCTATGATCACATCGACGACGCCGAGGCGCAGGAGATGGAGGCGCTTGAACGCGACATTCTCGCGAGGCTCGGGATAGACGACCCCTATCGGGACGCTCCGGCGCAGGTCGCGAATTGACGATCATGACGACCGAACGCGACATGCTCCCCGCGAGCGACAGCGGAACGGACAGGCTGGCCGCCGGCGCGAGCCCTGGCCTGTTCGAACGATTGCGCGCCTTGTTCGGCCTCGGCGGCGCCTCGATCCGCGACGATATCCAGGATGCGCTCGCCGACACGTCGACGGACGCGGATTTTTCGCCGCAAGAACGCGCCATGTTGAAGAATGTCCTCACCCTGCACGAGTTCAGGGTCGAGGACGTCATGGTTCCGCGCGCCGACATCATCGCCGTCTCGCTGGATACGAATCTCTTTGACGTGCTTTCGACGTTTCGCGCCGCCGGGCATTCACGCCTGCCGGTGCATGGCGACACCCTCGACGATCCGCGCGGCATGGTGCATATCCGCGACTTCGTCGCCTATTTCGCCGCAACGGCGGAAGCCCCGCCCGCGCCGGAGCCTTCAGCAGACTCCACGCAGCCCGACGCCGCGCCGCCGAAATCCGCGCCGAGCGAATTGAAGAACCGCTCCGCGGCCTGGCTTGAAAATTTCGGCAAGCTGGACATCCCGCTGTCGCAAGCGGATATTCTTCGCCCCGTCCTCTTTGTTCCGCCCTCCATGCCGGCCCTCGACCTTCTTTTGAAGATGCAGGCGACGCGGACGCATATGGCGCTTGTCATCGACGAATATGGCGGCACGGAAGGCCTCGCGACCATCGAGGACATCGTCGAGACCATTGTAGGCGACATCGAGGACGAACACGATCTCGACGAAAGTCCCAAGATCGACGCCGCGGCCGGCGGCGGCTTCGTCGTCGACGCCCGCGCCAGCCTCGAAGACGTCTCGAACGCGATCGACGCCGACCTGACCGCGATCAGCGACGCGGAGGAGGTCGACACTTTGGGCGGTTTGATCACCACGCTCGCCGGCCATGTTCCGGTTCGCGGCGAAATCATCGTCGAAGGGGGGCTCGAGTTTGAAGTGCTCGACGCCGACCCTCGCAGAGTGAAGCGAATCAAGATCCACCTCGGCAGCGTTGGCCGCGCGGCCGAACCGGGCCCAGAGACGGGGGATCAAGGCCGTCTGGCCAAGGCGGAGAATTCCTCGCCGGAGGGATAGGCCGTCAAGGGTCACGGCGCTCCATTTGTCAAAATATTGATCTAATTCACCTCTTCTTGGGCGGCCGCATCCCCGCCGGCGCGCGGTCGCATATTCTTCGGTAGGGCATCATGAAAATGCTCTGAAGTTCAGCTTTATGGCGGCGATCGACGCAATCGGGAGAAAGACGGCTCAATGCGCGCGCGCGCCGCAACGATCATCCGCGCCAACGGCTGGGGCCGTCGCCTGATCGCCTTCGCCGCTGGCGCGGTCGGCGCCCTCGCCATGGCCCCCTTCGATTTTTTTCCGGCTCTCGTCATCCCGATGACGGTCGCGATCTGGCTGATCGACGGCTCGGCGGATATGAAGCAGAAATATATCGTCCGCCAGGGGCTTGGCTCGCGCCTTGTCCCGTCGCGGGCGGCGCGGCGCGCCTTCGCGATCGGCTGGTGGTGGGGATTTGGCTATTTCGTCGCGTGCCTCTGGTGGCTCGGCGCGGCCTTTCTCGTTGACGCCGACGAATTCGCCTGGGCGTTGCCGCTCGGCGTGCTCGGCCTTCCCGCCCTTCTGGCCTTTTTCCCGGCGCTTGGATTTATGTTTGCGCGCGTCCTTTGGTCGCCCGGACCCGCTCGTCTTTTCGCTTTCGCCGCCGGACTGACATTCGCCGAATGGCTGCGCGGGCATGTTTTGACGGGATTTCCCTGGAACACATTCGGCATGGCGCTTGGCGGCAATCTCGCCGCCGCGCAATTGGCCTCGCTGATCGGCCTCTACGGGCTAACGGCGGTTGCGATCGTCCTATTTTCCGCGCCCGCCGTTCTGGCCGACCAATGCGCGTTCAAGGAAGCCGATCAGAACAAAGGCGCGCGCGGAGTCCCGTTGCGGCGATGGGCGACGGCGCCGGCCGGCGTGATCTTCCTGGCCTTGCTGAGTCTCGCGGCGGTTTACGGCTATGGCGCGATTCGTCTGGCGCAGGCCGATCACGCGGTCGTCGCCGGGGTCCGGCTCCGCATCATGCAGCCCGACATATTGCAGGACGAGAGATTCAGGCCGGAGAACAAGGCCGCGATTCTCTCGCAATATCTGCGTTTGTCGAGAGGCGCGGCCGATGCTGAGTTGGATGGCTCGACGGTCCTGATCTGGCCTGAATCAGCCTTCCCCTTCATTTTGTCGCGCGATCCGCAGGCGCTGGCCCGAATTGGCGCCTACCTGCCGCCGGGCGCGGTTCTCGTCACCGGCGCTGCAAGACAAGAGGATAGAATATCGGCGACCACCGCGGCGTTTGGTTGGCCGGTCCCCAATAACGCCCGCCCGCATTATTTCAACGCAGTGCAGGTTATTGCAGGAGGAGGGCACATTATTGACAGTTATGATAAAGTTCATCTTGTGCCTTTCGGCGAATATTTACCCCTGCGATCGATCCTGGAGCGATTAGGCCTCCATCATTTTGTTCATGTCCCAGGCGGGTTCGAGGCTGGGTCGGCACGAAAGCTCCTCGCGGTGCCTGGGCTTCCGGACGTTGCCCCGCTTATTTGCTACGAGGCGATCTTTTCCGGCGAAGTCATGCCCGAGCAAGCCGGGGCGGAGCGGCCCGGCCTCTTGCTCAACGTCACCAATGACGGGTGGTTTGGGATGACCGCCGGCCCATACCAGCATTTCGCGCAGGCGAGGCTGCGCGCAATCGAGGAAGGCTTGCCCCTTGTCCGCGCGGCGAACACTGGAATTTCAGCAATTGTCGACCCCTATGGACGGATTCTCGGCGAATTGCCGCTCGGCGCGGAAGGCGTACTGGATGGCGCCCTTCCGGAAAGGATCGCGCCGCCGCTCTTTGCCCAGGCGCCATTCGCGAGCGCCTTTTCCGTTTGGTTCGCGGCGCTGCTCGCCGCGCTGGCGGCAAAGTTTGCGATTTGACAACTCGTAATAAGTGATTTCTATTCACATACGTTTTTTCGTATAATCTCGTCTGCATTGCTATGGATAATTGGCGCAACCGGGTTTGATTTGGAGTTCAGTTGCGGCAGGTCGCTCGCGCCTATCTCCGGTAGAACCCATCGCGGAAAGTTTTACAATGACCGAAGAATGTCTCGTTATAAGTGAACCAAGTCTGGCAATGGGCAAGATGAAGAAGGTCCCTAATCCGATCGATCGCCATGTCGGGAGCCGAGTCCGCATGCGTCGCGTCATCCTCGGCATGAGCCAAGAAAAACTGGGCGAAGCCTTGGGGTTGACGTTTCAGCAAGTTCAGAAATACGAGAAAGGGGCCAATAGGATCGGGGCAAGCAGGCTGCAGCAGATCTCGCGAACGCTCGACGTTCCGCCGGCCTTTTTTTTCGAAGGAGCGCCATCCTTTGAAACGGTCCCCGGCAATGAAAACGGCCATATAGGCGTCGCGGAGGACTCCAATTCGAGCTATGTCGCCGATTTTTTGTCGACTGCCGAGGGCCTGCACCTGAACATGGCCTTCGCGCGGATCCATGATCCCAAGGTCCGCAAGCGGATCATCGACCTCGTCACCGCCCTCGCCGGCGATGAGGCGCATGGCGAGGCGAACGGGCGCGAACGAGCGGATGAAGAGGCCTCGGATTGAACCCATTAACCTAGCGCTTCTTCATCTTTGGCGCATGAAATCGGGTTGTGTTTTTCTGCGCCGCAGCGGTGGGAAACGTTCGATCTATCGAACGCGGCGGGGTAAATAGCTTGACAAAACGAACGGGATGTTAAAACCTCCCGCTCATGATCAGGCTAGAGGCAACTCGTCTTAGGCGAGCAGAGCGGGCTCCTGGCCGCGATCAGTCACGACCTCTATCTCGCTCCTTGGAGACATTCCTTTGCCTCGCGCGAATTATCTTTTCACAAGTGAGTCGGTCTCGGAAGGGCATCCCGACAAGGTTTGCGATCGGATTTCCGACGAGATCGTCGACCTGTTCTTCCGCGAAGGCGAGAGGGCCGGGGTGGACCCCTATCAGATCCGCGTCGCCTGCGAAACTTTGGCGACGACCAACCGCGTGATCATCGCCGGCGAGGTGCGCGGCCCGTTGATCCCGACCGACGCCATCGAGGCTGCGGCGCGCGGCGCGGTGAAAAGCATCGGCTACGAGCAGGAAGGCTTTCATTGGCAGCGGGCAAATGTCGAGGTGCTCCTTCACGCCCAATCTGCCGACATTGCGCAAGGGGTTGACGCCAGCGGCAACAAAGACGAGGGCGCTGGCGATCAAGGCATCATGTTCGGATACGCCTGCCGCGAAACGCCGGAGCTGATGCCGGCGCCGATCTATTACGCCCATAAAATTCTAGAAACGCTTACCACGGCGCGAAAAGCGGGCGAAGGCGACGCCGTCAAACTCGGCCCCGACGCCAAAAGTCAGGTGACCGTCAGATATGTGAATGGAAAGCCGGTCGGGGCGACGCAGATCGTCTTGTCCACTCAGCATCTCGACGAAAATTTAAGCTCGCAGGACATTCGAAGCATCGTCGAACCCTATATCCGGGCGACCCTGCCTGACGGCTGGATCAGCGAAGAAACGATTTGGCACGTCAACCCGACCGGCAAGTTCGTCATAGGCGGCCCTGACGGAGATTGCGGCCTGACCGGCCGCAAGATCATCGTCGATACCTATGGCGGCGCCGCTCCGCATGGCGGCGGCGCGTTTTCCGGCAAGGACCCAACGAAGGTCGACCGTTCAGCGGCCTATGCCGCGCGCTATCTCGCGAAGAATGTCGTTGCGGCCGGTCTCGCCGATCGCTGCACCATCCAGCTCTCCTACGCGATCGGCGTTGCCGAGCCTCTCTCTATTTATGTCGATACGCATGGCACCAATCAGGTCGCCGAAGAGAAGCTTGAAACAGCGCTTGGCCAAAGCATGCGCCTCTCCCCGCGCGGCATAAGGGAGCATCTGAAGCTCAATCGACCGATTTATGCGCGCACCTCGGCTTATGGCCACTTCGGCCGCAAGCCCGATGCGGAAGGCGGCTTCTCCTGGGAAAACACCGACCTAGGGGAAAAGCTCAAGGCTCATCTCGCTTAAGGATACGGCGTAAAATTTTCGCAAGCAGAAGCCCGTTTCACGAAAGACGGTCCGAAAAGGGATTTCGGGCGCTATGTCGAAACGGTCGCCTCGGCGCATGAGATGAAGCGACAAGGTCTATCCGACCCACGGGACATTGAGGCTGCGGGCCCTGGCGCGCCGCCTCGACATGAAAATCCGGCGAGAACGCCGGAGCATCCGCCAGGCCTATATGGCCGCCGCAAAGGCAAGAAGCTTCGGGAGCGGCAAGCCGAACTTTTGCGGACGGCTTTGCCCGGCGCAACATTCGACGCCTCGAGACCTATTCTCGACGCCGCTGCGCTTTTTCCCGAAAGACCCGCTTCGCTTTGGCTCGAAATCGGCTTCGGCTCCGGCGAACATCTCGCCACCGAGGCGAGCCGGCATCCCGACTTTGGCTATATCGGCTGCGAAGCCTTTCTGAACGGCGTCGCCAAAGCTCTGACGCTTATAGATGAAAGCCAGTTGCGCAACGTGCGTCTTTACCAAGGGGACGCCCGCGCCGTGATCGAAGCGCTGCCGCAGAGCGCGCTGGATGGCGTTTATCTTCTCTATCCGGATCCCTGGCCAAAGCGAAGGCAGCGTAAGCGCCGGTTCCTGTCCGACGAAATGCTGGGGCGTCTCGCTCGAGTCATGCGTCCGGGCGCCGAGCTTCGCTTCGCCACTGACATCGACGACAACGCAGGCTGGACACTGACGCGCGTCCTGCGCTCGGCAGATTTCACTTGGACGGCGCGAAACGCCAAAGACTGGCGAAGCCCCTGGGAAGGCTGGAGCGGCACAAGATATGAGACAAAAGCGATTCTTGTTGGGCGTCGGCCCGTCTATCTCACGTTCCAGCGTAACTGACGCCTTCAGCGCGGCTAAAGTCGCTCAGGCCAAATCGTTTCGCACACCCCACCGCGCGCCATAGACCGCTTCGCAGCGGCCTCAACCCAGAGGGAAACCAACGACGCGTGATCCAATTGATCAGCCGGCCGGTCCGATCCTTTTTGTGTCTTGAATCAAGCGCGCGCCTAGAAGATCCGCGTTGGGCTGGCCTCGCAAAAGGGTCCGAGTCCTACGGCGCCGGACGGATTGTCCGCCGAGCATCGGCGTTAATGAGGCAGGGGTGTTGCTAAACGAGTTTCGTTTGAGGCGAAAGCGCAAGGCCGGACTTGTGCTCAGGATCAGGCCACAGAAATAGCTAAGTTGGAGACTTGTGAGCAAAACTACAATAGCAAAAAACGATCCAAACAGGCTCTCCTCCATATGAAACGGGCCGACGAGAGCAAGAATGATAGTGGCCGCGGATGTCGGCACGAGGATATAAAATTTAAAAAACTGAGCAAGAACAAGGCCGAATAGGACGCTTCCAATGATATAAAGACTCATGGCGCCGCCTCCCAGCAACGATTTTTTCGTTTAAGACTTACCTTAACACAAAAGTAGTTATTATCAAGACACATTAATCATAATTCTGCCATAAATGATAAGTTTGTGCTTGTTTTCCGTCATGATCAAGCTTTGACGTTTCTTTAAATTACCAAATTCTAGCTAGACCTTGGTAAATTGGTCGCATTCCTTTGACGCCCCGCCGCTCAACAAGCTTGACTGCGAAACCCGCCCGGCCCGCCAGCATCTGCGCTTCCTGATTGCAACAAGCCAATGCAAATCCAAGGAGCTGGCGCCTCTTTTTGAGCTCGCCATGGCTCAATCTTCCACGACCTCTTTCGTCGACTTCGGTTTCCTGGCGCCATGCAATTGCCTGATTATTTACAAATGTTGTATAGGTTAAGCTCGCATTTATTGATGCATGTGTGTTCAAATGAATTTTAAAATGACCACGCAAAGCGCACCCGAGCCTGCCCTGAGGGCCCCGCGTCGGCCTCACGCTTCGACCCCGGCGCTGCGCGCAGGCTCGACGCCCAATGGCTATTTGGACCGCCTACCGATCGAACTAAGCTTTTTATCAGCGGATGGCGCAACTCCGGCGATCCTGATCGCCGCCCAGGCTCAGGCCCGGGCGCAAGGGATCGCCCCCGAGGCTGCGTTGCTTACCGGCGGCGCCATCGATGAGACCTCCTATTATCAATCCTTGGCGCGCCATCTTGGCGTGGCTTTCATCGATCGAGAGATCGCGCTTGGCGCTGGCGCCCGCTATCCACATTCGATCCATGCCGGCATCGCCCCGCTGGGCGGAGATAGCGAACCGCGCTGGCTCGCCGCGCCGCGCGGCGCGGCCCTCGCCGATCTCCTGCTCCGGGCGCGCCGCGGCGAACTCGCTCGCGTGAGCCTCGCCATCACCACGCCAACGCGTTTGTCGCGTCTGGTGCGCGCCAATGCGGCCGCGGCGATCGCCCGCGAAGCGAGTTTTGGGCTCGCCGGTCTCGATGCAAGCTTTTCCGCGAAGGAAGGCCCAAGCCGGGCGCAATGCCGCTGCGTCATCACGGCGATCGGCATCGCCGCCTTTGCTTTCGCCCTGGCCCCAGCGTTCGCGTCGACATTCCTGTCGCTGGCGGCGAATCTCCTTTTCCTCGCAGCGATCTTGTTTCGCCTTTTCGCAGGCGCCGCAAGCGTGGGAGCGGCGAGAAACCTGGGTCCGGTCCGGACCGAGGATCGCCAGCTTCCGACCTATTCAATTGTCGTCGCCCTCCACCGCGAAGCGCGCGTCGTGGCGCAGCTGGTCGCCGCGCTCGAAGCGATCGACTATCCGCGGGGCAAACTCGACATCAAGCTGGTCATTGAGGAGGACGACCGGGCGACGCGCGTCGCGCTCGAGGCGCTGCGCCTTTCGCCGATCTACGAAATCATCGTTGCGCCTGATGGGGCGCCGCGAACCAAGCCGCGCGCGCTCAATGTCGCCCTGCCGCTCCTACGCGGCGAATTCATGGCGATTTTCGACGCCGAAGACGCGCCTGCGCCGCACCAGCTGCGTGAAGCCGCTGAACGTTTCCTGCGCGCGCCGCGCGGGCTTGCCTGTCTGCAGGCGCGGCTCACGATCGACAACATCGAGGACTCTTGGCTGACCCGGCTGTTTTCGATCGAATATGCGATGCTGTTCGACGTCCTGCATTCGGGGCTCGCCGCGCTTCGCCTTCCGCTCCCTCTCGGAGGCTCATCGAACCATTTTCGCACCGATGTGCTGCGTGAGGTATGCGGCTGGGATGCATGGAATGTGACGGAAGACGCCGATTTGGGCCTCCGTCTCGCGCGCTTTGGCTATCGCACTGGAACGCTTCCGTCCAGCACGCAGGAAGAAGCGCCGAGCGGCGTCATGGCTTGGCTGACGCAGAGGCGGCGTTGGGCCAAGGGTTGGATGCAGACGCTGATCACGCTGAGCCGCGATCCTCGCCGTTTGCTCGCCGAGATCGGCGCGGCCGACGCTTCCGTCCTGGTCCTGATGATGACGAGTTTGGTGATCGCCCCGGCGCTCTGGCCCTTCCTGACCGCGTTCATGATTCACGAGTTCGCAACGATCGGCCTGCCGACCCAACCTTCCTCCGGACTCGCGCTCTTCGAGACGACGCTATGGGCCTCGGTTGTGCTGTTCGGGGTAGGCTCGGTCCTGTGGCTCTCCTTGCTCGGCATGAAGCGGCGAAAGCTTCTGGGGCTTTGGCCCTTTCTGCCGCTGCTTTTCCCCTATTATCTCATGATGTCGGTCGCGGCCTGGGCGGCCCTCTATGACCTCATTCTGCGTCCCTATCATTGGCACAAGACCGAACATGGCCTGGCGAAAAGCTCGCGCCGGAACATGGAGACGATCGCCGCGCGCGCCGCAGCAGCCAAGGCCAATTCTCTCTGAGGACGAGGGGGTGTGCTCCCGATCAACGTTCGGGGATGTTTGCGCGCCATCACCGGCGCGGTCCTCTAGCTGTTTAGTCCTGGCATTTGATGGAGCGGGTTCAGTTTGAATCGCTTCGAGTCTTCTGTCCAGATTTTGCAGATGTATTCGTTAGGGGTGAGGCCTTTGAGGGTCTTGAGCCTTCGGGCGTAATTGTAGGCCTTGATGAAGTCTGAGAGGTGCGCTTCCAGCTGCTCGTGACGATCGTAATGGCAGCGTTTGACCGTGGCTTCCTTGATTGTCCGGTTCATGCGCTCGACCTGACCGTTGGTCCAAGGATGCTTGATTTTAGTCAGCCGATGTTCGATCCCGTTTTCACGCAGCGCATGTCAAACATGTGGGTTATGTATCTGGCCGTCCGTCCATCGGCGGAGCGCGGCGGGAAAGTGAACTGGACGCAGTTGTCGGTGAGGACGGCGTGGATCTTGTAGGGGACAGCGGCGATCAGAACTCCAAGAAGGTGGAGGCCGAGGTTCTTCCGGTCTTTTTGACCAGTTGGACGAAGGCGAATTTGCTGGTTCGGCTGATGGCGAGATAGAGATAGAGCTTGCCCTCGGCGGTCTGGACCTCGGCGATATCGATATGGAAGAAGCCGATCGGATAGGTCTTGAACTTCTTTTTTGCAGGCTTGGTCCATTCGACGTCCGGCAATCCGGCTGATGCCGTGGCGCTGCAGGCAGCGATGCAGGGATGATCGCGTGAGATGCGGGATCGTGGCTTGCAAGGCATAGAGGCAATCATCGAGCGGCAGCAGCGTATGCTTGCGGAAAGCGACGACGATCGCATCGTCTTCAAGGGAAAGCGATGTTGACTTCGGCTCTTTTGGGCCGGTCGGCAGATCGGCGACAGAGCCGCGCTTCTTCCACTTTGCGACGGTCTTCTGATGGACCCGTAGCGCTTGGCGAGCGCTCTCAGGCTCTCTTGACTATTTTGTATGGCTCGACGGACCGCCTCCGTCGTGGTGGCGAAGCCGTGCAGAACTTGTCCCATAGCACATCCTTCCAGTCTCGCGACAGGAATGCGCCATCAAAACTCGGGATCAAACAAATCTTCGAAACCTTATCGAAGAGCAAAAACGTCAAACGGCTCAAGCAGCTCAAAACCAAATAGCCGCATTGGCTGCAGCGCCCGGCGGCCGCGCAAGCCGCGCTCCTGATCGAATGGCTACTTTTGAAACGGGGAACGCATCCGCTTTCAGGCCCGAGCGACTGAGCCGATCGCTCCATCCAAACAACAAAACCCCGGCCACTAAGGGCCGGGGGATCGCAATTGGAGATGGTTGCGGGGACCAGATTTGAACTGATGACCTTCAGGTTATGAGCCTGACGAGCTACCGGGCTGCTCCACCCCGCGCCAAAGACAAACGGCGGCCTTGCTAAAGAGAAGGCCGCCGTTTGGGGTTATAGACTCTTTCATCTTGAAGAGGAATTCTCTGCCTTTCGCAGGCCTGGCGACGACCTACTCTCCCAGGTCTTGAGACATAGTACCATTGGCGCAAAAGCGTTTGACGGCCGAGTTCGGGATGGGATCGGGTCTGATCGCTCCGCAAAAGTCACCAGGCCGGCGAAAGGCAGAGAAGAAGCAAACTTTTTTGGGCGGATATTCGACGAAATTCAATTCGCCGAACAGCCTTGCCGAGGTCTTTTATGATTCGACGCGTAGTGTCTATCGACGCGCATTTTGGGGTCCATGCACAAAGAATGGACATCGATTAATGAGAGCGTTCAAGCCAATCGAGCTATTAGTACCGGTAAGCTGCACACATTGCTGTGCTTCCACACCCGGCCTATCAACGTGGTCGTCTTCCACGGCTCTCGAGGGAGAACTCGTTTTGAGGTCGGTTTCCCGCTTAGATGCCTTCAGCGGTTATCCGTTCCGTACATAGCTACCCTGCACTGCGGCTGGCGCCACAACAGGTCCACCAGAGGTACGTTCACCCCGGTCCTCTCGTACTAG
>Ga0182030_10005008_pt1 | contig 28174 bp, 32 predicted proteins | sample 812S3MmetaG_FD_121299 | JGI IMG/M metagenome (GOLD analysis project Ga0182030, IMG submission 121299) | Permafrost microbial communities from Stordalen Mire, Sweden - 812S3M metaG (Illumina Assembly) | ecosystem: Environmental > Terrestrial > Soil > Wetlands > Permafrost | place: Sweden... | reverse complement strand
CTCCTGGAACATCCCGCTCCCGGCGGCTACCTCCAGTACCTGCGTCTCAAACTCCGTGGCATACTCGACAGCCCCGGCCCGGCCAAAGTCCAAAAATCTACGTTTTCGGATGATCGCTAACAGATTGCCGAACGATCACTGGAAACAGCACCGGATTCGCCAGTGGATCCTCACGGTTCGTCTTAAACAGGCTCCCCTGGAGCATCCACTGGTCCTTTTCGCCAAACTGGCCGTCTGCCCGAAAGCCCAGACTGCCCGTGCGGGAGTCCAGGTTGTTAACCGAATTCGCCCGGAAAGGCCCGACCGCCGAGAGATTGTAATATCCCGGCGATCCATAAGCGGGTGTGAGATCGTCGAATTTGCCCCATGTCCGCCAGGCGAACCGATCCCCGAGATCCGATCCCCAACGGAACTCGCTGGCATTCGTCAGTCCAGTTCCCCCGGCGGAGGACACTTGGACTCCCTTGGTTTCGCGAGCTTTCTTGGTAATGACATTGATGACACCGTTGACCGCGTTCGGCCCCCACATCACCGCTCCCGGGCCGCGCACCACCTCGATCTGCTCAATATCCTCCATCGGAACGTTAATCGCGTCCCAAATCACGCCCGAAAACATAGGGGTGAAGAGAGAACGGCCGTCGATGAGCACCAGAATCTTGTCGGCATATTGTCTGGCGCCGCCACGGATCGACACAGTCCACGAGCGGCCGTCCAGTTGGAGCACGGTGAGGCCGGGGACAAGCTGCAGGGCTTCGGGAATCGACGTGGCGCCAGAGCGGCGAATGTCGGCGGCGGTGAGAACGAATACGGCCGCGGGAGACTTGGCGAGCTGTTGAGCCTTGCGGCCCACCGACGTGACTTCTACGCTAAAAAGTTCATCTACACTTACCTTGTCAAGGTCGGTGGTCGGAACGCCTACCCGTTGGGCCGTCGCGACACTGCAGATGAGTGCCCCGAGTGCTGAAACCCAGCGGGTCCTCATGATCACCTTATCGGCGACTTACCAGAGGACTTTATGAATAAAAACCCTGCATCCTGCTTTTCGAAATCGGCTCGTCATGCGAAAGCAATCGACCCCGGGCGGTATTACGGCTCCAAGCGGTTAGCTGTGCTTTTGGCTGCTTTTTCGCCACGGTTCGGGACCGTGGAGCTTTCTGGTTCCGGCTAAGGCCTACCACGGGTCGCAGGGGACCGTTCCTGTGCGGTATTCTGTCTTGCGACAGCCCCGTCAGGGGCTGTCAGACTTCATCGGACCCGCAGGGGCCGGTTCTGTCTTCCAAATCCGAAGGATTTCAAGGGCGGAGCCCTTGCCTAGTGCTAGCCGTTCAAAAACTTCACCAGCCGCTCCATGGCCGGTTCCAGAATTGACCGTTCGGCGGCATAGCAAATGCGAATCGAACCCTCGCCGCCCTCTCCGAACGCTACGCCGGGCGCCAGGCCCACACGCGTTTCTTCCAGCAGACGCTTGCAAAACGCGAAGGAATCCTGCAGCCCGTCGATCCTCGGAAAAACGTAAAATGCGCCGTCCGGCTTGGGCAGCGTTACCCCAGCAATACCGGAGAGCGCGCCGAGGCAGAGGTCGCGATTCTCGCGCAGCCGTTCCAGCATTCGCCGCAGTTCGGGCTCGCCCTCCGCCAGCGCGGTCTCACCGGCTTTCTGCGCAAAGCTGGGGGCATGCGAGACGATGAACTCGTTCAACTGCGTCGCCTTCGCCCCCATGTCGCGCCGCGCCACCAGCCATCCTACGCGCCAGCCCGTCATGCAGTAGCTCTTGGAGAAGGAATGCACCACCATGACCGCATCGTCGCGCGTAGCCATGCGTAGGATCGACGGCGCAGGATCGGCCACGTCGGCGCCCGAGTAGTACAGCCGATCGTAAACCTCATCGGCCAAAAGCCACAGACTGTGGCGGCGCGCAAAATCCAGCAGCCTTCGCTGTTCCTCTTCCGTCGCCACCCAGCCGAGCGGATTCGATGGCGAGGTATACAGCAGTAGGCGTGTGCGCGGAGTCACAGCCGCTTCCAGCGCGTCGAAATCGCAAACGTAGCGGTCGCCGCGCAGCGGGTGCGCGATCTGCTTCACCGCCGCATTCACCATCATGATGCTGGAACTGCCGTTAGGCCACGCCGGCGTCAGCACCAGCGCCTCATCGCCGGGATCGAGCGCGCACCGGATGGCCAGGTACAGCGCCTGCACGCCGGAAGCGGTGACCACGATCTCGTCCGCCGGGTCGAGCTCCACCTGGTGCAGACGGCGATAGCTTTCGGCGATGGCGCGCCGCAGCGACGGAAGTCCGGCGTTCTCGGTATAGAAGGTGTAGCCGTTCTCCATGGCGTCCACCGCCGCGCGTTTGATGTAGTCGGGCGTGGGCAGGTTGGATTCACCGAAGTAGAGGCGCAACACACCATCCATACCCATAGCGATTTCCGCCAGTTCGCGGATGCGCGAGTGCGGCACCCGTTCCACCGAGCTTGCAAGCTGTGGCATTCTCTCCATCCTCCCCTACTTTTTCTTCTCCAAATTCCACAGTTCCCGCGAAAGCACGCGGCCGCAGAACGGGCAGTAGTTCACGCCCACAAATTGGTGCCGATCGTCGCCGAATACCAAGAAATACTCGGTGTCGATCTCGGTGATAATGGTCCCGTTGGTAAGCTGGTAAGGCTGCGCGTGGCGCGCCAGGTCGCGGTCGATCAACTTTTCAAATTGCGCACAACAAGTCATAGTCCCACCTCTTGGCTGCGGCGTTCGAGCAGGACGGTATCGCGCCACCGGCCGTCGCGCTGTGCGATGCGTTCCCGCACGCCTACTCGTCGAAATCCCAGCCGCTCATGCAATGCGGTGCTGGCGCGGTTCTCCGGGAAGATGCCGGCTTGCAAGGTCCAGATGCCGTTCGCTTCCGACTCCGCTACCAGCGCGGCTAGCAGGCGCAGTCCGAGGCCTCGCCCACGATACGCGGCAGCAATGTAAATCGAGACTTCCGCGACTCCGGCGTAACATTCGCGGCGCGACACGGCGCTCAACGCCGCCCATCCGCCGATCGCGCCTTCCTCGCGCGCCACCAGTCGGGAGTGCGGCAGATGGTTGGCGTCCCATTCAGGCCATTCGGGCGCTTCGGTCTGAAATGTGGCGTCCCCGGTCGCCATGCCCTCGAGATAGATCTCGCGCACCGCCGGCCAATCGGACTCTCGCATCGCTTCGATCCCCCACTTCATGATTAGTGGATCGTGCTGGCGCCCTGTATGCCCATGTCGGTGGTGGCGACGTTGCGGTTGATGTGCTGGTCCAGGTTGATGACGTAGGTCTCCGGCGCGTCGATCAGCACCGGCGAATGGGTGGCACAGACGATGCGGAAATGCTTCTGGTCGACAAGTTCCATCAGCATTTTCAGAATGCGGTGCTGATTGGAGACGGAGAGCGCCATCTCCGGCTCATCCAGCAGCAGGATAGAACCTTCGGGCAGCCGCGGAAAGCTCTCGCGAAATAGCGCCAGCATGACTTGGCCGTGACTCGCGGTCTTCAGGAAATCCAGCATCTGCGGCTGGTCGGAAAAGAACTCGAGTTGCTGGCGGGGATTGTGCTGCTCCGCGTCGAAGAGGAACGTCGAGTCGAGCTTCACGTCAGCCTGTTCCAACCGGTAGACATAGCCTTCCACCTGTTCGCCGCGCAGGGCGTAGTAGATGGAATGGAGCAGTGTGGATTTCCCACAGCCGTTCTCGCCGCGCAGCATGATCAGGGGATGCGAGAGGTCCACAATCATCGGCATGTGGAAATTCAGGCTGGGAAAGATCGGGTGGGCCAGAATCTTAAGGTACATTGCTTTCCACAGGATAACAGGCCGGGCAATCCGCCTAGGAAGAAGCCTTCTCACGGCCCAGCCGGAGTTGCTCCAGTTCTTTCTTCAGTGGGGCCCAATATTCGCGGTCTTTCCGCCGCTCTTCCCGTTCCTCGGCATCGAGGAGGTCGCGCACCTGCTCCATGTCACCGCGGACCGCCGCCTCCAACGCCGGACGCTGATCCGCAAGCGCGTGAGCGCGGCCGGCATGCGCCGCGGCGGCTTCCAGTAGCAACTCGGGACTCCGCAATTCCCGCAACCAGAAGTCGATTGTGGAAGCGGACGGTTCCGCAGGCTGGCGAAAGTAGCTCTGCTCGATGAGCCGCTGGATCATCGGCCAATCTTTGTCCCTCTGGGTTTTCTTAGCCTGTACGAGGTCCTCGATCGCCAGGAGGTTCAACGGCTCTCCCTCCACTTCGATCGTAGTTCGACGCTCCCACAAATCCTCGAATTCCGCTACTCCCCTAAGCTTGGTCATGATGTCGATCCGCAGACCGGCTACGTCCTCGCGGGTGCAGCGGAAATGAACAGCGTGCCCGTGCAAAAGATGCCGTGCTTCGAACGGAGGGACGGCTATCGGGTGAGCTGCGAGCTCTTCCAGCGCGGAAGCGAGGCGCGCAAGATTATCCGCGTCGGCGAGAATGAGAAGGTCCAGGTCGCGGCTAAACTCCGCCGCGCCGTAAAACACGCACGCCTGGCCGCCCATGAGCAGAGTTCGCGCGCCACTCTTGCGGATCGAAGAAAGGGCTTTGAGTATCGGGCTCGGGTTCAAGCGACCCTCCTAAGGCAACATAGGTATCCCAGAGCTTCATCGATTCCCGGAAGCGCTCCTCCGGGCTGAGCCCATACCACTCGGCCCATTCCTCACCGACGATGTCCTCGGCGCGAAGACGTTCCATGGTTCCTACTGTAGCGAATTCCACGACGCGGCCGCGGCGACAGACGGTCATGATACAATAAACCTTCCATTACAATCCGAGGTTTGCGTGCCTGGAATTACCCGTAAAGAACTGAAAACAGATAATGTCGCGGAAGGCGTCGAACGCGGCATAGCGTGGTTTGAGGCGCATAAGAAAGACGAGGTCCGCTACGGCGCCGTTGCCTTGGCGGTGGTCGTATTGATTTTCGGCATCGTCGTCTATCGGAACCACGAACACGCCGGGCGTCAGCAGGCGCTTGCCCAAGCCATCCGTATACAGGAGACTCCGGTGGCGAATGTCGCGGTGAGCGGGCAGACCACCTTCCCCACCCAGGATGTGAAAGACCAGGCGGCCATCAAAGCCTTCACCGATGTCGAGACCAAATACAGCGGGAGCGACGAAGCGCAGATCGCTGAATACTATCTCGGGTGCGTCCATTCGGACATGGGAAAGTTGTCGGATGCCGAGAAGAATTTTCAAAACGTGGCGAACCGCGCGGACAAGAATTATGCGTCGCTCGCCAAGGCCGCGCTGGCGGAACTGTATTTTTCCGACGGCCGCTTCGATCAGGGCGAGAAGCTGATGAAGGAGTTGATGGACAGTCCGACCGTCTTTATTTCCAAGGATCAGGCGGCCATCACCCTGGCGAAGCACTATATCGGCCGCAATAATGCCGAAGCACGTAAGCTGCTCGCGCCCATCCGGGATAGCAAATCTCCGGTCGCCAGCATCGCGCAGATGATGGCTGCCCAACTCCCGCCGCAATAGTCGGCCGGAGTCTACATGCTGGCGCGACTGCGGTTTCCGGTGGAGCGAAGTCGGGGCCGTCTCTATCCTGAGCCTTCTCATCCTTACCGCAATGCCTTCCAGCGCGATCGCGACCGCGTGGTCCATTCGCGAGCGTTTCGGCGGCTGGAGGCCAAAACGCAGGTCTTCGCGCCGGGACTCAGCGACCACTTTCGCAATCGCCTGACCCACACCATCGAGGTCGCCCAAATCGCGCGCACCGCGGCCAACGTGCTCTCACTCGATGAGGATCTCACCGAAGCTCTCGCCCTGGTCCACGACATCGGCCATCCCCCGTTCGCCCATGCAGGCGAAGAAGAATTGAATCGCCAGATGGAGCGCTTCGGCGACCGTTTCGACCACAATCTGCATGCCTTGCGGATCGTGGAACGTTTCGAGCAGCGCTATGCGCGTTTCCCCGGTCTGAACCTCACCTTCGAGGTGCGCGAAGGGATGGTCAAGCACTCCCGCGATCTGGTGCCGGGCGAACAGCCGGAGCTCGCCGCCTATTTGCCTGCCCTTCGGCCGCCCCTCGAGGCACAACTGATCGACCTGGCCGACGAAGTAGCTTACAACACCGCCGACCTTGACGACGCCTTCTCCGCCGGCATGTTCTCGGGCGAAGACATCGCGGAGAGCGTGCCCGAATATGCGGCCATCTATGAGGCCATGGAGACGCAATTCCCGGCCGCCACTTCCCGCGAACGTTTCTACGAGGGACTGCGCCATTTAATCGACTTGCTGGTCTCAGGGCTCATTGAGGGCACCGCCGCGCGTGCGCGGGACGCCGGAGTGGGTGACGCCGAGGACGTCCGCACGCTTGCCTATCGGCTCGCGGCCTTTACTCCGCAAACCGCCGAAACCAGCCGGTCGCTCAAGCAGTTCCTGTATCGCACGGTGTACGTTTCTCCCCCGCTGACGGACGATCGCCAGCGATCCATGTCCATGGTGGCGGAACTTTTTCAGTTCTTCTGCGAGCATCCCGGCCGCCTTCCGGAGTCCTACGGAGAACAGGCTCGCCACCAACCGGTCCACCGCGTGGTCTGCGATTACCTGGCCGGCATGACCGACGCCTTTTTCGGGCGCACCTTCGAAACCATGACAAGGCAGTGACCAGGTAGCGCGATCCTGACCGGTTACTTCCCTTCCGGCGTGGCACAGAAACTCCTGCCGGCACTCCTGCCTGCCGGCGCCGAGACTTTTCCCGCCGCGGCCGAGCCATGCTCGCCTGGACAAGCTGAAAGCATCGTCTACACCGCAGTCACAGATCGCGGCCGACGGCGGCGATTTCTAATCTGTGACACCGCTGGTTGGACATGCTTTAGCTTGTCCAAGGCGATGCGAGCGCAGCTCGCGCGCGCTTGAGTCACAGATTGTACAATCCGGGTACCCCGGCGGCAGCGCTGACTTCCGATCGCCCGCGAGAGCTGTCAGACTTCATCGCCCGCCGGGGCCCGCTTCTCTCCTGAAAATCGCGGCAAACCATTGATTCCCAGGCTTGGCCCGATGCCAAAATCTTCATCATTCGTTGCCGGAGGTGAACAGCAGAGCGATCTGGAAGTCTGCGATTCTAGTCATCCTCGGTGGTGATGTTGGAGAGCTCCACGGCGAGTACGCCGTACAATTTCTTCAAGTGCCGCTGGATTTCGGCGCCGATGCGCTGCGGATTTTCATCGGAATCGTGTTCCACTTCGACTTTGAAAAAGAGATTCGTGCGACTCATTCGGTGCCTGTGCTCCTCTAACCTTTATACTAAGGAAATGGTTTGCGCCATTTGCCAGACCCGGCGTCCGCGGCGCTTCTGCCCCGGTGTGCGGGGGGATATATGCTCGCTCTGCTGCGGGACCGAGCGCGAAGTGAGCGTCGATTGCCCTTTGGAGTGCGAATACCTGCGAGAGGCACATAAGCATGAGAAGCTTCAGCCTCTAACTGCCGAGGCGTTTCCCAACAACGAGCTGAAACTATCGAGAGAGAGCCTGGAAGAAAATCAGGAGTTTCTGACGTTCTTGGCCCATGCGCTGGGCCAGGCAGCTCGTAACAACCCGGCGATAGTGGATTTCGACATCCGCGAGGCTTTGGAAGCATCGATTCGCACCCACCGCACCCTGCAAAGCGGACTGCTCTACGAGAGCCTTCCGGCCAACCCCTTGGCTGCCGGAATCTGCCGCGCGCTGGATGCGGCGATCGGGGAGTTCCGCCGCGACGAAGCCGAACGCCTGGGAGTGCACAAAACCCGTGAGAAGACAGTGCTCGGGCTGCTGGTTTTTCTGCAACATTTCGAGGTTTCGTACAACAACGGCCGGCGCCGCGGACGGGCTTTCCTGGATGAATTCCTCGACTATTACTCCGCGGAAGCCGCAGCCGAAACGCCCGGCTCCTCATCGTTGATTTTGCCCTGACGCAGCACCGGGTGCACTTTCTCCACCTGGCAGGCTCTCTTGCGGCCCGTGCTGACCATGTGGGCAGTATATTTGTGAGTGCCGTTGACCAGCACCTCCACCGGTCGCTCCACCGGGTAATCGAACATGAGCAGGTGGCCTTCGCTTAGTCTCAGCAGGTCCCCGATGTTCAATGTGGGACCTTCCAGCCGCGCCTCTAGAGAGAGCGTGCTGGCGCGCAGCATGCGCAAAACCCGCACTTGTTCAGTGGCGTTGGCGTGAGTCTTGCGGACCGACCATTGCTGGTCGAACTTCTGCCGCATCATCTTGATGACGATGGAAGGCATGGCAATGTTCATCATCCCCACCGACTCACCGATCCTCACTTCCACCCCAATCGATACCACAGCTTCATTGGGCGCCAGCAGATGCAATAGTTGGGGCTCCGTCTCCATGGATTCGATCGTGAAATCCACCGCCGTCACACCCTTCCAGGCCTCGCGCAGATCGTGCAGGATGATGCGAAACAGCCCGTCGAGGAGCTTCTGCTCGATTTCGGTGATATCGCGCTGGATGGTGGCCGAACCCTTACCGCTGCCGCCCAGAAGCATTTCCAGAATCGGAAACACCAGCGAGGGGTTCAGTTCCAGGACGCCATTGCCGTCGTAAGGGCTCAGCCCTAGGGATACGATACAGGTGGGCGAGGGTAAACCATCCAGGAATTCGGCATAGGACAACTGCTCCACGCTCACCAGGTTCACCGTCAGGTAGGAGCGTAAGTAGGCCGATAGGCTCGATACCAGGTTGCGCACGAAGGTATCGTGCAAGAGGTGAATGGCGCGGACCTGCGATTTGGGAATGCGGTCCGGCCGTCGAAAATCGAATTTGACGGCCGGCGTCTCGCGCTTCCGGTCCGTCATATTCTGAAAGACTGCGTCGATTTCCTGTTGCGATAGCTCTCGGCTCACACTCCAGACTCCTGGTTTCATATCGGCATCTCCGCCGAATTCCTATAGCCGCCCGGCATTACGCTATTTTTCACGACACTTTTTCGTCCAGCCGCTATTGAAAATCCGGTTTCGCTCCGATGAATAACAGTGTAAGGAGTCGAATGGAATCCAACGTCTTGGTAGTGGATGATTCCGCTGCAATCCGCAAGATCCTGCAGCGCGTATTGCGCCAAACGGGCATGGCGATCAACACCATCCATGAAGCGGGTGATGGTCAAGAGGCGCTTGTCGTGCTCGGTGCGCAAAAGGTCGATCTTGTATTGAGCGACATTAACATGCCCAAAATGGACGGCCTGCAATTGCTTGCGTCTATGAAGGCTTCCGCGGACTGGCGGCAGATCCCGGTGGTGATGATCACTACCGAGGGCGGCGAGACAAAAGTGAGTGAAGCCGTGAAATTGGGGGCAGCGGGATATGTTCGCAAGCCCTTTACCGCAGATCAAATCAAGGAGAAGCTGGCGGGCATTCTGGAAGCCGCACTACCTTTATGAACCTGAATGAAATCATCGTGAAATCTCTGACTGAGTCCACCTTACAGGTGTTCTCCACAATGCTCGGTGTCGAGATCGCTCGTGGTGAGTCTGTCGTCGAAACCAGCATGCCGGAAGCCAACGAGGGAGTAGTCTCGTTCATTGGCGTGGCAGGCTCGTGGGCGGGCACGGGCAGCGTCAGTTGCTCCCCGGCGATGGCTTGCAAGATCTGCGCCGCCATGCTGATGTGTGAGGCTCCGGCCGTCAATGAGGAAGTACTGGACACCGTCGCCGAGCTCACCAACATGATCATCGGCAGTGTCAAGACCGAATTGGAACAAACCCTCGGACCACTCGGTTTGAGCATTCCCACCGTGGTCTACGGCCGGAACTTCAAAACCAAGAGCGCCGGCAACACCGATTGGGTCGTCGTCCGCTTCCAATGGGACGGCGAACCGTTGATTGTAAAACTCTGTCTAGAACCCAAGGAGCAAGCGAAGCACGTCATGTTCCACACTTCCGCCACGGAGTCTTGCGCCCTGGACGTCTAAGAAACACTGAGGACAAAAATATGACCGGTACACTAGTCGCAAACGAATCGTCCGCGCAAACCGATGCTCGGGCTGGAAAATACCTTACCTTTCAGTTGGCCAACGAAGAGTTCGGCATCCGCGTCCTCAAGGTGCGCGAGATCATGGGACTCCAGGAAATCACCGCGGTGCCTCAAACCCCCGGCCACATCAAGGGCGTGATCAACCTGCGCGGGAAAGTTGTGCCGGTAGTGGATCTGCGTCTGAAATTCGGACTGGACGCAGCCGAATACACGCAACGCACCTGCATCATCGTGACTCAAGTACAGGGCGAGTCCGGTTTGATATTAATGGGCATCGTGGTAGATGGAGTCTCAGAAGTCCTGAACCTGACGGGACCGGAAATCGAGGACACGCCGGATTTCGGCGAAGCCATCGCGGGCGGCTACCTGTTGGGTATGGCCAAGGTGAAGGGCAAAGTCAAAATCCTGTTGGATATCGACCGGGTCCTGTCCACTCAGGATTTGCACGGCCTGAACGCAATTCTCCATTAGGCGCTGTCCATGCGAAATAACAACCGCAAGATTTCGAACCTCACCAAGGCCGTCGAGGGGATCGCCTTCCAGGCGAATATCCTGGCTCTCCATGCCGCCATCGCAATGGCTGGCGAGGGAGAGAGTGTCCTGGCGTTCGCCGCGGCAGCCGGCGAAGTGCGCGACCTTGCCCGCCGGGGAGCACAAGCGGCCCAGGCGTACCCCCTCGTTGAACGGAAACAGACTCTCTAAGGAACAATCCCGTGGCGCATTCGACCGAGTTACGGCAACAGATCGAAGACTTGGCCCTTCAGCTCGTCGTAGCGGAACCAGGGGCTACAGCGGCCGCGTCCACATGGATGGCCGCCCTACAGAATATCCGCGACCGCGCGGCATCGGAACAGGCCAGCGAACTTGCTGCGGCGACCAACGCATTGATGGAATCTGTTCCCCTTTCGGAGCAGGGTGGCGGTGCTTCGCCGTCGGACATTCTCCAGGCTGGCATTGTCCGCTTGCAACAAATCCTCGATGGCGAAGCGCCCGATTCGCCCCCTCAAACAGCGCAATCCCTGGCGCAGGATCAGGAACTGCTAGGCGATTTTATAATGGAGAGCCGCGAGCATTTGGTCTCCGTGGAGTCGCAGCTGTTGACTCTCGAGGGTGATTCCGGCGCATCGGAGGCTCTCAACGCGGTCTTTCGGGGCTTCCACACCATCAAAGGTCTGGCCGGTTTTCTGGAACTGTGGGACATCCAGAAACTCGCTCACGAGACCGAGACGGTCCTCGACCGAGCCCGCAGTTCGGAGTGGACACTGACTCCGGAGGCGTTCGACGTAATCCTCGAGAGCGCCGATTATCTACGTCGGTGGCTGACGCATCTGGAATCCACTATGCAGGGCCAGCCATCCGATGCACCGCCGCGCAATGAAGCATTGATTGGCCGGATACGCGGCTTGACTTCGGATGCTGCGAAACCCGTACAGGCACAGGTCGGCCTAGCCAACCTGGCGGCCGCGGTGGAAGCTCCACCGGCGCCTGACTCACCGGCCCCTGAGTCGCCTGCACCTGACTTGCCTGCTCTTGACTCACCGGCTCCTGACTTGCCTGCTCCGGAGTCGCAGGCCCCCCCCGCTGCCGAGCCCACACGCCATCGGAACGAAACCATGTCCGTGAAAGTCGATACCGCCAAACTCGATTACCTCGTCGATATGGCCGGCGAAATGGTGATCGCGGAATCGCTGGTGCGCCACGACCCTGAGCTATCCACCGTAAAGAGCCAGACCCTGCAACGTAAATTGGCTCAAATGACGCGCATCACCGCGGAACTACAGAAGACGGCGATGGCCATGCGCCTGGTCCCCATCGGACCGCTGTTCCGCCGCATGTCGCGCCTGGTACGAGATCTCTCGCGCCAATTCGGCAAACAGGTGCAGATGGAAACCGAGGGCGACGAGATCGAGCTGGACCGCACCATCGTGGAAGAGCTTGCCGATCCGTTGATGCATATGGTGCGCAACGCGATGGACCACGGCATCGAGATGCCGCAGGATCGCGTAGCCAATGGTAAAAGTCCCGTGGCCCGCCTGCTCCTTAAGGCGCAGCACCAATCCGGCCAGGTGGTCATCGAAATCAGCGACGATGGCCGCGGGTTGGATCCGGCCAAAATCCGGGCCAAGGCTATTCAAAAGGGCTTAGTAGCGGCGGAGAAGGACTTGGCCGAAAATGAGATTTTCAACCTGATTTTCGAGCCTGGTTTCACCACTGCGGCCCAGGTGACCAATGTTTCCGGACGGGGCGTGGGTATGGACGTCGTCCGGCGGCACATAGAGAAACTGCGGGGAAGAATCGAAATCCGCTCCGTCCTCGGGCACGGCGCAGCCTTTCTCCTCAAACTACCGCTGACGCTGGCGATCATCGATGGCTTGGTGGTTGGAGTCGGGAGCGAACGCTACATTGTGCCGCTGTTCGCGGTGCGTGAAATGTTCCGGCCCACTGCCGAGACCATCTGGACGGTTCAGCAAAAGAACGAAATGGCCCTGGTAAGGGGTAACCTGCTTCCGGTATTCCGTCTGTACAAGCGGTTCGGCGTAAAACCAAAGTCGACGGAGCCTACCGAATCGGTGCTGGTTGTGGCGGAAGTGGAAGGCGCCTGTTACTGCCTGTTGGTGGATGAACTCATCGGCAAACAGGAAGTAGTCATCAAATCGCTGGGAGAAACCTTCAGTGGCGTTACCGGCATCGCTGGCGGCGCGATCATGGGCGATGGACGCGTGGGACTGATACTGGACCTGGACCGGCTACTGAAGGATGGTGAGCGTGAAGCCGCCCATTGATTTTTCCGAGCAGGAGTTCGCGCCACCCTTAGGTCCCCGCGATTTCGAGCAAATCCGCCAACTGGCGCATGGAACCTTCGGATTGGATCTCAAGCCGGGCAAGGAAGAACTGGTCTCGGCACGGCTGAGGCGGCTCTTGCGAAAGGGCGGTTTCCGGTCGTTCCAGGATTACTATCGGCACATCGTCGCCGATCACACCGGCGTGGCCCTGGCCGCCATGGTCGACGCACTGGCCACGAACCACACCGCGTTCCTGCGCGAACCCGATCACTTCACTTTCCTGCGGGACGAAGTGCTGCCCTCGCTCGCCAGGCGCGACGCACTGGAAATCTGGTGCGCCGCCTCTTCCACGGGTGAAGAGGTCTGGACGCTGGCCATGCTCCTCAACGAGGTTTGTCCTCAGCGCAGGATATCGATACAGGCCAGCGACATCTCGAACAAAGCCCTGGGAGCCGCGCAGACCGCCGAATACCCACAGGACCGCTGCGAGGGAATTCCCGCCGCCTGGCTCTCGCGATATTTCGTCGCCGGAAAAGGTCCGCTGAAAACCTACTCCGTCGCCCCGCGCATTCGGGCCCAGGCGAGTTTCCGGCGTCTCAATCTGGTGGAAAACTTTTCCTGGGGACGCCTTTTCCCGGTAATCTTCTGCCGAAACGTCATGATCTACTTCGACCGCCAGACGCAGGAACAAGTAGTCGGACGGCTGGCGGCGGTGCTTGAGCCCGGGGGCTATCTGTTTGTAGGCCATGCCGAGAGCCTGACGCGAATCGCCCACTCGCTCGACTATGTCCGCCCGGCAGTCTACCGGAAACCCGGGAAGAAGGATGCCACATGGAGCAGATAGTGGTAGGAATGGCCGATTGCCGCATCGGCGACGCACCCAGCCAGGTGCTGGCCACTTACGCCTTGGGATCCTGCATCGGGCTGGCTGTTCACGACGCCAAAGCCGGCGTAGGCGGCCTGCTGCACTTCATGCTGCCAGACTCAGGCATCGATCGTGGCCGCAGCCGGGATAATCCGTGGATGTTCGCCGACACCGGCATACCCAAAATGCTCGAAGGCATGTGTGCCAAGGGGGCGTCGAAGCGGCGTCTGACGGTGCGCGCAGCCGGCGGCGCCAGCATGATGGATCAGGAAAACATTTTCGATATCGGAAGGCGCAATTATCTGGCAATGCGCAAGATCTTGTGGAAGGCCGGAGTCATGGTGCACGGCGAGGCGGTGGGCGGAGTCCGCTCCCGCACGGTGCGCCTCGAAATCGGCAGTGGAAAGTTTTTGATACAGGAAGGCGGCGAGGTTCGCGAATTGGCGGCCGGCCTTCCGAAAATGGGAGAGATCTGATGGGTTATCGCGTGCTAATCGTCGACGATTCGCCAGCCATGCGAACGTTTGTACGGCGCGTCATCGACATGTCCGGGTTTGACTTGGACAGTTGCTTCGAAGCTTCGAACGGCGGCGAGGCGCTGGACCTGTTGCGCACCGAATGGGTGGACGCCATCCTCACGGACATTAACATGCCGGAGATGGACGGCCAGGAATTCCTCCGCCGGCTCTCGCAGGACGAAATGCTCCGCTCCATCCCGGCCATCGTAATCTCCACCGACGCCACCGCGAATCGCATGGCGTCTATGGCCTCTTTGGGAGCACGCGGCTACGTCACCAAGCCATTCCTGCCGGAAACGTTACGGGCCGAACTGGAGCGTACTCTGGGGGTGCCTTGTGAATGAAATCCTGATGCGGCAAGCCTTGCGTGAATCGGTTAACGAAGTCCTGGAAAAGATGTTCTTCGCGCAGACAATAGGAGAATGTTCGAACGCCAGCCCAACGGCAGACCAACCAGCGGACGAAGTTGCCGTGAGCCTAACGTTCCAGGGCAAGCCTTCGGGATTGTTTCTGTTGCGTCTGACAACTGCCGCAGCCCGCCAAATCGCTGCCGATTTCCTGGGGCTCGACGAAGCGGAGGTCTCGGACAGGCAGACATCCGAGGTGATCCGCGAGTTGGCCAACATGATCTGCGGCTCGGTACTCAGCCGGGTGGAAAGCGCCGCCACGTTCCAACTCGGCGCACCGCGAATCCTGCTGCCTTGCGAGGAAGTTGCGGAGAGCCTCTCGAATACCCGGTATTGCGTGCAGCTTTTCAATGGCCGGCTCAGCGTGAACTTCGGCACCGGAATCCCTATATGCCCGCAACCCGCCCAATCCGCGTACTGATCGTCGACGATTCGGCCATCGTCCGCAAGATCCTCACTGAGGCTCTGGCCGGCGAACCGGACCTCGAGGTAGTGGGATCGGCTCCCGACCCTTATGTGGCCCGGGACAAGATTCTCTCCCTGCGCCCCGACGTCCTCACACTGGATATCGAAATGCCTCGCATGGATGGGTTGACGTTTCTAAAGAAGCTGATGCACTTCCACCCCATGCCGGCGGTGGTCATCAGTTCGTTAACGCAACCCTCCTGCCGCGCCGCGGTAGAAGCGCTGGAATTGGGAGCAGTAGAAGTACTCGCTAAGCCGGGCGGTCCGTACTCAGTGGGAGAACTGCGCAATACATTGGCGTCCAAAATCCGGGCGGCGGCGATGTCTCGCGTGCGCCGTGCCCAACCCGTCACGGAACAGCCAGTGCGCACCCCACCACCGCTCGCCGTGCCCGCGAATTCATCGCTTTCGAGCGATACACTGATTGCCATCGGCGCATCCACCGGCGGCACGGAGGCCATCACCGCGGTGCTCACCAAGTTGCCCGCGTCCACACCCGGAATTGTCATCGCACAGCATATTCCGCCGCAATTCTCCCGCGCCTTCGCCAACCGGCTGAACGACCTCTGCGCGATGGAAGTCAAGGAGGCCGAAGACGGGGACGTGGTTCGCCCCGGGCGTGCCTTAGTCGCTCCGGGAGACTACCACATGTTGCTGCGCAACACCGGCGGCCGCTACTCGGTGAACGTCAAGACCGGCCCTCGGGTATGTTACCAGCGGCCCAGCGTGGATGTGCTGTTCTCTTCGGTGGCCGAGGCTGCCGGGAACCGCGCGATCGGCGTTCTGCTTACGGGAATGGGCGCGGACGGTGCGCAGGGAATGCTCAAAATGCGAAAGGCCGGTGCCCGTACCATTGCACAGGATGAAGCCAGTTGCGTGGTATTCGGGATGCCGCGGGAAGCGATCGCAATGGGCGCCGCCGAACAGGTCCTGCCGCTCTCCGCTATCGCGAACGGTATCCTGACGGCCCGCCGTCCGGCTGCCGTCCTCACATGAAGTAGTTTTTGACCTTCTCGAAGAGTCCCTTTTCAGCCGGGGCATTGTCCACCGGCAGAGTGTCGCGCAATTGTTCAAACAGCTTGCGCTGTTCGCGCGTCAACCGGGCAGGTACTCTCACTTCGATGTGTACATACAGATCGCCGCGGCCGCTGCCGTTCACCACCGGGACGCCGCGATGCCGGATGCGGATCTGTCCGCCGCTTTGCGTCCCCTCCGGGATCTTCACCTTATACGGCTGATCGAGCGTAGGGACCTCGATTTCCGCCCCCAGCGCCGCCTGCGCGATGTTCACCGGAATGGTGCAATGCAGATCCTGTTCCCGGCGCTCGAAAAAAGCATGCTCGCGAACCTTCAGGAACACATAAAGGTCGCCCGCCGGACCGCCGTTGGCACCCGGTTGTCCTTCGTTTGCCAGCCGGATGCGCGTACTCTCATCCACGCCTGCCGGAATCGTGATCTTCAGCTTGCGATGCACCTGCCGGAAACCTTGCCCGCGGCATTGGCCGCAAGGATTGCGGATGACCTGTCCCGAACCGTTACAGGTGCTGCACGTCCGACGGATGGAGAGAAAACTCTGCTGATACAACACTTCACCACGGCCATGACACGTGGGGCACGTGACGGGCGAAGTGCCAGGTTCGGAGCCCGCGCCGCTGCAGTGCTCGCAACGCTCCATCCGCGGCACCTGAATTTCGGCATTCATGCCAAATACGGCTTCTTCGAACGACAGTTCCAGATCGTAACGGACATCCTCGCCACGCTGCGCGCGGGTACGCCGCCGACCTCCGCCGCCAGCGCCGCCGAACAAATCGCCGAAGCCGAAGAAGTCGCCTAAAATATCGCCGAAATCGGCGAATGCGTCGGCGCTGGGCTGTCCCGAACCCTGCAAGCCGGCATGGCCGTAACGGTCGTAGGCGGCGCGCTTCTGCGAATCGCTGAGGACGCTGTAGGCCTCGGAAGCTTCCTTGAACTTCTCTTCGGCTTCCGGATCTTCGGGATTCCGATCGGGATGGTGCTTCAGCGCCAGCTTGCGGTAAGCTGCCTTGATGTCGGGATCGCCGGCACCTTTACCCACACCCAGAACTTCGTAATAATCTCTTTTCGCCACGAGTTCCCCAGGTTTACGGCTTCACCGCGACCCTTACCATCGCGGGCCGGAGCATCTTGCCTTTGAAATTATAGCCACGCTGGAACTCGCCCAGAACGGTCTGGTCTTCAGCCTCATCGGTCTCCACGCGTTCCACGGCCTGGTGCAGGTTGGGGTCGAACGGCCGGCCGGCAGTCTCGATCGGCTCCAGCCCCAGTTTCTTGAGCGTCTCAAACAAACGCTGATAGATCAGTTCCACGCCTTTGGCATAGTTCCGGTCGGCGGTCTCGACCTTGAGGGCCCGCTCGAAATCATCCAACACCGGCAGGACATCCTTGACCAAGTCCATAGCCGCGAATTGCAGGAAATCGGAGCGCTCACGCTCGGCCCGGCGCCGCGCATTGTCGAACTCAGCACGGGAGCGCAACACGCGATCCGCAAGTTCGGCCTTCTCGGCCACAAGCTGGTCGCGTTCAGCGGCTAGAGCGGCAAGCTGCCCCTCCAAAGTGTCGGAAGGGAGATTGGCGTCGGGAGACACGTCGGAAATATTAGTGTCGGGTTTCTTGGTGTCCACTGTTAATAGCTTAACAAAACGTGCAACTCAACTTCAAAAGCGGGCATTCTCAAGCGCCCGGCTAGTCTGCAGAACGGCCGCCATCACGCGTTCGTAATGCATGCGCATCGGCCCCAGCACGGCCACTTTCGCCGGCAGACCGCTGCCGAGCCGCACGTTGATTCCAATTAGCGCCAGATCTTTCATGGCCGGGTGGATTTCTTCGAGACCCACGCGCACGTCCAGCTCTCCGGGAGGCAGATCCAGGAAACGGTCGAGCAATTCCATCAGGCGGCTTTTTTCCTCCAGCGCGCGCAGCAATTGCCGCATCTTTTCGCGCGTCAGCCGCAGATCCAGAGCCAGCAAATTGGAAGCACCTTCCATGTGCACTTCGGGCGACGTGTCGACTTCGAGCAGCCCTTTTCGGCACAACGCCTGCAACTGGGAGTGTGCCGCGTCGTACAACGCGCGCTCTTCGAGCATCCGCCGAAGCAATTCCCGGCGCGCCGCGCCCAACTGCCAGCCGCTGAAATTCCGGTTGACGTAATTGCGGACGGACATCAGCTCATCGGCCGACGAGGGTTGCTCTAGCGCCACCACGCGATTGCGCACGATGTGGTCGCGGGTCACCAGGATGATCAGCACCCGCTGCTCGGCTAGCGGCACCAGCTCGATCTGGTCCAGTTCCTGCGCCAGCGCCGGAATGGCCGCCGCGATACCCACGTTACGCGTTAACTCCATCAGGATGTGGCTCGACCGCTCGACGTGGCCGCCCACGCTATCCAGTCCGCTGAACTCGCTGCGCAGCCGGTCGGAGTCGACCGCGGCCATGCGGGCGGCGGTCAGGGAACTCACGTAGTAGCGGAAGGCCTTTTCGGTGGGTACGCGGCCGGCGGAGGTGTGCGGCTGCGAGAGGTAGCCCTCATCGGCCAGATCGGCCATGGCGTTCCGAATGCTGGCCGGACTGAGCGAAAGGGTGCGATGCCGGGAAATAGTACGCGACCCCACAGGTTCCCCGGTCTCGATGTATTCACGCACCACGGACGTTAGAATTTCCAGGTGGCGCGCTTTGATCGGCGGAACGTTCGGCATGTTCCGGAATGAGTCTCCCTGTTGACATTGTAATCGATTGAAAGCAAAGGGGTCAAATCGGCAGCTTTCAGCCATCAGCTATCAGCTGTCAGCTAACGCGGCCATCGCATGCTTCCGGACCGCCTTCCGCTCGAAACGGAGTCGACCCTCCAGTAGCCGCAATGTCCCTTTTAGAGCCGATAGCTGAAAGCTGAGAGCTGATAGCGTCTTTCACCTGTGATACTCTGAAACTTCCACGTGTGCCAGCGTGTGCTAGTGAAGCTCTCGTTCTGCGGACCTACCCACTGAAAGAAGCGGACCTCATTGTCAGCTTCCTCACCAGGGACCAGGGTAAGTTGCGGGGCGTGGCCAAACGGGCGCGGCGTCCGAAGAGCAGTTTCGGCGCGGGGCTGGAGCGGTTATCGCACGTGCGCATGGCGTATTTCCAGCGGGAAACACGCGAACTGGTGAATCTGGATTCCTGCGAGTTGATTCACTCTCAATTCGCCCTGATTTCCGATTACTGGACCAGCGTGGCGCTGGATTATTTCGCGGAGGTTTCAGAACAGTTACTGCCTTCCGCGGAGCCGAGCGAGAAGTTTTTCCGCCTGCTGCTGGCGGTCCTGGAGTCGCTTCAGGCGCCGGAGGCGGCTAAGGCGTGGCGGGCTGTAACGTATTTTTCACTCTGGTCGCTGCGTCTTTCGGGATGGTTGCCGGAATTGCATGTCTGCCTCGGCTGCGGCAGTCTGCTGGACGATCCCGAAAATCCCCAGCGGGCATTTTTCGGCCGCGGGCAGGCAGGGTTGATGTGCAGCCATTGCCGGCGAACCGCCGGCGCGAGTAGTTGGGAGTTGAGCGCCGGGTCGCGCTCGCTAGCCGCGGAAATATTGCGGAAGCCGATCGGCTCTCTCCCGCCGATGGAGTGGAGCCAGGCCACGGCGGCCGACCTCAGGGGATTCCTGGTGCAGCAGATTGAGGCCCACGCAGAAAGAAAGTTGCACACGGCGCATATGTTCGCGGCGGTGGCCGCTCCGTAACGGCGGATTTACGAATGCCATCTTTTCAAGAGATCATCTTCAAGCTAAAACAATACTGGGCGGAACGGGGCTGCATCGTCCAGGAACCGTATGACGTAGAGGTGGGCGCCGGCACCATGTGTCCGGAAACCTTCTTGCGCGTCCTCGGCCCGTCCCCCTATCGCGTGGCCTATGTGCAGCCCAGCCGCAGGCCGGCCGACGGCCGATACGGCGACAACCCCAATCGTCTCTTTAAACACTCGCAGTTGCAGGTGATCCTGAAACCCGCGCCGGCCGACGTGATCGAGCAATACCTCGGCAGCCTGGAAGCCATCGGCATCGACCTGCGGCAGCACGACATCAAGTTCGAAGAGGACAACTGGGAAGCACCGACTCTGGGCGCCTGGGGTATCGGCTGGCAGGTGATGCTCGATGGCCTGGAGGTCACGCAGTTCACCTACTTTCAGCAATGCGGCGGCATCGACCTCGACCTGGTGCCTGCGGAAATCACCTACGGGCTCGAACGCCTCACGGCTTTCCTGCAGGTGAAGGACAGCGTGTACGACATCGACTGGACCAAGGACTTCACGTACGGCGATGTGCGCTATCGGGACGAGTTGCAGTACTCGGTCTACAACTTCGAGATGGCCGACATCCCCACGCTTTGGAAACTGTTCGAGTTGCACGAAGGCGAGGCGGCTCGGCTGCTCGGTCTGTACGATCCCAAGTCGGCCGAGAAGAAGCGATTTCCGTTGCTGCCGGCTTACGACCACGTGCTCAAATGTTCCAACCTCTTTAATACGCTCGATTCGCGCGGCGCGATCAGCGTCACCGAACGCGTGGGTATGATCCAGCGGGTACGTAAGATTGCGGTGGGAGTGGCGCAGGCCTGGGCCGATCAGCAAAGCGTCGCGGCGGCGGAGGTGGCGCAATGAGTCTTCGTCGAATAGTCCTACCGCTTCCTTTGGTCGCGGCTCAGTATCCGTTTCCGAGCCGTGACCGAAGGGAGCGGTTTTCTGCGTTCACGGACGAGAGTGCAAGGGAGATCCAATGAGTCTTCCCTTCCTCCTCGAAATCGGCACCGAAGAGATTCCAGATTGGATGATTCCCGACGCGCTGGAGAATCTCCGCCTGCTGTTCGAGAAGCTCGCCATTCCGCACGAATCCGTCACCATGGACGCTACTCCGCGCCGACTGGTGCTGCGCGCCGACGGGCTGCCGGCCAAGCAGGCCGACAGCGAAGAGCGCGTCATGGGACCGGCGAAATCGGCGCCCCCGCAGGCGGTGGCCGGGTTCGCGCGCAAGCAGGGCGTCGCGCCCGAAACGCTGACGGTAGAGACTACGCCCAAAGGCGAATACTACACGTTCACTCGCAAGGCGCCAGGCCGCCAGATCAAGGACGTCCTGGCCGAAGCGCTGCCCGGCATCATTCTGCAAATCTACTTCCCCAAGACGATGTACTGGACCGTCAAGGGCGGTCCGCGTTTCATCCGGCCGATTCGCTGGATCGTGGCGCTACTGGGCGAAGAGATCGTACCGTTCGAATTGGCCGGCATCCATTCCGGCGCGCTGACCAGCGGCCATCGCCGTCTGGGCGCGCGTGAGATCGCCGTCACTACCGCCGATTACGAGCAGCGGCTGCGCGATCACTATGTAATTCTCTCGGCGGAACAGCGCCGCGAGAAGATTCGCCATGAACTGGCGGGCGTCACCGTGAAAGTGGACGCGGCGCTGCTCGAAACGCTGGTCTATATCACCGAGTACCCGACCGCCATCACCGGCGGCTTCGATTCGCAATTCCTGGCACTGCCGGAAGAAGTTCTGGTGACGGTGATGCGCCACCACCAGAAATACTTTTCGGTGGAAGACGGCCACGGCAAGCTGGCGCCGCGTTTCGTCGCGGTGATGAACATCCCCTCCGATCCTGAGGGCTTCGTGCAACACGGCAACGAGCGCGTCCTCCGCGCGCGCTTCAACGATGCGCGCTTCTTCTGGGAGACCGACCAGAAGAAAACTCTCGCCGGCCGCATCCTGGACCTCGCCCACGTCACGTTCCAAGCGAAGCTCGGCAGCTATCTCGAAAAGACCGAGCGCATGAAGGTGCTGGCGAAGGAACTGGGCGGCGACGATCATGCGGTCCGCGGTGCAGAGCTCTCCAAATGCGATCTCACCACCGAACTGGTAAAGGAATTCACCGAGCTACAGGGCGTGGTGGGCGGTCTTTATGCGCGCGTACAGAGCGAGCCCGAACCCGTATGGCAGGCGATCTACGATCAGTACAAACCCGAGAGCATGGAAGATCGCATTCCGCGGAATCGCACCGGGCAGATCGTTTCTCTGGCCGATAAGCTCGACACGCTCCGCGGCTGCTTCCGCGTGGGTATGATTCCGTCGGGCTCGCGCGATCCTTTCGCGTTGCGGCGCGCGGCGCAAGGCGTGGTGAAGATTCTCGTCGAAGGGAAGCTCGAACTCCCGCTAGTCGATTTCCTGGAAGGCAACCAGGCACTCATCGACTTCTTCGCCGACCGCGTCAGGTTCTATTTCAAAGATCATCGCGGCTTCGTTTACGACGAAGTGAACGCCTGCATGGCGGCCGGCTGGAGCAACCTGGTGGATTTGGAAGCGCGCCTGGTACGCGTCCAGGGCCTGCGTCCCACGCCCGATTTCGAACCGCTGGCAGCCAGCTTCAAGCGCATAGACAATATTCTCGAGCAGGCGAAGTTCAAGGGGGGCACAAACATCGATGAGAGCCTTCTCGAAGCCGGCCCGGAGAAGGAATTGTACGAGGAATACCGGCACATCGCGGGGCAGCCAATCGAGAGCGTAATCTCCGGTCTGCGACCCAAGGTCGACTTGTTTTTCGATAAGGTGCTGGTGAATGTGCCGGACGAGCGCGTCCGGTGGAACCGTTTGACCTTACTGCAAACGCTCTTGGCGGAATTTTCCACCATAGCGGATTTTTCAGAAATCGTTACACACTCATAGGAGCAAAGAATGACGAAGTACGTATATCTGTTCGGCAACCAAACCGCCGACGGCGATGGAAAGATGAAGGACATTCTGGGCGGCAAAGGCGCCGGACTCGCGGAGATGTCGCGGGCAAAGTTGCCGGTGCCACCCGGCTTCACCATCTCGACGGAAGTCTGCAATATCTTTTTCAATAACAATTACACCGTCCCGGCCGACGTGCACGAGCAGATGGTCGCCGCCCTGAAGACGCTCGAAGAGCGCATGGGCCAGAAACTGGGCGATCCAGCCGATCCGCTGCTGGTCAGCGTTCGCTCGGGCGCCAAGTTCTCCATGCCGGGCATGATGGACACCATCCTGAATCTGGGGCTGAACGACAAGACGGTGAAGTCGCTGGCGGCCAAGAGCAACAACCCGCGTTTCGCCTACGATTGCTATCGCCGCTTCATCCAGATGTACGGCAACGTGGTGCTCGAAGTCAGCAAGCACGACTTCGACGAAGTCTTCGACGGCCAGAAGAAGAAAGCCAAGGCGAAGCTCGACACCGAATTGACGGCCGAGGACCTGCAACAGGTCATTATCGGCTACCAAAAGCTGGTCCAGAAGAAGACCGGCAAGCAGTTCCCCCAGGACGCCATGGAACAACTCCAGGGCGCACGCGATGCCGTGTTCCGCTCCTGGTTCAACGACCGCGCCAAGTATTACCGCAAGATGAACCAGATCCCCGACGACCTGGGCACCGCGGTCAATGTGCAAGCCATGGTATTCGGCAACATGGGCGAGACGTCGGCCACCGGCGTCGGTTTCACGCGCAATCCGGCCACCGGCGAGAAGAAATTCTACGGCGAGTTCCTGGAGAACGCACAGGGCGAAGACGTGGTGGCAGGCATCCGCACACCGCACCCGATTTCCGAGCTCGAAACATGGAATGCCGCTGTCTATAACCAGCTTCGCGACATCACGACGATGCTCGAGAACCACTATCGCGACATCCAGGACTTCGAATTCACCATTCAGGACGGCAAGCTGTTCATGTTGCAGACCCGCAACGGCAAGCGCACGGGTCCGGCAGCGGTTCGCATCGCCGTCGAGATGGTGGGCGAAGGCTTGATCGACAAGAAGGAAGCGATCCTGCGCGTCGATCCGCAACAGCTCGATCAACTGCTGCACCCAGTGCTCGATCCGAAATCCAAAAAGGAACTCACTCTGCTCGCCAAGGGCTTGCCGGCATCGCCGGGAGCTTCGGTGGGGACCATCGTGTTCAACGCCAACGATGCTGTGGAGAAGTCCGCCACGGCTCCCGTCATCCTGGTGCGCAAAGAGACCGTACCTGACGATATCCACGGTATGGAAGTGGCCAAGGGCATTCTCACGTCGCGCGGCGGCATGACCAGCCACGCGGCGGTAGTCTGCCGCGGCATGGGCACGCCTTGCGTAGCCGGTGCCGAAGAAGTGACCGTCAGCGAGGCCAAGAAGGAAGTCAGCGTCACCATCAAGGGCAAGACCATCACCTTAAAGGAGGGCGACTGGCTGTCGCTCGACGGTTCGACCGGTGAGGTGTTTGCCGGTAAAGCTAACACTCTGGATGCCGACCCGTCGTCGGGAGTCCTGAAGGACTTCATGGCGTGGTCGGACGAATTCCGCGGCAGCTTTGGCGTGCGCGCCAACGCCGATATCCCGCGCGACGCGCAGGCTGCCCGCCGCTTCGGCGCCGAAGGCATCGGATTGTGCCGCACGGAGCACATGTTCTTCGCCGAAGGCCGCATCGAGCATATGCAGGCGATGATTCTGGCGCGCGACGAAAAGACCCGCCGCAAGGCTCTGCAAAAGCTTCTGCCGATGCAGCGTGACGATTTCGCCGGTCTCTTCAAGGCGATGGACGGATATCCGGTGGTGATCCGCACGCTCGATCCGCCGCTGCATGAGTTCCTGCCCAAGCGCGAAGACTTGATGGTGGACGTCGCGATCCTGCCGTACGCCGACATCAAGAAGAAGAGGGAATTCGCCGCCACATACGCCAAATTCGGCGCGGAAGTGAAGAACCTCAAGACGGTGCTGTCCGAGTTGCTGAAGCGCGTGGAAGAACTGCACGAGTTCAACCCCATGCTCGGCCATCGCGGCTGCCGCCTGGGAATCACCTATCCGGAAATCACGGAAATGCAGGCGCGCGCCATCTTCGAAGCGGTCGTGAAGGTTGCCAAGAAGGGCGTGAAGGTGATTCCGGAAGTCATGATCCCGCTGATCGGCGGCGTCAAGGAACTGCAGAACCAGAAGGAAATCGTGGTGCGGGTGGCCAACGAGGTGCTCGCCAAAGCCGACATGAAGGACCAGCATTATATGGTCGGCACCATGATCGAGATCCCGCGGGCAGCTCTCACCGCTGACTCCGTGGCAACCGAGGCGGATTTCTTCAGCTTCGGCACCAACGACCTGACACAGACCGGAATGGGCCTCTCTCGCGACGATTATACGAAGTTCCAGAAGGACTACGAGAAGTACAAGATCTTCGCCAACGACCCGTTCGCCGTTCTCGATCAGGAAGGCGTCGGCAAGCTGATAAAGATGGCTGTCGAGTTGGGACGCAAGACCAATCCCAAGCTCGAAATCGGAATCTGCGGCGAGCATGGCGGCGAGCCGAGCTCGGTGCAATTCTGCTATCGCGTGGGCATGAACTACGTTTCGTGCTCTCCGTACCGTGTGCCGATCGCACGGCTGGCGGCGGCGCAGGCAGCGATATCGGGCGATAAGTCCGAGACGCAGCGTACCGCGTAGTTGGGTCAACGGCTGCGTGGACATGGTAAGGTGAAGGCACGGCCATGTCCACGCAGTCGAAGTCTTTCTTGACGCCCGAGGAGTATTTGGAAATCGAGCGCAAGGAGGAGTGGAAGAACGAATATTATCGGGGGGAAATGACCCCGATGCCATTGCCCGGGATCTCGCATTGCGCGATCGTCGGCAATGTTGGCGGTGAGTTGCGCGAGCAACTCCGTAAACGCCCGGATCGCGTTTACATGAACGCGCTGAAGTTGTTCGTCCCAAGTGGCCCCCTTTATACCTACCCCGATGTGACCGTTGTTCTCGGAAAACCCCACGTTCAGGACCGCAGCTACGACGACACTTTACTCAATCCAACTGTCATCGTCGAAGTATTCACAAAGGCTAGCGAAGCATACGACCGGGGACTGAAGTTCAGGCTGTATCGATCCCTGGAATCGCTGACCGAGTACCTCTTGATCTCATCGTACGAGGTATGCGTTGAACTGTTTACGCGCCAATCGGATGGCACTTGGCTGCTGAGCGTGAGGGATAAAATGGAAGAGTCGATCGAACTTAAATCGATCGACTGTCGCCTATCTTTGGCCGAGATCTACTATCGGGTCGACTTCGCAATGTCGGTTTTCTAGGTGAAGCAATGTCCACGCAATCGAAATCGTACCTGACTCCCGAGCAGTACCTCGAAATCGAGCGCAAGGCTGAATTCAAGAGCGAGTATTATCAGGGCGAGACTTTCGCCACGGCAGGCGCGAGTTGGGCGCACAGCCAGGTTGTGATGAATGCTTCGGGCGAGTTGCGCAACCAATTGCGCGGAGGGCCGTGCCAGCCTGTCACCAGCGAGACGCGAGTATGCGTCACGCCCTCTGGCCTCTACACGTATCCGGACGTCGTCGTAGTTTGCGGCGAGCCGCAATTCGTGGATGACAAACCTGACACCCTGCTCAATCCCACCGTCATAATCGAAGTGCTCTCTGAGTCCACCGAGGCATACGACCGGGGCAAGAAGTTTGAACTCTACCGGTCGCTGAAATCTCTCGCGGAGTACGTGATGATTTCCTCACTTTGCATAAGCGCGGAACGGTATACACGCCAAGCCGATGGCACGTGGGTTTACAGCGAGAAGACGTTCCCAGAGGAAACCGTCGACCTGAAATCGATCGACTGCCAACTGCGCTTGGCCGACCTTTACGAACGAGTCGATTTCACGCGTTCCTAATACCTCAAGTAAATCGGATTCCCATCCGGGTCCGCGAGCGCCACCACTTTCGCCGGATAGCCCGCTGCGCGAATCACCTGCTTGAGCCCGGACCAAGTGACTTCCGGCACACTGCCTTGCACGCGCATTCCCGCGCCTTTTTCACCGAGCAGCAGATCGTCCGCAGCGAGATCGTCGAACGCCGCGAGCACGGTATTCCGCGACACTCCCAGCATCCGCGCCAGCACTCGCGATGAAGGCAATCGAACGCCGCTTGGAATGGCGCCATCACGGATAGCCTGCGCAATCTGGCCATAGATCTGGCGCTGCAGGGGCGTCTCGGATGCCTTGTCCAGCGTGATCGATGGCACAAACAGTTTCGGGCGGCTCACAAGTGGCCCCTTCCGGTGGCCCTTTCCATTGTCCACTTTTTGGGTCAATATGATGCGTAGGAGGGGACAACGATGATCACCGGCGGCAACGCTACCGTATTCGTTTCCAACATGGACCGTGCGGTCCAGTTTTACACCCAGGTACTGGGGCTCAAGCTCACCAACCGTTTCGGCGACCACTGGGCGACTGTCGACGCGGGGAAAGGGCTCACTATCGGGCTGCATCCCGCCTCGCCGAAATATCCGGCGCCCGGAACCAAGGGCGGCATGATGCTCGGAATGGAGGTGGATGGAGCAATCGACAAAGTGGTGGCCACGCTCGCCAAGAAAGGCGTGCAGTTCAAAGACTCCGTCATACGGAGTGAGGCCGGCAATTTTGTTCATCTCGAAGACCCCGATGGCAATGAAATTTACCTGTGGGAGGTCAATCCCGTTACTGTCCCGGAAACCGAATTGGCGCTCAGCGAGAAGGAGTGAAACAGGCGGTCAGCCTGCGCCAGCCGGCCGCCCTCATCCGGCGGGAGAGCCAGAGCCGGTGCTTTGCGGATTCCTCCATAAGAACGTGGACGGCCGGTTCGACATCCTGCGGCGACGATAGCTGACCTCTGCCGGCAGCTCGGGTTGTATGTCGACCGCGATATCGTCGACAAGAGCGGAATCGTGGGCGTCTTCGATGTGCATCTCGCAATTCTCGGGTGACAGGGAGAGTACCCTTGCACGTTTGTGCGAGCGGGAGCGTCAACATCCAGAGGGCACACACCATGCGCACAATATTGACGGGGGCGCTATTCGCGGCGCTGGTGACGGTTCCCGCCGCCTACGCGCAGAAATTCGAAGTCGCCTCCATCAAACGCTGCCAGGACTCCGAGAGGGGTGGCAGAGACGCACCATCTCCCGGCAGAATCGATCTCAGTTGCATGGCCACCATCAATCTCATTCGGATGGCCTACCTGGTATTTCCCACGGGCCAGCCGAATGCTCCCGTGTCCCCCACCATCTTTCAAGTGCCGATTACCGGCGGACCCTCTTGGATGAATACCGATCGGTACCGGATCGACGCTAAAGCGGAAGG
>Ga0182030_10005006_pt1 | contig 28188 bp, 28 predicted proteins | sample 812S3MmetaG_FD_121299 | JGI IMG/M metagenome (GOLD analysis project Ga0182030, IMG submission 121299) | Permafrost microbial communities from Stordalen Mire, Sweden - 812S3M metaG (Illumina Assembly) | ecosystem: Environmental > Terrestrial > Soil > Wetlands > Permafrost | place: Sweden... | reverse complement strand
TGCTGGTGACAATTTTCGGTGTAAGTACTCTCGCCAATATTTCCTCTCGCAGTCGATGGGAGCGCTCTATCATGGCGCCTGTAGGGCTCGTCTTAACGGTGTGCTGTGTCATGGTGGCCTTGGCTGCGTCAACTTAGCGTCGTTGATCACGCGAGACCAAATTTTCGACGGCAATTTGTGAGCGCGATAATGCTCGCATGGCATGGGCCTTAGGCGCATCCGCGATAGTTGCCAGCTGCTTGTTCTGTTACCCGAGAACAGGCCCGTATTCGAACTCGGCCGACTATTGGCGCAGTCCTCAAACGTCCCCGGGTTGCTTCACGATTGCCACGGGGCAAGCGGCCCACTGCGCGCATTCCTGGCTAACCGAACCCAGTTTAAGACCAACAAAACCGCCCCGCCCCCTCGATCCCAGCACCAGCATGTCGGCGTCTCTGGCCGCTTCGATCAACGATGCGCTGAAAGGTTTGAAAACTGTCCTCTAAGGCAACCACGCTTCGCGTGTGGGTCTTGCGAAATAGTCGAACCCCGCGGGAAGCACCCTCAATCCGCTTCAGCAGGTGACTAATGGATCGGACCATTTGTCGCCGACCGAGCGTTCCTCGCTCTAACCGCCGCGGTGCTCGTTGCGCGGCCGACATCGCGTTACGTCGGCGCCCGCGACCAGCTGGTGAGTCGTCGCAGTAGCGCCGTCTTCTTGTGCTGGTAGCTATCCATTCGGCCAAGAATGTCGTCGAGCGCAGTGACCGCCTCACTGATGTGAGGTCCCTTGTTCAACATTACGCACTCTGCTCGGCCGGCCATGAACGCATCGGAAATCTCAGCGCGCGATGGCCGACCCGTGCGTGCCAACTGGTCGAGAACCTGCGTCGCCCAGATCGTCGGAATATGGGCCGCCTCACATAGCCACAGAATCTCCTCTTGCACCTCGGCGAGGCGTTCGAATCCGCACTCGACGGCGAGGTCACCGCGAGCCACCATGACGCCGACGCGCTCCGAGGCCATCGCCGCGAGGAGCATCTCGGGCAGCCGATCGAATCCGCGGACCGTCTCGATCTTCAATACGATGCCGAGTTCATCGCCGCCGATCTTCGCGAGGTGGCCCTGCAGTGCGGTTATGTCGTCGGCGCGCTGCGCGAAGGAGAGACCCACCACGTCAGCGCACTCCACAATGACGGGCAGGAGGCGCAGGTCATCGGGGCCCAGCACCGTGACGTCGAGCTTGGTGTCGGGCAGGTTGATGCCCTTCTCGGCGTGCAACTTGGTTCCCCCAGGCGCGGCGCTGACGATCGAGATGTCGATCTCTCCGCAACGCACGTCGACGACGAGACCACCGATCTTTCCGTCGTCGAAGAGCACTCGCTGACCGGTGCGGGTTGCCGTCAGCGCGTCGGGGAGGGTGCAACCAATGCGCAACTCGCGAGGATCCACTGGCGAGAGGTCTTGGGTGAGGGTGAGCACGTCGCCGGTATGGAGGACGATGCTCTGCTCAAGGGCCGGAAGCAGCCCCACGGATGTCTCGCGGCCTCCCGGCGCGATGAGTCGAATGCCGGTCCCGACATAGGTGGTGTCCGCGAACTCAACCGTCGCGTGGGCGTCGCTCACGCGCGTGACCGTGGCCTCGCGGTGGGCGTCGCGGGTGTCGTTCAACGTCACACGGTCCTCGGGGCGAAGCAGCGTGAGCCATTCGCGGTCGACGGGGATGAAGGCCGTACCCTCGAGCTCGAGCGGCGTCGCACGCTGCGCGGGATCATCGCCGTAGAACACGGCCATGGCCGGCGCGATGAGGCGACCCATCTGATCACGCTTGGGGCGCAGCCGGATCACTCGGGGCCCGGGCTGGATCGGACCGGTTCGCAGCTTGGGTCCGGGCAGGTCCATGAGCACGCGACAGGTACGTCCGAACGCCTCGGCGGCGCTTCGGACGTTCTCGGCCATGCTGCGCCATTGATCGGGATTGTCGTGCGCACAATTGATGCGTGCGCAGTCCATGCCACGAGCCACGAGTTCGGCCACGAGTCCGTAGTCGCTAGCAGCCTCCGTTGGCATGGTGACGAGGATCCGAGCCGGCCGGTCGGGACGATTTGGGCCGAGCAGGGCCAAGCTGTTCGCCGCCAGGATCTGCTGACCCTCCTGAAAGCTGACCGCCGATTCGGTTCGGCGCCCCTGTTCGTCCCCGGCCAGGACGTGAAGGTTGTCGATCACACGCTCGAGCGTCGTGATGACGTGCTCCTCGGCACGACCAAGGGAGGACAGGCCGAGTTGCGCGAGCGACTCCTGGATCTCGCGCATCTCGAAGTGGCGAAGAGTCAGGTAGTCGATCAGGTTTGCGGCGCTCTGCCGGTGGGAAGGAAGGACCCGTCGCAGGGCGTCAGCCGCGTCGACGTGACGCTGGCGCATCTCCTCACGGAGCACCTCCAGTTGTTCGGCGAGTTTGTGAACGGACGCCGAGTCGTCCGTCGTCACTGGGCCGCGCACGTTGGACATCATGATTGTCGCGAGAGCTCCCGGCGCGTTCGAGGACCATGCGCCGAATCCTGCGACGCCGCGAGAAGAGAACCAGTCTCCGGCCTGCGCGGACCACGTCGCGAGCCCTCGGGCGCCCTCTCGAAATTGGAGGCGTTGTTCGTCATTGCTACCCAATCTATTGCGCTGGTCGCGACGTCTCTTCGGGCCCGGCGACAACGTCACCCGCGCTCACCACTTCGGTGACCGCAATGTGAGCAACGCGTGAACGCCGTTCACACGAGAGCTAAGTGGACGGGTCGCATCACCCTCGTTGAGTGAGTTTCTTACTCTGTTGCTCGTTCAGTTGACGGCCGTGACCGTGCACTGACGAGTGCGATCTAGGTTAGAACGCGCTGAGCCAGCGACCGGCTCACAGTTTTTCAGCGAGCTTGGCGAGCGCGGCAATTGTTGATTTCGATACGCTCTTGGACTCCACGCTCGCTCCAACGTACGTCGTACTGCCTAGAACTGCGGTAATTCCCTGGCCGGTGATACCTGACTCGCTCAAGCTGAAGTAGAAGGCGGGCACGCCCAGGCCGGAGTACGTGCTGAACTTGAACTTGGCGAGCTTGCTCGCCTTGGCGAGAGACTGCTGCATCTCCGACGGCGTGAGGGGCTTGGAGATTGTTTCGAACGAGAGCGACACGGCCTTGACGATGGTGGCCATACTCGTCTCCGCCCCGTAGGTGCAGATCGTCTCCGTTCCGGAGATTTCGTAGTTCTCCTTCGTTGGCTTGATGCTTTGGGTAAAGGCGACGCCAGCCGGAACCTTGTAGCCGATGATCGACGAGACGGACGCGGCGCTCACCTTGTTGCAGATCGACGACGTCAGAGCCTTCGAGCCGCCGTCAACGATCTGACGGCCCTGGCTGGTGACCCCTGCGCGAGATGCCGCCTGGGCGACCGCTGGGACGGCGATCACAACCAAGGCACTCGTGACGGCGAGCACCAGGGCGCGGGAGCGGAGTTGGGGGTGGAAGCGGTTGGGCCGCTGCGGAGTCGTAGTAGCCATCGTGGGGCCTCTCTTACTGGGTGGCTATCGCCACATGGGGTGAACGCTACATGGTCGGTGGTGACCGAATTGTTCAGGCGAACAGAAATATGCTGGACGGTCGCGCTGGAATAAAGGATTTGTTGTTTGGTTCTGTTGACCAACCGTATTGGTGACGGCATGGTGGCTCGAGTCAACTGCGACTTGACCAACAATCGGAGGATCAACTCGGATCGTCCTCCGGTCGTGCTCAAGCGGTGCGATTGGCCGCGTTGATGCGAAGAGACGGGACCGAGTTGGAGCGCCGAGCCCCGCGCGGCGCTTGTACGGACAGTGTGCTTCTCACGAACCGTGATCTCTTCATTCAACCGTGCTGTCGGGGTGTCTCGCGTCGAGTGCTACCAGGGACGGACCTTGCCGAGGCGGCTGACGCCGAGGAGGATGACAAACGCCACGCCCAGCTGGACGAGCGCCAAGACCATCGCCTGCTCGTGGGAGCCGTAGAAGACGGCGTTGTAGAGGGCGATGGGCATCGTTGTCGCCATGGGCACCGATCCGGAGACGATCATGGTCGCTCCGAAGTCACCCAGGGCACGTCCGAAGGCCATCACGACGCCCGCAACGATGCCGCGCCGCGCCAGCGGCAGCGTCACGAGAAGTGCGATCCGCCATCTTGAGAGTCCCATGGCCCGCGCGGCCTGTTCGAAGCGGGGGTCGACGACGGAAATCGCCGTTCGAGAGAAGCGCATGCAGTACGGGAACGACTCGATGATCTGGGCGACGACGATCCCCGTGAACGTGAAGGTGAGCGGATGGCCGAAGAGGTGAACCTCCGCATCGCGGATCGGTCCTGGCCCTCCCATGCGCGTCAGGAGGAAGTAGCCGACGACGGTCGGCGGGAGCGCCATCGGCAGGCTGCACACGGTCTCGATGACGCCGCGACCGGGGAAGTGTCCCTTGGCGAGGAGGTACCCGAGAGCGATGCCCACGATGGCGACGACGACCGTCGCCTCGAGAGCAGCGTGGAGCGAGATCGACAGTGGATTCCAGATCCAGGGTGGTATGCCGAGCCAGTTGAGCCACGAGTGGGGGATCAGTGCGGTCACGCCGACTCGGTGCTTCCCGGTGGTCCCTGAGGAGGCTCAGGGCGAACAGGTCGCTCGACGATGCGTTGCCCGGTCACCCGTCCGTCGGCGAAGGAAATGACGACGTCGCCGAGCTCCTCGGCCTCCTCGGCGTCGTGCGTGACGAGCAGCGCCGGAACGCCCGACGAGATGATCACCTCTCGGATGAGTGCTCTCAGTTCACGGCGCACGGGGGAGTCGAGCGCGGAGAGCGGCTCGTCGAGCAGCACGAGCGACGGATCGCCGGCGAGTGCGCGCGCCAACGCCACCCGCTGGCGCTGCCCGCCCGACAGCGAGCCCGGTCGCCGGTCGGCGAAACCCTCGGCCCCCACCCGTTCCAGCCAGGAGCGCGCTATGGCCCGCCGTGCCCGGCGCCCGCTGGCCTGACGCACGGCGAGGGCGACGTTGTCGAGAACGGAGCGGTGCGGCAGCAGCAGGCCATCCTGAAACACCATGCCGATGCGACGCTCTTGCGTGGAGACGTGGAGACGGTGGGCGCAGTCGGTCACCACGTCTCCGTTGATCGCGATCGTCCCAGTGTCGGGACGCGCGAGCCCCGCGATGAGGGCCAAGGTCAACGACTTCCCGGCTCCGGACGGGCCGAACAGTACCGATATTCCAGACTCCACGGCGAACGCCACGTCCAGGTCGAACTCGCCAATGTGGCGAGTGACCGTGACCTCGAGTGCGGCGGTCATGCTCGGCTCCGGCCGAGTAGCCCGACACCGGTCATCGCCGTGATCGCCATCAGCACCAGGATGAGCAGCATCGTGTTGCGTTCGGGCGTGGTGAAGGAGTCGAGGATCGCGAGTGACATCGTGCGGGTCTTGCCGTCGATGTCGCCGCCGACCATCAGCGTGGCTCCGTACTCGCCGAGGGCGCGGGCGCAGCCGATAGTGAGCCCGGCGGCGATACCGCGTCGAGCGAGCGGCAGCGTCACCAGTAGCGCGACCCGCCAATTGGGCAGACCTATCGTTCGCGCGGCCTGCTCGACCAGGGGGTCGACCCCTTCAATGGCGGTACGCGCAGCCCTCATGCAGAACGGGAACGCGGCCACGGTCGCGGCGATGATGCACCCGTAGACGTTGTAGACGAAGACGTGGCCGACCACGCGCGTCAGGAACCCCCCGACCCGGGTACCGGGGGAGAGCACCTCGAGCAGGTAGAAGCCGATGACGGTGGGCGGGAGGATGATCGGGAGGCTCCCGAGGGTTTCGAGCACGTTGCGGCCCGGGAAGCGACCCTTCGCCAGCACGTACCCCGAGGCGACTCCCGTGATCCCCGCGATCAGCGTGGCCGGGATGGCGACGCGCAGCGTAATGAGGAACGGGCCCGAGACGACGCCCCAGTACGCGATCGAGCCGGCCATGAGGTGGGCGACGCCGAATCCGAGTCCCACGCCGACGAGCACGGTGACCACGAGGACGGCGGCCTTGTGCCTGCCTGCGAGCGTCTGCGCGATATCGCGCCTTCGCTTCACGCGGCGTTCGCGCTTCAGCTAGCTGATCGGGTCATAACCGAAGGAGGCTAACACGGCCTGTCCCTTGGCGGAGAGCAGATAATGGATGAACGCCAGTGCGGACACGCCGTCGGGGCTCGTAAGGTCGGTCGCCGCGCTCTGACTTGGGTCGTCGTTTTCGACGACCACCCACTGGCGGATCGGAGTGTAGAACCCGTGTTGTCCGACGAGAGACCTCGGACTTGTTGCACCGCCCTTGCCGAAGTTTCGAGAGCTGATCTTGGTCGCCACGTTGTCGTGCATTCCTGCGACGTAGTTGCTGTCGGTGCAGTACTCCGCATTGGAAATGTGGGTCGTCCAGCCGTTCGAAACCGAGGCATCTTTGAAGTGCGAGACGCCGCATTCGGGGACCTCGGCCCAGAAGTCGGTGTCGTTGCCGGCCGGAGAGAGCACGAACGACTTGGGAAGAAGCGCGATCTGCGAGGTGCCGGCAACGACGGAGTCCTGCGTGTAGGTCACGTTGTCGCCGAAGATGATCGGCAGCGTGGGGTCGGAGTAGTTGCCGTTCCCGTTCTGTCCGCCCGAAGACGCGCTCGTGGTGTTGTAGTTGTCCAGGCTCGACCCCTTGTCGGTCATCTTGTCGATCTCCGCGCACGCCTGAGCGGACGCCGTCGCACCGAAGGCGCGGCGTGGGTGGGCGTGGTAGTACTCGACGGCGGCCACGTAGAGCGACTCCATTCCCGCGAGCCCGTAGGGCGCATTCGGCGCGACCTTAGAAGGGCCGCAGCCGGTGTCGGCGAAGACCCAGCCATTCTTGGGGTCGGCAATGGCGAGGTACCCACCGGTGTTGACAGAGGCGGAACCTCCGTGGGCCCTGTTCGTGTTCGCGAGGAGATCATTCCACACCTGGGCCATCGTGGACGGCGCTTCTGCCTTGCCGCTCTTGGCGAAGTAGCCGTCTACGGGCTGCGCGCACGCGGGGGCACCCTGCGCCGGAGCGAGTGTCGCGCCGCCGCTGCGGCACGAGAAGATCACCAGTCGCCCCGTGGTGTACTGCGCCCTGGTGGAGCCGATCCCGGGGCACGAGGTGCCGTTGGAGTTGCCACCGTTGGCCGCGGAGTACGTCGGCGAATACTGGTCAATGCATTGACCGACGTCGTTCTTCTGCACCGCCCTCGGATTCTGAGCGGCGGCGGAGCCCTCGGGAATCGTGTTGTCGACGTTCGCCTCGTCGGCTGACGCGAACAGGGCGAAGCCCGCGGGCGCGTTTCCCGTGCCGTTCGACGCGTAGTCGACGCCGCCGTCGATCTCTCCCGCGAGATGCCCCGAGCCACCAAAGGAGAACGTGACGGCGTTGCCGCCGTTGGCGGACTGAACGAAGTCCTGGGTCATGAAGTCAAACGCCGGCTCGGTGTTCGACGCGCCAAGGAACGTCGTGCCGGTCGCCTGAGCCGACGCCGAGACGGTACCGAACCCCCCGGCGCCCGAGACGACGACAAGGACCAGCCCTGCTACGCCCACGAGTCTGGAGAACGGGTGCTTGAAGGCCATGCGTGTGCCCCTTTCGTTGGATGCCCCTACGAGCTGCCGGGCGCGACGAGAGTTCCGAGCATAGAGGTGGTCTTCATTCTTGTCAACGCAAGTCACAACTTCTTTGAACATTAAGTGGGTAAATACGTCTGCAGAATGATGCGTACCTAGTAAATAACCAAACGACGATGTTCCAAAACCGATCGCGAGCCCTTCCGAGCCCACCTCAGGGAAACCGCGCGGTTGTCGCCGAACTCGATGCCGTGAGTGGAGCTATCAGTTAGCCGGCGATTGGTAGGCCGGTGAGCCGATGACGATGGTGCCGCAGTGCGTGCCGGGTACGTACACCACCGAGTTGTAGGCCGGTTTGAACGTGAGCAGTCCCTCGCTTCGTAGCGTTGGAATCGACGCGTACGTGCCGTACATGCTGCAGCGCGTCTTCTCCGCGCTCATGATCGTTGCGCGCTCGGCTTGAATGGCGCCGGTCGTTCCTTTATTCGTGGTGGCCCCCGACAGCACGAACGCCGCGACACCGACGATGAAGGAAAGTGCAAGCACCGCAATGAGAAGGTGGGCAAATGAGAGCCTTTTCAACATAAAGATGCTCCTCACGATCACGATGGCGCCCGTGCGTCAAGGATAGGCGTAGGGGTGCAACTGCGCCTAGTTGATCCGGAGACGTTGCGACGCACGCATCGAAGGACGGGTGGTGCGATCATGTCGTCAAAGCCGGTTCCATCGCACTCTTCGTTGCGGTGTGGCTGCTGTCGAAATGGGACGGCGAACACGCGTAAACTCGCCGTGAGATGAGTGACTACAGCGTGGGTGAGGCAGCCGGGCTGCTGGGCGTGAGCGCCGACACGGTTCGGCGATGGATCGACAACGGCAGTCTCGGCGCTACCAGGACGGTGAAGGGGAGACGCCGAATCGATGGGACGGCACTCGCACAATTCGCCCAATCACTTCACGAGGGATCCGATCCGCTCGTGGCGGCTCGCGAGTCGATTCGTAATCACTTCACCGGAATCGTGACCAAGGTCGTCAAGGACAAGGTAATGGCGCAAGTGGAACTACAAGCAGGACCATTCCGTGTCGTTGCCCTCATCAGCCGTGAGGCAGTTGATGACATGGGGCTCGTGCCCGGCGTGATGGCGTCGGCCGTGGTCAAGTCGACGAGCGTGTCGATCGAGCTCTAGCAGGATCAAGTCCGTTGCGGCCCATCAGCCTTTTTCCTTTCGGATAAGGCTTCTGCGACTTTCTCGAGGTCCCCCTGGCGCTGGGACCGTTCGGTTGGCGATGGTGGCAGCACTGCGAAAATGATGCGAACCTTTTGGGCTCTTCGAGCGTCTTTATACATGTGCTCGTAATTTTGTCCATCGAGAGGACAGTGTGAGATAAGTGGAAGGTTCTACGGACGTGAACGACTTCGAAGCGTGGCTGCAAGAGTGCTACCCGCAGTCGGTCCGTACGGCGTATCTGATTCTGGGCAACCGGCTCGACTCCGAAGACGCGGTGCAGGAGGCGTTCCTGCGGGCGTGGAAGTTCCGGGACTCGCTCGTCAAGGAGTCGAGTATCAGGCCGTGGCTCTACCGGGTCGTGGTGAACACCTGCACGTCGAAACTTCGCCAGGAGATTCCCCACCGGGATCGACGAAGCGGCGGCGAGACCCTGGCCGATGTCGCGGCGAACGATGATTTTGCTGGTCGCATCGCCCTGTCACACGACGTGATGTCGGCCCTGAACGATCTGGCGGCGCACCTTCGCATCGTCGTGGTCCTTCGCTACTACGCCGATCTCAGCGAGCGTGAAATCGCGATCGCCATCGATCGCAAACCAGGGACGGTGAAGTCTCGTCTGAACGAGGCCCGACGGCGCTTGGCCGAGCATCCGGCCCTTCGCTCGGAAGGACCGGGAGATTCAACTTCGAGTGAGGAGATATCAGCATGACCATGATCGACGAGGGAAGGTTGCGAGACGTACTGCGCGAGGCTGCCGACTCCTTCGAGATATCAGAGGAGGCCATCGACGGCGTCCGGACCCAAGCCCAGGCTTCGAAGAACGAGTCCTGGCTCTCTCACGTCCCAGTCCTGGCCCGCCTCCCTGGCAGCGCCCGCGGACTCTTGACGGCGGCCGCGCTGGTGTTGATCGTTGGTGCTATCTCACTGCCTCTCCTGCGAAGCGAAGGCGGCCCGTCACAGAGTGCATCCCCGGCTCACCGATCATCCTCGGGCCAAGTGGTGAGTGGAACGGCTCTGAAGACTGCGACCTCTCTCAAGGGTCTTCCCACGACTCTGACCCTCACGGGCAGTGGCGAGACGCCGCGGCCGGGCACTTCGTCAACGAGTGCGGCCGCGAGCCTTGCTCCGAAAATAGAGTCCACCGGTTCGGTGCATCTGATGGTGGGCCAGGGCAAGGTGTCCTCCGCACTGGCGACGTTGGGCGACCTGGCGATCAGAGATGGAGGATTTGTCCTCAGCACGCAGGCCACTGAGGGTACGCGGGTGACAAAGAGCTTCTCGAACGGGTCCATTGTCCTTCAGGTGCCCCAGCATTTCTTTGCTTCGCTGGTCGCCCAGGTGCAACGGGTGGGCCGCGCGACCTCGATCGTCACCTCGTCCAACGACGTGACGGGTCAGTACGTGGACTTTGAAGCGCAACTCAAAGCGCTCGATGCCAGTCGAGGGCAGTACCTGGCCATAATGACTCGGGCCACGACGATCGGTGGCATTCTCGCCGTCCAGAATCAACTGGACACCATCGAGAGCGAGATGGAACAACTCCAGGGCCAGATCAATGTTCTCGACAATGAAACGACGTACGGCGCGCTCACCGTCTCGCTCGCCGAGGCGGGACAACAGTCGCACGTGGTCACGCCGAGATCGGGACTGGCCAAGGCGTGGCACGACGCCATTGCCGGTTTCGTCCACGGCTTTGAGTGGCTGATCAGGATCTCGGGGCCGGCACTGTTCGCCGTCCTCTGCCTGGGCGTGCTCCTGGCCCTCGGTCGACTCGTCTGGCGAGCAACTCGCCGCAGGATCTGATCGTGCTCGCGAGGGATGCGCGTTGGATGACCACGTGCGTTCGCGCCGCCGCGGTACGCACGTCAACCTCGATAGGACCTCGTGCGCTGCTTGGCGCGGGCCAGCGACTGCACCGACTCGGGCGACAACTCATCCAGATGGGTGGCGAGCGCAATGAAGACCTGGGCAGTCGTGAGAGCGTCGCCGAGCGCGTGATGCTGATGGTGAACGGGAAGTTTCAGGCTTCGCGCGAGCTCATCGAGCGCGTGCGGCGCGGGTGGCTCGTTTCGTTTCAGTGCCAGTAGCTTGCCTAGTTCGTAGGTGTCGAGTATCGGCTCGCGTAGCCGTGCCCCCTGACGCCCGAGGGCTCGACTGAGGAACGACTGTTCCACCCAGGCCACGTGCGCCACCATCACCCGTCCGGTCATGGCGGTGAGCAGGGGCTGGATCGCCTCGTCCAGCGGCGGCGCCTCGGCGAGATCGACCGTGCGGATTCCGTGGACGAGAACCGACTGCTCGGGCAGCTGTCGAGTGGGCCGGCACAGCCCGTATAGGGCGCCGCCGGCGACGACACGACCGGAGTCGACCGGCACCGCGGCGAACGAGATGATCTCGTGGCTGCGCGGGTCGAGTCCGCTCAACTCGAGATCCACGACGCAGTAGTGGGCGCTGCGCCAGGGAGTCTTGCCTCTCGCCACCGTCGCCAGCGTGTACTCGTGCGCCGCGGCCGATGCCGCAGAACGAAGCAGGAGCGGGCGCCTCACGTCATCCCGAGAGAGAGGTCGTTCGCGATGCGTCGTTGCACCGAGACGACGGCGCGGAAGGCCTCCTTCAGATAGCTGCGGATGAGGGGGCTCAGCTCGTCGAGATCGATCACGTCACCTGGTTGGACGCCCGCCTCGAGTTGGGAGACTTGGTGGTCGAGCCTCAACTGACACACGAGCTCGAATGCGTCGCGCAGCGTGAGGGCGTCCGAAGCGGTGAGAGTGCCGTAGTCGCCCGCCGCGCTCAAGCGCGCCGTGGTTGAAGCGCACGCCACCCCGGCGGTCATGCCCGCCCAACGAGCGAGGTCGGTGATCGGCACGACTGCGCCGGCCTTGAGGTCCAGCCGGCTGCGGCCTTCGCCCGAGACATCGATGGCCAGGCCGCGGAAGAAGCCGACGGGCGGCTTGTGCGACAGCGCGAACTGCGCGAGGAGGTGCAGCAGCCGCGGATACGCCCTGGCGAGTCGGAACGTCTCGGCGATGAGCGGCTCGGACTCGACGCCCCAAACCGGCCGACTGTCGACGAGAACCGACACGAGCACGAGCGCCTTCTTTTGGGTGGGGTCGTCCAGGAACGAACGTGCCTCTTGCTGCCACGAGGACAGCGAACGGACGAAGAGCGGATCGGACGCGCTGGCGCGGTGTTCGTCCGGACGGAACCCGCAGCGCACGAGGATGTCGGTCGCCGTTGTCGCGACATCCTCAAAGTACCGGCTCACCGACGGCTCGTCGCTGTCGGCATCGCCGAACCAGGCGATGGCGCTGTCGAGATCGGAACTCGGTACCGCCTCTCTTCGAGCTTGGCTGCCCAACGCGAGCCAGGTGAAGCGTGTTGGCGGTTCGCCGGCCTCGGCGACGGCGAGGTCGAGCGCTCGTCGCGTCAGCGCGTCGGCCACGACCGAGAAGACCGACATGACGTCGATCGCGGTCATCCCGCCGCGGGTCATGGCGACGACCGCCGGACGCAACTTCGACGACGCCTCGACGAGTTCCTCGATCGTGCTCGCGCGCGCGACCGCGCGGCGCAAGTGGAATGATGACCGGCTCTCAATCGCCACCAGGTCACGGTCTTCGACGATCCCGATAACGCGGCCGGTAGGCGAGGTGACCGGGACGTGCTTCACTCCCCGGTCGAGCATGTCCAAGAGGACTTCGCTTCCCGGTCTTTCGTCCGGAACGGTGAATGCCGGTGCGGTCATCACGCCCGACACGGGCGAGTCCGCGGAGAGCCCATCGGCGACGACTCTGGATCGCAGGTCGCTATCGGTGACGATGCCCACGGTGTCGCCCAGGTCGACGATGAGAGCGCTCGCGCCGACGGCGGTCATCTGCCTCGCCGCCTCGCGAACCGAAGTCCCCGGTGCGCAGATGATCGGGGCGCCGCGAATGGCGCCGCGTACGGGCTGGCGGAGTTGGTCCCTGACGACGTCGGGCGATGGTCCTGATCGCAGGTGGTGGCGGTCCTCGAGGAGCAGACGCGTCATGTAGCGCAGTCCGCGAGGACCGGCCAGCACGAGCGAGGCCTCCTGCGCCGGGATCCGGTAGGTGAGCGTGTCCTCGGCCGCCCGCGCCTCAAAGCCGGTCGGGAGCCCGGACAGCATCGACGCGTGGCCGAACATCTCGCCGGGGCCCATCAGGTCGAGCACCCGGCCGTCGTTGACGACCTCGACCGTTCCGGATCGGATCACGCGTAGAAACTCGACGGGCTGCACGCCCTTGGAGAAGATGATCTCGCCGGCGGGGTGGAATTCGACCTCTACGACGTTGCCGAGCGATTCGACCGCAGCGGGATCGAGTTCGGCGAAGGGCGGATACTGCCGGAGGAATTCAACGATGTCGGGTATTGCCGCCATTCGGACCTCCGGGCACGAGCATTGGTTGAAGTGGGAGTTGGAGACCTAGGTGCGTTCGAGTGAAGCAACGTGGTTGATGGACCAAGTGTAACCATGCTGCGCGGGCGCGGAGTGGGCGATTGCACGTCGTTGGCTCAGCTAATCGGGAGCGGTCATGAATGGATGGGGTGTGATCGCACCGGTGAGTTCCGACACGTGTGGCTACCGCGAAGACCCGACGCCTTCATCATGAGAGTTTGACGGCGACCGAGGTAATGTAAGAAGAAGCGATGCTTCGAAGCAGCCGCTGGCTTGAGAACGCTTCGCGCACTCCACCACCAAGGCGCTAAAGGACAACGAACTAAATGACCACTTTCGCAGGATCATGGGACGTGAACATCGCGACACCCATAGGCAACATGGCGGTCGTCTTTGACATCAGCGAAAGCGATGGCGCGATCAGCGGTGTCGCGAGTTCCGACGCGGAGACCGTAGCGTTCATCGACGCGGTCGCCGATGGAAATCGGCTGACCTGGTCGCAGGACGTTACGACACCGATGCGACTCACTCTGAAATTCGATGTCACCGTGGAGGGCGACACGATGACGGGCACGTCAAAAGCCGGCCCGTTCCCCGCCTCCAAGGTCTCCGGAAGCCGCTCCTCGGCAAGTTGAGTCGTTTGCACTCGTCGCGACGTCCGTCACGACCGATCCGCGGCGACAATCCTTCACGGGGCCATGAGGATCGCGTCCGGGCAGCGGTGTCACGTGATGAAACGAACGGCCAGAGCACCGAACGGTTGACGAGTTCTTGGCGGGCGATCTTCGCCGTCCTCTGGGAAGCCTTGCCAGGTAGGCGACCACTCAGGGCTGGTAGTAGTGACCCTCGTTGAGGTCTTGGATCAAGCCAATGTTCACCGGCTGCCAACCCAGGAGCGCGCGGGTCGCCTCGCTCGAGGCGGGGCTGTCAAGTGCGAGGAAGCTCGCGAGCCACGTGAAATGCTCGCCCGCGTCCTCGGGGGAGATGGACGTGACCGGCAGATTCAGACGCCGGCCGATGGCCTCGGCGATCTCGCGGATCGCGACGCCCTCTTCGGCGACTCCGTGCAGCGTTGATCCAGCGGGCGCCCCCTCGAGGGCGAGGCGGAAGAGGTTCGCGGAATCAAGGCGGTGCACGGCGGGCCATTGGTTGGCACCGTCGCCGATGTAGCCAGAGACGCCCCTGTCACGCGCGATGGCGACCAGGGTCGCCATGAAGCCGTTATCCCCATCACCGTGATTCGTGGGAGAGAGTCGCACGACGGAGGAACGCACGCCGCGCGAGGCAAGAGAAAGCACGAATTCGGCCGTGGCCCGGCGAGCATTCGGACCACTGCCGAATGCGGCGTAAGCCGGATCGTCGGTGTGCCCGTCCTCTTCGGTCGCAACCCGACCCGGTGTGAGCCCTAGGGTCCCGGAGGCGATGACCAACGGTCGGTCGGAATCTGCCAGCGCGTCGGCGAAGGCCTCGACCGCGCGGCGATCCGCGTCCGCGGCGCCCTGAAAGTCTCCCGAAAAGGCGAGGTCGTGCTTGAACGCGAGGTGGATCACGCCGTCTGACGCGTCGGCGGCACGTCGCAGCCCGTCGAGGTCATCGAGTGTGCCTCGATAAACCTCGACTCCGGCAGCGGCGAGGGCGGCGGCCGAGGTCTCCGAGCGAGCCAGTCCGACGACCTGATGGCCCGAGCCAGTGAGCTCAACAACGACAGCAGACCCGATCCAACCGGAAGCACCAGTCACAAAAACGCGCACAAGAACGTCCTCCAAGTGTTTGATTCCCCCGCCGCAGGGAATTGCGGGAGAGGGGTGATGTCAGTTACTGTCATGACCGTAGCATCCCATGTCAGTCACTGTCAACAGCTACGATAAGGGCATGGGTCGCTGGGAACCAAACGCGCGCGGCCGACTCGAACAGGCGGCGCTGAAGCTGTACGTCGAGCGGGGGTTTGAACAGACCACGGTCGCCGAGATCGCCAAACTGGCGGGGCTCACGGAGCGCACGTTCTTCAGGTACTTCGCCGATAAGCGAGAGGTTCTCTTCTGGGGCGCACGAGCGTTTAAGGAGGTCATTGTGAGCAGCGTGGCCGCCGCTCCGGAAACCGCCGCGCCAATTGACGCCGTCGCTGCAGCGCTCGAAGCGGCGGGTGAAGCATTGCAGGTGCGCCGTGACAGCGTACGACAGCGCCAAACCGTGATCGTGGCCAACGCGGAGCTCCAAGAACGCGAGTTGAACAAGATGGGGTCACTCGCCTCGGCGATTTCTGACGCGTTGCGTGAGCGCGGTGTCAAGGATCTCGCGGCGAGTGTGACCGCCGAAGCTGGGATCGCCGTCTTTCGTATCGCGTTCGAACGATGGATCAACGAGGACGGCCCGGGGGACCTGCCCCAGCACATTCGAGAGGCGCTCAATGAACTCAAGGCCGTGACCGCGGGCTAATGAGCACGTGCGAGAGGGTCCGCGCATGCAAAGGGCTTGCTCGTGGCGGTTGACGGGGTGGAACCACATCGCGGGCCCGGTCGCCAGGATGGGGGACGACTGGCGTGTTGAACGTGGTCTTGATCCCCGTTCCGGAGGCTGATGACATCGTCCGGCCCGTGGCGCAACGGCTCTCGCCCGAGAGGACCTTCCCTCGAACCGTCGCACACATCAGTCTGTGGGGCTTCAAGAGGACCGATCAGATCGATGACGCTGCGCTGGCCGAGCTCGGCGACATCTTCGCCGCGGTCCCGCCGTTCGACGCGATCCTCGACCGGATCGAGAGGTTCTCATCGGGCCTGGCCTATCTGGCGCCCGAGCCCCGCTCCATCTTCGACGGGCTGATCTCGCGTCTCTCCTCGGCGTATCGAGAGACCCCTGCCTATGGCGGTCAATTCGATGTCGCCGTACCTCACATGAGTCTGTACCTAAGGCCCAATTGCGCGGAGCAGGAACTGGCACCGGCGCGATCACGTCTGCCCATTCATTTTCACGTGTCGCACGCACGCCTCGTGGAATACTCGCCAACGGTGTGCCGTGATCTGGCGTCGTTCGTCCTGTCCGGAAAGGTCGGCTAGCCGCGATGGTGTCGCGTGTGGCGACGGACCCTGCCAACGCGCCACCGGCGTGGGCTTTCGCCAGCTGGCCGCACTTGAACGAGACTGATCCCGGACCCATCTCCCAAAGGGGCACGATGGACAGTCGATCTTCGCCTCGTCGAGTCCGTGCGGTGCGACCGAGAGCGGGGACGATCGCCATCACCTGTTGTCTAGTGCTCGCACTCACGGGCGCTGGAGCGATTTCTTCGGTCGGCGCCACGGCATTGTCCACGTTGGCGGCCTTCGGCGCTCCCTACCTCGGTTCGCCCGTCGCCTCGAACCCAGCCGTCGTTGGCGTCGCCGCCGGGGCCGACGGCAATGGCTACTACCTCCTACGCTCCGACGGCGAGGTCGACGCCTTCGGCGCAACGAGCTACGGCTCGGTGGCCCCGAACAGCCTTGCGCCCGGCGCCACCGCGACCGGCATCGCGCTCGACTCGGCGACCGGGGGCTACTGGGTGCTCAGTTCCAACGGCACCGTCGAAGGATTCAACGCCCCCTTCCTCGGCGAGCCGCACATTCGATCGGGCGGGTGGGGCCAGTTCCCGGCCGCCGTGGCCATTGCGGCCGCACCCGACGGTGCTGGCTACTACGTGCTTCGCGCGAACGGAGCCGTCGACGCGTACGGCGTGAGCGCCCAAGGCTCCCTCGCGGGCCGCCTCCACTACGCGGCGACCGCGCCCGTGGTGGCGGTCGCGATCGCGGTCGATCCGACGACGGGTGGTTACTGGATCGCCACCTCGACGGGTGACGTCGCCGGTTTCGATGCGCCGAATTACGGGTCGCCCCTGAGCAGCGCGCACGGGACCTATGGCGGCCTGGCGGTGAGCGCCCTCGCGGCCACGACCAGCGGCACGGGCTACTACGTCTTGGAGGCGAATGGCGCGGTCCAGAATTACGGGACGGCCCCGCCGCACGGCTCGCTCGTTGCGTCGAACGTCTGGGCGCAGGGAGGGTTCGCGAGCGCCCTCGCGGTCGATCCCACGGCCGGGGGCTACTACGTGACGATCGACGCGGCCCCGCTCGACGGCTATCTCAACCCTCTGCGCGCCTTGACGTCGCTCGTCCCTCAAGAGATCGATCAGGGAGTCGACTACTGCGCCTCCGGACCGATCTACGCCCTCGGCGACGGCGTCGTGGTGAACCTCTTCGACCCGGGCTGGCCGAGCGGCGTGTTCATCTCCTATCGACTGTCGAGCGGACCGGCCAAGGGCCTCTACGTCTACGTCGCCGAGAACGTCACGCCCCAAGTGATCATTGGCGAGCGGGTCACGCCGACGACGATCGTCGCAATCATCCACGACGCCAAGACGTGCGTCGAAACCGGATGGGCCGATGCGCCGGCGTCCCCGGAGCGTGCCGCGGGCCACGCGCAGTACAACGGGAAGAACTCAACCTCCTACGGGCTGAACTTCAGCTCGCTGCTCCAGGCCCTGGGGGCGCGGCCCGGTCTGCCCCAAAATGACGGACCGCCGGGCTCCTTGCCCCCCGAGTGGCCCGCGTGGTGATGTAGCGGTTCCATGGCAGTGCCCGGTGTGAGTGGATCGGACCGCGCAGCGGCTATCGAGAGGGGACCTTGTGGATCGGACCGGGGTGGTCCCTGAGAGAATTGACTTCGACGCCGGATCGTAGGGCGATGATCTCAGCGCAGATGGCAATGGCTGTCTCTTCGGGGGTGCGTGCACCGATGTCGATCCCTATCGGCGCCATGATCTCGTGAACGCGCGACGCGTCCACGCCGGCGTCGAGCAGCAGCTGCGTTCGCTCGGCGTTGGTCTTGCGAGAACCCATGGCACCGAGGTAGCCAACCCTGGTCTTGAGGGCCGCCTCGATCGCGGGTACGTCGAACTTGTGGTCGTGCGTGAGGACGCAGACGGCGTCGAGGGGGCCAAGCTGACTGGCCACGGTCGCCAGGTACTTGTTGGGCCACTGGGCCACAACCTCGTCGGCTTCGGGGAATCTCATCTTCGTCGCGAACACCGGGCGCGCGTCGCACACGGTCACTCTGTAACCGAGGACCTTGCCCACTTTCACGAGGGCTCGCGTGAAATCGACCGCACCGAAGATGATCATCCTCGGAGGAGGCGCAAAGACGTCGATGAACACGGTCACGTCGCTCATGCCGATCTCGCCGGCGGAACCATAGTGGCGAGAGACGCCGTGCCCCGTCGCCAACGCCGCGTCAACGTCCCTCGTCACGACCCGATCGAGATTCTCATTGGCGAACGACCCATGGATCCCGGCTTCAGGTCCAACCAAGATGGTGGCACCAAGGGGCGGCAGCGAGGATGAGCTGCCCTCCGGGGCCGACGCCGTCTCGATGACGGTGGCGAGCGCCACAGGTCGTTCCTCGCGCAGGCACTGCACGAGCAGCTCGTAGACCTCGTTCACGGCTCGAGACGTTCCAGGAAGATCTGAATGGTGCCCCCACACGTGAGTCCGACGGCGAAGGCGTCGTCGTCGGAGTAGCCGAACGTGCACAGCCGTGGTTCACCTGATGCGATGACCTCGAGGGCTTCGGTGACGACGGCGCCTTCGACGCAGCCACCCGACACCGAACCGGTCACTTCACCTGATTCGCTCACCGCCATCGCCGCGCCGGGATCGCGTGGCCCCGAACCGAGCACGCCGACGACACGCGCCAAGGCCACTCGTTGGCCACCTCGGCGCCAGCGCTCGATGTCGTCCACCAGTTCCTTCATCGGCGTGTACCTCGTCTCACGAGCAGGCTGCTACTACGGCGTTCCCCATCGGAAGTCTCTCTCGGCGAAAGTGTACCGCCGCTCATTCGCAGCGGGCCTGCGACATTGGCTGAAGATCTTCTGAAAAAGAACCCAGTTCTTGTTATAGTCCGAGAGAGTGCGCCGAATTCTGGTGCAGAAATGGGGAGCCTCGTGTACGGACCTGCGTGGTCGGTTGATGTGGTGGCGGCAGCCCTTCTCGGCACCGCTCTCTACTGCACGAGCCGATTGATCTTCCTGTTGGCTACCAAGCGCCCGGATCGTCGCGACCTTCACGTGGTGCATATCGTGATGGCCACCGCGATGGCGGCGATGCTGCTCAACCTCTTTGATCTCGGACCGAGCGGAGCGTGGGAAGCCGTCTTTCTGGGCTTCGCGGGTTGGTTTCTCTGGCGCGCGTCCAACATCGTGCGCACCTCGGCATCGGCGTGGCAGGCGGTCCACGAATCCAATCACGTCGTGGCGAGTGTCGCGATGGCGGCGATGTTCGCCGGCGGCATGGTGATGCACGGGGGATCGATAGGTGCCATGAGCATGGTGATGGGTCAGGCGAGTTGGTTCCTTCCCGTCGCGCTCGTCCTGGGCGCGACACTGGTGGGATACGGCATCTGGAATGTTGTGCTCATCGCCACGACGAGCACCTGGACCATGGCCACGCACCCGGCCTGTGCGGGTTCCGGCGCGGCGTCGAACGACGCGACGACGTCGGTGCTCTTTCGATCAATGGCGGCCCTGCGTCTGGCGCTGTGCTGCGACGTCGCGATGGCCGTTTCGATGGTATATATGTTCTCGTGGGTTCACTGACGTGGGCCAGTCGAGGAAGTGATTGTCGCAGTAGCCGTCAGGAAATAGGGGATTTTCGACGCTCTGGATGACAGAGCAGGATTGGGGGTTTGACGCTATGCAAGTACCTGCACCGTTCAAGTACGCGAGGGCCACGTCGGTGGATCAGGCGATTTCGCTGCTCAACGAGGGTGACTCCGCGAGGCTCATCGCGGGCGGGCACAGCTTGCTGCCGATGATGAAGCTTCGATTGGCGAGCTTCGAGACGCTCATCGACATCAACGGTCTCGCCAGTGAGCTGGGCTACATCCGCCGCGAGGGCGACGAGATTCGTGTCGGTGCGATGGCGCGTCACCGCGAGCTCCTGGAGTCCGAGGAGCTCTTCGCGCTTTTCCCGATCTTCCGCGACGCCGAACACGTGATTGCCGACCCCGTCGTACGCAACCGCGGAACGATCGGTGGATCGCTCTGCCAGGCCGATCCCTCAGAGGACCTCACCGCGGTCTGCACCACCCTGGACGCCAGTTGCGTCATTCGCGGCGCCGGCGGCGAGCGCGTCGTGACAATGGAGGAGTTCCACCGAGGTCCCTACGAAACCGCCGTCGGCGACGGAGAGATGCTGACCGAGATCCGCATTCCGGTGCGGCCGGGGGGATCGAGCGCGTACCAGAAGGTCGAGCGCCGGGCCGGCGATTGGGCCGTGACGTCGAGCGGAGCGGCGGTGTGGATGTCGGGCGGCACGATCACCGACGCGCGCGTCGGTCTTGCGGCGGTGGGTCCCAACACCGCCGGCATTCCCGCGATCTCGGAGTTGCTGCGCGGAAAGGCGCCTTCCGAGGAGCTGTTCGCCCAGGCGGGCGCGCTCGCCGCGGAAGCGTGCAATCCCTCGAGGGACCTTCGCGGGACCGTGGAGTACAAGCGTCATCTGGCGAGCGAACTCACGAGGAGAGCTCTCAGCACATCAGTGGATCGAATCAACGGACAAGGGGCCTAATCATGCAGGTGTCGATCAACGTCAACGGAAAACAGGTCCACGAAGAGATCGAGGACCGCATGCTGCTGGTTCATTTCCTTAGGGACCAGCTGCTACTGCGGGGAACGCACTGGGGCTGTGACACCAGCAACTGCGGTACGTGCGTGGTGTGGCTGGACGGTGAACCCGTGAAGTCCTGCACGGTGCTGACCGCCATGGCCGACGGCCACGAGGTTCGCACCGTCGAGGGCCTCGAACAAGACGGCAAACTCGACCCGGTGCAGCAAGGCTTCATGGAGTGCCACGGGCTCCAGTGCGGCTTTTGCACTCCCGGCATGATGATGACGGCCCGGGCGCTGCTGGATCGCAATCCCGATCCGAGCGAAAGCGAGATCCGAGAAGCCATCTCCGGTCAGATCTGTCGCTGCACCGGTTACGCCACGATCGTACGATCCATTCGCTGGGCGGCAGTCCACGAAGCAAGTTCTGAAGGAGCAACGCTATGACCACCCTCGAGACGCGCCAGACCGAGTTCGTCAACAATGACAAGAAGCCAGTGGGCTACGGCCGCATGCTGCGCAAGGAGGACCCGCGCCTCATCCGGGGCCAGGGCAACTTCGTCGATGACGTTCAGCTGCCCGGCATGCTACACATGGCGATACTGCGTTCCCCGGTCGCGCACGCGAAGATCACCAGCATCGATACCAGCGCCGCCGCGGCGCTGCCGGGCGTGGTGGCGGTCGTCACCGGTGCGGACCTGGCCGCGCAGGGGTTGGCGTGGATGCCGACGCTGTCCAATGACGTCCAGGCCGTGCTCGCGACCGACAAGGTCCGTTTCCAGGGGCAAGAGGTGGCGTTCGCCGTCGCCGAGAGCCGCTACATCGCTCGCGACGCCATTGAGCTGATCGACGTCGACTACGAGATCCTGGCGCCCGTGATTGACTCACGAAGGGCGCTCGACGCCGATGCACCCGTGATCCGTGACGACCTCAAGGACAAGACCAACAACCACTGCTTCGACTGGGAGACGGGCGACGCCGCGGCCACCCAGGCGGTGTTCGACCGCGCCGACGTGGTGGTGAAGCAGGAGATCGTCTACCCCCGTGTGCACCCCGCGCCGATGGAGACGTGCGGCGCGGTCGCGAAGGTGGACCCCGTTGACGGTCAGTTGACCTTGTGGTGCACGTCGCAGGCGCCCCACGCGCACCGCACGGTGTACGCCCTGGTGGCCGGATTGCCCGAGCACAAGATACGGATCATCGCGCCCGACATCGGTGGCGGGTTCGGCAACAAGGTGCCGATCTACCCGGGTTACGTGTGCGCGATCGTGGCGGCCCTCGTCACCGGTAAGCCCGTCAAGTGGATGGAGGACCGATCGGAGAATCTCGTCAGCACCGGATTCGCGCGCGACTACATCATGCAGGGCGAGATCGCGGCGACCAAGGAGGGCAAGATCCTCGCGGTTCGCACGCACGTGCTCGCGGACCACGGTGCCTTCAACGGCACGGCGGCGCCGATAAAGTACCCGGCCGGCTTCTTCGGCGTCTTCACGGGCAGCTACGACTTGGAAGCGGCGTACTGCTCGATGACCGCGGTGTACACGAACAAGGCGCCGGGCGGTGTCGCGTACGCGTGCTCGTTTCGCATCACCGAGGCCGTCTACCTGGTCGAGCGCATGGTGGACTGCCTGGCCTATGAACTGATGATGGACCCGGCGGAACTTCGCCTCAAGAACTTCATCAAGCCTGAGCAGTTCCCCTACACGACCAAGACCGGCTGGGTCTACGACTCGGGTGAGTACGAGAGGGCGATGCGCCTCTCGATGAAGATCGCCGGTTACGACGAGCTGCGCAAGGAGCAGGTGGAGAAGCGTGCCCGAGGCGAGCTGATGGGTATCGGCGTGGCGTTCTTCACCGAAGCGGTTGGTGCCGGGCCCCGCAAGGACATGGACATCCTGGGACTGGGCATGGCCGACGGCTGCGAGTTGCGGGTGCACCCAACGGGTAAGGCCGTCGTTCGCTTGTCGGTGAAGTCCCAGGGCCAGGGTCACGAGACCACCTTCGCCCAGATCGTGTCGGAGGAGCTCGGCATCCCGCCCCAGGACATCATGGTCCTCGAGGGCGACACCGACAACACGCCCTTCGGGCTCGGCACCTACGGCAGCCGCTCGACGCCCGTCTCGGGAGCGGCGGCGGCGCTGGTGTCGCGAAAGGTGCGCGACAAGGCGCAGATCATCGCCTCGGGAATGCTCGAGGTATCGGTGGCGGACCTCGAGTGGGAGAAGGGCTCGTTCCACGTGAAGGGGGACGCGTCAAAGTCGGTGACGATTCAAGAGATCGCCTTCAAGGCGTACGGCGCGGGCGACCTGCCCGAGGGCATCGAGGGAGGGCTCGAAGCGCAGATCTGCTACAACCCCTCGAACCTGACGTATCCCTTCGGCGCGTACATCTGCGTCGTGGACATCGATCCCGGAACGGCGCAGGTCAAGGTGCGTCGATTTATCGCGGTGGACGACTGCGGGACGCGCATCAACGAGATGATCATCGAGGGCCAGGTCCACGGCGGCCTCACCGACGGCATCGGCATGGCGCTGATGGAGATGATCGCCTTCGATGAGGATGGCAACTGCCTGAGCTCCTCGCTCATGGACTACCTGATTCCCACGGCGCTCGAGTGCCCGGACTGGGAGACCGGTTCCACCGTGACGCCGTCGCCCCATCACCCGATCGGGGCCAAGGGCATCGGGGAGTCGGCGACGGTGGGCTCGCCTCCGGCGATTGTGAACGCGGTGGTGGATGCGCTAAAGCCCTTCGGCATCCGCCACGCCGACATGCCGCTCACCCCGTCTCGCGTGTGGGAGACCATGCAGGGACGCCATGTTCCAAGCGTGTAGGCGCTAAGTAGAATGATCGGATGATCTCGCGATTCTGGGCTCGAGCGAACGAGCTGAGGAGCGCGCGACAGCCATTCGTGTACGCCACGGTGGTGCGCGCTCAGTCGCCGACGTCGTCTCGGCCCGGCGATGACGCCGTCATCTTGAGCGACGGCACGATCGAGGGCTTCGTGGGCGGCCAGTGCGCCGAGGAGTCGGTGCGGTTGACGGCCCTCAAGGTCCTTTCCAGTGGCGAGTCGGTGTTGCTACGGGTGCTGCCCGACGGCGACGCTGAGTTCCCCACGGTGCCCGGTGCCGAGGTCGCCCACAACCCATGCCTGTCAGGAGGCGCTTTGGAGATCTTTCTCGAACCGAATCTGCCCGTTCCCGTCCTGGGGGTCGTCGGCACGACACCCATCGCCTCGTCGCTGGCGCGCCTGACCCAGGACCTCGGCTACGAGGCGGCGTCGTTTCCGACGTTCTCGCAGGCGACCTTCGAGGGAGCGACGGCGGTGGTGCTCGCGACGCACGGGCACGATGAACCCGAAGCGATTCGCGCCGCACTCGACGCGGGCGTGCGCTTTGTTGCTCTGGTGGCGAGCGAGAAGCGGGGCGCTGCCCTACTCGATGCGATGGATCTGTCAATCGACGAGCGAGCGCTGGTGCACTCGCCGGCCGGTCTCGCCATCGGGGCGGAGACGCCCGAGGAGATTGCGCTTTCGATATTGAGCGAGATCGTGATGGCGCTGCGCATGGGGCAGCTGGACATCACGACGCGCGGGCCCTCAGCGCAGTTTCGCGAGGCCATCGATCCGGTCTGCGGCATGACCGTTCTGGTGACGCCCGACACGCCGCACAAGGTCGTCGACGGCGTCGAGCACTGGTACTGCTGCGTGGGCTGTCGGGACCGCTGAACCTTCATGGTGAGCGGCCCGCAGTTCGTCACCGGCGTCGTCCTGGCGGCGGGCGCGTCCCGGCGTCTCGGCGAGCCCAAACAACTTCTGGCGTACAGGGGGTCGACGCTGCTGGGCACGACGCTCGCAATGGCCCGCCGATGCGGATTCGATCAGTTGATCGTCACCCTCGGCGGAGCGGCGAAGGACATCCGCGCGACGGTCGATCTGGCGGGGTGTGACGTCGTCGAGAATCACGAGCACGCCGCGGGCTGCTCCTCGTCGATCGCCGCGGCCCTCGGCGTCGTCGATCCCCGGGCCGTCGGCCTGGTGCTGCTGCTCGGCGATCAGCCCGAGGTCGGACCTTCGGCGGTCGACTCGCTCGTCGCGGGTTGCCGAGAGGCGCCGCTCGGCGTGTGCCGCTACGACAATGGTCGAGGGCACCCGTTCTGGTTCGCGCGTGACGTCTTTGACGAGCTGACGACACTTCACGGCGACAAGGCCGTATGGAAGGTCCTGGAATCGGGCCGCTACGACGTGCTTGAGGTGCGCCAGGAGTGTCCCATTCCACTCGACGTCGACACGTGGGACGACTACGAGACGCTGCTCGGCCAAGCGGAGGTCAGAGGGTGAGCATGGAGAGCCCCTCGGCCGTCAAATCGTCACTCGACGAGTTTGACTACCTGGTCGACGAGGGCCTCGCGACGGCGATCTACCTGTCGCTGGCTCTCGGTCAGCCCTTATTGCTGGAGGGCGAGCCGGGCGTCGGCAAGACGGCCGCCGCCAAGGCCATGGCCCGCGCCCTGGGCGCGCCGCTGCTTCGTCTGCAGTGCTACGAAGGGCTCACGGCCGCCGAAGCGCTCTACGAGTGGAACTACCAGCGTCAGCTCCTGGCCATCCGCCTGGCCGAGTCACGGGGCCAGGCGATCGAGGACGCCGACCTCTTCACCGAGGAGTTCTTGCAGGAGCGCCCGATCCTGGCGAGCATCCGCGCGAAGGGCCCCACCCCTCCCGTACTGCTGATCGACGAGATCGACCGGGCCGATGACGAGTTCGAGGCCATGCTCTTTGAGTTCCTGGGAGAGGCGTCGGTGACGGTGCCCGAAATCGGGACCTTCCGCGCGCAGCGCCCCCCGATCGTCGTGCTGACCTCGAATCGCAGTCGAGAGCTGCATGACGCGTTGCGCCGGCGATGCCTCTACCACTGGATTGAGTATCCCGAGGCGCAGCGCGCGGTCGAGATCCTGAGGCGAACGGTGCCGTCCTCCAACGATCAACTGCTGCGTTCGGCGTCGGAGTTCGTCGGTCGGGTGCGTGCGCTCGAACTCGACAAGCCCCCCGGGATGGCCGAGACGATCGACTGGGTGTCGGCGCTCAGTGTCCTGGGCGTCACGTCGCTCGTCAGGAGCGACGTCGTGCGCACGCTCGGCGCCATCACCAAGACCGTCGATGATCGCCTGAGCGTGCTGACGTCGTTGGCGGACATGGGACTCGATGAAGAGGTCGCGCTCGAGCATTGAATGGCGTATGACGTGTAGAGAGTAAGGGGAAGAAACGTGGAGATCAAGAACGAGTTCATCGTGACCGTGCCGATCGACCGGGCGTGGGCGGTGCTCACGGACCTGGCGCTCGTGGCAAGCTGTTTGCCCGGCGCGCAGGTGACGGGCCAGGAGGGCGACACGTACCTGGGCAAGGTGAGGATCAAGGTGGGGCCCGTGGTGTCGGAGTACGCGGGCACCGCGGCGTTCACGATGAAGGACGACGCCAATTACCGTGCCGTCATCGAGGCGAAGGGCCGCAGCAGCTCGGGAGCGGGGAACGCCTCGGCCAACATCACGGCGAGTCTGCGCGCCGACGGCGCGAACACCATCGTGTCGGTTGACACCGACCTGAGCATCACGGGAAAGATCGCCCAGTTCGGTAAGTCGGCCATCGTGGAGGTGTCGGCAATACTCATGGGACAGTTCGTGGCGTCGCTGGAGGCCAAACTCACCGAACCGCAAGGCGCTCCCGCTGCGCCCGAGGAAGCTGGCGAGGCTTTGCCGTCGTCGGCACCGAGCGAACCCGAGGCGATCGACGTCATGAGCATCGCTCGCGGCGCTATCTACAAGCGACTCATCCCGGTAGTGGTGGTCATCGTGATCGTCGTGGTGGTGGTCGCCCTCATTGTCCGATGACCCCTCGTCGAACGTCGGCGTCCTGGTCGGGGTCGACCGCGCGTCGTTCGCGGTGTCGCTCATCGCCGCTCTTCGTCGCTCGGGAATTCCCGTCGGCTTCTCGAGCCTCGAGACGCTGAGCGCCGCCCTCTCGATGATTGTTCCAGACACGATGGACAGTCTCTACTGGACCACTCGAATCACGCTCATCAAGCGCCACCAGGACGTCGCCGTCTTCGATCGCGTCTTCAACGCCGTGTTTGGCGAGTCGCATTCGCAGCTTGATCCCCACGCGCGCAGGAACGCCTTGGCGCAGTCGCGGGAGGAGGACGCGGCGTTCGCTCCGATGCCGGAGGCGTCCGGCTCGCCCGAAGAGCAGGAGGGCGCAACGTGGACGAGCGCACCTCGCACGGTGGCGGGAGCGGCGAGCGATGACGAGCCGCTCGTGCTTCCCCAACGGCTCCCCAGTTCGATCGAGGCCATCGCCGACATTTCGTTTCCGGCGCTCGACGAGAATGACCTGGAGCTGCTCGCCTTCTGGTTCCGAGACGCATTGGCCACCTGGCCGATGAGACGTTCTCGTCGGGTGAGGCCGCATCACGCGGGACGGAGCGTCGCGTTGCGCCCGACGTTGCAGCGCGCACGGCGCACCGGATTCGAACCGATCCACGTCGTTCGCACTCGCCAGGTCGAGAAGCCTCGCCGGGTGGTGATGATCTGCGACGTGAGCCAGTCAATGGAGAGCTACGCCACGGCGTACCTGCACCTCATGCGCGCCGGCGTCTTGAACGTGGACGCCGAAGTGTTCGCGTTCGCCACCTCGTTGACGCGACTGACGGCCGTCTTGAGGCATCGCTCGCCCGAGGTGGCCATTGACCTGGCGACGTCGACGGTGGTGGATCGCTACGGCGGCACCCGAATTGCGTCCAACATCCGCACCCTGCTTCGTTCGCGTTTCGGGGGATGCGTTCGTGGGGCCATCGTGCTGATCGCCTCGGATGGCTGGGACTCTGAAGCGCCCGAAGAGATGACGGCGGCGATGGCCCGGCTTCGGCGCCGGGCGAACCGCGTGATCTGGCTCAACCCTCGAGCGGGCACGCCGGGCTTCCAGCCTCTCGTGGGCTCGATGGCCGCGGCCCTACCGTTCTGCGACGATTTCCTGCCCGCCGACACCGTTCGAGATCTGGCGAACGTCGTAGCCGCGATTGCCGCGAGCGTCTAGGAACGTTCGCTTAGTGGGGGCGACCGCCCGACATCAGGTCGAGGATGTGCTCGAGCACGTCGCGTACCGCGTCGAGCTGCTCCTTCACGGCCTTGGGAGAGCCCGGTAGGTTGAGCACCAGCGTGTCGCCGACCGTTCCCGCGGTGCCGCGCGAGAGTCGCCCGAGGGGATTGGTCGCGCGCATGGCTTCGCTCAGCCCCGGCGCGC
>Ga0182030_10005005_pt1 | contig 28193 bp, 20 predicted proteins | sample 812S3MmetaG_FD_121299 | JGI IMG/M metagenome (GOLD analysis project Ga0182030, IMG submission 121299) | Permafrost microbial communities from Stordalen Mire, Sweden - 812S3M metaG (Illumina Assembly) | ecosystem: Environmental > Terrestrial > Soil > Wetlands > Permafrost | place: Sweden... | reverse complement strand
CAGCCCAGCATCTTACTTCTTAGCGAATAATTCAAATTTGGCTGATTTTCGACGCTCAAACTACTTTCCCAGCAAGGCTTTTCGGCTTATAGTGGTTTTTCGCACGGTTGCTGCCGGTACCCCTGATCGTGTTTCCACCATAGTCGGTCAAATCAGTCTCTTCAGTAAGGTCATCTTCGTTTTTGCCTGTCAGAGCGCTGACGGCTGTCAAGCAAAAAACGACTTGCAAAACAGATCATTGCCAAGTTGTTGAAAATATTAGTATCTGCTCAGTTTTCATTGCCGTACTTACACTGAGCAAAAATCAATTGAGCAATCTGCAAGTAGGCTTGCTGATTATATTCGCTTCAAGATCAAAGCCTGAGTTTACGCGCTTGTCGGTCAAGCTGATTGTATTTTCTCAACCATGGCGACTTTCCAGCTTTTTCAAAGAGAGCTCCTCTCGTTAATGAGAGTGCGTCAAAGTAATATCAGTTAGCTAGATTCACGCCAGCTACTGATAACGCCGGGAGTTTTGGCTCGACAAGCCTCGCCTTTCCGGTGAGATAAGTCTTGAACCGAAGCGATTTCGCTGTAGATTCGAATTTTATTCTCAATCCCTTTAAATCATTTTTTGAGAATCGCGCTGCTTTTCATTTCCAAAACCAAGCGGCTTTTGAGATCATCGCCACCCTCTTGTCTTCCACTGTTTCCTTTTTTGACTCATCACTGTGGCTGATGAAACTCATCCTCGATGAGATCTAACCTATCGCACATTGAATCTGCTCTAGCCCAAGTTTAGGAATTCCCATGATGAACACGAATGTTAGTAAGCGAATCGCGCTAGCGGCAGCCGCTGCAATGTTGTTTACGTCTCAAACCGTAGTTCCAATACAATCTCTTGCCGCCGAAGAACCAGTGCTGACAGCATCTGCCACACCTGTTCTTTCAGCTTCTGTAACAATCGCCGATAACGGCGTCGACGCAATCAGTCGCGACATTCTAGAAAAAGAGCTGGAAATCATTCGCACCAACACTCTATTCAGAAACAACTACACCAAAACCGACAGGGGTCAACAAATACGTAACAGTATTTACCAGATTGGCGGTTCCGGTCTGGCAAACGCTGGCGACATCACCTTAATGAGTCAATTCTGGCGCTACAACCGCAACCCCGGTCTTGGACTACAAAATAGAGGGCGCCTGGAAGCTGGTTTAATTATCGTGCTAGCAGCCTACTCTGCTGTCGTTGCAGCCTACTCAGGCGAATTCATAATCGATCAGGTTCAAGATTTACAGACTAGAAAAAAAGGGCTTGATTCGAAAACGACTTTAAATCGTGTGATTGCTCTGAACAAGGAACTGACAGCCTTACTGACTGAGCGGCAGGCTCTAGTCGACAAGGCAACTGATGCAAACATGAAAGAATTCTGGACAGCAGAAGGAAAAATTCTGGAAGATTGCCGAAATTTGACACTGGCAGACTTCTCTAGACTATATGTGGATTATCGAAAACGCCATGCGGTTCGAGACTTAACAACACTTGGCACCATCGCAGTAGGAGCCACAGGAATCCCTGGGACAATTCTTGTATTGCGTGGTGTGCAACAAACAAATCTCAAGAAAGTTGGCGGCGGTGGTATCCCATTTGAAGTATCTGCTGGCATTCTCACAGTTGCACCAATACTGTTTGAAGGCGGTGGAAGAATCGTCAGCAAATCCGCTCACGCAAGATTAGCCAACGCCTTCGGTCAAGTTGAGCAAAACACAATCAACCAACTCGATACTGATGCTAACAAACTGGTGGCATTATCTAAACAGCCAGGTGTCACTGTAGGACAACCACTAACCGAAAGACTGCAGGCTTACCTGGTTTGCAAAAAATTGCTGGAAAGTCGTCAACGAAAGATGGATCTAGAAGCAGCAGCAGCTAAACGCAAACTGATGGCCGACATCATCTCATATGGCATCAGAGGCGGCACGCAACTGGGCTGGGGAGCGCTCTTAATGAACGCCGGTTATAAATATAATGACAAACCAGCAACTGCCTTTAGACGTGTGGCTCAAGCTGCGACGGTCAATGAAGTGAGTTGGGGCAGCTGGCTGCTAGAAGGACTGGCCACTGGCGCCAATCAACAAATTGCTAGCTACAAACACAGCAAAAACCCAGATTATGACCCGTTCAAAACTTCCAGCGACAAAATTGACACGATTAAGGCTTCACTCAAATAGCAGGAAAATCCAGTGAATTGTGTAGTATCAAAAGACGCAAAATATCTCGACCAGGCCAAAATTGAAGCAATTGATGCAACTGCCTTTCAAAATGCCAATCCATTTCCCTGGATGAATATCAACGGCTTTCTCACGGAGGAGGCGTTTGATTCACTCTATCAAACGCTTCCACTCTCTTGCCAACTCAAACCTGAAATTGGCAAGAAAAGAGATTACGGACAACAAAGCCATGACCGACTGACTCTACAATATCGTCCGGGATTAGATCTTTCTCCACAATGGCAGAAATTCATCGACACTCTTCATGGTGATCAATACGAACATTTTTTGCGGAAATTATTTGCGCTGAAGAGCAATGAGGAAATAGTGCTAACGATGCACTGGCACTATGCCTCAAAAGGTTGCTCTGTTTCGCCACACGTGGACGCAAAACGCAAACTTGGTTCACATATTTTCTATTTTCATAAAGACAACGATTGGAACGACGACTGGGGTGGCCAGACGCTCGTATTACAAAGCGACAAACGTTTACCGGTCCACTCGGCTCCGCCTTTCTCTGATTTCAATATCTGTGCGGCCTCCAGTATCAAAGGCAATCACAGCTTTATCTTCGAGCGAACAGAGCAATCATGGCACGGCGTTCGTCCACTGACATGCCCAGCCGATCACTTGCGCAAAGTTTTTATTGTGGTGATAAATCGGGTCAACTTGCAGGTCAAATGGAGACGACTGCGCGGTAAAGACCCTGATGGTCAACCGCTAAAAGCATAGTGCGGCTTTACTTTGCTGAAATCTTTCCATGATCATCGCAATGATCCTGACAAGGATTGTGCAGATGACCAGAAACTATGTAATCAACATGATCACCATGCGGAACTGCGGCATGACCACAATCTGCAGAATGCTTGTGCCCAGCATCATGCCCTGAACATTTGTGATCTGGCGTGCATTTTGCAGAATTAGTATCGGTTACTTCCAGTGTGTGCTCATCAACGTGTTCTCCATGCTGATGATGCAAATGATTATCGTGTGCATAGTCAACGTGGTCACCATGCTGAACCGCAGGATGACCGCAAGATTCACCATGCTTGTGGTCGTGACCGCTATGCGTTTTACAATCCATTTTTGCTCCTCAGAAACTGCGTGAGAAATTTTCTTTTGACTCTCTTATTAAAACCACTGCGCAAATCTTTGTCAACCAGCGTTTTGGCAACCGTTTCCATTTCTACTCAAGCGCAAAACTCAGCTGTTGTGCCTGTTTTGAAGCATTAAGCAAATAAAATTGAACACCCCAAAGTGCAAGGCGATGACACCACTTTCGGTATCACATTCAAAGATTATTGAATTCACTCTCAAGACATCTGTAAATTTGTCAGACGCGCCCAGAATATTTCGGCAAGATGAACAGCCATTTTCAAAAATCCACGCTCAAATTTGTTTTTCTTCTGAGACAGCAAAACCAGGTCTTTCGCTTGATTAATGCCAAACAAATATTGCTGACTGGTAGCCAATTGATCAACGAGATTCAACTGCATATCCATACTTTCCTTGGCTGTCCAGTAGTCACCAGTACAAACATTTTCAGCATCGACATTGCGATACTTTTTCACGCTATCTATAAATAATCGGTGAATCGCCTCGAGCTTATCTTGAAAATGTTGTTTGCCCTCAGGAGTGATTTCACCAAGTGGAGTAATTGTCCGTTTATATTTTCCGGCAGTCATTGTCACCGGCTGTAGACCGTGCTCTTTGAGAAAGTCGTAACCGTTAACGAATTCTGCAACCACACCGATGCTTCCCACCATCGCGTATGGAGCCGCGACGATTTTGTTGGCTGGAAGGCTCATCAAATAGCCACCTGAAGCTGCTGTTGTATCCACACAAACAGTCAAATCTACGCCCGCGCTGCGCAAACGTTCCATCTCTGAAAACATTTGACCATAGTGCGTGACGCTGCCACCAGGAGAACTGACAACGACCACTGCCGAATCGATTCTGTCTTTGTTGACCAGCACTTCATCGACAAGTTGCGCAAAATCTTTGCGATCCGAAGCGAAGATGTCGCCATCAAAATGCAAAGCCACAACGGGCTTAGCAATCAATTTCGGATCGATAACGATTTCTTTGATTAAAAAAGTAGCAGCGTGTCCACTACTATCGACATTTGGCACAAGCAATTTTTTACGATCCTTAAAAAGACGTTTATCGATGGCATCGCGCTTTTCCATTTTTGTTTTGCTGTGCAATTGCAGCAAACCGTGCTTCGTCCCAAAACCGCTTCTTTGTTTGAGCAGCTTCAAAATCAAAAGGAGAAGCGCTATCGCTATAAGAACCCACAAAGCCAGGAGCAGAAGTGTCATTGAAGCAATACTGAGGTGCAACAACTCTCTGATAATGTGCATAATCAATCCTTTTTTAATCCACTTCCAGCAACAACCGACAATTTCCATCATTGATTATGTCAGCACAAACATTGATCAGTCGGGTATATGGTAATCAAGTGGATGCGTGGGGGGCTCGATAGAGGATTAATGACAGAAGATAAAGAGACTGAAAAAGAGAAGTCCGAAAAGGCTGAGAAAGCTGAAAAGCAGCGCCTTTTGTCAGAATTAGCAGCAAAAGGCGATTTCAAAAAAGCCAAGAAGCCCACGTCTGAAATCGAAGATCAGGAAGCGCTGGGCGAACTTTTTCGACAATCGGTAAAGTTACCAGATGTATGCGAAGAAGAAATAGTCGAGGAGTCTTTGACAGAGGCGGCCGCTGTACGCCCGATTTCTAAAATCACCCATCATGAAATCAAAGCCATGCGAGCAGTTACCACTGCTGATGCAGAGCCAATGGCTGTCGCTCAACATAAAGTCGGCAATTTCATGATCAGAGGCTGGGACGCGTTTGTGGCGTCACTGAGGCCCAAAACTTTAAAATGCGCCGCTGATGGTCACGAGTGCATCCATTGCGGCGCCCGCTTCGGTACCGAAACCGCAAAGGACCCCAAAAAGCAAAAAGTTGCAACCAGCTAAAGAGCTTATTGCAACATCTTTCACGCACCGAAGCGCTTATTAAAATACGGGACCGACGGGACTCGAACCCGCGACCTCCTACGTGACAGGCAGGCGCTCTAACCAACTGAGCTACGATCCCAGCATCCAAACCAAGCGGTAGCTCCGCTCAACTGGGATAAGCAGTATATCACGGGCGGCTAAACGCATCGGTCAAGGCATTGCGAAGTTAACATCGAAATACAATTTCACAGAAATTGCTCTTTTTGACGCAGTTTTCAATAGGAAGCAACTCGCGCCATGCCGACTAAATCGGAATAGGTCGGTCTTTTAATTTCGCGATTGTGTTCGCCCGAATATGTTCCTTCCCAATAACCAATCACAGAATCCGAGGAATCCAAAATCAAGCGGACGTTCCCTTTACCCACTCCGTCACGAGTTCTCTGACCGGCATTAGGAGGCAATATTTCAGGCGGAAAATGTTTAACCGAGGAGCTGTCAATGACAGAAACAGTGACATAACGAAATTTTTCCACTTGAAATTCTTCAGGCTCGTTCGCCGTTTTTAAATTTCCCACTGGTATCTCTGCTTCACTCGTTCGCACTGCTGATTCACTGACAATCGTTGGCTGTTCGGCCACTACAAGAACGTGACCACTTGGCGCCTTTTTATTGGTGGCGTCAGGATCCACCCGCTTAGCCCAGGCAATAATATCGCCGCGGCGCAAATCCCTGAAATTAGTCAGCCGCAGCCAGCCATTTTCACTTTTTTCAGGCGTCAAAGACGTTATGAAAGTAGCGTAATCTCTTGCTCTAGGATGACTGCGTCCTGATTTTTGCAAAACCATTTCGTACTGCTTTGGCGCGATCGAATTGACCAAATAGCTGACAAAACCAGAACAATCTGTGCTAACCGAACAGTGAGATTGGTCGCTAAAAGTGACCTGTTCATCAGCTTTCTCATGCAAATGTCGATAGTGATTATTAGTCACATCGTCAAAAACTTGATCGGCCTTGGCAAATATCTTTGCACTCAGTGCATTCGGTGCTTCAATGGTTGCCGTTGTACTTTTACTCTCAACTGCCACAGTTGAATGCGTGGCTGTCTGAGCATAAGCAGTCAATCCAAAAATGCTCATACTGACTGAAGATGCGCATAGTATGGAAAGAGATATTGATTTCAAATTCATTTTCAAATTCAAATGCTTAATTTCCAAGATTGACTTCCTCGAATCACTAGTTAGTGATAATGCTATCTGCTTTTTCCAAATTAATTCGATTCTCGAAGCCAAATATTTCCACTTCTTCTAAGAAGCTTGAGCAATCGGCAATCGAAAGTGACTCCAATCGCTAAGATTCAGGGCGCCAATTTTTTCATAAAAATCCAACGCAGAGATATTCGAGCGAAGAACCGTCCAGTCAATGCGCGCACATCCTCTGCTAGCTCCTAAATCTGCTAGTTTCATAAGCAACAATTTGCCCACGCCTAATCCACGAGTGGAAGGACAGACATAAAGGTCCTCCAAATAAATGCCAGCTTTACCTTCCCACGTCGAATAGCTCTGAAAGAAAAGAGCAAAACCAACCAAAATATTGTTAGATTCGGCCACCAGACATTCAAACGGTGGCTGTAAGGCGCCCAACTGATCTCTTAGGGTCTGGGGTGTGGTCTTCACGGCTCCTGGATGACCCTGGAAAGCCGCGAGATCGCAAATCAATTGCCACAGTGAATGCGAATCGTCAGGATTGGCCATACGGATACTTAGAGTCATTTTCTAAATCCTCAAAAAAGTTCTTGCACGCAGGAGCACAAAAGCAGCTTTCTACAACGTTTTCACAAACTGCTGGTGAAAATCAAAGTCTATACCGACACTTTGAGACTGTAAATTTTTTAGCCAAATAAACCATTTTTTACACAATATGTAATATATATTACATATGATCAAAATCGCCGATGCCGTTAGAGAAGTGTTGTTCTCATCAGAAATAGCCCACAGTGCGCTTTGTAGCGGGCTTCTCAATCTGTCAGCGTACGCTGTATCAATTCAAAAGGAAATTGAACAGCGCACAAAAAAGACTGTCCGCCCAGGAACAATTGTCGTTGCCCTTTCACGTCTGAGCAAAACTATCGAGGCCCAAGCACCGCTTACACCAGTTGTCGACGTAAAAGATCTGGCTGTCAAAACACGTCTGGTTGAACTCACCTTCGACAAAACTAAAATCAATCGCGAAAAACTGCTAAGACTCTACGTCGATAAAGACTTCGCGGCCGCAGACTTTCTCACCGTCACCTACGGTGTAGGTGAACTCTCCATTGTCGTACCAGAAAGCCTGAAAAAAAGCGTCTTACGACTATATGGAAAGCAAAAACCAAAACTGATCTTCGATAATCTTGCCAGTTTGACTTTACGAATAGGAGAAGGCTGTATAACCACTCCTAATGTCACATTCACACTGGTAAGGATGCTCGCTTTACGCAGAATCAATATTGTTGAAATTGTTTCTACATTTACAGAGCTTACTTTTATTCTCCATCAAAACGACCTGAACGAGGCTATCGCCACCATGTTGGCCTCGATGCCAGTGGAAAAAAACAACAAAAAAACTCCAATATAGAAACACTATTTTAGGCAAAGTTTTTATCAAAAAAATGAAAAAAGAGAAGCCGAAGAGAGTGCCCTATAAACAGCGGCATTTTCAAGGCGATGAACTTTTCGACTAGAAAGTAAGAGCAAAACTTTCATTTTTTGCATCCTCTAAATTCGCAGTCCGCTTGCTCTGATGAAAATGCACGAAAACAGCCTTTGATAGCCATTTCCGTGCTAGAGCCTTGGGCTTATGAGTGGAATTTCCGCAGATCTATCTGGCCATGAATGAGCCCATCCAGGAAGGATATGCTTTTAATACCGGCATCAGCGCAGGCAGCCTCCATTGCAGGCGTGAGCAAGTCGCCCTTACCAGCGATGTAAGCCACAGCGATGTCGAGCTTGTGCAAAATGCTGCCCAGTTCTTCAGGTTCGAGATTGCTGTCGCGGATGCGCGTGTCAATGACAGCGACGGCGTAACGATGGGACTCAAGCGGCATATAGGTGCCGTCGACTTCCAGCAGATGAACAACACCATCAATGAGCTTGGCGCCCATACAACGCACTGTGTAGTATTTGTGGCGATTAAAATAATCATGCAACATATCGGCGACGTGGGGCTCGTCTTCGATGATGAGGATGGTCTTGTGATTGACATTGGCGGTGGTCTTCTTGGCGGTCATGGTCGTTTCCTGAATAAGTTTGTTGCACGTTTCAAAACGAAGAACTGACAAAAGCATTGTTGTCAGTGTGTGTTGGTGCTTTTGAAAAGCACCGGGGGTGGTGGAGCCCTCTTTCGCCAACAAAATTGAAATCAAACAAGCAGAGTTTGATTCGCTCAGTTAGCGCTAGTTGTTGACAATACCCATTTCAAGCTACTTTCATGAGGTGGTCGTAAATCGCCTTCCCATGCAAGAAGCCAAACCATAAATGATGTTTGCGAATGGCTTTGAAAGCGCCCGCTTTAATCATTTCATGGTTGAGTGAATCAGCACCGCTGACAGCGATAACAGGCAGCCCGAGCTTGCTCAACGCAGCTGTAACACCCGTGCCATCCAATTCACTCATTGAGAGTTTTCCATCAACCAGAGCCACCAGATAGTCCTCGGCTTTGATTGAAACCCTCTCTCCCTTGAGATTTGAAAGCAAAAGCTGTCCATTGATGATTGATCCTCTCGGAAAAATCTCAAATTGGACATCCGGCTCTGAAGAATGTCTTCAATCAAATCCCACATCAGCCGGTCGTCTTCGACAACCAGAAGTTTTTGGCTTGCCATAATACTCACCATTTAGAAAAAATTCGTTTTTAGAAAATCCCAGAACAAATCGGACATCCACAACTACAGTTGGTTGTAGTGAGAAATGAGCCGAATGTTCTGGGACAGATATTTACAGGTTAGGAAAAAGTACTCAGAAAAGAAAAATGTGTAGGCTTCTGTCGTACCAATAACGGACATTAAAACGCAACATGCGCTTCGTTCACTGCGCTTAGCACACCTTTAACCTGGCCTGCTTAGCGCAACCGACCGACAAAGCAAAGCCTGCGATGGTTCGCAGAGCTAAACAAACCTTATGACATCTCGATTAGCTTATTTTGCTTGCACAGGCATCAGCAAATATTTGTAGTTTTCGTCGCCAACGGCTTTCAAAATCAAAGGCTTCAAAGCGCCGGTCATTTCGATATTGACTTCAGCAGCCTGCATCTTTTGCAGAACGTCGAGCATATAGCGCACGTTTACAGCGATATCTAAAACCTGTCCTTCGAACTTAGTCGAAACTTCTTCCTGCGCTTTACCAACGTCTGGGGTGTTTGCTGTAATTTGTAAGGTGTCACCTTCAAAATGCATTTTGATCAGGTGTGTGCGGTCATCAGACATAACCGAAACGCGCTCGATTGCCGAGATGATTTCTTCGCGATTGAGATTCGCCAAATACTTGTACTCAGTTGGGAACAGCTCCTGATAGCGTGGATATTCACCGCTAATCAAACGAGTGGAAAGAAAATGTGTATCAGTCTCGAACACAATCTGTCCACCAACCAACGATATACGCACTTCCTGCGTGCTTTCTGCGCCCTTTTTGCCTTCTGCTCCATCTAGCAGTTTTACAACTTCTGTACAGGCTCTGGCAGGGATAATCGCTTTAAGAGTGGCCGGCTTTTCAAGAGTGGCTGTTGCAGTCTTACCTTCTTTTTCCAGTTCGCCTTCTGTGCGTTTAGCAGACATTGAGCCAACGGTAAGGGCTTCGCGACGATGAGCAAGACGGCTGCCGTCAGTAGCAGTACAAGCAAATGAACCTTCTTCGACAACCAGGTAGACACCGCCCAGAATGGAGCTTGCATCGTAATTTGCTGCGGCAAACGCTGTTTGCATAATTGATTTCTTCAGAACATCTGCTGGCATGAACATTCCGTCAACAGAGCCGCCATCAACGAGCTTTGGAAAATCATCAGAAGCGAGTCCTGTGACGCTGAATTTTGAGCGATGGCATGTCACCGTCGTTTCTAGAGTTTCTTTGTCGACCTGGAATGAAACTAATTCGTTAGGAAGCTTCGAAACGATTTCTAATAATTTCTTGGCTGGCAAAGTGACTGCGCCAGGTGTGTAAACAACGGCTGCGCTCTTGGTTTCGATGGCAAGATCAAGGTCAGTGGCTTGAAACTTCAACGTTGTACTGTTTACCGATTCAATCATCACATTGCTGAGAATTGGCTGTACGACCCGGGTAGCAACGGCACTGGTTACATCTCTGAGAGCTTTGACGAGAACATCTTTTTGAATAGCAAAATGCATTTCAGTACCTCTGGTTGTTGAACCATTGCTTAGCTCGGTTCAGGAATTTTTTCAGATTTCTGAAGCTTCCTTGCCGCATGCCTACTAGATTATCTTCCTGACAGGCGTTTTTCAAGAACTTCATCGATTTACGATTTCTTCGAATTGACCTCAGTTGAGCCGAATTTCCTTTCCCTCAATGTTCTACTTCTGTTTGTTCTTTCAATAGAGTTATATAGAAGTAGAAGGCACAACGTTTTTCTGTAGATAACTCTTAAAGCGCACTGCTATGCCTAAAGTGCCTGTCAGTTTCTTGTTCACGTACTGTGCAAATAGAAATTTTTGCCATCAAATTGCTGCCGTTTTGTCAGCGATATTGCACATGATCAAACAAGTTTCTGACAGCTTTTACACAGGGACTCAAGCAGTGAGTAATTGCTTGATTTGGCTGATCGCTACCGAAAGAACTGGGTCTTTTCCTGATGCTTCCTTGATCCGCTGATGCGCATATATAGCCGATGTATGTTTGCGATTGCCGAAGGATTGTCCTATACGCGGAAAGCTCATTTGCATTAATTCATGTGCCAGATACATGGCGATATGTCTTGGCAAAGCAAGATCCTGAGAACGTTTGGAAGAGCGTAACTCACTCGATTCAACGCGATAAAAAGCAGCAACTGTGTCGGTGATACGTTCTATTGTCAGCGGTGCTTTTTGCACTTGATGGGGCTCGACAGGTTGCAGAATTTCAGCCAGTGATGCCGGTGTCAGCGGCGCTCCAGCTAAAGAGGCATAAGCGTGCGCGCGAATCAAAGCACCTTCCAATTCGCGAATATTCGTTTTGAATACAGTGGCGATATATTCCAGAACATCGCCCGAAACCCGCATTCCTTCAATGTCGCATTTCTTTTGCAAAATGGCCACACGCGTTTCTAAATCGGGCGCTTGAATGTCTGCGATCAATCCCCACTCAAAACGGCTGCGTAAGCGCTCTTCAAGCACAGTCATTGCTTTAGGTGGTCGATCAGACGACAGAACAATTTGACGGCCTGAATCACGCAAAGCGTTGAAGGTATGGAAAAACTCTTCCTGAGTGGATTCTTTACCCTGGATGAATTGAATGTCATCAACCAGCAAAACATCGACCTGACGATAGCGTTTGCGAAAGTCCATCATGCGATCGTCGCGAATTGAGTGAATGAGCTCATTCGTAAAGCGTTCGCAGGAAATATAACGGACACTGAGATTAGGTGAGTGCTTGAGAATTTCGTGACCAATGCCCTGCATCAAATGTGTTTTGCCGAGTCCCACTCCACCATATATAAAGAGCGGATTGTAGGCTTGCCCAGGTCGCTCTGCTACAGCCATAGAAGCCGAGTGGCAAAAACGGTTGTGGGAGCCCACGACAAAAGAATCGAATAAATGTTTGGGATTGAGATTGGCTCGGCTGAGACCGCCGTTGCTGGCCATCGACGGTGCATTGCCGACCCCGCCGCTGCGAGCGGGTGAATTGACGCGCTGAGTGGTTGTCGGGTTGTTGAATGGAGAAGCGGCAGCCGGAGCAAACGAAGCAGCTTCTTCTGAATCGGCATAAGCAGGAGAGGGCGGCGAGACTGTGATGCTGCCTATGTTTGGAGTGTAAGAGTCAGTAGAAACAGTAGGATCAATCACAGGCAGAATGGTCAATTTTTCGGCTGTGACTTGAAAAAGTGCGTCAGCGACGATGTTTTGTTGATTGACGACCATGGTCCGTGCAAATTCACCGATTACGCCAATCGTCGCTACTCCATCCTTAATTTCAGATAATTGCGAATGGCGCAATGACATCTGATAGGCGGCATGACTCATTTTCTTAGAAAGAATTTCTTGTGTCTTTGCCCAGATTTCATCATTGGACTTCACAAGACGAACGTCTTCGCGCTCTGGAGCAGTCATCGTGGTAATAAATCTCCCTGGCGCGAGCAATCGGCAGCTTCAACAATGTCAGAGTTGATGACCGGCAAAAGTAAGATCGGTGAAACTTGAGGCTGCATTAAAACAGCGACAGTTAGCCGCATCAGTTTCGTAAATTTTTTACGCCCCCTTGAGAGAAGAGGGGCAGTAAGTTCTTGCGAGAGATGATAGCATAGGCAGTTCACTTGGGATTAGCCAACAAATTTAAACCCGTAAAATTTAGATAGATTGGCTAGGATTGGAGTTTTAACGCAATGAAACGCACTTTGCGCGGATCGATTTCGAAAGCGAAAAAGGGATCCGGATTTTTGAAAAGAATGTCTAGCAAGTCTGGACAGAGAATTATCAAGGCACGCCGTGCTCGGGGACGTCATAGACTTTCCGTTTAGGACGCAGAATAAGCAGTGTTGCCATCTTCAGAACGGTTAACGCGAGCTGGACTGTTTCAACGAGCATATAACGCCCGCAAGAGCATCAACACGTCTCTTCTTACCTTGTATGTTTTGCCGCGCTTTGATCGAAATGATCGAAATGATCGCGGAAGAGTGCCAGGCAGGGCGAATAATCAAACTAATAAGACATCATTAGCAAGCTCGCCCCAGCCGGTAGAGCTTGCTAAAATGCAGGTACCTTCGGTAATTCCTGCAAATTTGTTGCCTCTGGTTGGTTTTGTCATTGCCAAAAAAGTTTGCAAAAGCGCCTGTGCCCGTAATAGAGCGAAAAGGCGAGTACGAGAAGCCTATCGTACGATGCGACTGACGAATACCAATTTCAATGAAACCATTGCCCAGTGGTACGCCCTGGTGTTTGTCCTGAATAATAAAATTCTCGACGCCGATTGGGCGGAAGTGCAAAAAACAGTGCAGGACTCATTGCGTAAGGCAAATGACAAATACGCACGTAGCAAAGAAGTGAAGCGCGAAAGCAAACAGGTTTGAAGTAAAGTGTCATCGTCTGAAGTTCTTAGCCATAGTTTGTTGAAGCTGCCTGTGCATGCGCTGCTCGCTGCTATTCGTGTTTATCAAAAAACGAGATTTTTAAGACCGCCATCATGCAGGTTTTATCCCTCATGTTCAGAATATACGGCAGTGGCAGTTGAGCGTTTCGGCATTTTTCATGGGACCCTGTTCGGACTGGCGAGACTCTGCCGGTGCCACCCCTTTGATCAAGGAGGCGTTGATGAGGTGCCAGAGCTGCGTCCGAGTTTCCCGAATTTTCCGATTTTTAAAAATATTCCAGTTCAAAATCAGTCGTCCAGAGGTAGCCAGTGAACATTGATATAACCTACCAATTCATGATCCCCATGCTGATGTACTTCGCGAAAGTAACGCATAGCTATGGTTGGGCGATTGTGCTTTTGACGCTGGCGGTGCGAATGCTCGTTTGGCCACTCGTTGCCAAGCAAACTCAATCAATGGCCAAAATGTCTCAATTGCAGCCGCAATTGAAGTTGATTCAAGAGCGCTACAAAGACAATCAAGAGATGGTCCTGAAAAAAACACAGGAATTCTACTCCAAGAACAAATTGAATCCAATGGGTGGCTGTCTTCCTCTGCTCATTCAATTGCCGATATTGCTCGCATTATTTGGCACCTTTAGCGGACCTCCTTTTGGCGATAAGACTGTCGATGTCAAAGTAAAAGTCGTAGAAAAGGCTCAGGCAGCCGAATGTCATCGTAATGAAACTTCAGGTGGCAGCGTTCCTTATATATCAACTGACGAAACTCTGGGAAAAGTTGTGGTATTTCCTGGCGACTCGACCATCGTCAAAGGTGAAAGCATTGATTTTGCAACAAGACCTTCTCAGGGTCAATTGCCGGACAATTTCAAAGTCTATTGGCAAATTTATGGCAACAGCAAAGACATTCAGGGCATTATCAATCACGAACCATATGGCTCTACTTTCCATACAAATTTCACCAATACGGGTGAGTTTATAGTCAAGGCAAAAATACCAGCGATCGCCAAGGATGAATCGTTTGGATTTATCAAGAGTCTGGGCAAAGTGGCAAAAGGCGTAGAGCTGCTCAAGCCAGAAAACATCGATAGCGTTATTTTGATTGTTCTGTTCGGCGGCACCATGTGGCTTTCACAAAAACTGACTGTACCCAAACAACAACCGGGTTTGGAAATCAGCGAGCAGCAAATGGCTCAGCAGCAGGCCATGAAGTCCATGCCTATCATGATGACCGTCATGTTCTTCTTTATCCCCTTGCCTACTGGCGTTTTCCTTTATATGGTAATTTCCAATGTCATGCAATCATTGCAAACATGGATTATCATGAAACAGCCAACGCAGCCTCTGGTTGCGGTACTAGATGTCGAGGACGGAGTGGTTGATATAGGATCCGTCAAACCGACAGATGCCAAGTCTAACGGCAAGCCTAAAGGCTCAGCTAAATCAGATAATAATGGCAAATCAAACCCTAATAAATCCAGTAAGTCAGATCAATCAGACAAGTCAGAAAAACCAGGAACAGCGGATAAAGTCGATAAAGCAGACGACGCTTCCAAATAGACAATTTTAGCCACAATTATGAGAGCGGAAAGAGCTAGAAAATGAGCCAAATAGACGAAGATAATGCGCGCAGCTACTTAGGAAAAATCCTGGCGATTTTAGATATTGAAGCTGGCATTGTGCAAGAAGATATTGACGAGAAGACGACGTGCTTTCGCATCGAGTGTAAAGCAGACGACGCCCGCATCTTGATCGGTCGTAACGGCCAGACTCTCGAGTCATTGCAATTTATCGTTCGACAAATGTGCAGAGGCTCTCAGTCTGAGCAGGGTCCATTTATAGTGGATGTGCTTGATTATCGCTCACGGCGCAAACGCAACCTAGAAGATCAAGCTAAGAAAGGCGCTGTCGCTGTTCTTAATGGTGATAGCGAAAAATATTCTTTGCTGCCAATGACTGCTTACGAAAGAAGAATTGTGCATCAATATCTGCAAGATAATTTTGCCGATCTCGCTTCTGAAAGTGAAGGCATGGGTCCAGACCGTCATATCGTCATCAGTTATCGTGGCATGCCAGCTGGTCATGACGATGGAGATGATGAAGATAGTGCAGAATATGATCTTGCCGATCTAGTCGACGGCGCTGATAAAATCGCTAAAGATCTAAAGAAGTAAATTTGCTTTTGTTACTCAAATGGTGCTTGCCAGCTCTAAAAGCTAATTGAAGCGGACCTAAAAAAAACCAGAACAGAATATTCTCTAATAAATAGAGAGCAATAATCGTTGCTATACCAATCGCGTCACTTTTGGCACGATCGTTTTCAATGTCATTTTTTGTGAGTCGACATGGCAAGCCATTTGAATTCGCTGACATGTCAGTGGTGCTGGCAACTCAAGCCATTCTTCGACTCCAGTTTGGTCCAGTCTTGCCGCCATGATGGCATTTTTGATGGCAAAGAAGACCGAGTTGCCCAGCGATAGCACAGGTTCACTCGTAGATTTTGTGGCTTTAACAGCAAGCAAGCCTGCTTGTTCTTGTTTGAAGCATTCAGCCGTATCACGCGGAATCAGCGTGACGCGCAAATCTAGCGGTATCGTCTTGCTGCAAGGTGGCTTATAGGTCCAGATATTATCTGTGACCAGACGACCTTCTTTGTTATATATGGTTTCCTCGGTGGTGACAAAACCCAAGCCCTGAACAAATCCGCCTTCAATTTGGCCGATATCGATGGCCGGATTCGATGATTTGCCAGAATCATAGAGAAGATCCGTTCGAATCACCGAAAATTCACCGGTTAAAACATCTATTTCCACTTCCGAAATCGAGAATGAATAAGTGAAATAAGCAAAGAATTTGCCATTTTTGTAGTGGTCTACAGGTGTGTCGTAGTGCGGTGCTTTATAAAGTTCGCTTGCCGATAAATTGACACTTTCAGTCCAGGCATGTTGCACAATGGTTGGCCATTTTTCACGCCATTGCAAACTCAAATCGCCAAGCTCTGGTTTTTTCTTTTTCACCGTATCGCATACTTCATGCAATCGTTTTTTTAAGGTGCGACAGGCCATGGCAACTGCGCCGCCATTGAGATCGAAACCGGTAGAAGCGGCTGTGGCTGGTGCATTGGGAATGACATCGGTGTTGTTGCGCACGATGCGAATGTATGAAAGCGGCACATTCAATTCATGCGCTGCCACCTGGGCAATTTTAGTGTGCAGCCCTTGTCCCATTTCAACGCCGCCATGAGCGATGGTGACAGAGCCATCTTCTTTATTAATATGAACAAGAGCACTAGATGTGTTGAGCGCAGGCATTTGCTTGAAACCGATACCATATTTTAGAGGAATCATGGAAATGCCGCGTTTGTGCCAGCGATTATTGGCGTTGAAATCATCAACGGCATGCATACGTTTTTCGAATTCAGCGCTTTCATAGAAGCTATCCCACTGCTCGCGCAAATCGCAATACCAGAGTGGCTGACCGAAGTGAGTGGCATCAGCCGTTTCGTATTGAGACGAGTGATACAGATTTTTGCGACGAATTTCTTCGGCTCGTACTTTTTTGCCAGTGCGTTGACTTAAATCAAAAGCAATGTGTTCAATGGCGTCTTCTAGAAGCAAATGAGGTTGCACCTGTCCGAATGTGCGCATAGCGGTATTGCTTGGCTTATTAGTCTTATAGACGACGCCTGCCGAGCGGAATGTCGGCGTGCGATAACAACCATCAGACATCATCACGCTGCCTTTCATCACGGCCAGAGAACAATCGGTGGTGCTACCGCCGTCTGCTCGTAATTCGACATGCATGGCGTTGATTGTACCGTCATCTTGATACGAAGCGTGATAGTCGCTGATATGCGGATGGCGCTTACCACTGAATGACATATCTGTTTCGCGACTCATTTTCAGTAAAATCGGTCTGCGCATTTTCTTGGCAGCAATTGCCACCATGGCGCCTGGCAAAACCGCGCGATTTTGTTTGCCGCCGAATCCGCCACCAAGCTGTTCGACTCGGACTGTAACTTGATTGGCCTTAATGCCGAGAGCTTTAGCTATTTGGTTTTGATCGCCGTTTGGATTTTGAGTCGAAGAGAAAATTGTGATTTCATCGTAACTTCCAGGCACGGCCATCGCGCACATAGTTTCCATGTAGAAGTGCTCCTGCCCATGAGTGCGCATGGTGCCAGTGACTAGTGTGCCACCATCAAGGGGCTGTGTTGGATTCTCGACCCAATTTTTATCACTACCGTGGCGAATTACTTCTAGTACCTTCTTGGTCACATCGGGCTTTTGGCCAGGTCCCAGTGGCAGGACAATCTTCTTTTCTATTGCCTCTTCAAAAGAAACAACAGCTGGTAGCTTTTCGTATTTGATACATTCGTGGCGCACATATTCAGCTGCCTTTCTTGCCACAATTTTGTCATCGGCAAGAACTAAGCAAATAGCCGATCCGATGCAGAAGACTTCGCCATCAGCAAAAATGGGATCGTCACCGCCAAGTCCTATGATGTTTTTGCCGCCTTCTGGAATATCTTTAACAGTAATCAGGCGAGCAAAGCCCTTGAATTTTTTCTTGAGATGTTCTTCGAGTTTTTCGCTGTCTTCGCTGAATACAAAGCGGGCATGCGCCTCGGTGCTCGTTACTATTTCGGCATAATAGCCACCAGCAGGCAGCGGCAAATCGTGGCAATAACGGACTTCACCAGTGGCCTGGCTGACTGCTGTTCTTTTGACAATGGGCGAAGTCAATGGCAACATCATGTCGTCCACTTCGAATGTCTGCAGTCCTGTTGAAAGAGGGCGAATAGTTTGGTCTGCCGCTGAATAGTTTCTTTCATCGACATTTGCCGGTTGAGTTTGTTTGCCGACGAAGAGGAAGAATTTGTAGAAGAACGACTCGGCAAGCTTCGCGCGGTATTCGTTAGTAAACCCTTCTTCGTCCATAGTGACGATGTTCTGAGCCACTTCCTTTTTGATTTGAGCTAAAGCTTCAGTCAATATTGAATCGTCCCAGACTTGGCCTAACAACCATTTTTCTGTCTCTGGTAGGCGCCCGTTGCAATTGGTCAATCCGCCATAGATAAGGGAGATTTCTTGGACAGCATTTTTTTCGTCCAACAAGCAGCGGAAGCCCGCATTGACAATGGCGTGAGCCATTTGCGGACGACGAGCGATGCGATACGTATGAACGAATTCGCCTTTGCGCGTGAATGGAATGCGGAAAGAAAGTAGTAGCGCATCTGGTGGCAGGTCTTCAGCTATAGGCATGTCTTGCAACGCAAAAATTTGTATCCCATCTACATAAGTTTTGGAACGTATTGTTACTGTCGTTGCCAGAGCGGACAACACAGTGAACAAATCGGAAGGAAATGGATGTCCTGATTTCGAATTGCTTTTGGTGATGAAAATATTGCCGGCGACGCTGCCAGCGTTGCGCACCTGGATGCCAGCGATGTGTTTTGCGTGCTCAGCAAACTGACGCAAGCCACGTGTTGTTTCAGGCGCCTTTTCTTTAATCAATGTCTGTGCAAATTCAATCAAATCTTGAATCGCTACGGCCGCTCCGAATTCAATTGCTTGCTCGTCGTTGTTTAAATGCGTTAGTTCTTTGATGCGTGAAATGTCGATTGCAAAGCGCACTTTGTTCAAATCTGGGTAAATGCCAGAGGCCGTGTTGCCGACAATTAGTTTGATTTTGTCTTTGCCTGCGTGCTCAATGATTAGATCTTGCAATTCCTGTAACTCGGCAAGCGTAGTGGGGCGTACATAGTTGATGCCATGCTTGGCAAAGTGCAAGACTTCCAATTGATTGATTGGTGTCAGTTTACTGGCATCGATTTTGATTGGTTTGTCTCGCACTTTTAGCTCAAAAAACGGATCTAAAGTACAGGGCTCAGTTTTGTCTTCGCCCGCTTTGTAGTCACAAGCAAAGGTTCTCATCCCGTGCAAAATCGGACGATAGCCAGTACAACGGCAGAGGTTGCCACCAAAAATATCTTCTATTTGTTGTTCTGTCGGCGCTTCGTGCTGTTGTAAATATGCATGCATATTCATGACGAAGCCCGGTGTGCAAAAACCACACTGAGTGCCGTTGTAGAGCGCGATTTTGTGCTGAACCCGATCGAGACCATCATGCAGATTGCCAATGCCCTCAATCGTTGTTACTTCCATATCGGCCACTGCAACAAGCGGCCTCAAGCATGAATTTATGGAGTGATGGTCGACGTCGGTGCCGTCTTCGCAAGGCTTTGACACCATCACCGTACAGGCGCCGCAGCCACCCTGTTCGCAACCAACTTTGGTGCCAACCAGTCCCTGATCGTGAAGATAATTGACCAGCGTTGTTGTTGGATCTGGATTGTGAATTGTGACGTCTTGGCCGTTCAGTCTAAAATGCAGTTCGTTCTTATAGCTTTGAAGCTTGGCCTGCAAAGCATTTGTAAGGGTTACACTCATGGCATTTGCTCCTGATTCTTTGCATTGTTGAGCTTATGGCGATGCGCTTGAAACCTCACAACGGCGCAGCGTTGCATGCTTAGGAAGCACATTTCAATCGGCGCAGAAACGTAATTGTACACGAGTCTAGTTGCAGTAAATGGCTGATCTGCTCTCGAATTTTTTGATTAAAATTGAATTTCGAGGAAAAGAACCAGACGGTCTCTGATGTTGTCGTCTTTAAGTGTCGTGATTAGATTTCAGAATTTTGCCATTTGCCATAACGAGCGGCAATGAAATCCTGGGCCCCTGCAATTTCTGCTTGCAGTTGCTTGGCTCCCTCTTCGCCCTTCATGGGTAGGGAAACACAGTGCCTGATCAGGTGCATCCAGATGGCCAGAAATGCGGCCATACGCTGGCTGAAACCGGCGTATGTTTGAAAGAAAAGGAGTCGATTGCGAGTGTAATAATATGATCGCCAGTGCTTCAGTTCGCCTTCTGTAGAAGCACCACCGATGTGCGTAATATGAGCTTTGGGCACGTGCAGACATCTCCATCCGCCGAGCTTTAGGCGATGACACAATTCGACGTCTTCAAAGTATAAAAAATAACGTTCGTCGAACGCACCGACTTCCTTCAACGCGTCTGTGTTCACAAGCAAATTAGAGGCAGCCAACCAGTCACAATCGAAAAATTCGGCATTGTCACTTTCTTTGAGCCTGGTTTTGCCACGCGTAAAATCGATGACGCCACGACCTGGCTCAAGCGCCTTAGTCACCGTATTTAGTATTGCGGCATTCGCCGCTCCAACTTTATCTTGTTGTTCGCTGACTTCGATCAATTGGCCCAAAGTTGAGTTTTCTACAGTTGTGTCGTTATTCAGCAACCAGATATATTTGTAGCCATTTTTTACGCCGAATGAAATACCAGCATTGCAGCCGCCAGCAAATCCTTCGTTATCAGACAGTGGCGTCCAGAATAATTTATTGAATTCTTTAATCAGTCCTTTACTGTCTTCATTGCCTGTGCCGTTGTCGATCAGCAAGACATTAAAGTTCGGATAATTCATCTTGAAGACTGAGCGGAGGCAATTTCGTGTGTTTTCAAGACTTTTGAAGTGCAAGATGATGATAAGTACGGGCGGATATTTTGCGTTGTCAATAGTGGCTGCTTGAAGATCGGCTGTTTGTGAAACTGCTTTTGGCGCGCTTTTTAGAGTATTTTTTGGTTGATTTCTGGTGGGACGATATAATTTTGATTTAGACACGGATTACTCTACTTGACGTAATTTGCGACGCAACTAGCGATGGCTTGATAATATTAGAGGAACTGAGCGGAGGATCTAAGGTGTCGGAATCAGAAAGTCCAAATTTGGACGAGTCTTCAGCTGATGTGGCTGCAAGTGCAAGTGCCGCCCAAGAAGCAGAGAGAACCCCGCGAAGGGCAGGCTTTGCCAATTTCTTCCGGGCGATGCATCACATTCGCAAGGCATCAGCTGCCGAAAACGTGGAGCAACGCTTCTCAGATTATCTCAGTATTGCCTTAGTTTTGATTTGTATCGTTAGTTTGGTCTTTGCCGTATCAATGCCGGCTCCACCGACTTACAAGCTGCTACCTCTGTTTTTGACAGTTGGAGCCGTGGTCTTTTACATCGTCAATCGCCTGGGCATCATCATCAGTTTGACCTCCAGACAAGCGCTTATCGTCTGGCAGATTCTCATCGCTGGATTTTGGCTGGGCGTCACCAGTGCCATGCTTGTGATGTTCGCCTGCATCTACTTTGTTTCTCAAGGTGCAAACGGTCTGTAGGCTTTACGGACTGTAGTCAAGCAATTCTATGCAATTAAAGGACCTATACAGGTTTGCGCTTGTATCGGCAGTCACAATTCTGGCCGGGTGCTCGCGTGCGCCCTCTGCGCTAAATCAGTCCTCTTGCGCATCGCCGCGCGACCGTCAAATTGTGTTTGGTATTTGCTGGGAGCCAAACAGTTTTAACCCCCTGAAATCACTCGATTCAGGCTCCTATTTCGGTCAGACCCTGGTATATGAAGGACTGGTCAAATATGACGCCTCGATGCGCATTGTGCCTGCGCTCGCTGAAAGTTTCTCGATTTCGAAAGACCATAAGACTTACAAATTTCAACTGCGTCCCCATTTGTTTTTTTCTGATGGCTCCCCAATCACTCCCGATGATGTGCGGTCCTCTTTTCAAATGGCTTCGTCAAAAGCTTCGCCTTTTAAATCTGATTTCGATTGCATTGAAACGATTGAGTCTGATAAAACTTCCGGGGCAATTGTGTTGCATCTGTCGCGTGTTAGCGCGCCGCTTCTTTCTCGCTTGATTGAATTGCGAATTTTGCCGGCTGCAATCTGGAATCAGCCAGATCATGGCACGCAAATTCTTAGCAGGACGCCAGTGGCCAGTGGTCCGTTTCGTTTGAAGCGCTGGGAATCTGGGCTTGAGCTTGTATTTGAGCCAAATCCTTTTTACTGGGGCGATAAGCCAAAAATGAATCAGCTCGTATGGCGTGTTGTGCCAGACAGGACCTTTTTAGGCATTGCTTTGCGGCGCGGTGAGCTGGATGTAGCGGCCGTGGATCCGCTCAATTGCAATGCTACTTTTTCGATGGCGCAAACAAAGAAGACAACGGCTGTATCTGATAGTACAGGCGCATTGACTAAGTTAGAGAACAAAATCGTAGTTGATGAATTCAACGGCAGTCGCACTGTGTATCTAGGCTTTAATGCCCACAAAAAGCCATTTTCCGAAAAGTTGGTGCGTCAGGCGCTTGCCATGTCAATTGATAGAGATGCGCTCGCTCGAGTTCTCTTTGCCGGTTACGCCATTGTGCCGAAGTCCGATACTTCGCCAGGCAACCCCTTTTACAACGACAAAGTCGTGGTCTGGAATTTCGACAGACAAAAAGCAGGGGCAATTCTAAAAGAAGCTGGATATGAATTGACTAGTCATGGGTGGTGTCAGCCTCAGTCAGATGAGCCGCTTTCGTTTAGAATTCTGACCGTCAAAGATTTTCAAGACGTGGCGCAGGTGGTGTCGGACAATTTGGCCGACATGAAAATTCCCACCGAAGTTCAAGTTCTTGAATATACGACTTTGCGCTCTAATTATTTGAAGAAAGGCGATTTCGACGTTTTTCTCTGGAGTCGTTCTTCAGGTATCGATCCTGATTGTGCGCTTGTCTGGGGAACGGGCGGCGCGCTTAATTTCTGCGGTTTCTCCGACCCACACATTGATGCGTTGATTGAGCAAGGACGCAGCACTGTGGACCCTTTGAAGCGCGTTGCTGTCTACGAAGAAATTCAATCTATTCTTGCCGATCAATTGCCCTGGGTGTTTCTGGTGCAACCTAAGTTGCTCGTAGCCCATAAAGCGAACATCTTCAACGTAAAACAGGCCTGTCAACAAGTGACAGGCCTGCCCTGGGACAATCCACTATTTAACGCCCCCAGATGGGAACGCAAAAACCGAGAGTAAAATTCGTTGCCCGTTAGGGCAGGCGGTTTTACTTAGCGGTCGTAGTGGTGGTTGTGCTGGTAACTGTAATGCCTTGGATATTGGCAGTTGGGCAAATTGGTGTATTGCCTAAGTGCTCTCTATACCAACGAAGTGATTCAGCCATCTTGTGGATAGCGTGTCTTCTGGCAGAAGGAACCGACCAGCCTGGTGGCTTCAAGTGGAAATAACGACCTTCGTCTCCGCAAGCTTGTGCGAAAGCTGGTGTAGCCATCGATAGAGCTGCAAGTACTAAAAGTGCTTGTCTCATTTAAACGTCCTCTCTTATAGTTCGGTGTTCGAACTCAAACTAAACTCAGTGATTAACTCAGTTGTGTTATCTGTCGCGAACGTGGCCTGAAAGTTCCATACCTTAAAGATAAAGAAACCTACGCTATTGTACTATTCCACAGGCGGCATTAAATATGTCAAGACGAAAATCGTTAAGAGACTCGCGCTGTCAGTGGGGGCGGGCTTTGTGTTTAGCCACTCATAATTAATGTGACCGATAAAGACTTTGGACAACAAGTGCCCATCGTATTTTCCGAATAGCTTGTTTGCGAGTTTTCAAGTAGAATTCTATTTGCGGGGTTGCAAAGCGCCGCGAGGTCTAACAATATCAGGCATTCTCACGAATTAGAAAGAGTCCCATAGTGGTAAAAGGACACAAGTCACTCACGTCAATTGCAGCAAACTCGATGCCGTCTAAATCTGACGACCTGCGCGATGCCATTCACTGGTTTATCGACAATGTCGGTCTCTACCATTCTTCGGTGAGAGGTCTTTTTGTCACGGATTTTTCCGAAGAACAAGAAGCAGTTTTAGAAGCGGCCAACATCAATTTGAAATCTCGCAATGTCACGCCTTTGATCATTACAGGCGAAGCGATATACAAGCAGGCGGACTATTTATGGCGCACCGCTGTCGGTAACGCCACCTTTGGCAGACCTGTCGCCAGTAAGCTTGAGCTGGATCTTGCCGGTAATGAAGTAGTCTTCGTCAAGGATCTAGAAGCGCCCGAAGCAGCGCATCACCTGTGGTATCTCTTTCACCACATTTTCTATCCGCGAGCACTTTATAACAAACCGTTACTGGTTACGAGCCCGCTCAGTTACGAAGAATTCATCACATATGGTGCCGGATGTGACGACCTAGAATTTGCCGGTCGCAAAATAACCTGGGAAAAACTGCTCTGGTCAATGGATGCCACCATGATTGATCCACAGCATTACCAGATGCTGCGCGATGAGTCTTTGAAGCCTATGTTGAAACCAGAATATTATCTGTATCGGGCCATGAAAGAGCGGGGACTCGAAGTCATTCCTCAGCATGTTCTGGGTGATTACCAGCTCGATTTCGCTTTATTCGACAGAGAAAGAAAACTCGATATCGAGGTTGATGTTTTTGCTTCTCTTGATTTAAACAAACCATCATCGGCTGATGTCAGGCGGAATTTGCAGCTTCTCAGTGATGGTTGGAAAATAGTTCGGTTCACCACGTCCGAAATTTTGAGCAATCTAACGGCTTGTGTTGATGCCGTAGAAGAAGTTTGGGCACAGGGTCGTAAAAAATCATCAAGCGGTAGATTGTTGTCAGGCACTCAACCAACGACCGTTCCCGAGCTACCTGTTGATGACGATACCCAGCGACTTGCCATTACGCATGGTGCAGGTCCGGCCGCTTTAGACGGGGGTGCCGGCACCGGTAAAAGTAGTTGCATCGCTCATCGCGTTGCCTATCTTCTGGTTCAGGGTGTCAATCCTGAACGTATTCTTGTCATTACTTACTCGCCTGAGGGCGTTCGTCATCTTAAAGGATTGATGGAGTCCAATGCTGATCGACAAACAGCTCAGAAAGTTCAACTTTATTGCTGGCACGATTTGGGCTTCAAGATTTTGAAGGAGAACCTTGGTGCAATTAAACGCAAACCGCCGTTGAAGCTGGAAAATAATCCGCAAAAAGTACTGGGTCGCTTGATCGCAAAGTTCAAAAAAGACATGGACCCAACCATGCTTGAACTTTCAGAAGAACTTGATGAATTCACTCTTTCCACACTTGTCTCCTTATATAAGGCAAACCTTGTTACACCAAAGCATCTTAAGGAGATGGCTAAAACCAATGTCGACGAACTGGTGGCAAAAGTTTTTCAAGCTTATGAAGAACAATTGCAAAAGGCTAATCGCATAGATCGCGACGACATGATTTGCCTTGTGGCCCAAATATTGCTCGATCAGCCAGAAGTACGAATTCGCTACCAGTATCAATACGACTTCGTTCTTGTCGATGAATACCAAGATGCGACGGCTTCGTGTGATCTTGTCGCGCGATTGCTGGCCTTTCCTCAAGATAATGTTTTTCTGGTCGGTGATGAAGACCAGTCAATTTTTGAAAGTAAAGGTAGCTTGCCGCGTTTGATGTCGGAGGTGTCCATTCGTTTGCCTAACGCGCGTTGCTATGTGCTCGAGAAAAATTGGCGATCGCATCCTGTTATTGTCGATCATGCCAGACAATTTCGCAGTCATTTGACAAAACGTCGTATTCAAAAGGACATGATATCGGGCTGGGGAGCCGCTCCTACAACAGCTATCATCGGACCGCAAACCGCGGATTCGGAAGAAACCGAATGCGAATGGATTGCCGATGAAGTATCGATTTTAATTGATAGTGGTCGCGCTCCGCATGAAATAGCCGTTTTGCTGCGCGATGACAAATATACAATGTTTCTCGAAGAGTCCCTGTCCAGGCGCTCTATTCGTTGTTTGACGACTAATCCGCAATCCGCACTTGTACCTGATGAATGCGGCGATGTGATGGCGTTTTTGAATCTGGTGATGGATCCAGATGGGCCAAAAGCACGTGAGTCTTTTGAACGGATCTGTCAACTGCGAGTGAAAGAAGTCGATCCCAAACTTTCAGCGACCATAGCCAGTTTTGCCGAAAGCAATAATTTATCGTACTTGAAGGGTATCGAAATTTACTGGCAGGCGGTGCAGGATTCCTCTTGCCGTGAGCTCGAACAACTGGTGCGTATTATTCGCACCATGCATCAAGAAAAACTGCCGCCAGCAGAAACAATATCGTTATTGAAACGCACACAACGGTTGAGTGAATATTATCGGCAAATAAAAGTGGCTCCAGGAGTCAGTTATGAGCCAATGAGAAAACTTGCTGTGCTTGAGGAAGAAGCGCGTAAGTTTCAGAGCGTTGGCGACTTTGTTAAAAGCTACAATTCTAACCAGCAAGCTTTGCTTGGCTCTGACAGCGAACAGGCTGTGCAAGTTCTGAATGTACATGAAATTAAAGGGCGCGAATTTCCTATAGTGTTTCTCGCCGGGCTCGCAGAAGGAATATTTCCTTCTGTTGATGAAGCGGATGTAGAAGAAGAAAAACGCTTATTTTACGTGGCCATGACGCGCGCCAAAGAACTTTTGTATTTGTCGTTCCCGGCTACATTTGGAAAACAAGCCTGTCAACCGAGTTCGTTTTTGGTTGATGCGCGATTGATGTTGGCAGCAACGCGCACGGCTCAGACAGTCGCTGCAAATCAGCAGGTGGCAGCGCAACAAGCGGCAGCTGCAGCACAGCAAGCGGCAGCGCAACAAGCAGCGGCTCAGCAAGCAGCAGCGCAACAGGCAGCGGCACAGCAAGCAGCAGCAGAAGAAGCGGCACGTCGACTAGCTTGGCAGCAGCAGATGCTGCAGGAAGCGGCGCTACGGGAACAAGCTGAGAAAGAACAAAAAATAGCTTTAGAGGCTGCTCAACAAAAGGCATTGCAAGAGAAAAATGCTCGCGAGCTGGAAGAGAAAGAAGAGTATCAAAGACGAGAGCACGCCGAGCAAGAAGCGTTGCGCGTGCAAGCTCTGCACCGTCAGCAGTCGCAACAACAGACACTGCAGCAGCAGCAACAATACATGCAAGAGCAGGCGATTCGAGAGCAAGAACTGTTGCAGCAACGTGAGCTTCAGGAAGCGGCTGCCAGAGCGGCTTTATATAAGCAACAAAGTCAAGCCGGTGCATATGCTATAGAAAGGACTTTGATGGAAGGAGTGCCACCACTCTCGCCAGGAGTCGAGTCGGCTCCAACTGCCTCTGCTCCTCCGTCACCGTCCGTTCCAGCACCAATACCGGTGGCAGAACGGATGACCAGGGCAAGGCAACTCACTGCCGATGATTTGCCAGATGATCCACCTTTAGCTTCTGCGCCAGAGAAGGCGGATTTCTTTGCCGAAACAACTTCCGCCGCGCTGCCGCCTAGTGCTTCAGTTGAAAATGAATTGATTGAGAGTGGCTATCTTGCTGGTCAAAAACCAAAAGGAAAGGCTGGTCGCCCTCGCAAACAAAAAGGCGGCGGCGACGTCGATGAAACAATCATGGAGCAGCCCCTGGTTCTACCTGACAAACCACAGGCTGAGCCTGCGGCTCAGAGCACGCCGGCTGACTCTGAACTGTCTGGCTCACATCGCAAAGTGCCGAGTGAACCACCACCTTATTTCGCTCCAGTAGCTGAGACTTTAAAAGATGTTCCGGTACTTGATGAACCTTTCCATTCTATTCCCGCTAATTTGCCTGTTCCTGCCGCTCCTCCGAATCGGTCGCGTAATGATCAAGTCGCTGCTTCGACTTCAACTTCAGACATTGATGATTTGCTAGAACTGGCTGACCAGGCGCCTAGACGTGCAACGTTATCTCAGTTTGCGAATGCTCCCCAAGCGGACGTTGAGTCATATGTCGCGCCAGAGGTATCGGCACCAGCTGTACATTTTGGTAAGTG
>Ga0182030_10005004_pt1 | contig 28196 bp, 20 predicted proteins | sample 812S3MmetaG_FD_121299 | JGI IMG/M metagenome (GOLD analysis project Ga0182030, IMG submission 121299) | Permafrost microbial communities from Stordalen Mire, Sweden - 812S3M metaG (Illumina Assembly) | ecosystem: Environmental > Terrestrial > Soil > Wetlands > Permafrost | place: Sweden... | reverse complement strand
TCGGAGAGTCCACCGGCAGTGATTCCTGGAAGGTTGTCAAGGCGAAGAGATTTGAGGGGTGGAAGCGAGGTGAGCGTCGAGTCATTGAATGCGGGATGTGGGAATGCAGAGATATGCAAATTTTCCAGGGACGGTAGTTGATTGCAAATATCTGCAAATAACAGGGAGTCGATAGTTCCGCCGGGATTGCAGTGGAGAAATAAAGTCTTGAGTTGGGACCAGTTTGAATGATATGTTAGAAATTCGATACATTGCTCAGGCAGAAGAGGGCTAGGAGCAATGACAGGCGTGATGTATTGTAGGTCCTCTGAAAATGTGTATTTATGTTGGCGTTGAAATGGACTAGGGTTTATCATCCAAACCACCTCCTTCATTTTTGTTCTGGTTGATAGAGCGTAGAAAAGGCGAGAAAATGTGTGGTTGTACCCTGGATAGAAACCTGGTAGGTGTTCGAGATTTGGGCATGCCATGATCAAAGATGCAACCAAATCGAGATACTCATCCTGCTCTTTCTTTCCTTTGGCTGTATCTGGCATTGTGGGAACCTTCAAAGACTTGACATACTCAGCAAGATCTGGACGAGCTCGTAACGTCCTCCGCAGTAACTTCAGCCGTGTACCATGCTTGATCTTATACTTCTTTTTTGTGTGAATGATAGAATCACAACTATTAAGCTGTATGTCGTCGTATAACGTAAGTCTTGCTGCACTCCACCACTTCTTGCAAGAAGTCCCTACACTGATCAAGTCCCTCATACAGCATGTCGCACAACTCAAACTGCCCACTTCCAAATGTGAAATCTTCAACTCAGCCAATATGACCAGTAATATCTCCTCGGGTAATTTCTTGAAACCTTCGCCAGGTGTTCTCGCCACGTATTTCATGCCAATATTCGATGTCTGGTTCGGTGGAAAGTTTGAGATTCTCTGGGGTGTGAGCAAGGTGGTCTGCACCTGTTGCCTTCCGTCTCCTCCTGCTCCATATCGAGGTCTAGACGTCCCTGTATATAAACGGTTCCCAGGGCTAAATGCATGAAGTGGAACTGTTGCTCGTGACCCGAGAAGTTCATCTTTCGTGCTCGCGCTGGAGTAGAAAGTTTCAACACTTGTCCGGGTGGAAAACGAGCCAATTGAAGAAGATGTACTCAAGGGGCTCTTGGGCCTAGATCCGGAACTCGAATGTGAACTTGCTGATATTGGACGTGGATAGAGTCGGGGAGGTTCCATGTCTTTACCCCAAGGAAGGTATGGAGGTGTTGCAGCATATAATGAATCTGAGGAGAGCTGAGATGGGGTATAGAATGGATAGGATGCGGTTGATCTATGCTTAGATGTTGGCAATGACGCTCGCGCTCGTCGAGTTATGAGGTCTTGGTCACTGAATCTTCGGCCTTTCTTGATCTGCGCCTGCAAATCCCTATCACCAAACCGCTTATCCAAAGATTCTGGCGACCAGAAATCTTGAGATGCAAGAACGGGAGAGCGTGTCGTTGTTGTTTTGGGGAGGAAATAATTGTGGCTTCTGGTAGATAGTCATTGCGTCAGTCTCGTCTGATCGTTATCTTAATATTTTGAAATCCCAAATGAGAAACCCTGATCGCCAAATCCAACCCGCAATTTTACCCTCAAAGGGTCTTAGAGTGAGGATAGTTGCCGCTCATCGTTCGTTCCGGAAATTAAAAGGGGGGCGAAACGAGCCTGTGTATCCGCTTGGGAAGCGCTACGTCGAGAATAGGGTTGGCGGCGAGCCACCAATTCTTCAGCGTCTTGCAGAACGTGCCGATGGGATCCGAGAGACGGCAACCGCCAGAACGTCAAATTATGAAAAAGAGAGTCTCTTACTCTGGTAAATGAAAATCATTGACGAACCCGGGACAGGGCGCCCGGTGCGCGTTATTCTCGTTGTATATTTCGATTGCATCCAGAGGAGAAAGGAACTTCCGATGGGGCCTGTACCCCGCCATGCTTCTTGCCCGACCTTGTTGCGGGGAGGTGCTTTTTTTAACATTAAGCTTATCCAAAGGATGGACCTCAATCTATCCTTATACAACAACAGCGCACTGAGACGCCCAGCATCTGCTGCAAGGAATCTAGCATGAGTTTCCATGGTGTGATTACGCATTGTATGGCGCAAAGCAACATGTCAGCCTTCCCCTCCATCCTCCAGACCTTTCTGCCTATCTGGGATTCTGAATTATGCACTCGATTGGTCAACGTGGGGTAATGGGGTCCGAAATGAATTATTTCAGCCGCTCCTTCAGTTCTGGACCATGATTCGAGAAATGAACGAGTGGAACGAGGACAGGCATCCAATACGATTTATCCAGTCGTGTTTTGACGCTTCAGCCGCCAGAGCCTTTTCATGTTAAAGATAGCACAAGCTGCATACAGCACAGATCAATATACGGCAGAGGAAAAAAGCCACCGGCTCTTAATTTGTCAAGAACACGCGATGGAGATCCGGACATTGGCCCCCCTGGCCAAGATCTTGGATGAGTGCGTGTTTCAGCTTTTAGCGAGAATGGAATCCTGCATCTCAGCTATCTGACCCTGCTGACCTCATGCATTGTTGGACTGGAAAACTGATGAGAAAATCATAGCTCGTAAACAACGAGGCTGCGTTTCTGGTAGGAGAAATCTGTTTTTAGAGGCTAGGCTTCCAGGGCTTCATCATCAATCTAGCTAAGAGCGACGGCGTTTCTTCAGCTCGGAACTAGAGGAAGCCACAAGCGCCTCGAGGCATTTCTTCAGCGCACACGTGATTCATGTGCAGGACTGTGGCTTGTGGCTTTATTGACGGGATGCTTTGACCAATGATCGATAGTCCGAGCGTGTAGGCACTATTGATGCGGTGAAAACAACGGCTAGACTAAGTGAACATCGCGGGTTCATGGAAACAAGAATTTGCAATGAAAGGCGGGGGATAACCCTGTTCAAAACGCCGCAACCCACTGGGAATGCAAGAACCACCCTTGCCAGTGTTAAAAGGAGCTGTTGGGAAAGAAGTCGATTTCATAGACTATAAGATCACTCTACCGTCAGGACAACTTAGGTGCCCTTCTATCAGCCTCATTTGTCGAATCTGCCAGGAAGCCCTTGTACTTCAGATTGTCAACCGAAAGCACCACTTTGGGCATTCTATAATCCGGTCCCGCCTCTTTATACCTTTCCAACTTTCTAACCACATTCTCAAAACCGTTCAACGCCCGTTCCCCAATAATAAAGTTAAGGTTGGTGTCCAAGTATCTCTAAATCTTCAAACCTAGGATGATTTCCGCAAGTTCCCTGACAAATCCGGGAACAAATAAATAATCATGCAGGAAATCCTGAGGCTGCAACGCAAGTCTCCTGATCGTTTAAAACCAGTCTGGTACCTGGAGCTCAGAGAGGACTGCGCGGTAGAAATTGGCGATGAAGACGATGGAAGAATCGTTTAAACGGAGGACGCCAGATTAGCCGATTGAAAGCTTGTTTAGAGCAAAATTGTGAGATTCTTTGCCAGTACTCAGGAGGCTGAGGTCATGGACTTCAGTGGAGATCTCATTTTGCCGTTATGCCGTATCTTTCAATGGAGAATGTTCCTTCTGAGTCCTTATCATGTGGTTATACAATGATAATGCGATTTTCATCGATGTCGACCCTCTCTTTAAAAAGTTTTCAGATATTCGAAGACAGAGGTCGATTGGTTATTCTGGGAAGAGCGTGAATGCCTTGAGCGGTCTTTGTCTCCCTTTCTCCTTCATTTGACTTGAACAGTTCATGTTCAGTTGGCCAAGTTGGGCAATCGAGGCTCATCATGCTTGGCAAATCATTTTCAAAATGGGCGTTTGTTTTGGATTGAGACATTTGGATGCTCGTCCTAGTTGAGGCAGCTCTGACACTCTGCGAGTTCGAGTTCGAGTTCGAGATTCTGATTTTTCATAGATTTTTTCGGTACAGCTCTCGAATCAAAGGGTGTATTTGATTGCACTTTCCTTTCATTGCTGGCGATTCCTGAGTACTAAAAATGACAATGATAAGGTAGAGCCTGGTAGGACCATCGGTGGCTGCATTTCGGGAGCAAATTTGTTAGACTTGGTCTTAAGCGAACTTGAGATGTGCACTTTATGTCACCCATACGAGAGTCTGATAACCCTCCTAACCATGGTACTATCACCCATCGAAAGTCCGGTGGTAGCATATATAGACCTTGGTACTATTCTAGGTGTCCGAAGTTGCTTTGGAGGTAACCTTGATTTTCACAGCATACCCTGGTCCATAGTCGTTTGTGCAATTCCCCGCAGTAGCCTGCTTGGAGGCATGATCCACCAGACAAACGCTTAATAATCGATATTTCGCCCGAACTCAATTCTTTTATGACCATATCTTTAGTCTTTTTATTCAATTTTGTCAGAGCAACGTGTATACTGTGACTTGAGTTGAGAGAAGTAATTTTATTGCTCTACAGGCTTGGCAAAATATCAATCATAGCCACCACTTATACACCAGCCTTCAGAAAACCGCACAGCTCAATGATGTTCCTTCCATCTTGCTCTGAATTGCCTATCCAGAGGATGTCTCTGAGCGTCAAGTTTCTGACCAAACCCTCTCGAAGCTTCGAGGATATCTGGCTCATTGGAACTCATCCTCCCTAAGCTGGATAATCTTAAGATTCTTTGTTGGCATGCTGTACTCCGGGTAATTCTTTCGATAAAACTTCAATTCGTGTCGAAGCTTCTTGATTTGTATCGCTACTCGTGGATCCTTTTGTCGTCCGTCCACCACTACTAGTTCTTCTAGATGGATAAATCCGAGTAAAATGGCTGAAAAATTCAAGTATCCCGACCAAGTTGGTGGGTCGTCAAGAACAGAAGCATTGACAGCCAATTTTCTGAGGTTGCTAGCCCATTTGGAAATGCCCCAGCCCTTATCGAAGGCATCCAATATCGCAGAATATCTCAGATCCAGATCCAGATAACACAGATAAAACGTCGTTTCCTTGTCAAAATGAACCACACCGTCCAATTTAGGATTTGGCTCAATGGGGATAACGTGCTCCAATGCCTTAAGATACACCTCTCGTGACTCCACACAAGCCTTTGCCATCCCAATATCAAAGACTGATGTAGAAGTACTTCGTGGAAATTCATCCCATGAAGGATAAACAAAGACACTAAGCCCCTTCCTCTGTTTGACATGACTTGTTCTGGCGAAGTCGAAGTGGCCACGTATAATCCGACGTCCTTTTTCGTTCTTGCTGCTTGGAACTGCCATCTCCCATATCGTCAATCTCAGCTCCGCCGGTAGCTTTGGGAATAAATCGAATGTTGTGGCGGCCTTGCTCGAGTGAGATTGATATGGGACTGCACTGTTTTGAATGTGTTGTGGACCTGCCGATGCTAAGCCAGCGCCGGGGAGCGGTGGGTAATGGCCAAAATATCTTTGAGAGGCTGGCATCCTTGCACTGTCTCTTAAAGCTATCTTATCGCACCTATTTCGATCAACGATCTTGCGGGTTTTCAATCTCTGTCCCAGAATATCTGCTCTCTTCATGATGATCTTGCCCTTGCCGCCCCTTTGTGGTGAAGCGCTTCGTCGCAAACAGCGTTCCACAAATGCCCCCAAGCTGTTCGGCGGTGATTCAAATGATGTAGACGTCGTGGCTCCTGTCGCTACCTTAAAATTTGCTACTGCTGTCTCTTGTCTCCTGCATATTTTCCGCTTGATTCGAAGTTGGTGTAACTGTCGTGGATGGGTGGTTTTCCATCGTGCATGATAGATCATGGCCGCCGAGTGAAAAGGATCCACTATCTCGACGTAGCTGGAGACCCTGGCCTCTGAGCTCCATCGATATCTCAATGGGATGTTTCGTCTGCTGTGTCTTTGCATACCGGGTGGGAAAGACATTGTTGTCGTGATTGTGGATTAAAATGTTGAACATCGAGAGATGAATTGCTCTGATGGTAAGATCGTCGGTAAAGAGCCCGACATCCGATTTATACGGATAATGTGATTTTATGTTCACCGCGAACGTAGTATGAGCTACGACGCGACGCAGTGTTTATTTATTAAATCGAGGTGATTGAGAATCCAGATCGTCAAGTTAAGCGAGCTCTTTCAGGGGCACGACACCTTAGCGGCGTTCAGGAATATGAATAGTCCTTCTCCTCCATTGTTCTTTTCCCAATTTATAAAATCAAAACGAGAAATTAATGTCTAGCCTGAACCAAGTGAGGTTTTCTGCCCAGGCTTATGATGGACACCATAACGGAAAATCAGAACAGCCACTAAATAATTCGAAATGCATATCTCCGTCTGCAACACCATCTTCCTCCTTCTAACATTTATGACCCTCGACTTTGCCCCGGCTAGAATATCGTCCCCCGACTCGGGTCTGCCCGCTTCTGCCTCATGTACCCTCTCCCTCTTTCTAATATCGCTACTTGAGTTCTCCCTTCTACCCCATATTTACAGAAACCTCCGCAACCTTTCTCACAGTCTTGCTCCTGATCATTTCCGAGGTACTTCGCGCCCTGGTAGTATTTCCACTCACAATCAATTCCTTTTGGTCACCCAAGGTGTTCCTCATCTATCCAAACCAATATCCACCGCTCAGTCGCGACCTAAAAGTCAATCTGAGAGTCTTCGCAAGTCTTTCCCGTCGAAGTAGACCTATAATAGAAGCCAATGTGCAGAGACGGACGACTTAGAATTCGGCCTCATTCTAATCTCAGAAATGACATCTATCCCAATTCAATTTTTCGAATGAGCTAGCTCATAGATGTTAATAGGCTGGGGGTCCCATCCCCGACACAAAGGTGGGCACAGTGCACTCAGTGGCTTTCAAAGAACAACTTTCCCCGCCTCCGCAACTTCTAAATATGAAATTTCTGGTATTGTTAATTGCTATGAAAAGAGCGCGATAAGGGGAGTTGATTATTCTTCCGATCTTCACATCGGTTTACAGGAGTTCAACAACACGCATAGGTCAAGGAGCTCGCTCTACTACTAGACGGCGTTCCATAGTACTGTTCTCCGAAAGCACTAACGGTATCTGAAATGCTAATCCAAAATATATTAGATTCACTGCCACAAAGCTATGTCTGCTCCCTTAGGAGTCAAGTATCTCTGCCGTAAGCATACTTTATTCACAACGCATCGGTGAGACACCTTCCTCTAACAATGAGCACAATAAAAGCTAACTTCTTTAGATTCGCATAAGTATTCTGCAAAAGTAGAGGGTGATCGGCTGCTACTCAAAATGCACACCGAAGCCGTTCGCCGTGCCGCCTCCCTCGGTATCCCACCTCGGGCCCTACTTACCTTCAAAATCGGCGAGCCTCGTTCATTCATTAAAATAGATCACTCTATTGTTGAAGATGAAAGTTTCACAGATCCAGACCCCACTTTTTTCAACAATTCACCACCGCACCCTTACAAAAAGAGGACGATCGACCGATTTCACAAGCAACCAGACAGTCAAGTTGTTGATTCTATACCACAATGCGATGATTACAATCATTCTTTCCTACCGGAAAGTTGGGCTTGGATTACACATGGAAGTCTGAGAGGCTGCCCTGCTTCGAATTGCTCTGGCCGTGTCAGAGAACCTACGGTCCTTCTGCGTTGTTTTGAAATGGGATGCCGCTTGAGACTTACAATCCTGGATAATATTGGGGTATTGTGGTATTTTCTCTTTTGTGCTCTTGGCCTGGCTATTATCTGTTGGGAGAAGGTTCAATGACTGGAATGGGGCGCGGGGAGTGCGATCGTATTGAGCACAGAAATCCCGTCACCAGATCCACGGAGGGGTAAGATGAAGCTGAGGAGGTACTTGAGGACAATAATGGCTGATTTTGTAATTATAAATGAACAAGAAAAATGTATCCATGAGATACCGATGTGTTAATCAGTGAGGAAACTTATGTCATATCATGAAGCTGTGGCTGGAAAGTGGTTTGATATGAATCTAACATAGTCAGAAGCGTTTATCACGAATCATATACGTTCATCTCATTGCTAATCACATGAGTCTACTTTGTTCTTCACGGCCAATCTATCTAAAAAAAAATTCCCAAAGAATTCACGTACACTCTCTGCACTTCGCGCTAGTCGTGTTCTTGTTTTCATACAAATTGAACGACTTCCTCCGCTCCTGGCCAGTAACACCTTAAACACACTTTTCGAATTCGGCATTGCATCGCATCTATACGATATCAAGCGCCACAACATCCAAGCACCCTTTATCTGCCGAAGATGCATATCAAAGCTGTTCGTCGAGCCGCAGAACTCGGCGTATCACCGCGCTCTCTCCTTGTCTTCAAAGAAGCTGGTCATCGTCAACGCCTAGACGCATCCGATTCCGCATTTCTCAAATACAAAAGATGCCGCATCCAAACTCACAGCACGTCAGCCCCTGGCAAATCCGAAATTTCGGGCGAATCACCTCCAGCTTACAGGAAGAAGACCAAGGTCAGGAAGCGTAAAGATAGCTTGGATGCTTCCGTTGAACCACCTTACAAGAAGCAAAAGTTCAACACGTTAGAAGCTGAGGTGGAGGAAATTTCTCGTGAGGAGCCCGACTTGAAGAGCAAGGTCAATCTGTCGGAAATCGAGGTGGAAGAAATTTCTTGTGAGGAGGATACCTGGAAGAGAAAGGTTGATACGTTGGAGCCTGTCAAACTTGAGACGATTTTCGAGGAGCCTGAGCCTTCTTATAAAAAGACGAAGAATGCTCATTCCCAATACTTTACTTAAGGCGTATAATTTGCCCTCTGATTTGGATCTCTGGCATTTGGGTTTGGGACGATTTGGGCCTTTGAACCAGCTTGTCTACCAATAAGCATGAAATCGGGCTTGTTAGTGATACATACCGGATGGTTCTTTGTATGATTTTTTTATTCATCAATTCGGGGTGGTTGTTTGTTAGGAGGGTATAAAAGAAGAAGAATTTCATAGCTTCCTGAGTTCGGGCAATCCCTACTCTGAATACAAAAGCTGCCTGACTTTCTGCATAGCGACACATTTGAATTCGGACCCCCATCGTATATCAAGTCATCTCGCGCTAATGCCCTCTCCCGTGGATACCTCCGCGGATCCTCTCTTTTCCGTATCTAACTGACCTATCTGACATACACTTCCTAAAATTTGCATCACGCTGCACTCGAATAACTCTTAGCCAAAGAAATTTCCCCCCATAAATATACACATTAAAGCAGCCCGCCGCGCTTTACTCTCTGGTCGTCAAACTAGTAACTTCCTCACCTTCGAAGCTACTAACCCACATCATCCCCTCGACAATGCCGACTCAAAAATCGCTCCAAAAACACGCTCTCCCAATCTAGATGACAAGCAGTTCATACTATTTAAGTCTGAGGTCTCTATAGCGGAGCAGAAGAAGATATATGAGGAACTATATGGCATGCTTAGTGAATATCCCGTCCTCGACTTTTGAGTCACGTTTTGGTACTTTGGGTTAGCTTGATGTGGCCGTTTGGGAGTTTTCTTCTCTTTGACACCGGGCCAATGAGTAATGCTCTTAGAGGGAACCGGGTTTTGTTCTTTTCATGTTATAGGGATGTTTGTTCATGATTAGACAGAGGGAAATTGTTTACTAGAAATCATAATCATTAGGGGCTATCTTACTAAGTATTGGGTTCGTATTTGTTTGTCATGGAACTTTGATCATTTGACTAATAATGCTATTAGAAACAGGGATTACAAAGGTCTATCAAAAGTGGTGGGATAAAAGGACATGGAAACAAGGAGGAGTGCTTCCATAGAATGCCGGGTTCTGCTGGAGAAGTCGACCATTTTACAGAGCATGTGATATACCCCTGATTTTGCCGGGATTTCCACTGAATGCCTACCCCACTAGAAAAGTCCATGAGACATGATATCGAGCCCAACCAACCTTATTGAAGTCACATTAAGCTCTATTAATTATACGATAATTGAATCTCATTCTATGATGGATAACTTGGTGCTATTGTATATTGTCCTAGTTATTCTAGGTGGCAACCTTGTCTAGAACAGTAGCATAGCATGATGTTACCCATTTTATACTAATTCCTTCTACATAGATCAACCCCCATTCATTAGTCATTCACTCCAATATCTTGTGTGATACTGGCAGAATATCCGGGATTCTGTACCCAGGATTGTTGTTCTTGTAAGCTTCTAGAATAGTCCTGAGCTCGGAAATATGAATCCAGTCGTGATCGCGGAAGTCTTCTCCGAAGGAAGGAGATATGGTGATTGAAACCAAGGAAGCAAAGTAGGGCAGCACCTTCAATAAGTCGCTTCCAAAGTCTCGAAAGCGGTTGTAATTAGACAGGGTTGTATAGGCGACGTGTTTGATAGCTCGGCTCATTGCTGGGACAGGCCTACCCAACTCCAATGTTTCGGCAAGTTTACAAATCAACTCTTGGAAATTTCTTACAAAGATGGTGGCGCGGTCGTCAAAACGGATGACTTGTGGTCTCGAGCCATAGCCCAGCTCGATACTATGCTTAAAGGTCTCCAAGAAAATTATACGAGACTCCCTGCAGGTACTCAGGAGTCGAAGGTCACGCCATTGAGGTGAAGTGTGTCCAAGAGGCGAGAAACCGGATGCGTCAACTAGGAATCGAGGGAAAATCCGTAGAGACCTCAGAAGCAGGATACTGATAACGCGGCGTCCGTCCTGATCCTCTTTGAGAGGTAAAGCGAGTTTCCAAACCTGGATTCTCAATTCAGATGGTAGTTTAGAGAAGAGTTTGAATTCAGTGGGACCTTGGGGCGTGCTTAGTGTCAAATCCTCCATGAGCTTTATTATTCTTCCCATTTCTTTAGGATCAAGCCTGCTGTGTCGTGAGATTCTTTTTGAGGCGCAACAGAAAGTTATATTCGGCAACCCAGATGGTCTCGGAAGGATCCCAGTACCGGCCTTGCCCAAGCTTTGCTTCGCTAGAGTGATCGGTTTGGCTGTCTTCGAAGACTTCTTAAGTTTCTTGTTTTGACCTGCTTTAGATTTGTATGTTGCTCGGATTTGTGGGGGCTTTGAAGAACTCCGCTGGATTGGTTGGAATGTGGACGTGGTTGGTATTTCGAGAGTGTAATGCCACACCTTGACGTTGTCTGCGTCTGGTGATGAAGAAATTGGACTTTGGGTCAACGTTGTCTCTTCCTCGCTGAACGCTAGGTCGTTGAACCTTGGAGATGGGCTCAATTCTGTTTCAGCAGCGCCATATGGCAAATTATTCTCTCCTTCGGAAGACGGCAATGCTGATGCATTATCCGAAAGCTGTGCCCACGATGATGGTACAATTTGTTGCTTCTCGGTTCTACCCATTTCACTGCTCATACGAGCGCCCATCTTGTTGGGGTATGTCAAATATTCTAGGGTGCTGCTACCTTCTACTCGAGTTTGCGCTGATGGGTTCCGTATCTGTTTCGCGAAAGTTGGTTGTGGCGCGACTGCCGAAGAAAGATATCGTGACTGAATTCTGATACGCACGATGATTAGCACGACTGGTAGAATGAAGTTAGAGATTACTTACACTTTTTAATTCGTAGCTATAGTACTGATAGATGATGACCTCACGAAGTCTATACACCATTGGAAGTTGCTTTGGCTTTGCTGGTCATTCGTTCGTTGTTGTTGATGTGGAAGATAGGTGTACTTTGCAGTGGCTATTATAGAAGTCGCGTCGCGACTTGCTATCGAGGTGAATAAATTTGGAGGGAATTTTCCTTTTAAAACGTCATTTGCGGTGGCAAAAGTTGAAGAGGAATTGAGCCTGTGGATAACTATAGACAGTTTAGGATCCCGTGTCAAAACTCCAATCAGATTGTTGAGTCAGTACAATATATTTTAGTTGCGTATTCCCTACAAAGTTTCTATGTACATAATTCGCTCTCCTCATGACCATGTCCCCTAATTACCACCAGCTCCAAGTCCTTCCCTCAATGAGCATGCGAAAAAATATCGAAAAGCAGGGGTTCTGACTTGTGAATCGTGTGTCCTCCCTACTGCCATCCTGGGGGCGCTTCAAAAGTGGAGATTTGAGGGTGCTTGCACTCTGGATTTTCTTTCTTGTAGACTTCCATAGACTTTATAAATTCATTGAACCGGATGATCTCTGATGACTGCTCGAGATATCCCGCATCCCAGCTAAATAACAATCTTTCTAGATTCACGAACAAACGGATAAGCTTGGACATGTCTAGTTCTTGTCTGAATACAGAAATTGAAAGATGGAGTCGCTTGATCGCGTAGAAGCAATCTGGCAGCAAGTCCGTATCTAGCGAAGTATTTGAACACCATAGGTTGAAGATGTGGAAATCATAGATGGCAATGAAGGTCGTATCCGGAAACCGTATAATTGAGCCGTCGTACCTCGAGATATATAAATCCTTACTATTTGCAAAGCTAGCAGGTAGTGTAGGACCCAAACCACTGCAAAACTTAGGGACCCGAAGTACGTTTTTGAAGTGCTCCAAAAATACAAAACGTGACTCTTTAGTTGCTCGAAGGAGGCTAACATCTAGCAAGTCCGTGTATATATTTCCGTTCTTGTGAAACCATTTCTTGGAAAGATAGAAGCCGACCGACAGACGGGGAGCCAATAGTTCAGGGTGAGTGGGATATGGCGCATTTATATGATCAGTGACCACAGGGTGAACAGCTATCGATGAGGCTAAGTTTTCTTTCATCTTCCTCAGTAGAGCTAATTTCCAAACCATCAACCTCAGCTCGATGGGGAGATTCGGGAATAAATGGAATTCAGTAACAGGGTCCAGCAAGGTGAGAAAGAACATTTGTTTTGTGGCGAGTTCAAGGTCTCTAGGGTCGAATCGAACTAGCTCACGAGATACCGAAGGCGTGCATACAATGGAAAACTTGACTTTCGGCAAAGCGGCTGAACTGATAACGTATTTTATGTTGAGCTTGTAGTCTTCTTTATTCTGGACCTTCGTGTGCGAGTTTGGGCTCCATGGATGCACCAAGAATTGACATTGCTTACGCCAATATTCTGTGGTTTTGTCCGCTTCGGCCGCCACCAAGGTACCCCAATCCTTCACAGTAGTTCTCGGCACCTTCGGGTCTCCATTCTGGGGCGCTCTAGCTTGACTCCTTGAAATTCCGGAATATCCTGGCGCTCCAACTTTAGGTGTGGCAATAGATTTCGGGGCATCATAGTTCGGTTTCCTACATTTGCTTCTGTATTCTCCACTTTCCAGTCCTTGTACTTGAGCTTCTTTTCGTTTTCCAATGTATTGGTCATCTCCTGGATATTTCGGATGCTTCCAACCTGAATTTACTGGTGGCGGAGTGGATGAGGATGAGGCTAGTCCCTCGAGAGGTGTGTTCAAATCCATAGACTCGGTGATGATTTTCACGTTCGCATCACCCGTCGCTCGTTTCATTGAAAAGGTGTGTGGACTGGGTTTCTATGAATTCAAGATGTAAGGGCAATCTAGGTTGACTGTAGGTCTAAATCTAGTCAGAAAGTGCAGTATTAGGAGTTTAAGCGCACATTTACTGTACAGTAGAAAAGAAGCTTCTGTCCCTGATGTTCGGATGCGCTTTGACAGATTGACTTGGTTCTTAGCGATACTGGGAAATTGCTGAAAAGTTCTGTGAAGAATTAACCTGGAGCTTGTTTTGTTGTTATCGAAGATAGGTAAATTTATGGCTTGGGTAGTGACTTTGATGGAATTTCTACCATCTCGCTAAGTAGATACCTCGAACCTACATGAAGAAGCGAGTCGCGCCCTTCATATTATCACGTGATGACTCCGAATTACCTTTGTATTCTTCTTTTAGCTCGATTGCCAATCTTAGCATCCCACGAGATACTTAGCTCATATACTCAAGAGGTGTATATAGCTCAGTATCGCTCCCATCAGGGTCCCACATTTTAGAGAACTCCTATATCCTTCAAGATCTAAAGTGATACGCTCGCCCTTCGAATTATCCTTGATAGAGGCTTCCGATTCTATGGCCTTCCTCGACTGCTAAGTGGCGTATCGAAGGAAAAGAGTTTGAGACGAGACCGAACAGTAGTCTTAGCCAGTTGATTCCAGGAGGCAGAGGAAGATTTTTCTCGAAATACGCAACTCAAATTCTGTGACTCTATATTTGCAAGCCTGAGGAGTCCCAAGGTCAAAGATGACCCACCATTGCCCACGGGTGAATTCCCACCCCGTCACAACTCTGTGAGACATGGCGCTCACTCGCCAGAATTCCCATCCACACTTCCGTCCCAAACGATTCCCTCCTTCTCAATGACTACCTTCTTCCAAACCCCAAGCTCCTTATAAAAACCCTCCCCAGCCCCCTTCCCCAACCCACCCATGAAACAACATCCTCTCAACCATCAAATCACCCAAATTCGTCACCTCCAAACTCTCCGTCTCCTTCCTATACCTAATAATGCCCTTGCTCTCCACAACCTTCCCATCCATCCCCTTTCCATCGCATTCTCCTCCATCCGCTCCCTTGCCATCCCGTTCCTTCCCCTCCTTCCAACCATCCCTTTGGCCCCCCTCAGCAGCTGGTACACACCCATCGAACCACGTCAACGCGACTTCCCTTGCTTCTCGACAGACAGTCAACATAGACGGCGGTGCTTCGTGGGTAGTGAAATATGTGTATTCGACTGGCACATTTTTAGACGAAGGAAGGTAGTAGAGATGTTGTTTGACGGGGATGGTGCGTGGTGGTGGGAGGGCGTGGTACCAAATTTGGAAGCGGATTTCGGGTGGGAGGTGAGGGAAATGGTAGAAGGTTTGGGTTAAGATGTTGGGGTTGGGGGAGGACATCTTGGACTTTTGGTTTAGAATCTAGGATTTTATCCAAGAATATTCATGCAGGAAGAAGAGTCAATTCCGGGACTTAAATCTAAACTTCAATGACGATGAAATTAATAAAAGAACCAAACGATAATCAGAAGCCCAAAATCATGTGAATACCTTTTAAATAAGTTATCATAAATCATTCTTGTATTCCTATGTGTACGTAAAATTAATCAATGCATAAGCAGAAAGGAAAACAAGCGGAACACAAACCTGCTCAGGTGGCACAGTCCGCTCGACCCCTGAGATCTGGAAGGACTTAAATGTCAATTGGACGGCCAACCGATTCTTACAACAGCACTAACATGATCTGGAGATGAAATGAGGTTGTGGTGCACAGTGGTTGCACAAAATAGGTTAGTCGTCTCACGGCTCACGTCAGGCGAGTGGGGCAAGATATTAGTCGCTGCCTTATAGGATGAGAACCATGAATCTGTATGTGGCTAGTGTTACGTCCTAATCACAGAAACTACTCTTCATATACCACATTCCGGAATCTGGTCTAAGTAAACCCTCTAGAGCCTACTCAGCATCAACGATTCCTCCATCCAAAACAAAGCTTGCTGGAAATAAACTACGACCGGGATCCAGTGAAAAAAGGGCTTAATTTCAAAAAATCAGCGTCAAATTTCGAGACGATAAGATAACTGGCTATACTGGTTCCAAGATCTAGACTATACGATCAAGTACTACTCATTCAACTCTCTATCTCAGCCGAGGGAGAGCAAATGCACATTCGAGAGTAAGATGTTGAGAAGATGGAGAGACCTACTCACCCCAGCGCGGTTGAATCAATGAACACATCTGATATTATTACCCAGGTGAAAAGTATATAAACCCTTTCGAAGCCCCCTTTTCATCGGCATTCACCCTCCATCTCCCTCAGCCATCACCACTCCAGAATTTCTAGCTACTCCAGCATATCTCTTGGGAATCCAGCTTCAAATATTCCACGGCAAAAATGCACGCAAACTTCTTTTTTTATTGCCCTCGTTCTCGCATGCTCCATCTTATTGGAAATCCAAGCCTAAAACATCTCTTTTTCTTTCGTCAGTCATGACGGTGCCCCAGCATCCTTCTACCCAGGCACGTGACGATACATTGAATCTCGCTCCTAGAGCCCGTTCGGCATATAAAAGAAATATTCAATATTGCCAAAGTTATCCTTAGAAAGTAGCTCCACATTTTAAACCGTTATTCAGTACAGACCATTCATCATTATGATTCTAGTTTGTTGCCGCCCGCGCTTTACCCGATGTTACCACATCATTGCTTTTTTCTCAGCCGCAGCTTTCAGCTTCACAAAACTCTTCCTTCCTTCAATGTTTTATAACTTGATTCAAAAAAATATTATTATTATCCTGCTTAACCCGCTCTCATAAATAGCTTCGTTTCGTTTATATGCTAAGAATGTCTTCAAATGGTGGAGGAGACTCTCAGCATGCGCTAGTTCAGCATCAGCCATACCCGCATGCACAGTCACCGAGGCTGAGTGATGATCAGAATGCATCGTCGCCTTCAACAGGCGCTCAAGGAAATATTGAAGAAGTATACACCCAAGAAGTCACCCAAGAAGTCATTCGAGAAGGCAATGGAGAAGCAACTCAAGAACCGACTGAAGAAGGCACGCAGGAAGTCACGCATGAATCCCCTCAAGTAGCGGTAACAGCAAGTTCACCAGGATACATACATGAAAGCACCCCAGAGAGCATACGAGAAAGCATAGACATTACGCTCGGAAGAACACTAGACAGAGCCCAAGAAAGCACCCAAGTTCTCCTCTCAGCTCCCTCTGAAACCCCGCAAGAAGAATTTCAAATCGCCGATCCCGACGCGGAAACAACCAAGCAAAAGTACTTCTCCGGCCGAAGCGTCAGTCTACGCTTCTTCACCGTCTGCGTCTCCTTAGTTCTCATCCTAAACATCACACTAATAGTCTACACTTCAAGACAAGGGCAACGCTACGGCAGCTCATGGACCATCTACGAAGGAAGCTGCAGTTCCGTCAAAAAGCTCGATACCGGCTTGCATGCAGTAATCAATGTCTTGGGAATAATCATCCTTGCGGCCGTTGGAGCGTTTCTCACACTTCTAAGCTCACCCACGAGAGAGGATTTAAATTCTGTGCATGAGAAGGGGAAATGGCTGGAAATTGGAATTCCGAGCTTCAGGAATTTTTCATATATGAATTGGACGAGGAAAGTGCTTTTGATGATACTGTTTCTAGCATCGTGGCCGTTACATATCTTGTATGGGGAAGCAACATGCCCTTGGAAATAAATTTCTAATGTTTGACAGATATAACTCAGTTATATTTACACAGATCTCGACACGTTGGTTTACTTGGATGGTCGTAACCACAGAATTCTTGGCCAACGAAAATTTCAACGCTGAGAACACAACATACCTGCCGACATCATGTTTCTCTTCCAAATCAGAAGCCTTCCCACCCGTATTGTCAAAAATATTAAGTATGCATGCTCAAGCATCAAATTACACGAGATTAGAACCAGTTGAATGCTTAAAGACCTACTCGGATTTATACCCCACAACATATTCAGACATCCTCATGGTCACCAGCAACACCAACAGCACGAACAACCTTCTTGCCTGGGATACAAACCTCAATTTCGACACTTCACGATGGCTCTGTTCAGGCCCAAAGTACTGTGGTAACTATGATTGGGATTTCTCAGTATCTCCATGTGACTTCCGTCAATTGGAGAAGAATCCGTCGTCTTGGATCAGCATGGGCCATCCCATAGAGTACTGTCTCGCACAGCCAGAAAACTCAAATTGTCAATTACTGCTCGAGCCGAGTCTGACGATCACTATAATAGTTACCAATTTCCTCATCATGGTCGTGATGCTGGTGTGTCTGACGTGTTGCTGGCACGAGCTCAAGCAGACACTGTCTTGCTTCGGTGACGTCGTGGCATCTTATCTTGAATCCGAAGAGGAAGTTACCAAAGGAATGTGTTTAGCGGACAAACAAAGCATTGATCACTTCTGGGAACACCGAGGAACGCTAGTTGAACTAGACTCTCGGAAGAGAAGTTGGCAAAGCGTAATGAGTCTCCGACGACATCGCCTCCTTCTGGCACTCTTCGTCATCGGTCTCTTAGCGGTTATGATTTGCGTCGCGTATACGCTGTGGATAGTGCAATCAGACCGGCATCTTTCAATCTCTATTTCTGGACTTTGGCGGCTCGGGTTCGGAAGTAATACCCAAACCAGTGGTCTGCTGGTGAACCTTGACGGCTCTCCAGCCTCCTTGTCCGTGACTTCGAATATCCCACAATTATTCCTTGCCATCGTCACGCTGTTCACTAATGCGGCTTTCGTGGAGATGACACAGGCGGATGAATATGTGCGATTTCTCACGAAGAGGGCAACACTCCGAGTTAGTAATCCATCCGGTGAGCAGAGAGGCACGTATCTGCTTGGTATGCCGTACCGCTACGCAGGACCTATGTTGGCTATCACGTCTGCTGTCCACTGGAGTATATCCCAGTCAATCGTGCTTGTGTACATCGATTCAACCTCGACGAATCCAGCGACGCCATATGTATTTACCACCTCCGACCTTTCATTTTCTCCCCTAGCAATAGTGGTGAGCTTGGTGCTCGCCGGCGTTTTGGTTGTTACAACGATTGCTTTTGGCTTCAAGAGACTTCCTTCAAAGATTCCACTTGCAAGTAGTTGTAGCCTTGCCCTCAGTGCGGCTGTCCATCCTGGAGGCACTGCTGCACCTTTTCAAGAGTTTTTGAAAGTCAAGTGGGGTGTGGTAGAGCCTGGACACTGCTCATTCTCAACGTCGAACCTCATAACAGAGCCGGAGGAGGAGATAAAATATAAATAACACGGGTGATAAGTTTGCATTGTACTGGAAATATGGAAGGCTTGAAACATAAGAGATCTCGAACCTATAACCCATTACAATTTACATCAGAGAATTTGGAACAATTGAAACTTGAGAACAAAATATCTGGGAAAAGAACGAATATCTATGCTGCAGATGTCACTCTCATTTCGCCAAATTCTCGGACGCAATTCTGCTAGCACTATCCAGCAGCTCGACATATTGTTTGAAAATACAAGAAAGGGGATGTGTAAAGAAAATTGGATTTGTACTGCTGAACGGCAAACCGCTTAATACTGTAGTCTGTCTCTATAAAAGCTATGATCGTTTGACCTGTCAAGATACAAAACCACTAAAAGTCTCTATCGAATGCATCATGGTGTAATTCTGTTGTTGCTAGGGTCGATGCTGCGGTTTTAGTTGTTAAGATTTAAAGCACGACGTTACGATATAACAGCTGGTTTTTAACCTGAATCCTCACCTGCACGAAATCTGTTTCTGTTCGGAAAGGTGAGCAGAGCTGCTTTATCGGTAATACTAGGTGACCTAAGGCGAGGAAGGGTGAGGCGAAGGTGAGAAGCGAGTGAGCAGCAGTGAGCAATAGCGGACAGCGGTAGAGTCAGTATGAGAATATATTGAGATGCTATTTTAGTATCCAAAGGGTCTCGTCTTGGCTCCCTTAAGGCTCGGTTACACTTTCCTTGTCTCTATACGCAGATCCCATTTTGGCTCCCCTACGACCGAGATTCCTCCGGAACCAATTTTGGATCCATATTCGCTTACGTACTTGTGATAAAGGGCTCAGCCTCATTAGTCCATAATACAGGGTGCGCTGCGAGTATATAACCTAGCCTTCAACTTTCTTACTACTTCTAATAGGTATTTAGATACTAATAGAATAGAAGAAAGAGAGGGCCTTTGGCCCCTATCCACTACCTAGTTGAAGGTTCTCTAGGTATAGGTAGATATATAGGTAGGTAAATGGCAAAATCTATTTAAAGTAGAAGGCGGTATATTATGTGATACTTTAGCCAATCAGTGTGAAACTTGATTAGTATGTGCTTTTCTTTTTGTATAATCATTTAATATAAGCTAGCTTAGAGTTGAAGGCACGTCTCCTTGGCGTCTATAGCGGCGGTTTTATGATATGAATTTCGGTAGCACTTAGTTTACTCTTTTTTGCTTTGAAACTTTTGACACTAAACTCGCCTGTTTCTTTTCTCTTTCTCCTGGTTTTTGCTTTGCCTAGAAGGGGGTCAAGGTGCTCTGCTAGCGGGTTTAGTTCCTGTGCATAGTGATATTCACGCAGATGTGAATCATGTGATATTATATTAGGAAGAGGGTTTATACTAGTTCCGTCTCGGCAGCTAGTTGGATAACTGTAGCGGATGATTGGGATAACTGGTTCGCTGGATGATCATCATGAGATTCATACAGCCATCGAGGTTTGCGTTATGAAAGGACTACACTGAGGTTCATGCGATTCCGCCTTACGAGGAATTACATGAATCTCACGATGCCACTGGCCCTTGGTGTAACTCTCCTGGACGCACTATTGAAGCGGCATGGATCTCCACCTCTGTTTGACGTCTACCAGCTGATCCTCCGCCCCCTTTGTTGGTGCAGATGAATCTCCCAGTGACACCGGACATTGGTGTGACTCCTCCCTAAGGCGGCACCACTACTGCTAAACATCCAACATCCAGTAGACTTGCCATCGGCGATCTTCCTTTCGTCGGTCTAGCTAGTGCGGTTGTCCCTTACATAGCATGCAACGGCACAGTTCACTGACAAAGGGGTTCAGGATCAGCTGGGTCGGGGTCAAACCGAGGTGGACCCACGCATCGGTAATGCCGCGTCTAGGAGCAGTCACATCCAAGGTCTAGTGGCACTGGGAGATGTATGCGAATCCTGGCAAGGCAGGATCACATCAACAGCAGAGTTGCACTGACACACGGCATGTGAGGTTCCCAGTATGATTTCTGCGGCTGGTGCATCCATGCAAAGGGGTAGGATGCAGAGGACGCGACTCCGCCAACGCTGAGCATCCCCCTGGCTTTGTATCAAGTGAGGGGTAACCTGAACCTCAGTACAATCACTTCCTCAATACAATCTCGCCGCTGCATAAATTTAGCTACGATCCGCAGGCACACCAGCCATTTCAAGCCCACTCCGTCAACATCACTTTGTCGCCAAGGGCGATTCTGACTTGTCTTGCCTGTGTGAAACTTTCCGCGCCTTCTAGAGATGGAACCTCTTAATCACCTAGCATACCAGCGGCAAACGTTGGTCATCAATGTGCCTCTGAGCATCCCGCTATTCTTGGCTGATCCCTCTGAGTTGGTTAATCGATCTGCAAGACGGCAGGCTCAAAGGCGGATTGAGGCAGGGGATTATGCTAGCGATTAGCTCATCTCCTCACTGAGTATGACGGTAATTGTTGAATCAGAGATTCCCCTTCAAACTGGTAACAAATGCTTGAAACTAGGGGTTACGTTTTTAGTATGTTGCAAAGATCAAATGGCCTCCTGATGGCGCTTACGAGCATTTACCTAATCGAGAATGGCTTACAAAGGATTCCTGCTGTCTCTACAGCTTCAGAGAGCTCTCTTCCTTCCTTTATAAACTTGATCAGATAGACTTCTAGCTTCGTTCCAATACATGCTGTTTTACCCTATATATTCGCTCCAACTGACAGTAGTCTGCTCAAACGGGAAGATATCCCGGATGGGCTGTACTAATACCCAGCTCGTGTTGCCACTCACCAAAGGCGAGCTGCTCGGTCTCAGAGCAGAGTAAGGAAGGTAAAGTGGCCAAATTTTTGCGCTTTCGTATGTCTTTGCCATCATTGTTAGGCCGAGCCTTGATTGTTCGTTGGTTCGTTGCGTGAAATCATAAGGAAGAGCATAGACAGTAGTTGAAGTGTCCTTTTCCGCCAATTCTGGAAATCCTGCGGTCGGGAGCAGGTGCGATAGCGAAGGAGAGAGCATTTCAGTTCGAGTCTGTGAATAATCTTGAGAGTTTGAAGTCTGGCCTCTAAATTATATTAACCTAAATTCCTAGAAGTTGCGCTGTAGGTTTACCATGGCCGATCAAGAGACGAGCAGGAGCCAAAACGGGATCCTCCACCTCCTAGCATTAAGGGCCCCATTCGGCTCCGTCAGTCTAGCGGTATTATCAGTCAACTCTTTCTCTCTTGTGCTTCACATTCGGTTAGTTAGCTTGCCGCTCTTGCTTACAGTAGGCTCCAAGCACCCTCGGCTCAGTCAACTCCGCTGAGCAGCAGGAGCAATCGCTGAGCAGCCCATGAACAGACACTAATAAGCGCTGTTGGGTGTTCTCATGCAGCCGTCCGAATCGGGACTAGCGCTTCTCAAATTGCTTTAAAAGACCCGCAAAATTTCTCTAGCTAAGAGATATGCCATTCTTGTTTCACTACTTTTTTTGACCTAGTTTTGTGACCCAGTAAACTCTCAGACCTACTAAGGACTTTCTTCAGCGCTACCCACCGGTTAGTCACATTTTCAATCGAACATTCATTCAACCAATAATGCTCAGTTTGATGCCACTATTCTTTATCCTCTTCGTCAAGTTTCTAAAAGGTAATGCAAAGGTATGCAAACTGGGCTTTGATGGTCCCAAACCGCGACTTCATCGTTCTCCGGCAAACTCCTGTGCACCTCACATATGGTTTCGAGTAGGTTCAATGAAGACTCTGAGTAGACACCAAAGACTAGCCTGAACCTGATGCATCAACTTCCAAGGGAGAACGACAGGTGTTACTTTTGCTTGCAAACGAAACAGTTGACACTCGGTCAGATTGAAAAGAGTTTTAATGGTATCGATGAAATGAGGTTCAAAGAGAGACATAGAGATAAGACTAAAAATCAGCCAATCATTTCTGATTCGATGTGATCCCGCGAACCGTCCCGAAATTGGATTCTGGGAGTGCCCATCCGATGCAGGAGAACATGTCGATCGGCATGGATGCTAAGCCACACCCGTTTCCCCTTCTACTGTAGCAGCTGCAATTGAAACAACAAGAATAGTAGCAAGTAAATGACGGATGAATTCCCTATGGTAGACTCTCTAAATGACAAGCCTTGTAGTATCAGGCTTTCTTCTAAACATGGGGTTCGCTGACTGTGAAAACGATCCAGTGGGCCTACAGCTTGTTTTGCCGTGAGTTTATTGGTGTTGCTAATCGATATGTGGGTTCGAGATGGAATTTCACTACTTCTCCCTATCAGGTTGTCAAATGTTTAATCATAGAGCTGTGGATTGACTTGGATAGTTTCCAAGCAGAGCGGATTTTTCCTAGGAGGTACGAATACCTTTCGTTTTTCGTGGATATGGCCGCCAAATTCTTCTTCTCTGAACAATCACATTTCACTTCCGCTACTGCTAGGTTGTGATATATTAACCGCAGTGTTGTGGCTTGACCTGAACGGTTCCAATCTATAGCAGAACTATTCCCTGTTCTTTAACAGGAAGAGCCCAACAAACGAACATTCAATACCCAGAGATACATTGCCTCCAACCATAAAGACAGTACCTAAACGTGCGCCACGCGATCCGCGATCGCTGAAGCAATTTTATATCACAATATCTTATTTCCTGCTATCAACCTAGATCTAGGTAAGCGGTTGAAAAGACCACTAGAAGCGACTCCTGACAAATTATTTACTCACTTCTCAAAATTGTACATGTCTTTTAAGCCGATCTCCCCTGATCACTGTCCCATTGCTCTTTTTTGTCAATAGTATATGGTTTCCAATTCGGATCAAAACGTGGCTCCGTTGCGTAACCTGCTCCAGGGCCTCCAAAGACGCCGTCTCTTGTGACACGATCATCGGTATGATAAGAAGAGTTTGAAAAGGCCTTGCTTGAAGAGGCTTTGCTTGACGAGGATGCGGTTGCAGATGTGTCTACCCCCCCTGCGCCACCCGTGGCCCTTGTTGACTTATGTTTTCCTGACTGCATTGATCCTCCCGCAGCAGATCGTATTTGAGTCGTTACTAGTCGCTCGTGAAAGACAGTCGCAAAACAGATTTGTGTGCGAAAAGATGGATGTGTTAACGTTGAGACCAGGGCCTTATTCTGTCAGAGAAGTGAGGTGGAGGAAGCCACGCAATCCGCAGCGGCCGAACCTCATTTGCTGGCCGAGCGCACAGAAATCGGGCGAACATGCAAGCCCGGAACGTGCGTCCATCCAGTCAGCCGTCTCAAAATAGCGCTGTGGCTTGTCTTTGTTAGGGGCCTTATCTTGCTAAAAGTTCCCTCCATTGGTGCACTCATTCTTCTGATCACTTGGACGTAGATGGCCTGATGTAAGGCATCTGTACGGGTTGCGATGGCTTCTGGATGTTCAGGTCGTACAAGATTGGAGTTTTAGAATATTAAGACATTTCTCACCCCCTGCCTCATCCCATAAGCGTATCGACATGGCCGATCCTTTGTCCATCGCTGCGAGCATCTTGGCAGTGCTTGGGGCGGCAGACCAGACAGGCAAAGCCCTACAGAAAGCGTGGTCTCTCCGACACTTAGACCAAGAAGTTGTCGTTCTGATCAATGCGGTATTGACCAGGAACCTCCATGAACCTCGAGTCCGCTTGATGAATGAGCTCTAATATTTGCCTAGATATCTGGCCTCCGGTCGCATCTCCGAGTGGTAGAAATCTCACTTCGCACAATTTCAGAAGAGCCTCTCGACAACACGTTACTCCATGACTGCTTGATCGATGTTGAAAGTCTCCAGGCCCAAGCTTCAACAGTCTTGTCAGAACTTGATGCTGTTGTTCAAAGCATTCTGCGGAAGAAGGATGACAGAGATGAGCAACTGAGGTTAATTGCTTCGAAACGGGCGTGGCTACGGCACAAGCCAGCCTTAAAGAAGCTACGATCTCAGATCAGCACTATCACTGCTTCTCTGTCCGGTGCACAAACAGCTTTGAATTCGATACTGTCAGTACAGCACAGGTATTAATAGCCCTTTATTTACCAGATTGATCCCGCTACTCCCTTATATGTTTATATTGAAGTTGACAGACTTTAAAGCCGGGCTATAATTTGCATAACTCATGCCATTCAAAACATTTCAATCGTCCAACAATCATCTGAAATTCCGAACTCTATAAGCATGACTGATAATCCCCAAATCGAAGCTCAACTGGAAACGGCCGCAGCTCAACTCGCTCAAATAAGTCAGCTACATAAGACTTCTGAAGGAGTTCAAGATAATCTGTCTCAAAGTCTAATTGCTAGTTCTCGGAGAGGCTCACGTGGATCTTTCCTTTCGGCACATTCTATTAGGCCAGATCCTGTTAGTGATTTTGTATCCATCACTACGAGCCTGGGCGTGGAGCAGTGCAAAGAGTTCTGTCCTTGCCAATGTCATGTCCACAGCCAAATAAGAACTCCTCGCTGGGCGAAGCAATTTCTCGGGTCCATTCTTTTTCACGGCAATGCATCGGTTCTGCTAAACCGGCGGCCCTGCAACTTCCGCTCGTGCAATCGTAGCGGAGCCACCTCTACGCAGTTCACATATATGGCACCATCCTGGGCCTTCATGCGCTCATTTACTTTTCAAGCTAGAGATGAAAGTTTGTACAGTAGCAATGCATCGATCTCCATCCGCACGGCGCGGGTTATTCCAGACACTTCACCTGTCTGGAGCTTTATTGAACTTGCTAAGTTGGATATTTTGAAGGATATGGTTATGCAACAAGCTATATCGCCTTACGACGTTGGTCCAGACGGGAGATCCTTGCTAAAGGTTGGCATCTTTACTCCCTTCTCGATAGATTGGTTTCTCTAACTAGATTCCTCAACCGCCAGTACGCGGCTGTGAAGTGCCGTATGGAAATCTGTCGCTTTTTGATAAATTTAGGCGCTGACCCTTTCTACAGGGATACTGCAGGAATGTGAGTATTCAGTATTTATAACGCATACAAGGCCTTGACTGAGATGACGGCTTCAATGTTTTAGATCTGCAATCCAACCAGGCTTAGACCAAATCTTCAGTTTAACCAGCGTGGACCGTGACCTCCCTGACAAGGAAGTGCTCGACATTAATCTCTTTACAAACACAGAGATGCTTGACGAACAAGACTTCACTTTGCTTCATCGAATTGTGTTAGGTCTTTGTGAGACAGATCTTGAATCACAAGTTAAGCTGGATCCCAGACATATAGACACGCCGGATGGGAATGGCCGAACTCCTTTACTCTGGGCTGCTTGGCGAGGAGACAGCAGAAGCGTGGAAATACTTCTGAAGCACCAAGCAGATCCCAACGAAGCTGATTTCGAAGGATTCACGGCCCTTTCAAGAGCCGCAAAGGCTGGGCGCCTGTCTTGCGTCGAATCTTTGCTTAGGGCTCGCGCCTCCGTAACCCCAGCAACATTTTGGGGCAGTCAAGCTATTCATTTCGCGAGCGGAAACAAAAGTCATGGAGTTCCCATTATCAAAGCACTTTTAGCCAGCGGCGCAGATATTAACGCTCGAGGTTCTGGAGACACCCCGCTACATGAAGCTGCGAATCGGGGATCTCTCGAGACAGTCCAATATCTCGTCGAAAATGGAGCAGAACTTGATGCGGTCAACGAAATGGATCTTACGCCTGCCATGGTTGCATTGCTCTGCTGGAACGAAGATATATTCCTCTGTCTAGCTGAGTTGGGGGCTAGGCTTGATCTGAAGACGACGGATGGCCTGAATTTTGTTCAGTTCGTTACATGGACAGCGTCCCCCAGATCTTGGGAAGTCTTGATCGATGCAGCGCAGAGAGGCAAACTCACTGGGTTGAACCTTATGTCAATCCACGCGGGCCATGATATCTGGCATTGCTTCAAAGTTTGCAGAGAAAATTGGTATCTTGGTGACAGAGGCAACAGAGATGAAGAAACGGCTGTATTCAAGCGTCTAATTCAAGCAGCTGATGTTCAGTGACCGACAGTCGTTCTCCTCTTCAAGCTGGCAATTAGATATAACTGCGTCAAGCCCACAAATTTGTAGTAGAAATCATTGTTCTAAGTGCGGTTTTGACCAACCCTGGTGCAAGCGCCTAATGATAACTTTGAGATCGATATTAGCGGACAGAACACTAGCCCGTTGCTCGAATAACTCATTCCATTCTGCTATTCCTCCCAGGCAAACACTAAGAATGTGCCGAAGATAGAATCAGAAAGAAATTGTGGAACCGCCGCTTACCCATATCACGCCCTCTCGAAGCGCAAGATCAGCTTATTCCCCTTCGGTCCCGAGCTGTAAGAATCCGGCTGCTCGATATCCTCATCATCAATTGTCATGTAGTTCGTATATATAGCCGCGACGACGAGTTTCAGTTCTGATTGCCCACATCAGTTTCAACAACCCATCTGAATTACCTTACATTGTAGAAGTACTCAGCACAAACAAGTGGACAAAGGGAAGAAAATAATCCCACGCATATAAGGGGCCACATTGGGACCCGCAGTAGAGTTGGAAGGCTAACTCAGGGCGTACTCAGGATGCTCAGGCTATGTTCAGGCATGCATTCCCTCGGCTCAGGCTAATAAAGTAGCTGATGCTCATGTCCAGAGACTAAAATAGAACCAGCACGAGAAAAAATTAACATAGAGTTTGAGGTATCCATCTACTTTGGGTAACACGTTGGGAGCAAAAGCAGGGGGCAGAGGCAGGGAGCACAGGCAGGGATCACAAGCAGGAATTGCATGGTGGAGAATGGCCCCCACCGGTTAGTCGTGTGATGTAAGAATTTAGAGCTGTGAGGCCATCATCAGTTGGCAGGATGTCACGTATTATAGTGCTCTTTCAAATGAAGTGAAGTATGTGATAATATTCTACAGAACTAAGTAGTACTTAAGTAAAACGAAAGTATTTATAAAGAGCTTTACTAAATATATTATATACTTATAACATGTGATTTACCTGCTTTGTAATATATTTTTTAGCTTAATAGATTGTCAATTTTTAGAGAACTATTATTAGATAATAGATTATTGTCTACTTAATTACCAATTAATTAATCAATTGTACTGATTAATAGTATATAGTGTATATTTGCTTATTTGTTTGCTATTGTATATATACTATATAGTATATAACTAAGAGCTTTTTATTTATAAAGCTTAATTATATAATATAATATATTATTTTTTAAAATAGTATACTTATTCTAAAGTAATTAATATTATAATCTAAGTATATTTATACTAGATTACTTTCCAATACTTATAAATATAAAAGCTTTTTTTTGCCTTTATTTTCTTAATTTTTTTTACTTATTAAATTATTAAGATTTTTCTAAAAGACTTTCTAGAAAAATTTAAGCTTTATAGCTATAATAGACAAGACTTTTAAGTATAGTTGTAATTATCCAAGAAAAAAGTCTTATAGTTATTATTTAAGAGAAAGTATAAATATTAAAGTAGTATATAAGATAAATTATTCTAAAGTAGATTATTACTAAGTAATATTAATGTAAAATAGTTTCTTATTATTAAATACCTTTTTG
>Ga0182030_10005003_pt1 | contig 28203 bp, 22 predicted proteins | sample 812S3MmetaG_FD_121299 | JGI IMG/M metagenome (GOLD analysis project Ga0182030, IMG submission 121299) | Permafrost microbial communities from Stordalen Mire, Sweden - 812S3M metaG (Illumina Assembly) | ecosystem: Environmental > Terrestrial > Soil > Wetlands > Permafrost | place: Sweden... | reverse complement strand
GAAGCTCAGTTCCGCCAGGATCGCCGACGCACCGTCGCTTCCCGGCGGGCCAACGCCTTCCGCACTGCCCAGTACGGCGGCGAAACACATGGTTTCCAGGACCTCCTCGACGGCCGACGTCAGGGTCGACTGGATTTCATGCGGATCGATTTCACGCGAGCCGATTTCACGCAGGTGCATGGTTCACCCCCAGGCTGTGTTCCAACTCCTCGCGCAAGGCTTCCGGCGCGAAGGGCTTGGCGATGTACCCTTTGGCGCCGAGCGTCAACATCTTGCGGATCCGGCTCTCGGTCCGATCGGTGGAGATGACCACGACCGGAATCAAGCACAACACCGGATGTTCGGACATTCGGCGCACCAACTCCTCGCCGCCCATGCGGGGCATATTGATATCGGTGAGCACGGCATCCACCCAGTGGTCTTCGAGGAACCGCAGCGCCTCCTCGCCATTTGAAGCCTCCAGGTTCGGGCCCAGTTCCAAACCGGACAGTTCCAGCACGCGACGTATGAAAGCCCGCATGGCCGGGGAATCATCTACGATCAGAATGCTGAGTTCCATCAGCGCGCCTCCTGTCCGCTGGACCTGGACATTTCGCGGTCGGGCATTCCTGGCCCGCGGATCCACAATCGTCCGCTCGAAACCTCTAACCGCACCGTGCGGGATGCCGTACCTCCCACTTCTTCGGCATGAATCATCACGCCGGCTCTCCAGAGGATTTTGCGAAGCGCCAGATGGTTGCGCTTGCCTATATTGAAGACGCCACCGTCGTCCATCACCTGCGCGCCGCCTGCCGCCCGGACCACGAGTCGGCGCTTCTCCGCGCCCAATCCATAGGCGGCATGAAAGAGAAGGGGGATGCCGGTATCGGCGAACATAAACGGGTTCTGGCCGGCCTTGTCGGGGTTCAGTGAGGATTCCGGCAACATGAAGTGCAGCAGCCCGCCGACCGAGGCAATGGGATCGTGGATCGCCACTGCGATGCAGGACCCCAACGCATAAGTCACCAGCACCGAATCGGCGGAGTTGCTCACCTTGCAGTCTCCCACTCCCACCATCAGCGAACTCACGAGCTCCCTTTCTCCCGGCCGGCCGCGGCGGGCTTCCGATATACCGCCGGTTGCACATACCGGAGACCATGCTCGATTCCCGTGAGGCTTTCAGCGTGCCCGGTGAATAGATAGCCGCCCGGTTCCAGGCAACCGGCCAGGCGCTCGACCACGCCCTGCTGGGTTGGTTTGTCAAAGTAGATCATGACGTTGCGGCAGAAAATGAGCGGAAAAGGGCCGACCTGGGTAGCCGGCTGCAGCAGATTCAGGCGGCGGAACTCGACCAGCCCGCGCACTTCCTTCTTGGCCCGGTAGTAGCCGGCCTGCTCGCGCTCGCCGCGCAGCCAATACCTCTGAAGTTGCGAGGCCGGGAGGACCCGGAAACGCTCGGCCGAATAGACTCCTTCCCGCGCCTTAGCCAGCACACGGGTGGAAATATCGGTGGCCAGGATGCGGAACCGGCAGGGCGAAACGGAGCCGAGTTCTTCCAGTAGACACATGGCGATGGAGTAAGGCTCCTCCCCGGTGGAGCAGGCGGCGCTCCAGATGGCCAGGGGTCCCCGATTTTTCCATTCCGGCAGAATCCGGGTGCGCAGAAAATCGAAGTGCGCCGGCTCCCGAAAGAACGACGTGTGATTGGTGGTCAGCGCGTCGATCAGGTGGACCAGCGCCTGGCCGGTGGAGTCACCAACCACGTGGCGATAGTATTCATCGAAAGACCGGCACCCGGACTGCTGGATATACTTGCCGAGACGGGTGGATACCAGGCTCTCCTTGCCGGCCCGCAGGTCAAGGCCGAAGGTGTCGTAGGCAAGCTTCCGGATCTGGTTGAATTCGCTGGCCCTGAGGGGCTGACAGCGAATTTCGTCAGCTAATGGCATGCGATCCCCATAAGCCGTCCATGTCGAGAATCAGCCCGACGCGCCCATCGCCCAAAATCGCGCCGCCGGCCACGCCGGGAATTTCCCCCAGTCCTTCACCCAGACTCTTAATGACCACTTCCTGTTTACCGATGAGATCGTCCACCATCAGGCAGAACGCATGCCCCCCGGTCTCAGCCACAATCAGTAAGGCCTGGCAAGGGTCTTCGGTGCGGGGGATGTGGCGGAACCGTTTGTAGAGCCGCAGCACCGGCAGGAGACGCCCGCGCACCAGGGCCATTTCCTGGCGTTCCTGAACTGTGAAGATGGATTCAGCGGCAGGACGGAACATCTCCAGCACGGCGAACAGGGGCACGATGTAACGGTGACGGCCGCTGGTCACTACCAGACCGTCGATGATCGCCAGCGTCAAGGGAAGCTTCAGCAGGAAAGTGCTTCCCTGCCCGGGCTGGGAGCGGATTTCGATGCGGCCGCGAAGTTTCTCCACTTGGCGGCGAACTACATCCATGCCCACGCCTCGGCCCGAGATATCGGTGATCTGGTCCGCGGTGGAGAAGCCCGGCTCCAGAATCAGCCGGAAGGTGTCGCTCTCCGACAGGTGCGCGCCTTCTCCAATTAGAGCCCTTTCCCGGGCTTTGGCGAGGATCTTTCGCACATCCAGACCGCGCCCGTCGTCGGCTACCTCAATCACAATTTGACCAGCCTGGTGATAGGCCGCCAAAGTAATGGTGGCCTGCGCGGACTTGCCTGCAGCCTTCCGTGTGGCGGGCGTCTCAATGCCATGGTCGAGCGCGTTGCGCACCATGTGCATCAATGGATCGGCGAGGGCTTCGGCAATGGCTTTGTCCACTTCGGTATCTTCGCCGCGGGTGATGAGTTCCACATGCTTGCCAAATCTTCGCGAGATGTCGCGAACCTGACGCGCGGTGCGCTGGAAAAGCTGGCCGATGGGAACCATCCGCATGGCCATGGCGGTTCTCTGCACTTCGCCCGTGATACGGGTTAACTGCGCCAGGTCGCGAGATAGCCTGGGATCGTTGGCGGCTGCCACGGTTTCGCTGTGCCGAACCAGGGATTCGGCAATCACCATTTCGCCCATCATGTCCACCAGGTAGTCCAGCTTGCTGGTGCCGACACGCACCGAAGAGGACTCGGCAGCCGCCGCGGGCCGTTTGGCTTCACCCTCGAGCTGGGCGGCGTCGGGCGCCTTTTCGGGCGGCTCAGCCGGTTCCGTCGCCGCATCGACCGATACCGTCGCCGGTCCGGCAGATTCCGGCGCCATCAGGGCCTGCACTTTCCCGCTCAGCCGGCCATGGTCGGGGGCGCCATCAGACGCTCCCACGGTCTCGATCCCCGCAATCGCCAGTGTGAGCCAGTCAACGCTTTCCAGGATGACATCGATGACGGCCGGAGTGATGGCGAGTTTCCCATCGCGAACCAGACTGAGGGCGGTCTCCACCTGATGCGCCACTTCCTGGATGGATGCGAACTCCAGAAACCCGGCCAGACCCTTGATGGTATGGAATCCGCGAAAGACCGAGTGGATGGCGTCGGTATTTCCCGGCTCCCGTTCCAGGGTGAGAACGAGCTGCTCAATCGATAACAGGTGCTCGCGCGATTCCAGAATGAAATCGGCGACGAGTTCCTTATCCTCGGCCAGGGAACTGCCGCCCCGCGACTGCTCCACGGGTGCAGACCCGGTGTCAGCCTCCACCAGCGCTTGTTGCAGCCGGCCCAGCCCTTCCCGCAGTTGAGCCTCCGCCGGCACACCGGACTGGGGCTCTGCCAGGCTGGCGGAGAGTTCGCCGGCGATTTGTGCGGCATTGTTATAGCCGGCATCGCTCGCCTGGCGGCCGAGTTGGGCAAGTGCCGTACCCAGTTCCGGCAAGCGGTCCGAGCCGCCGAGGATTAACTGGACAGCCAGGTCGTCCAGGCAGTGCCGCAATCCTGAACCGGCTTCGGTGTTGGTAACTTGTTTTTGCATTCGGCTTCTCTGTGCATTCCCCTTCTTCATGCAATGCGATGACGCCTGGAGAATCCCGACCTTCACTGTGCACACGGCCCTGCCGATTCTCCGGGTTAACGGAGCGATCAAAACTCCTTGAATTGCTCATCCAGGGGAAAGGCATCGTGGTTCGTACGGCGGAGACCCGCAACCGGCGCCATGATTTCGCCGGTTTCCGGCTGGTGGGACACGGCTTTCCGAAGGGTCGAGAGACCATGGGCCGCTTCGGGCGCCGGGCGCGAAGCCTGCGCCTTGCCGTCCATTCTTCCAGCCCGCGTGGGAGCGGCGTCCAACGGGCCGCTTTCAGCCTCGCCGCCACTCACCATGGCCATCAGGCGCGCGACCACGTCTTTCATGGTTTCCGACTGCGCGTTCAGTTGCTCGGCCGCCGAGGCGCTCTGTTCGGCGCTGGCCGCGGTACTTTGCGTGACCCGTTCCATCTGCGTGATCGCCTTAGTGATCTGTTCGATCCCTCGCGCCTGTTCCTGGCTGCCCAGGTTCACTTCGTCCACCAGCGTCTTCACGCTGGCCGATGCCTCGGTGATGCTGCGGATGGCGACCGCCACCTGGTCTACCTTCGACTTGCCGTCGTTGGATTTGGCCACCGATTCCTCGATCAGCGCCGCCGTATCCTTGGCTGCTTGCGCACAGCGCTGCGCCAGGTTGCGCACTTCGTCGGCCACCACTGCGAAACCCATGCCGGCTTCACCCGCCCGCGCCGCCTCGACGGCTGCGTTCAGCGCCAGGATGTTGGTCTGGAAGGCGATCTCGTCGATCACCTTGATGATTTTGGAAATCTTGCCGCTCTGCGTGTTGATCTCGCCCATCGCCGCCACCGTCGCCTGAAGCGACTGGTTGGTCTCGTCGAACTTCTGCTGCGACTGCGTCACCAGGCCAGCCGCCAGCCGCAGGTTCTCGCTGTTCTTGCGGGCCATGGAATTGATCTCCTCGCTTGAGGCCGAAGTCTCTTCGAGCGACGCCGCCTGCTCGGAAGATCCCTGCGCCAACGACTGGCTGGAGATGGAAACCTGCCCGGCGGCGGACGCCACCTGCCCGGCGCCTTGGGAAAGCTCGCCGACGGCTGTCCGCAGGACCCGGTTGATGCCCAGCACTACGAAAACAGCCACGGCCACCGCCGCCAGCAGGAGGCAAGCCACTACCAGGTTGATCGACATGCTCTGCGAACCGAGAGACATGGCACGCGCCTGCGAGTCCTTGAGGATGGCCCGCTGTATGTTCCTGAAATCCGTAAGAGACTCATCGGCCACGGCGGCGAAGGCGTCTACTTTCGAGACAAGGCCGGCTACCTGTTCCAACTTATTCTGTCTACACAGGCGTGCGTAATCGGTGGAGACTTTTTCGAATTCGGCCAGGGCCGATTCGAACCTGTCCAAATCCCTCCCGCCCTGTTCCGAGACGATCAGTGGACGAATCTCTTTGATCTGCTCATTGGTCAGTTTAAACGCGGCCTCCCACTGCCGCGCGTGCCCCTCCAACGCCGCGTGGTCCTTGTGTGCCGCGGAGACAAACATGCCCCAATTGGCTGCGATCATCTCCCACTCCCGGGACTGCGTGGCGTTCACCAGGTCGAGTGTTACCGTCGTCTTTTCCGTCGCGGTGGTCAATTCCTGGCGCAGCGAACGGACATAACCGATTCCCGTGCCGGCGGCGAGCATGCCAAAAAGCGCCAGCGAGCCTACCGCGCCATACAGTTTTGTCGATAGCTTCATGATTCCGTTTTCTCCCGTAGAGCTTGATGCCCTCTTATCGCATCAGTCCGTTCAGCGCGCGCAGGTCCTGGCTGCTTAACACCTGCTCGATTTCCAGAAGTATTTTAACTTTGCCCTTCACTTTGGCCATTCCCAACAGATACGGCGTTGCGGTTCCATCGCCGAAATCGGGCGTGTCTTCAATGTCGGCCGCGGCCAGGGTGAGCACCTCCGCCACGCCGTCTACTACGATGCCGGTCAATATAGGGGCGGCCTCGCCCCGGATCTGGACGACGATGATGCAGGTCCGCGCCGTGTACTCCTGCTCCACCAGGCCGAACTTGAGCCGCAGATCCACGACTGGAATCACTTTTCCCCGCAGGTTGATGACTCCCTTGACGTGGGCCGGAGTCTGGGGCACCGCCGTAATGTCCTGGATGCCCATGATTTCCCTGACCTTCAGAACCCGGATCCCGAATTCTTCCCTGCCAAGGTGAAAGACAAGGTACTTTCCCCCTAGATCTTCGCCCTTGCCAGGCGCCGTGACATGCCCTCTTTCCGCTACTGTCTGTTCCACATCGATCCTTTCAGAACAACTCTTCGTTACAGCTCTCACACGGCGGCCTCACGGCTGGCGTCCTGGTATTTGTATCGGCATTGCAACAAGACTCTAGATACTCCATCAGGAGTAAGCCGGATGAAGCGCTGAATTCGTGCTTTGATCGAGAACCAGCGTGACCGCGTGAGGACATTCACCCACTTATCGGCTTTGCGGTAGCAAACCTTGAGTCGCAGATAGCCCTCCCAACCCGACAGGGCCGCAACCAACGAAGGTATGCCTTTCGCGGTGGAGACGCTGAGAAAACCTAGAATAGGGAGAAATCTTGGGAAACGCAATTCTTCTTTGTAAGCGAGAAGTTCAACTGATCTTCGGAATCCACGGTCGAGTCACAAACCAAGGATCGAGTGGTGCGTTGCGAGATTGCACCGGCTGGAAACCCGGCGGCAGCCAGGATTGGAGTGCTCCACCAAGTGAGCGCAGCGGCGCGTTGCGATCAATTGACTAGGATCCCTTGACGCCGGCTTTTCGCAGGATGCTCATCAAGGGACACCAGTTGGTGAACGCCGACTGCAACAGGTTCAAACCAACGAATGCGGTGAACAGGAACCACGCCGGATGAACCCAATACCCCAGACCGACGCTCAACAGCACAAAGAAACCAGCGGTCATTCTCAAGTAGCGTTCGATGGTCATACGAGTTTTCTCCTTCGATTCACCACAAAGTAGACAATCGGCACGGTCATCCGCGACAACGCGAGAGAGGCCACTTCTCCGGCCATCAGGGCGATGGCGAGGCCTTGAAAAATTGGATCAAAAAGGATCACGCTGGCTCCCACTACAACGGCCGCCGCGGTCAGCATCATGGGGCGGAAGCGGACCGCGCCAGCATCGATGACAGCTTGATCGAGGGGCATTCCCTGCTCAAGGCGCAGTTCGATGAAGTCGACCAGGATAATGGAATTGCGCACCACGATTCCGGCCCCGGCGATGAACCCGATCATCGATGTAGCCGTGAAGAATGCATTCATCAGACCGTGCGCGGGCAATATGCCGACCAGCGAGAACGGAATGGCCGCCATGATGATGAGCGGCGTCACGAAGGATTGGAACCATCCCACCACCAGGCCATAGATCAGAATCAAGACGGCGGCGAAGGCAAACCCCAAGTCCCGGAATACTTCGTAGGTGATGTGCCATTCGCCGTCCCACTTCATGGAATAGGTCTCGGCGTCGGTAGGCAGGCTGGCCATGTGCTGCTCAATGGCGTATCCGCCGGGCGCCTGGAACCGGTTCATTTCCGGACCCAGCTTGAGGATGGCGTATACGGGGCTCTCCATGGCGCCCGCCACGTCGCCGGTCACGTAGGTAACCGGCAGCAGATTCTTGTGGTAGATGTTCTGGTCCGCCAACACTTCCCGGCTGTGCACGAGTTCACTCAGCGCCACCATCTGGCCGGCGCGTCCGCCCACTCGCAGGTTCCCGATGCGTTCCAGGTCCGAGCGGGCGGCGCGGTCGAGACGGAGCACCAACGGCACGTCTTCCTTGGAGGAATCGGCATGCAGTAATCCCGCCTGGTAGCCCGACGATGCCAGCGCCACGGTGCGGGCAATTTCCTCTTCGGAAATGCCGCTCAACGCAGCCTTTTCCTTGTCCACCAGCAACTGGTATTCGGTCTGGTCGTCAGCCACGTACCAATCCACATCCACCACGCCGTTGGTGCGCCGCCACAAATCGCGGATGCGCCGCGCGATGGCAGTGCGTTCCTGCAACTCCGGCCCGTAGACTTCGGCCACCAGGGTTTCGAGCACGGGTGGTCCGGGCGGCACCTCCGCCACTTTGATGCGCGCGCCATACTGCGCGGCCACTGGCAGCAAGCGCTCCCGAACTTCTTTCGCGATGGCATGGCTCTGCAGCCGGCGGTCGGATTTCGATTGCAGGTTCACCTGAATGTCGGCGACATTCGATCCTTGCCGGAGGTAATAATGCCGCACCAGGCCGTTGAAGTTGAATGGCGACGCGGCGCCCACGTAAGTCTGCAGGTTCACGACTTGCGGCTGGCCGAGCGTGGCGCGCGCCAGGGCGCCGGTGGCGCGGGCGGTCTCTTCGAGCGTGGTTCCATCGGGCATATCGACAATCACCTGGAACTCGCTCTTGTTGTCGAACGGCAGCATTTTCACTTTGACGAACTGGAAATAGAACAAGGAGCAGGAACCGAGCAACAGCACCACCACGCCCAGCAGAAAACCCCACCGCAGGGCCGGTTGATGCAGTAGCTTTCCCATCACAACGCGATAGACACGCGTCACCAGGTCTTCTCTTTCACCGTGCGCCGCCGCGTGGCCAGGCTTAAGAATGCGCACGGCGGCCCACGGCGTCACAATGAAAGCCACCAGCAGCGAAAACAGCATGGCCGCGCTCGCGCCAATCGGAATGGGCCGCATGTAAGGGCCCATGAGTCCCCCGACGAAGGCCATCGGCAGGATGGCCGCCACCACCGTCAGGGTAGCCAGAATGGTGGGATTACCAACCTCATCCACGGCTTCAAGCGCCACTTCGTGCGGCGGCCGCTGGCGGTTCGCCGGCAACCGCCAGTGGCGCACAATGTTCTCCACAACCACGATGGCGTCGTCCACCAGGATGCCGATGGAGAAAATCAGCGCAAACAATGTGATGCGATTCAGCGTGTAGCCGTAAAGATAGAACACAGCCAAGGTGAGCGAAAGCGTCACCGGAATGGCAATGAAAACGATGAGCGATTCGCGGAAGCCCAGCGTAATGGCGATCAGGAGGCTGACGGAAACCACGGCGATCAGCATATGGAAAAGCAGTTCGTTCGATTTCTCGGCAGCGGTTTCGCCATAATCGCGGGTGATCTCCACTTGGACATCCGATGGGATCAGGCTTCCTTTGAGCGGTTCCAGGCGCTGGAGCACGTTTTCCGCTACGATCACTGCGTTCGTACCTTTTCGCTTGGCGATGGCGATGGTCACGGCGGGCAGGAACTCGCTGGAGCCGGCATGCGCCATACGGACATATTCGGAAGGCTCGGCGCCGCCATCGCTCACCTGGGCCACGTCGGAGACGAAGACCGGTTTGTCATTGGCGACGCCCGCCACCACGCGGCCCACGTCATCGGCGGTGCGCAGAAAATCGCCGGTCTCCAGCAGGTATTCCTTGTTGGCGGCATCGAACTGGCCCGAAGGCAGGCGCTGATTGGAAAGTCCGATGGCGCCGGCCACTTGAAGCGGCGCCAGATGGTAAGCCGCCAGCCTGGCTTCATCCAGAACAATGCGGATCTCGCGACGCTGGCCGCCGATCAAGGTGACGGTTGAAACATCCGGCACCTGCTTGACGGCATCGTCCACCTGGGCCGCGATGCGGCGCAGTTCGAAATCTGTGTAGCGCTTGCTCGAGAGCGTCAACGCCAGAATCGGTACGTCGTCGATCGATCGAGGCTTGACCAGAGGCTGCGAGGCCCCCGGCGGGATGATATCGAAATTGGCGGCGAGTTTCTGGTTAAGCCGGACGATGCTCTTCTCTTCATCCTGGCCCACCGCAAAACGCACGATGGCCAGCGAGTGTCCCGGGCTGGAGGTGGAGTAGATGTATTCCACGCCGGGAATCTCCCACAGGAGTTTCTCCATCGGTTTGGTGAGGCGCTCTTCCACTTCGTGCGCCGAGGCTCCGGGCAACTGGACGAAGACGTCGATCATCGGCACGATGATCTGCGGTTCTTCTTCGCGCGGCAGTTTCCACACGGCAAAGGCGCCCAGCAGCAGCGAACCGCCGACAATCAGAGGAGTCAGCTTCGAAGCGATCCACGCGTGAGCAAACCGCCCGGCCGGCCCCAGCCGGCGCGCGGCGCTCATTGCCGGACCTCCACGCGGGCGCCGTCGGCCAGTCCGGCTGGCGCCGGGCTTACCACCTTCTCGCCAGCGCTCAATCCCGAAAGTACTTCCACACCGGTTTCCGTGCGTGCGCCGGCAGTCACCAGGCGCATGCGCGCGAAACCACCTTCTTCGACGAAGACCGATTGCAACTGGCCGCGCTCCAACAGGGCCGCCGGTGGAACCGCGACGACTTTGCGGGTGCCCGCGGAAAACCACGCGCGCGCGAACATCCCCGAGCGTAGATCCGGCATGGCCGGGAGATCGATTTTCACGATGTACGACCGCGATGCCGCGTCCACCGCCGGCACGATCTCCGACACGTGCGCGGCGACCCGGCCGTCTCCGGAATCCAGAGAGACCTGGACCGCTTGCCCGAGTTTCACCACCGGAAGGCGGGATTCATCCACGGATGCCTCCAGGCGGTAGCCGCCCTCGCTCTCGATGGTGAGAAGCGGAGCGCCGGGCGCAGCCAGTGAGCCGGGTTCGACGGATTTCGCCGTTACAATGCCGGAGACCGGCGCCAGGATCCGCGCGTAATCGCGCATGATGCGGGCGCCGCGGATGTCCTGTTGGACCAGCGCCTGCCGGGAATCGAGCTGCGTGCGCTTCGACCGGGCCATATCGCAGGCAGCCTGGGCGGATTGGAGGCGCGCCGACGATTCGTCGAACTCCTGGTTCGAAATCGATTTCGTGGATGCCAGCCGCTGCATGCGCTGGAAGGTGGTTTGCGCCAGATCGAGGCTGGCTTTGGCGTAGGCCACGGCGCTGTCCGCTTCAGGGATAGCGCTTAGCACTTCAGCCTCGGCCGCCTCCGCACCGCGCACTTTGGTATCCAGATCCTGCGAATCGAGCGACACCAGCAACTGCCCTTCCTGAACGCGGTCGCCCACCTGGACGGCAACCTGCCGCACGTAGGCCATCAGCTTGCTCGAAATCACCACGGCCCGACGCGCGCGAACGGTTCCGGTGGCCTCGTATGTCTCAGGCCACTGCTGCGCGCTAACCATCACGGTTTCAACCTGGATTGGAGCAGCTTGCGATGCAGCCTTGGGATGAGGCTCACTGCCGCCGCAGCCGCTCCAGATGGCAACCGCGGCGAGAATGGGAAATAGGGGAAATCGCATTTAGTTCAACACCTCCGAATCGGGCGACAGATGCCCGGCGGCCAGATCCAGCATGGTGGCGGCGATGCGCTGGTCATGCACGGCTGCCAGGTAGCGGGTGCGGCTTTCCAGCACCGCGGTTTCGTTGCGCAGCAGGTCGGTCACGTTGCTCATGCCGGATTCGTACCGGTTCGTGGTGATGCGCAGGCTCTCTTCGGCTTCCGCCACGGCCGCTTGGGAGACTTCGATCCGCTGCCCGGCAGCCCGCAGAGCGGCCCAGGCGCGGCGAACTTCCAACCGCACGGCCGAATCCACGCGCTGCTCGTCGGCATGGGCGCGTTCCAGCCAGTGGCCCGATTCTTCAATGTGCGCCTTGTCGGCAAGCCCGTTGAACAGATTCCAATGCAGTCCAACCGAAGCCAGCCAGTTGGCGCCACCTTTATTAATGAACTGCTGGCGATCGGCCTCAAAGACCGCGTGGAAGGTCACTTCGGGAAGCAGCGCGCCGCGGACGGAATTCGCCTGCGTCCGGGCCAGGTCTGCCGCCAGATGCACTTGCCGGGCCTCCGGACGCGTGGCGGAAGCATCCTGTTCCAGGGATGCCAGCGTCATATCCGGCAGATCGATGGGAGTGAGCGCGGTGCTCAGAGTGTGCGGCGTGTCGAGGGGCTGACCGAGCGCATCGTTCAGCGCGGATTTGGCTACATCCAGATCGGCCGCCCGTTGGATTCGTTCTTCCGTAACCGCGGCCAGGTGCACACGGATGGACAACACATCGACGTCCGTCGACATACCGGCCGCGTGGACGGATTCGGCCCGCGCCAGATCGGCTTCGGCGCTATGGAGCGCGCCCTCGGCCGTCTTGAGGCTCTCGGCGGCCAACACCGCGCCGGCATAAGCTGTCACCACGGTGGCGATCACCTGCATCTGAGCGTGGCGCTTCTCCTCACCACTCATCTGCTGCGAAAGGCCGGCCGATTTCACGGCCGCCCTGGTTTGACCGGCGTCGAACACCACCTGGTCAATGGTCAGTTGGGATTGGAAGTTGTTCAGCGAAGCAGGCCGGTTCAACGGACCAATATTGAAATTCTCCGCACCGAACTGGTGCTGGGTCAGCAGTGAACTGAAGACATAAACCGGGTTGTCGCCGCGCGTAAACGATTCGGAGTAATTCAGTTTGGGAAGTCCGCCGGCACGTGCTTCGTCGATTCGCGCCCTGGAAGCCCGTACCACCGCCGTGGCGCCGGCAATCGCTTTGTTTTCTTCCAGGGCCAGCCGCACAGCATCGCGCAAGGAGAGCGAATCCTGCGCCCATAAGGGTAAAGCCAGTACCAAAAGAAGTGCTTTCTTCATGATCTTCGGGTCTCGAAACTCCGCTTCAGCCATCAAGATGCAGATTTGTTCCGGTGGTGACACTGTCACCTTTCGCAAGTTTCCGCATCTTAATGGATGAAGACAATTTCTATGGAAGTGGAAGTCCTGCATCAAGGCGAAGTTAAGTTTGAAGCGATCGCGCGTGGACATCGCGTGATCTGCGATCAGCCGGCCACCAATGGCGGTTCCGACAGCGGCATGACGCCTCCGGAGTTTCTCCTGGTATCGCTGGGGACGTGCGCGGGTTTTTATGCGGCGCAATACCTCAAGGCGCGATCCCTGTCCGCCGACGGATTGCGAATCAAGGTTACCGCCGAAAAGGCCACGCATCCGGCCCGGTTGGAGCGCTTTCAGGTTCAAGTCTCGCTGTCCGATTTGCAGCCGCAGCATTTTGCAGGCCTTCTGCGGGCCGTAAAATTGTGTTTGATCCACAACACGCTGCTAAATACGCCGGCCATCGACGTGGTCTTGCATGCGCCGGCCGGGACCACGGTTGCCTGACGTGGCGAAGCCCCTCAACGTGGGAGCCGCTGTCTACTCGACCGGCTTGTAGCGCGCCGCAAGCAGCACGTTGTTCTCGAATCCTTTCATCACCGCGTCGGACGGCACAAATATCGGCCAGCGATTTCCGGAACCCATCCCCGCAAATGGCGCCTCCGCGCAGAATCCCAACAGGTCCATCGATTGGTCGCCGTACCTGCCGATTACCGGCGTGGCGTCCTTCTATCATCAGAACGTCAGCCCTTACAGTGCGAGCTACATGTTTTCCGTGGAGCGCGAAGTGGCTCGCGGGACGACGGCGGTGCGCTATTCCGGGTCGCAGGCGCATCATCTGCTGGTGCTGATTTCGGCGAATCCCGGCAATCCCGCTCTATGCCTCAGTTTGAGCCAGCCGCGGGACGTGGCGCCCGGCACGGCTACGTGTGGACCTTTCGGCGAAAGCGGCGTTTATACCACTGCCGCCGGAACGGCCGTAAATGGAACCAGGACCACGTTTTCTCCGCAGTTTGCCGCTGTGACCTATCAGAAGACCATTGGCAACTCAAATTACAACTCGCTCGAAGCAACGCTGCGGCACACGGCGGGGCGCCTGGAATTGCTGGCGGGCTACACCTATGGGAAGTCCCTGGATCAATCCTCCAGCCTGTCCGATCCCGTGAACCCGACGAACCCCAGCCTGAGTAAAGGGCTCTCGGCGTTCGACATGAGCCACAATTTAGTGGCGAGCTGGAATTACCGGCTACCGCTCGGTCTCGCGATCGGCGGCATTGCGCGCTATACCACGGGACTTCCGGTCACCTTGCTCAACAATAATGACGCGTCGCTGCTGGGCACCATCCCGAACGGCATCAATAACAATGGCGTCGATACGCCGGATGTCGTCGCCGGAAACCTGATGGTAAACACCAATCCGCGAAACGGAGTGGCCGCATTCCATACGGCGTTGTTCAGTTTGCCTCAGCTGGGCAGCGCGGGACGTCGGCCCGGCGATTCTTCTACGGACCGGGGATGGCAAATGTCGATCTGGCCCTGCACAAGAACTGGAAGTTGCGCGAACGAAGCTCGGTGGAGTTGCGGTTGGAGGCTTTCAACGCGTTCAACCATGCCCAGTTTTATGGCCCGGCGGCGGTTGACGGCAACATGAGCAGCGCCAGTTTCGGCCGGGTGGTGGGCGCCGCCGCGCCTCGTCTGGTGCAACTGGCGCTGCGATTTGGATTCTAGGCCGGTAGTATTTGCACCCCTCGTGTTGCCCGGCACGACGCTGCGAATTACAATCCAGTCATTATGAAGGGTAATCCGAAAGTAATTGCCGAACTCAACGCCGCTCTGAAAGAAGAATTGACGGCCATCAATCAGTATTTCCTCCACGCCGAAATGTGCGAGAACTGGAAATACGACAAGCTGGGAAGCTTCATTAAGAAGCAATCCATCGATGAGATGAAGCACGCCGAAATCCTGATCGAGCGCATCCTTTTTCTGGATGCCACTCCGAATCTCACTGAGCTGATGCATCTCTCGATCGGCGCCAACGTGAAGGAGCAACTGGAAAGCGATTTGAAGCTGGAAATCGGCGCCGTCGCCATGTATAACATGTCGATTCAGATCGCCCGCGACGAAGGCGACAACGCGTCTCGCGAGCTGTTTGAGCGGCTGCTGAAAGACGAAGAGAGCCATGTCGACTGGCTGGAAGCGCAACTCCACCAGATCAAGGAACTAGGGTACGAGCGGTATCTGAGCCAGCAGATTCGCGAACAAAAGTAGTCCGGGGACCCAGAACCCCGCAGGCGGCGCGGCATGCAGCGGCACCACGTGCTAATATCAGTGTTATACCTGAGAGCCTGCTCAGCGTATAGCCCGCGACCGCGCCGTCCGATCCCGCGCCTAGAGGTTCTCAGTGCTTCGCAACGCATGGTTTTGGGCCCTTATTGGTGCCGGCGCAAACTCTCTGTTGGCTTTTGCTTCAGTCCCCGCACCTGTAGCTGCTCCTACCAGGAACCAGACTGCCCTCATTCTTCACTCCTATTACAAAGGGTATCGGTGGACTGACGACGAGAATCGCGGTGTCGATTCCGTACTGGCGCCGGCACTGGGCGCCGCCAACCTCTACATCGAGTATATGGACACGAAACGCTTCTCCGGAAGCGACTTCATCGACCAACTTCCAAAGGTCTATCGCCAGCGCTTTGCCAATCATCATTTCGATGTGATCCTGGCTACCGACAATAACGCCTTCGATTTTCTACGCCAATATCGGAACACACTCTTTCCCGGCGTTCCCGTGGTGTTTTGCGGAGTCAACTATTTCAAGCAGGCCGACCTCGATGGCCACCACCTGTTTACCGGTGTCAGCGAAGAAGCGGACGTGAGGGACACGATCGCTACCGCTTTGCAGCTGCATCCCGAAACCGATCATATCTACGTGGTGAACGAGGTTACCGAAACCGGGCAGACGGTTCATGACGAAATCGTGAAGCTGATGCCGGACTACGCGGGGCGGGTGGATTTCACGTTTCTGGAAGATTGCAGTATGACGGAACTGCTGGCAACTCTGAAGAAATTGCCGTCGCGCAGCCTCGTCTTTTACTCCTTCTTTTCCCATGACAGCACGGGGCGCTTCTTCGAATACAATGAGAGCGCCTCTGCCATTGCCGCCGCCAGCCCCGTGCCCGTTTATGGCGCGTGGGATTTCAACCTGGGGTTCGGGATGGTGGGCGGAAAGTTGATCAGCGGGTTCTTACAAGGCGAGACGGCCGGCAAAATCGCGCTGCGGGTGCTGGGCGGCGAATCCGCGGACTCGATTCCGGTGGTAAGATTCTCACCCGAGCGCCCAAACCGCTACATGTTCGACTATTCCCGGCTGCAGCGGTTCGGCATCCCGATCAGCAGCCTGCCCAAAGACAGCATTATCGTCAACCAGCCCGAATCGTTCTTCCTGCGGCACCGCGCGGCATCCGTCGCGGGGATGGGAATCACGCTATTCCTGCTCATCGTCAACTCGATTCTGGTCCTGAACGTTCGCCGCCGCAAAGCGGCCGAGGTCGCGCTGTGGGATCAACAACAGCACCTGGAAGACCTGGTCGGCAGCCGTTCCGCACAACTGGAAGACCTGAACAGCCAGCTGCGGCTGGACATTCTCAAACGCCAGGACGTCGAAAAGGCCTTACTGGAATCGCAGGAGTTGCTCAAGAAGACCTTCGCCAGCCTGCGCGACGGCCTGTTCATCATCGCCGCCGAATCGCGCCTGATTGTGGACTGCAACCCGGCTGCCATCAAGCTGTTTGGCTATTCACGCGATGAGGTGGTGGGCCAGTCCATCCGCTTGCTTCATGTGGATGAGGCGGCATACCAGCAGTTCGGGGATCTGTTGAAATCGGCCATTCCGGAAAAGGGTTTCTTACACGTCCGGACATTTCATATGAAGCGCAAGAACGGAGAAACCTTCGCCACGCAGCACAGCGTGGTCCCGCTCTATGACCAGGACGGCATGCTGGTGAGCCTGGTGAGCGTCGTCCGCGACATCAGCGAAGAGGTCCTCACCAGCCAGAAACTGGAACAATACCGCGGCAAGCTGCGGAAACTGGCCGTGGAACTGACGGTGGTGGAGACGCGCGAGCGCAAGGCCGTCGCCGCCCAGCTTCATGAAAACCTGGGACAGTTGCTGGCGACGGCCAAGATGAAGCTGGGGCCGCTGCGCGCCGTAGTGCAGGATGAGCCGCTCCAGGCGCGCGTCGCGGAAGTCCAGGGCCTGGTGGAGCAGGCGCTGCAACAGACTCGCTCCCTGACTTACCAGTTGAGCCCGCCGGTGCTCTATCAGCTGGGTCTGGAAGCCGCTCTGCGATGGCTGGCGGAGAACATGGAAAAACAATACGCCTATCGGGTGGTGTTTACCCGGCAAGGCGAGTCCGGCAACCTGCCTGAAGAAAGCAGCGTCTTTCTCTTTTCGGCGGTGCGGGAACTGCTTGTGAATGTGGCCAAACACGCGGGAGCCGGCGAAGTGGCCGTACGTCTCCGCTGGCTGGACGATGGCGTGGAAGTTCTGGTCAAAGACAACGGAAAAGGTTTCTCCCGGCCCGGGCTGAACTCGGAAGCCGATTGGACTCTGGGAACCGCCCACTCCCGGGATGGATTCGGACTGTTCAACATTCAGGAGCGGGTTTCGGATCTGGGCGGGCGGATGAGCCTGCGTTCGCAACCGGGCCATGGGACGGCGGTGAAGATCCATCTGCCGCTGGAAATCGCTTCGAGAAACAAGGAAATCAACAATGAGCATCAGAATTTTACTGGCCGATGATCATCGGATTTTGCGGGAGGGATTGCGCAGCCTGCTGGCCCAGCAGGCCGATCTTTCGGTGGTGGGCGAAGCCTCCGGCGGCGAAGAGGTGATCGCCATGGCGCGCCAACTGCGTCCGGACCTGGTGATCATGGACGTGGTGATGCCGGATCTCGACGGCGTAGCCGCCACGCGCATCATTCACGAAGAACTGCCGGCCACCAAGGTGATTGCACTTTCGATGCATTCAGACCGCCGCTTCGTCAGCGAAATGCTGCGCGCCGGAGCGGTGGGATACCTGGTGAAGGACAGCGCGTTCGAAGAACTGCACCTGGCCGTCCGCACCGTGATGGAGGATCGTCCTTATTTGAGCGCCTCAATTACCGGAACGCTGGTGGAAGACTTCGTCCGGCAGGCCAGCGCGCGGCAGCACGCGCCCCTTTCCCCAATCCATTTGCTGACCGCGCGCGAACAGGAAGTGTTGCGATTGCTTGCCGATGGCAAGCGGGTCAAGGAAATTGCCCACCTGCTCAACATCAGCACGAAGACGGTGGAATCGCACCGCCAGAATGTGATGGACAAGTTGGAAATTCACAGCACCATCGAACTGACGCGCTACGCCCTGCGGGAAGGCCTGACTGCCATCTGAGGGTATGGCCGCACGCGGATCGGATCCGCCCGCGCGAGCAAAGCGGATTGCGATTCCCCATAAGGCGAACAATCGGGACCGCTTAAGCCCACCGCCCGGTCCCATTCAGACGCGCCGGCGAATGCATGTGTTATTCTTCAGTGTTTTACCTGATTTGAACATTTTAATACACTGTGGTATTAATCTACTAACCAGATTTTTTAGTCTGAAACGCTGAAACCAGCCCGGACTACGGGCTGGCGTGAGCCTGGAGTGGCCGTAAGCCCGGGGATTCGGAATCCCATGCCGCTTCCAGGCACGTACGCAATTGCCAGTTTCGTACGCAGCCGCAAGGGAGAGGTTCACGAAATGGAACAGCCGCACGCCGTGCCGCCCACCCGGTTTTATCGCACCCTTTACTTCCGCGTTCTTGTCGGCATTTTCCTAGGTATCGTGCTGGGCGTCGTGGCGCCCACCACAGCCGCCAAGATGGAGCCGTTAGGGCTGGGATTCGTTAAGTTAATCAAGATGATGATCGGACCGATCATCTTCCTGACGGTGGTCGTGGGCATCGCCAGCATCGGCGACATGCGAAAACTCGGCCGTGTGGGCATCAAGGCCCTGCTGTATTTCGAAGTGGTAACCAGTTTCGCGCTGGTGATCGGATTGATTGTAGTCAAAGTAGTGCAGCCCGGCGCCGGCATGAACGTCAATGCCGCCACTCTGGACGCCAGCGCCATCAAGACCTACGCCAGCCAGGGACATAGCCTGAATACGGTGGAGTTCCTGATGAACATCATCCCCACCACATTTGTCGGAGCGTTCTCGTCGGGTGAAATTCTGCAAGTTCTGCTCCTGGCCATTTTGGTTGGTCTGGCGTTAGCCGCGTTCGGGCAAGGCAAGACACTGATTGCCGGATGCGACAAACTGGCGCACCTGATGTTCGGCGTGATCGGCCTCATCATGCAGGCCGCGCCCATCGGCGCTTTCGGCGCCATGGCGCTGACCGTCGGCAAGTACGGACTCAGAACCCTGCTGCCACTCGCCAAACTGATGGCGTGCGTCTACATCACCAGCATCTCTTTTGTCTTCCTCGTGCTTGGCGCCATTGCATTGATCCACGGGTTCAGCATCTGGAAATTTCTGAAGTACATCAAGGAGGAACTGCTGATTGTTCTCGGAACATCCTCCTCGGAGTCCGTGCTGCCCCGCATGATGGTCAAGATGGAAGCCCTCGGCTGTCACAAATCCGTAGTGGGCCTGGTAATCCCGTCGGGTTATTCGTTCAATCTGGACGGCACCTCCATTTATTTGACGATCGCCGCGATTTTCATCGCCCAAGCTACGAATACGCATCTGACCACCGGTCAGGAAGCCTTCCTGCTGCTGATGTTGATGGTCAGTTCCAAGGGCGCGGCAGCCGTCACGGGGGGCGGTTTCATTACGCTCGCCGCTACTCTCCAGGCGATCGGTTCGGTTCCGGTGGCCGGGCTGACGCTGCTGCTGGGCGTCGATCGCTTTATGTCGGAAATGCGCGCTCTCACCAATCTGGTGGGAAACGGCATTGCAACAATCGTGGTATCGAAATGGGAAGGCGAACTCGATACCGGCAAGATGATGCGCGTGCTCGATGGCGATCTGGGAGGACCCGATACGGCAGTCCTGGAGGAAGCAGCCAGAATTGAACCGGTACCGTTCCTGAATTAGCAAAGCCCTGGAGCGCGGGCACTGTGCGTTGCCACTGGGTCGGACGCTCCCTGTTTTACCTGATTGACCTGGTTTAGTTACTGTGGAAATAATCAACTAAATAGGAGTTTACGGCCTTAAATGCTTACTTGGACTCAAATCTATACACCAGTAGCCGACAGCCTGGCGCTGTCTGCTCTGGTAGCCGCCCTACCGGTGGTCGTACTGCTGGGCCTTCTTGGATTCGGCCATGCCAAAGCTCACTGGGCAGCGTTATCCGGATTGGCAACCTCTCTGGCAGTCGCCATCCTGGTTTTTGGCATGCCGGCTCAGTTGGCCGGCAGCGCGGCCCTAATGGGCGCCGCCTACGGTCTGTTCCCGATCGGGTGGATTGTACTGGGCGCGATTTTTGTATACGACGTCACCGTGAAGTCGGGCGATTTCGAGGTGGTCAAGGACAACATTGCGGGCGTGGGAAGCGACCGCCGCATCCAGGTCCTGCTGATCGCCTTCTGCTTTGGCGCTTTTATCGAAGGCGCCGCCGGCTTTGGAACCCCCGTTGCCATTTCGGCGGCGATGCTCATCGGACTGGGTTTCCGGCCGCTGCAGGCCGCCGGCCTGGCCCTGATAGCCAACACCGCTCCGGTAGCCTTTGGAGCCCTCGGGATCCCCGTTCTCACCCTGGCCACGGTCACCGGCTTACCGGTGGATCTGCTCAGCGCCATGGTGGGCCGCATCCTGGTTCTGTTTTGCATCATGGTTCCCTTCTGGGTAGTTTGGACCATGTGCGGCCGCAAGCAAATGATGGCGGTCTGGCCCGCTTGCCTCACGGTAGGCATAACATTCGGCGCCACCCAATACCTGATCAGCAATTACATCGGCGCATCGCTCGCCGCCATCGGTGCCGCCGTGGTTTCGATGGTGGCGCTCATCGTCCTGCTCAAGTTCTGGCAGCCGGCTACCATCTGGTCCTTTGAGCATGAAGACAGCGCCTCGCGCGCCGCCGAACAGGCCAACCGGCGGGTCCATTCGGCAGGCCGCAGCTTCAAGGCCTGGTCTCCCTGGATTCTGCTCTCTGTGTTCGTTTTCGTCTGGGGACAAACGTCCGTGAAGAACTTTCTGAATGGCGGAGCCGCCGGCCACCCCAATTTCCTCAATGGCATCACTTCGATCAGCATTCCGGTTCCGGGGCTGCACAAGGCCATCACGCGCACACCGCCTGTAGTTGCGAAGGCCGCCGCCGAGCCAGCCGTCTTCCTCTTCAACTGGGCTTCCGCCACGGGCACCAGCCTGCTCCTGGTCGGCTGCATCAGCGGATTGTTGTTGGGCTTCAGCCCGGTGAAACTCATGAGAGTTCTCTGGGGCACGCTGTTGCGGATCAGAAAATCCCTGCTGACCATCGGCGCCATGCTCGCGCTAGGCTATTCCACGCGCTACGCGGGCCTGGACGCCACCATGGGGCTGGCGTTCGCTTCCACCGGGGTGCTTTTCCCGTTCTTTTCCCCACTGCTGGGCTGGCTGGGTGTGGCCTTGACCGGCAGTGATACCTCCTCCAACGTTCTGTTCGGTGGTTTGCAACAGATTACAGCCCGGCAAGTGGGTGTATCGCCCATCCTGGCTGCGGCGGCCAATAGCGCCGGCGGCGTGATGGGCAAGATGATCGACGCCCAAAGTATTGTGGTCGCTGGCGTGGCTACTAACCAGCAGGGTAACGAAGGAAGCATTTTGCGCTATGTCTTCCTCCACAGCATCGTTCTTGCTGCCCTCGTCGGGGTCGTGGTGTTTCTCATGGCCTACGTATTCCCGTGGATGATTCCCGTGGCGGCGAAGTGAGCACAGCTCGCATCGCAAATATCGAAAGACTAATAGGAGTAATGAAAATGTTCAATACTATCCTCCGCCGTTCGCTGCTCAGCGTAATGGTTTGCGCCGTGATGCTTGCGCTGGTCCCCGCGCCTGCCTCGGCACAGCTCCAGATCAAGACAGAAGACATCACCATCAAGTTCGGTTTTCAAGGCCAGTTCTGGGCCGACTACACACAGGATGCAACGGCGCCTTCGGCCGGCAACCAGGGCTATGCGCAGAACTTCTACCTGTTGCGCGATCGCCTTATGATTGGCGGAAATATCGGCAATAACATCACCTTCTTCTTCCAGACTGACGATCCCAAGCTGGGATTATCGCCGGCGGGTACGGCAGCCACCAAGACACTGACCACCGGCAACGCGACTTCTCCGGGTTTCCTGATTCAGGACGCGTGGGCGGAATACAAAGTGAACACGCATCTGCAGCTGGCGGCCGGTGAAATGCTGGTCCCCTCATCGCGCCAGAACCTGCAATCCACGTTGAGCTATTACACGGTGAACATCAGCGCTGTGTCTACCGTGAACAACGCTGCCCTGGTGGAATCCGCCCTGCGCGATGTGGGATTCCAGGCCCGTGGTTACTTCTTCGACGATCGCTTGCAATACCGCGGCGGCATCTTCGACGGTGAGCGCGATGCGAACGGACGTAACTCCCCGCGGCCGGCGATGTACCTGCAGTATGATTTTTTCGATCGCGAAAAGGAATATGCCTACGCCGGCACGGCACTCGGCAAGCGCAAGATTCTGGCTCTCGACATTGGCGGCGACAAACAGGGTAGCTACCGCTCTGACACCATTAATGTGGCCAGCGATACGCCGGTCCTGGGCGGGGACGAAGTCGGCTTCAATGCCAGCGTGATGCATTTCGACGGCCGGCAGAAATTCACGGCCATCGCGGACCAGACCAACTACCTGCTGGAAGGAGCCTACTACATTCACAAAGCGAAATTCCAGCCTTTCGTCAAGTTCGAAACCCAGGATTTCGTCGCCGCGGTGAACGGCACCAAGGACATCAACCGCTGGGGGACGGGCGCCAACTATTACATCCACGGCCAGAACCTCAAGCTGACGGGCCAGTACACACGGGCCTTGCCGCAGAACGGCTCCGCCATCCGTCCGAGCAACGAGTTCACCGTGCAAGTGCAGGTGTTCTACTTCTAGTCCGCCTGCGGGCGGGCGGAACCCGCAAGGCCGGGGACTGGCAGGAAGTTTCGACTCTCACCCGAAGCTTCCTGCCGGCCTCCCGCTTGCCTGAAACTGAAGGAGGGCTCATGTTTGATCTGGCCGTGGTTGAAGCGCTGCGGGCAATTGTCGGCACAGCGCAGGTTCTTACCAAGAAAGTCGATCTCGTCACCTATAGTTACGACGCCACCGCCGACGTGCCCCGCCGCATTCCGGACGTGGTGGTCATGCCCGCCAATACCGCCGAGGTTCAGCAGATTGTCGACCTGGCCCGCACCCGCGGCATCGCCATCTATCCGCGCGGCGCCGGCACCAACCTCAGCGGCGGCGCCATTCCCCTGCGTCGCGGCATTGTTCTGTCTTTCCAGAAGATGAACCGCATCATGGATGTGGACGCGGAGAACCTGACCGCCATCGTTGAGCCCGGGGTGGTGATTCAGGAACTCAACAACGCGGTCGCTCCGCATGGCCTGATCTATCCTCCCGATCCGGGGACCGTCGCCACCGCTACGATGGGCGGGTCGGTGGCGGAAAACTCCGGCGGCTTGCGCGGGCTGAAGTATGGCGTCACCAAGCATTACGTCATGGGCATGGAAGTGGTGCTGGCGAACGGCAGCAAAGTCCGCTTTGGTGGAAAGACCGTCAAGAATGTAACGGCATACGATTTTTCCAGCCTCTTTGTCGGCTCGGAAGGCACGCTGGGCATCATCACGCAGATCACGGTAAAGTTGATTCCCGCGCCCAAGTTCCGCCGCACCATGCTGGCCACTTACCAGACTATCGAAGACGCCGGCAATACGGTGGCGGCCATTATCAAGGCGCAAGTGATTCCCGCCACGCTCGAGATCCTGGATCACAAGACCATCGAAGCCGTGGAAAACTTCGCCCACGTGGGCCTGCCCACGGGCGCTGAAGCCCTGCTGCTGATTGAAGTGGACGGCATGGCGGATGTAGTCGTGGAGCGTGAAGCCGAGGCCGTCATTCAGGCCGTCGCGGAAAACCGCGGCGTGCTGCGGCTGGCTAAGTCCGATTCCGAACGCGACCAGCTCTGGTCCGCCCGCAGAGCGGCCCTTCCCGCACTGGCCTCTCTCAACAACACGGTGGTTCTGGAAGATGCCACCGTGCCGCGCAGCCACATTACGGGGATGCTGCTGGCCTGCGCCCAGATCGGACGCAAATATAACCTGGTGATGGGGACCTTTGGACACGCCGGCGACGGCAACCTGCACCCCACCATCCTCGCCGACAAGAACAATGCCGATGAGATGTCGCGCGTCCACCGGGCCGTGGAAGAGATTTTCGATGCGGCCCTGCGTTTTGGCGGCACGCTTTCCGGCGAGCACGGCATCGGCATCGCCAAGATAAAATTCCTGGGCAACGAGATTGGTGAAACCGGTATCGATCTGATGCGCAGTATCAAAGATTCGCTGGATCCCGATCATATGTTCAACCCCGGCAAGCTGGTGCCGGACAGGGAGCCGGCTCATGCCGTCTGAACTTTCCGCCATTCAGACCGAGCTCGACAAATGCATGCGCTGCGGCGCCTGCATGGCGGTCTGTCCGGTCTATGCCAGCGAAAAAGACGAGGCTGCCGTCGCGCGCGGCAAAATCGGCATCGCCGAAGCCGTGATCTCGGGCGATCTGGCGCTGGACGACCAGGAGGTCATCGACACTTTATTCAACTGTCTGGTCTGCAAGTCCTGCATGCAGAGCTGCCCCACGGGTGTGCGATTCGACCGCATCATGCTGGGCATGCGGGCCGCTATCGTCGAAAAGAACGGTCTGCCGTGGCTCAAGGCCGCGATCTTCGGTTCGCTCAGGAAACCAGCGCTGCTGGATGGCGCGATGAAAATCGGCGCGTCCCTGCAAAGCCTGGTCTTTCGCGACCACCCGCGCCAGCGCGCCATCTCGCCGCGGTCGCCTTTCGCCGTTCTGGGTCAATATGCCGGCATGGACGGCAACCGCCTGTTTCCCGCCCCGACGACCGAACCGCTGCGCGGCCGCGTGCCCGCGCTGGTTCCGGCGGACAACGCCAAAATGCGCGTGGCCTTCTTCACCGGCTGCTCCTTTCAGTACTTCTATCCGTCCACCGGCCTGGACCTGATCGAAGTCCTTACCGCCAACCGGGTGGAAGTGGCAATTCCCCAAGACCAGGCTTGTTGCGGAACGCCGGTGCTGGTTCACGGGGATGTCGAAACGGCCCGCACGCTGGCGCGCCGGAACATCGATGCCATGGAACAGAGCGGCGCCGGGTACATCATCACGGGTTGCGGTTCTTGCGGCAGCGCCTGGCAGCACGAGTATCCCGAGCTCCTGCTCGACGACCCGGCTTATCACTCCAAAGCCATCGCCTGGGCTAAGCGCGCCTATGACGTCTCCACTTTTCTCACCGATATTGTGGGTTATCGCCGTCCTCGAGGCCACGTGGAAGCCGTGGTCACATATCACGATCCCTGCCACTTGAAGAAGTCGATGAAGGTCTGGCGCGAGCCGCGCGAACTCTTGCGCTCCATCCCCGGACTCGTCTTCAAGGAAATGTCGCAGCCCGACGCCTGTTGCGGTTCCGGCGGCTCCTACATGCTGACGCATGCCGAAACCTCGGCTTCCATCGCCGGCCGCAAGGCCGCCGATTCCCTGCAAACCGGCGCCACCACTCTGACCACCGGTTGTCCCGCCTGCATGATGCAGTTGATGGACGGGGCCAATCGATTCGCCAGCAACCAGCGCATCCGCCACTACATCTCGCTGCTGGCGGAATCCTACCGTGCCGAACCAGACCAGAAGGAAACCGATGTCTCAACTCTTTGACACCTTCAAGACGCGTGCCGAAGCCGTTAGCGCCGAAGTTCACCGCGTGGCCACCTGCCAGGAGGCCCGCGCTTTCATTCTGGCTCTGCTGCGCGAAGAGAACGTGGCCGATGAGCGCCATGCGCGCGCGGTGTGGGCCGGCGGATCCTTGCTCGACGGCGTGGATTGCGCCCGCCTGGCTCAGGAAGTGCCCGGTCTCAGCTTCAACGTCACGCGCGACGCCGCAGAGTCTTCGAGAATCGGCATCAGCCAGTTGGAGTGGGCCATCGCCGATACGGGCACGCTGGTCACCGACGCCGCACCCGTAGAAAGACGCCTGGTCTCTTCGCTCCCGGTCATCCACATCGCGGTGGTCCCCACCGATTCCATCCAGCCCGACATGCGGGCTGTCTTCGAGCACATCCATCCCAGCCAGTCCGGTTACATTTCGATGATCACGGGCCCCAGCCGAACTGCCGATATCGAGCGCGTCCTCACGATTGGGGTACACGGGCCGTCCCGCCTGGTGATCATCTTCGTGGATGAGTTGGGGAGAAACTGATGAGCACGGCCTTCAAGGAATCCATTCATTCGGCCGTCAACAATGCCAATCTGACGGGCGCGCTGGGCCGGTTTTCGGAGGCCTACCGCATCAGCCGGGCCAAAGCCTACGAGGGCGTCGATTTCGAGGCTGTCCGCGGGCGCATCGCCGAAGTGAAATCCTACGCCGCTTCGCACCTGGATGAGCTGGCGGAAATCTTCAAGAAAAATGCGGAAGCCCGCGGCGCCAAAGTCTTCCGCACGAAGGACCCGGCTGCCGTCAACCAGTACATCCTGGATCTGGCCAAGGCCACGGGCGTCCGCAGCGTGGTGAAGTCGAAGTCGATGGCCTCCGAAGAGATTCATCTCAACGAACATCTGGAAGCCGCCGGCATCCGCGCGAGCGAAACGGATCTGGGCGAGTGGATCGTACAACTGGCCGGCGAACATCCCTCACACATGGTGATGCCCGCCATCCACATGACCAAGGAGCAGGTGGCGGAAGTATTCAGCAAGGAGGTCAATCAGCGGCTGGCCGCCGATATTCCGGCCCTGGTGAAGCTGGCGCGCAACGAACTGCGCACCAAGTTCCTGGACGCGGAGATGGGAATTTCCGGCGCCAATATTGCGGTGGCGGAAACCGGCAGCATCGTGATCATCACCAATGAAGGCAATGCCCGCCTGGTGACCACGCTGCCGCAAACGCACGTCGCAATTGTGGGAGTGGAAAAACTGGTGGCGCACTTCAGCGACATTCTCCCCATCCTGACTGCCCTGCCCCGCAGCGCCACCGCCCAGCTGCTCACCAGCTACGTTTCCATCATCACCGGCCCTTCGCCCAACACGGATGGCAGCCTGAAGAATCTGCACATCATCCTGATGGATAACCACCGCACCGACATGTCGGCCGACCCCATGTTCAAGGAGGCGCTGCAGTGCATCCGCTGCGCATCCTGCCTGAACGTCTGCCCGGTCTTCCGTCTGGTGGGCGGGCACGTGTTCGGCAAGACGTATACCGGCGGGATCGGAACCATCCTCACCGCATGGTTCGATGAGCTGAAAAAGTCAGAAGACATCCAGGGCCTGTGCATCCAGTGCGGCAACTGCATTGAGGTCTGTCCGGGCAAGGTGCCCATTCCGGATATGATCCTGGAATTGCGGCGGCGGCTGGTGAAGCAGCAGGGCCCCTCGCTCAAAGAGAAAGCGGCTTTCGGCATCGTCAACAACCGGCGCCTGTTCCACTCCATGCTGCGCGCGGCTTCCACCGTGCAGAAGCCCTTCGCCAAGGATGGCTTCATTCGCCACCTGCCCATGTTCCTTTCGGAACTGTGCGAATTCCGCAGCCTTCCCGCCGTCGCCGACGAGCCATTTCGCGACCGGTTCCGCAAGATCCAGCAGCCCGAATCCAAGGAACGGATTACCTTTTACGCCGGCTGCCTGATCGATTTCGCGTATCCCGAAACGGGGGAAGCGGTGGTCAAGGTGCTCAACAAAGCCGGCTTCCAGGTGATCTTTCCGGAAGAGCAAACGTGCTGCGGCGCGCCCGCGCGTTTCAGCGGAGCTTATGAAACCGCCGCCGGCAATGCCACTGCCAACATCGACGCGCTGCTCCAGGGAGACGTGCGTTACGTGGTTTCCGCTTGCCCCACCTGCACCGTGGCGCTGAAACACGATTTCGCGAAGACGTTCGAAAGCCTCGGCATGACCGAAAGCCTGCCGCGCGCCGCCGAGCTCGCCGCCAAAGTGGTGGACTTCTCAACCCTGGTGAAGGCGCTGGTGGATGAAGGCCGCCTCACCATTCCGGAAGGCAGGCATCTTGCGAAAATCACGTATCACGATTCCTGCCATTTGAAGAAGACGCTGAAAGTGTCGCAAGCGCCGCGCGACCTGTTGCAGCTGGCGGGCTACGAATTGACGGAGATGTACGAAGCCGACATGTGCTGCGGCATGGGCGGCTCCTATTCGCTGAAACTTCCGGAAATCTCCGCGCCCATTCTGCAGCGCAAGCTCACCAACATTGAGAAAACCGGCGCTGCCATCGCCGCCATGGATTGTCCCGGCTGCGCCATGCAGATTCGCGGCGGGGTGGATAAATCAAGCGGCGTGAAGATCCAGGTGCGGCACACGGCGGAATTGCTGGCGGATTTGCTGTAGCGCCCCGATCGACGAACGG